>Ga0265340_10000798_pt1 | contig 17859 bp, 15 predicted proteins | sample 4CB225metaG_FD_202082 | JGI IMG/M metagenome (GOLD analysis project Ga0265340, IMG submission 202082) | Rhizosphere microbial communities from Carex aquatilis grown in University of Washington, Seatle, WA, United States - 4-CB2-25 metaG | ecosystem: Host-associated > Plants > Roots >...
GGACCAAACTTCTGTGGGTTGGAACAATCATGAGCGTACCCCTCATGATGTGCACAACCGAACTCACCTGTTACTACTATTCATTTTTTATGATCGCGGCCGCGCTCATCCGTCAGCGTCCTACGTTTGGCCCTGCCCTTCTCGCAGTCAGCGGCGCCAGCCAGATCGTATTGCATTGGTTCTACTGGGTGGACGACAAATTCGTAGCCATGAGCTACCTGTACCTACTCCTTTCGATACTCATATTGTACGTCCACTCACGCCCCTTCAGCATGCAGAGGCTTCGCGCGTGGATTCGTAGAGAGCGTGAGCCACGACCCCCGAACAGTGCCAAGGAAGTCAACCTAGCCCCGTAGCGCGGAAACGCGCAACGGCCCGAATCACGGCTCAAACGGGCGAGCCGTGATTTCTGTGGCCCAGTATTGCGGGAATTCCTCGTGGAAACGGGCGGATCGCGATGTCGAGGTGGTCTTGATCCGCAACGACAGAATCCACGGCGAGTAGGTCTGGCAGCAAGGCCATGGCGGCACGCAACCGTGCGTCTTTCAAGAAGCGAGGCAGCTTCATGAGGTCAACTACTATGCGATCATCCACGGCTTCAACCAACGCAGCAGGTCGCGAAGGGAGGTAAGCGACCAAGCTCGCAACGCGGGACAGGTCCAATGTCTGGGAACGAATTAGTGCAGACAACGGACTTTGCGTGGAATCGTCGAGCAAGTGCACCTCCACATTCTTGAGGCGTAGCTCAATTTCAGCCGAATCAGCGTTCAAAGTGACCCTTTCAAGATGAACCACACACGAAGCGCGCAACCACGTACTCATCTGCTCGACTGTTACATCTACTCGAAGTCCCGGCGGACAGGGTGCAATCCGCACGTCACGCGGTCCGTCCTTCATCCCCGATGTCATTTCTGTTGCCAGCCACTTCAGCGCAGCCAAGGGCAGGGCAAATCTCCAATGTCGCGCCTTTCTCGCGCCGTGCAGTAACTCTCTGGGATGCTGCTTGAGGTAGTTTGCACTAGCGACTAGCGCGGCTTTGTAATCGAGCATTGTTTCCTTTCAAGACGCTAGCCTCGTGCCGGCTTGCCGCGGTACGAATAGCATTTAGAACAAGGCAACACCGCGCTACGGGCTGCACGAAATGCATAGGCTAAGGCTGGCTGGCCTGAGGGTGTCAGCAGTAGTTGGCTCGATTCGGCCACGTGGCGCGCTGACTTGGTCACTGATCAGTGCTAGGGCCGGCGTTCGGTTTAATTTGCTGTCCTAACGCCTCCAGAAGTTTTCGATGAGTGAAACTCACAACACCAACACGACAGTCGCGAGACCAACCGGTGAAGCCGGCTCGGCCAACTCTGATGTAGAATTGCAAACTATTGTTGCCGAGGAGACTACCTGTCTCGAGCGTGTGGTTGCGCATGCGGGGCAAAAGAAGTCGCGCTCGCCCAATCGTGCCAGTGACGCCTTCAGCAACTATGACTTGCAATTGCTGGCCGTGCGCGAGGAACTCGCCTCTGCACGGCAAGAAGACATGCCACCACTTCTCGAGCAAATGGAGCGTCTTCAAAGCTTAGCGGATCAGCGCCGCAAAGAGCAGAGCCAGGGTACCGTCGACGTGCGCTCTCCCTATTTTGGTCGCTTAGTTCTGAAAGAAAACGATCGCCACCGCGAAGTACTCATTGGACGGGGTACCTACCTGGATACCAAAAGCGGAATTCGCATCGTAGATTGGCGGGATGCCCCAATCAGCCGACTCTACTATCGCTACCAAGAGGGTGATGAGTATTGCGAAACCTTCGGTGGCCGCGAGGTAGAAGGCGAGGTCACCACGCGGCGGAGTCTGACGATTACCGATGGTGAGCTTCGCCGCATTGGAAGCCCGCAGGGCGTTTTTGCTCGAGAAACGAGCGGTCGCTGGCGGCGTCTTGGCGCAACCGCAACTCGACTGCAAGGCGGCGAAGGTACTGCTATTCGTCCAGATGCTCGAGCGCGTGGCATGCTCGGCACACGCGATACCTCGCTGAGTGACGACAAGTCGCTGCGAGAAATCACGGCGCTCATTGATCCACAGCAATTCGAGCTGATCACGCGCCCCGATTCGGGACTGGTCGTAATTCAAGGTGGTGCCGGAAGTGGGAAGACCACCATCGGCCTACATCGTCTAGCCTATCTTGCTTACCAAGATCAGCGAAGATTTCGGCCGGATCGCATGTGCGTCATCGTCTTCAATAGCGCATTGTGCCGCTACATAGCCCAAGTTCTTCCGTCTCTAGGTGTAGAGGGAATCGCAATCAAGACGTACAGTGATTTCGCAGTTAAGCTTCGTCTTTCCAACTTCGACGGGCTACCTGGGCAGCATTGCGGAGATACTCCCCTTGTCGTGACGCGCCTGAAGAAGCATCCAGCGATGTTGCGGCTAATGGACGCGTACGTTTCGGAACTTTCCGACGAATTCGAGACTCAACTCAATACGGTACTCAACCAATGTGACGAAGCCGGAGCTCGTGCATTAAAGAGGGTCTGGACTGAAAGTAGCCGTCGGCCCCTGCGACACAGAATCCATCAAGTGCGCGTTGCCTTGACCCGCAATACAGACGCTTTCAGTCTGGACCAGCGCGTTGCCGTGGAACGCATTGCCACGTTGGGCTTACGAAAAGCACGGGACATCGTAAGCGCCTGGTCTGAAATCTTGACGAATTTCGAGCGACTGAAGACGGTATACGAAGCACGTGCCCCGGGTGACTTTAGTCATCATGAGTTGGTGCGTGCCCACGAGTGGTGTACCACTCGATGTGGCCGAATTCTGAGCGAACTAGAACGCAGCGACAGCGAAGACGTTGAACGTTTTTCGAGCGTCAAGGTACGGAACGAAGATTCTAACCCGGATGACACCGAGGAAGACGATCGACGGTATGGCGTAGACGGTCTCCAATTGGAAGAAGCCACCACGTTAGACGTTGAAGACGACACACTTCTGTTGCGTCTACATCAACGCCTGAAGGGGCCATTACTACGGAGTCCAAAGAGCAAGGACGCGCTCATCTACGAGCACATGCTTGTCGACGAAGCCCAAGACTATAGTCCGGTCGAGTTGGCATTTCTTCTCGACCTCTTGAGCGAGAGCCGAAGTGTCACACTCGCCGGTGACACGGCTCAACGCTTGCTCATGGACAATGGTTTCACTGACTGGCGCACAGTTCTTTCCGATCTAGGCCTGTCCAGCGTTGAGGTAGAGCCGCTGAAAGTGGGTTATCGATCCACTCAAGAAATCACTGATCTGGCCTACGATGTGCTCGGACCGATTGCGCCTGCAGAGAAAGGGCTGGCCACGCGTAACGGCGCCCCGGTTGAGCTCTTCAAGTTTGCCCACAGCGGTGATGCTGCGGGTTTTCTTGCTGAGCAACTTCGAGCCCTGATGCAAACCGAGCCACTGGCCTCAGTAGCCGTTGTGGCGCGCTATCCGGAGCAAGCCGATGCATATTATGAAGTACTAGAGAAAGGCGAGGTCCCGCGATTACGTCGAATTGCGGACCAAGATTTCCCGTTTAAACCTGGGGTAGATGTGACGGACGTAACCCAGGTTAAAGGATTGGAGTTTGACTACGTGATCATCGTGGAAGCAAACGCCGATACATTCCCAGAACGTATTCCGGCTCGGCATATGCTTCATATCGCCGTGACGCGAGCCGCACACCAATTGTGGCTCACTTCTACGGGTGAACCGAGTCGGCTTCTGCCTCTCGAGTTGCGAGAGCGCTCCATTTGAGCAGCAATTCAAGTCGCATCAATCGTTGGATGAGTCCGCCGGGTGCGGCGAGTACCCCACTTGACCGATTCGTTCGCGAACGCCTCGGGACTGTCAGTTGGAACCAAGCTCGCAAGCTAATTGCTACGGGAAAAGTAACGATCAATGGCGAAATTGCAACGCAACAGACCGTATTGGTCACGGCCGGCGACGAGGTCTGTCTAGATCCGGCAAAGGCGTCCGTTCTTCGCCCAAAGACTGCAGGTTGCTTTTTTGTATACTTAGATTCGCAAGTCGTTGTTGTCGATAAACCGGCAGGGATAAGCACGGTGCCGTTCGATGATACCGAATGCGATTCCCTATGGCACCGAGTCCGCGCCTCACTTGGTACGCGTCAGCGCTCTTCTCGCCTTCAGGTTCTTGTTGTCCACCGGATTGACAAGGAAACGAGCGGGTTGGTGGTGTTTGCGCGAACGAACTTGGCCTTCAAGTATCTCAAGCAGTTGTTCAGGGTTCATGCAGTTGAGCGACGCTACGTCGCACTTGTTCATGGTCACGCGACAGACAGGACGATACGAAGCCGATTGGTAGCAGACCGTGGAGACGGCCGGCGTGGCTCGACCAGGAATCATTGCCTCGGTCGAGACGCTGTCACCCATGTCCACGTGCTTGAACATTTCGAGTCGGCTAGTCTCATCGAATGTCAGCTCGAGACAGGCCGAACACACCAGATTCGGATACATCTGTCAGAAATAGGGCATCCATTGCTTGGCGAGCGCGTCTATATGATGCGCGGCACGGAGCCGGTAGCCACCCCTCGCCTCATGCTGCACGCCCGCGATCTAGGCTTTCAACACCCAACCACAGGGGAAGTCCGGAGATGGTCTTTGCCACCACCAACGGACATGACGGCCGTAATTGATGCACTTCGAGCGCAACGATAATTACCAACCGCGCCGAACCTTGAGCGGGAAATGGGGTTCGAACCCACGACCCCAAGCTTGGGAAGCTTGTGCTCTACCAACTGAGCTACTCCCGCAAAGGACCCAAAGAGTCTAGTCACGTCTGCCCCAGTTGCAACCAAATTCCGGCAAATACGCGCCGCGCCGCCACGGCAAAACTCCTAATGCACCTCTCGCCTATCCGTCATCCACTCGCGCGCTGGAATCTGTCATGCATGCTGCCGCGAAGCCCCTGCCGAAGGGCCTCTAGGACTCCAGCCACACATCGCACCTTGACCAGTTTGGAGACGGCTCCGTGGGCTATTCAGACTCCTCAATGACGCGGCGAATTGTCGATGACAGCACTTCAATGCCATATGGCTTAGCGAGGAATGCTCGCACTCCGGGCAGTGAAATCAGTTCTGACTCCACGTCCTCCTCGGCATAGCCGCTTGAGAGCACGATCGATACCGCCCGCTGCTCAATGATGCGCCGTGCGATTGCAAGGGTATCTTCACCTGGTAAGTTTACGTCGAGAATCACCACGTGCACTGGCTGCTGTGCAATGCAAGCAATTGCCTCTTCGCCTGACTTGACTGTCAATACCTCGTAGTCAAACTCCCTCAGCAGTCCTGCGGTCAAATTGACCAATCGAGATTCATCGTCGCAGATCAGTACCCGAATTTTATCAAAGGACCGTTGTGACCCAAAAGTGTCACTGCGCAACGTTACCGGCACATGCTCGCCCCCGTAAGCACGTCGGGGTTGAAACGATGAATCACTGCATTCACTGATTGGTCGTCCGCGATTCTCATCCCCTAGACACTTCGCAACATCTGGCACAGTCCCCTCCACTTCTTGCGCGACCACCCAATATTGATGGTCCACATGTCGCGGCAATTCAATAGAAAAACATTCCCTGCGCCGGACGCCGAACCAAACACCAAGTTAACGGCGATTTGCATGACGCGTTTCGAATTGTGTCAAGCACGCCAACCGAACTCACCGGGGTAGCTGTACCGAATCTCTCCTTGTTGATTTGCGCAGACTTCTGCACCATTCCTCGCAAATTATAGCACCGGACGGGCCCACGGCCGGCGGCTGCTTTGGCCTAATGCCCCCGGAATGGTGTGCCGTTGTTCGTTCGTGCCGCGACTTAAATATCGAGTATCCATTTTTGCGGCGTGCATTGCCACAGCGTTTGCGTGTCAAGGCGGCAGACCGCGATTGCTGACCAATACGCCCGAGCAGGCCTCACTTTTTGCTACGCAATCCGATGCAGGCGGCGCCACGATAACGAATATTATCGGAATCGATGCGGGGTGCGTTAATGCTTCGATTCAAGGGCAACTGAGGCCAACGAGTCTTCTGTTTATCCTTGACCGCAGCGGAAGTATGAACTGCAATTTGCCGGAAGACGGGCAGAGCACTGCGGACTGCGACGCATTTCCGGTGAGTCGTTTTGCAGATCAACCCACGAAATGGGAGTTGACGCTCTCCGCGTTGCGATCGACGTTGAACGAACTAGCATCAACCGGAAGAGTGCGAGTTGCGCTAAGTGCATTTCCGGTCGAAGGCTCCGCCTGTACTGTCGCAAAGGTTCCGCAATTGCCGTTTGTGGCACTTACACCAGACAGTGTCGAAGACATCACGGCGGCTCTCGAGCTTCTCGCGCCCTATGGAAACACGCCGCTCGTAGGTGCCACAATACTTGGGTATCAGTACTTGCTCGACGAAATGCGGCAAGACGCACTATCGGGCGAATCTTTCGTGGTTTTGATCACCGATGGTCGAGAAACCTGTAGCCCAGGTGACGTGGATAAATTGTTGAAAACAGATGCCCCAACTGCTCTTGAGAAGCTTGGAGTTAGAACCTATGTCATTGGGGTTCCAGGAAGCGAGCAGGCACGGGAGTTTTTGTCTAGCCTTGCAGAGGCCGGCGGCACCGTTAGAAGTGCAGATTGCTACTATGGTCCCTTAGATACCGATGGCAATTGCCACTTCGACATGACCACCTCAAGAAATTTCGGCGCCGATCTAGTTGCATCGTTGTTGCAGATAAACGCGGAAGTTCTCAGTTGTTCTTTCAGCATTCCCGAAACCACTGGAGGAACACCAGTTGACTTGACGCAAGTAAATGTCTCATTGAATGGGCAAAGCATTCCTTTCATAGCTTCCGAACCCTGCAATTCCGCAACCGAGGGGTGGCAATATACGCCGGGAAACGCTAGCATTCGGCTTTGCGGCGCAGCATGTGCCAAGGCTCAACAACCCGGAAGCGATGTATCCATTATTTTGGGCTGCGCAACGAGTATTTGGTAGCGTACTCGTGACTCGACGAGCAGGCCGCACAGAAATACCGAGCACTAGTTTGACGAGTCGCATCAACGCGCGACACTGTCTAGTCCTCATCGCTCTGTTGACACCAGCCGCTTCCAGAGCGTCCGACGGCGGCACTCCAATCGACTTGGCAGACGTGCCGGGGTTAGAATCCCGTAAACTGGATGCTCCTCCTGACGGCTCGTCCCAAACGGCTACAGAACCATTTAAGACCCAACACGAGGTCCGTACTCCCCGCTTTCAGTGGGAACAGTGGAACCCCAATGAAACAGCAACGCCACTGGTCAGCGGCAGCATCGAAGCGAGCGTGATGAACGAGATGCTGGGGAGATGGAACGTTGGCGGTTGTGCGTCGCCAACTTGCGTGTCGAATCGTCCTGGTTTTCACCCTGGCACACGAGTCATCGTTGAGACTCACCCAATCTCGCAACGCACCAACCGATGGGAGGCCGGCCTGCTCCTGAAGCTCCAAGCCGATTTTCGTAGTCGCGGCTACTGGCTATACCGTAACTGTTTTGAATCGACGGCGCGCAACACGGAAAGTGCCGGCGGCGACATCTGGCTTCGATTGCAGGTGTCAAGAGGCGCCGTGTATCAATCCCAGGTTGTTTCGACAACGATCCGTCAGCGCTCAATCGTAAGCTGCGTCAAAGATTCCACCCGTATGATGCGCGTGTCTCCCGTGGAAAAACGCGTCTCAATTTTTGTTCTCCGCGTTCGACTCTTTCCGGGAGACGTGCCGTTGTCGCCGACGCGGCGGCGAGCTCCGGGTGTCGAGCCGCTCAACCCAACCCGATTTGACGCGACCATTGGTCCAATCCGCAGGTCAATCGAAGAATGCGCATTGCAAGGACTCCAACGCGATCCAGCATTATGGGGACGCATCTCTCTGCGAGTCCAGGTGCGACTGGACAGGCGCATTGGCAACGTGAGGGAAGACGACAGTCATTTTCCCGATCGGGCCGTTGTTGAGTGCTGCCATACTTCCCTGCTCAACAAGACACTTGCAAGTCCGCCGGTTGTCGGTGAATTGAGACTCGCCGTCCGTGTCGGAGAACTCGCCATCCCCGGTCGCGATCAGGCGGTTGCTCCCTTGGCGCCGATCCCGAAGCCCGGCAACTAGCAGGTTCGGGGCGAGAAGGTCATCGGCGTCGCCACCGAGCAAGTTCGAAGTTGTGGGTCGACTCGGATTCGAACCGAGGACCTACGGATTAAAAATCCGCAGCTCTAACCTAACTGAGCTATCGACCCGTTCTGCAAGGCGCATCACCATCGACTTGCGGGTTCGCTGTGTAGCTCGAATCGAATACGCCCGCCAGCTGCTATTCGCCGTTGAGAGCCATTTTGCCCTTCAGCGCGTTGTGCACTGATTTGCTAACCAATCGGTCGAAGCAATGTGAGTATCCTTGATACTGGCTTCGTTAGTTCTTCTTCCTGATCGCTAGGTCAGAATCCACATGCACAAAAGAGGGCAAAACCAATATATTCGTGCAGAATTTGCTTGAGCACGTTGACCGGATTGCCGCCTGAGGCAACTCCGAGAGAATTCTCGGCCACTCGTTCAGTATTCAGTTCACCTCGTACATCGGGGCCAGCACCCCGGAACACGATATCGTAAACCCCTGCGCCCAGATCGAACGAGGATATTGCGCACGAAGCTGCGCTCCGTTGCCGACCAAATCTACTGCTTCAGATATGCTTCGAAGGGCTTCGTTCGCGAGCGCGACCAGAGCGGCGTGGCCGCTGGAGATCGTTGGAGGGTGAATGGCGACGTGTTTGCTTTGAATCAACGCATAAAGCGCCTCTGTTGTAGCGAACTCGTCTAACCCTGTCGCTCTGCCAATCTTCGACGGTTCGAACCCTGTCTACCGCACGGTAGGTTTCAGAGAAATCCTCCGGCGCCACCTTCCCGTCAATAGTGTGACCCGGAACATGATTCGCTGGCACCGACCCTCATGAAGCGCAATGCCTTCGCGACACGCCGAGCGTTACCACACTACTTTCTACTCCACGGGTGCCCATTAGCGCAATTCCAGTGCGCTGTATCCGACAACCTGTTCCAGAGCGCCGAGGAGTCGATCGTCGACACTGACTTTCCACTGCTCGAGCCCCAACGACACTGATACCCCCGTCTCCAGTGTCACGACGAATTCCACGTCGCATTCACCGGGAAACGCTCGAATGACTTCATTGAGCCGCAGCCAACATTCCTTGCTCGCCACTTGTGAGGCGATACCAATACTCAATGCCCTTGTCACCTGCTGAACTGCGGTGCCGAGATGTTCCACTGAATCAACAAGCAGTGTCGGTTCAGCGTCACCTTCTTCTTCGTCAGTTTGGGGAAAATTGACTTTTCCAGTTACGATGACAGCATCGCCCTTTTTCAGAAGTTCCGAGCATTCTTCAATACGATCCCCGCGGATCTTCGCATTGACTCGACCATGCAAATCTTCGATCACGAAGAAGCCAGCCTTGCCACCGCCGCTTCGAAATATCTTCTCTTGATAGTTCTCTACCATTCCGGCAACACGCGCGATTGTCCAGGGCTCACAATTGACGAGATCTTTAGTAGCGACGACATCTAGTCGATGCAACTTATTCCCGTAACGATCGAGAGGATGCCCCGTCACGTAGCAGCCGAGTGACACTTTCTCGCGCGCCAGTGTTTCCAGACGATTCCAGTTGAGTGCCTCCGAGTACTGATCGCTGAATAGCGACTTCTCCGTTGATCTCGACGCACCCAAGATCGAAAACAGTGACGTCTGACCGCGTTCACGATCCCTCGTAGAATTGCGTGAACGTTCTAATGCGCGATCAATCGACGCGTAAAGTCTTGCGCGAGTGAGTCCAGCAGGGGCTGCTACCGAATCATAGGCGCCACACTGCACCAGCGATTCCAGCAGGCCCTTGTTGATCCGCTTGCTGTCGACTCGAGCAGCAAAGTCGAAGAAATCGGCAAATTGCCCACCTTTCTCACGAGCTTCAAAGACACCTTCGAGGGCACTCTGGCCAACCCCGCGCACGGCGCCAAGCCCAAATCGGATGCGCGGCGAGTAGCGATCGCGCAATCGCCCCGGCCCCCGTCGGTTCCCATCACCGGTTGGATTCTCATAGACCACAGTAAAGTCAAGCTCGCTTGCATTGATGTCAGGTGGAAGGACGAGAACTCCCCAAGCGCGAGCCTCGGCGATTGTACGAACGACCTTCTCGATCTTTTCCTTGTCAACGGTCATCGCCGCCGCAAAGAACTCGGTTGGATAATGTGCTTTGAGAAATGCCGTTTGATACGTGACAAGCGCGTAGGCAGCTGAATGGCTCTTGTTGAAACCATAGGCAGCAAAGCCTTCAACTTCCTTGAATATGGCCAGCGCCTGGTTCGGGTCAACGCCTCGCGCTGCAGCGCCATTGACGAATGAGGATTGTTGCTTGGCCATTTCCTCAGCCTTCTTTTTGCCCATGGCTCGACGTAACATGTCCGCTCCGCCAAGTGTGTAGCCCGCCAGTTGCTGCGCGATCTGCATGACCTGTTCCTGATAGACGATGACGCCGTAGGTAGGTGCAAGTACTTCGTCGACAAGTGGATGCAATTGTCGGATGGGCTGCCGTCCGTGTTTGCTCTTGATGAAGTCATCAATCATCCCGGTACCCAGTGGTCCGGGCCGATACAGGGCCACTGCCGCCACAATATCTTCAAAGCAGTCTGGCTTAAGCCCTCTAAGCATTTGTTGCATGCCGGAAGACTCCAGCTGAAAAACACCGGTTGTGTCGCCACTCGCAACCAGTTGGTATGTTTCCCGGTCATCAAGAGCGATTCGCGTCAAGTCAAGCGGTGCACCAACCCTATCGGGTCGGGCGTTGACGAGTCTTTGGGCGACGTCGATTAGCGTGAGCGTCTTTAGACCGAGAAAGTCGAACTTCACCAATCCTGCCGCTTCAACATCGTCCTTGTCATATTGAGTTACGATGGCTCCATCGCTCAAGAAGCAAGGCACGTGGTCGTAAAGCGGCCCCTCACTGATTACGATGCCCGCTGCGTGCATTCCCGCGTGCCGTGTCAGCCCCTCCAGTTTTTGTGCCTGCGCAAGAAGTTCTTTTATCGATTGATCCGTGTCGCTCGCGGTGCGCAATTTCGGCTCAATTTCAAGCGCTTCGGCGATTGTACACATCTTGCCTTGGCCTTTCTCTGGGACCAACGCAGCGATTCTCTGAGCGTCGCTTGGAGCGAATCCCATGGCACGGCCAACGTCCTTGATGACACTTCGCGCTTTGAGATTCTGAAAGGTGGCAATCTGACCCACACTTCGATTTCCGTAGCGTGAGGAAACATAGTCAATGACTTCTCCTCGCCGATCCATGCAGAAATCGATGTCGAAGTCGGGCATACTTACACGCTCAGGGTTGAGGAACCTTTCGAATAGCAGCGAGTACGGAAGTGGATCGAGTTCAGTGATGCCCATGCTGTACGCGACGAGAGAGCCCGCTCCTGACCCTCGACCAGGCCCCACTGGTATACCCCGCAGTTTGGCTTCGCGAATGAAGTCCCAGACTATGAGGAAATACCCGGGGAATTGCATTGACTCAATCACGTCCATTTCAATGGAAAGGCGCTTGATATACGCAGGTTCATCAACCACTTTGCCAATCGAGCGAAACTCTGTGAGCCTCCGAGCAAGACCTTCCTCTGCAACATGGCGAAAGTAGGTTCGAACATCGAACGGTGGTGGCACCGGAAACTCCGGCAGAAATGGCGTACCGAGTTTGAGCTTGAGTTCCGAGCACATCTCGGAGATTAGTAACGTATTCTGCACCGCTTCCGGGCAGTGTCGAAACTGGTGATGCATTTGCTCTGGTGACTTCAAATACATCTCAAATGAGCCGTGGTGATGAGGGCGTGTCTCCGCGTAGGTATGATTCTGTCTTATACAGTCTAGGTATACTTGAGCCTCGCCGTCGTCAGAGCGTATAAAGTGAACGTCGTTGGTGGCCACCACCCGGAGATCCAATTTTCGCGCAATAGTTTCCAATTCGCGGTTGATGATGGCTTGTTCCGGCAGGCCATGGTCTTGAAGCTCGATGAACAGACTGTCCTTTCCAATCAGCTCTCGCAGTTGCGCAAGGAGCGGTTCGCCATGCTCAAGACCGCTCAGAAGCATTTTCTGCGCTACGAGCCCGCCCAAGCAGCCAGTCAGCACAATTAGTCCCTGAGAGTATTTGGCGATGGTATCGAGTGTTACGACCGCGTCGTCTGCATTGGCAGACTCCAAGTGGCCCATCGAAACCAGTCGTATCAAATTGCGATACCCCTCGAGGTTTTTTGCGATTACGACCATGTGACTGAACGCACCGCTGCTCTCATCGCGCAGGACGTTGAGCTCACACCCGATGATGGGAAGAATGCCCTCGTTTCGACAAGTCTTGTAGTGTCGAATCGCCCCAAACATATTGGCGCGATCCGTCAATGCAACAGCGGACATTGACATCTGCTTCACTGCGCGAGGAAGTTCATTCAATCTGACAGTGCTCGTGAGGAATGAGTACTGCGAATGGACGTGCAAGTGGACGAAGTCGGGTGTCATGGGCAAAGGTCCTAGTACTCGAATTGCGCTCGGCTATGCACTCCCTTCTGGCCTTGAGCCCTACGGTTCGTCCAGCAGGGCAATTCTTCATGGCCGCAACGGGCCACTCAGTGCGTCCAGTGCCCGGATTCAAACGGACCCATGAAGTTAAGCATGGATTCGGCCCACCGGACACCGGTGCGGTTGCTTGTGCTCCTAAGAGACATTGCGTGCTAGTTGGTCAGTCGTGATTTGCCGTGTACTGTTCATCTCATTTACCTGCGTCGCCGTGCTGACCAATTGCTCCCGGAACCGCAGCGAGGACGTTCGCACGTGGCGCGCAACTGATCATGACAACGAAAGTGAACAATTTGTGGCTCCCGGCAGCTCTGATCAGACCAAACCCTCACTTTCCACAGCAACTGTCGCAGCTGCGCCCGTGGCTTCGGTGAAGATTGCTTCAGACGCTCAAGGAACGTGGAACAGCCTGTGCGCTGGTTGCCATGGTCAACTTGGTCCGAACAACCGCATCGGCAAACCGATGATTGGCGTGCGGGATCTATCGGACCCGATCTGGCAGAAATCAGCCTCGGATAGCGACATTTCTCGGACTATCACGGACGGTCGCGGGAGAATGCCTTCGTTCAGGCTGTCTTCTGAAACGATAACGGCACTAACAAGTCTCATCCGCTCTTTTGTGCAGAGGAGATAGTGGGCTCGCTTAAAGCGAGTGAGCAGCCGGCACTCCACCGCCAGCAGCCCGTCAAACCTATATTCGGCCGTTTGAGAAATTCAACATGCAAAACGGACTAAGGGGGGCTGGACAACACTGGGGGTACTGCACCAAGTACCTCTGCGAGGCGAGGACCTGACTTTCCCCTCGCCGGGGAGCTGCAAGTGACCAACGCTGACACCGGTACATCTCACGCTTTCACGGGGCTCGACGGATCATTCACCCGGTCCGAAGCGTTCGACGTAGCGGCTAGACTGGGAAGCCTTGACGGCGGTCAGGCTTCCGCTCCATTGGTCTCAGCCTTTGATCCAGCTCTTAGCTACGGGCAGACTCGGAGTGCTTTCGAGTGCGACTTCGAGCGTCGCTACGTATCCTGGTTGCTTGAAAGGCACCATGGCAATATTAGTGCGGCCGCTCGGGAGGCTCGTATGGATCGCAAGCACCTCCATGACCTCGCTAAGAAACACGGTCTAAGAGGCAGAGGCACGAACGCTCGCCGCTAGCAGACATCGCTCGTTGTCACCGAACAGCACAATTTAGTGCTATAGATTCGCCAACTTACGTCGCGCGTGGTTGGTGTTGGAGTGTTGTTTGTTCGGTTGATTTGCACGACATAACGAGGGCAGGCGGCCACCCGGCTCCGCTACCATTTCACAGTCGGACGTACATGACTGTAATCCCGACACCCACTTATTTGGGTTTCACTTTGGCTTCATGCTTGAATTCGCATGTGTTTCCGGGCTAACAGGTTTGTGCAGTGCGCCAAAATGTAGCATATAGAACTACATTCCTTTAGAATCATTGCCAACCTGGACGATGATGGTCCGAACAGGTGGCACCTGAAGGTACTGGTCGCCCCTCACTGGAGACGCGAACAAGATGAAGCAAGACTACTGGATCCTACTCCTCGGAGCCGTGCCCGTCGTTCTCTTGGCTTCAACCGGGACGTATGGTGCTCAATTGACCGTCCTAGGGTTGACCTTGGGTATCTTCTTCGGGACACTGTCCCTTCGACGCCGTACACCAGATGATGTCACCAGTACAAACTCAGGAAGCTGACTACGCCAATCGACACTGATGCACGGCATCCCAGCGCACCACCACCAGCCCCCCACACCGGGCAGCGGCTGAAGACCATAGATGACTTTGCACTTCATGACCTTGAGGCCGTACGCCTTATCTTGCGCGGCGGGTCGGTGCTTGATTGGCATCGATTGAACCTAGAGAACGTCGAGCAGGCGCGCAAGTTCATCCGCAATCACGAACTGCATCTCGACCAAGCTGCTGACGCACATTTCGTCAATCACATACGCAAAGAGGCCATCGAGTATCTGCGCAGACACTTTCAATTTAGTGTTCCTCAGCCACTCGAAAAGGCGCCCATCGAAGATCTACTAATGGCCGCCAGTGGGCGGGGTCAGCGTCAGGTTGCGGCCTGCACGGTCCTGAAGACCATGCAGATTATTCACCACCTGGCTGGCAGGGAGTTGCTCTTCCGGCTTCCGGTGAGCGACCGAGATCTGTTTCACCTTGTCGAAGAAAAGGTCTATCGAGTAGTTGGCACCATGCTCAGCGAAGGGTTTCCCATTACTGAGTTCATCGGTGGCCGAAAGAACCTCGACTCGACGTACACGAAGTTGCTCTCCAAACGAAGCGCTACCGCAGCGCAGCTCTACGACAAGCTGCGGTTCAGAATCGTCACTCGGAATCGGGAACATCTTCTACCGGTGCTTCTCTATTTGACGGAACAACTCTTCCCCTTCACGTACATAGTTCCAGGCGAGAGTACGAATACAATTTTTCATTTTCGCAACTACTGCGAAGGTGTTGGACACCTTCGCAAAATGATTGATCGCTTCCAAGAACAAGTAGACGACGAACTCACTCCTACGGACAATCGATTCAGTGCTTCCTCGTATCGAGTGATTCACTTCGTCACTGACGTACCGATTCGAGTGCCACCGCATCTGGCAGAACTTGCGCCAGCCGGTTCAGAATCACTGGGGCCAGTCGTGTACATGTTGTGCGAATTTCAATTGCTAGATGCGGAAACAGAAGCGGCCAATGAGTCGGGCGATGCGAGTCATGAAGCCTACAAACGGCGCCAGAAAGAGGCTGTTTTCCGTAGACTTCAGTTGGGAACACGCCCAGAGCAGTCACCGCCAGCTGCCAACCGACGTCGTTAGCTTAACTTTGGGCTGGTGTTTGACTGCACTCGGGGCTACCAATGGCCCGCGATGCGGCTCCACAGTGCCAAAATTCCTGATCTCGCCAAGCAAATCGTAGACAGTCTACTGGTCCAAGGCGACGTTGAATCAGACAACCCAAGCGAAGTCCGTGCCGACGTACAGGCTGTATTGGAACAGTACGTTCGCGATGAACAACAGATAGTCGAACGGGCAAAAGAGGTACTCGCTGCGCGAGGTCTACCTCCAACCGACCTGTCCCGCATACGACGTCTGGTGGCGCAAGAGCGCGGCATCAAGATCGGTGACGAAGCCATTGACTATGTCCTGGATCAGTTGATTGAGATGCTGATGCACTCTCAGAGTGTCGATGAAATATTCGCCGATGACGTTACCTTGCGCCGCAAGATGAGAGATCCTCTGCGCAAGCACGCACAACTTGACGACGAGCTCCATGCCGAGGTCAAGAACCAGTTGAAACACGTCAAAGAGGGTTCGACACTCTGGGAAGTTGAATACCAACGCATGCTGGAAGACATCCGGCGTCGCAAAGGCCTTTAGCGGGGTCGGTTGAATGCTTTCGGCATGGGTGCGGGTGTTATGCGCAGCATGACCGGGTTTGGACTTGGAGAATGGACCGTCGGCGCCGCGCAAGTATCTGTGGAAATACGGAGCGTAAACCATCGATATTGCGACGTTCGCGTGCGGCTTGCGCCAGAATTTGCCGAGCACGCGTTCTACGTCGAGCAGCTTGCGCGACAGCATTTGGGGCGAGGACGCTTTGACGTAAATGTTCGGGTCCACGGGAGTGAGCAGCACGCACCTCCCGTCGCCGTTGATCGGTTACGTCAAGTCTACTCGTCGGTGTGTGCTCTGCGCGACGAACTGGATCCAAACTCGACTGTCCCTATTGCCTCGCTACTTGCCGCGCCGGGGATCTTCGTCTCGCTGGATCCCAATCGTGACCGAGAACTGCGCCAAGCGATCTCCGAATCAATGCTGTCGGCAATCAAGGCACTGGATGCGATGCGGAAACGCGAAGGCAGCTGCCTAAGGGAGTTGCTCAAAACGCACGTGGTACAGGCAACAGAGCTCGTCCACACCTGTAGCGAAAAGTCATCGCACATGGCGGAAAACTACCGAATGAAGTTGCGAGAGCGATTGAATCGCTTGCTTTCGGAGACTAGCACTCACTTGGACGAAGCCCGCCTTGAGCAAGAAGTCGCACTCCTGGCAGACCACACGGACGCCACGGAAGAGCTATCTCGTCTGGTAAGCCACTTGGATCACTTCGCTTCTTATCTAGACGCAAGCGACCCAGTTGGACGCAGGCTTGATTTTCTTCTGCAGGAGATCGCTCGCGAAGCCAATACGTTAGGCGCGAAGTGCCAAGATTCGGACCTCTCGCTGTTGGTCGTGGAACTCAAAACGGAAACCGAACGAATGCGCGAGCAGGTGCAGAATGTCGAATAGTTCTCCTCTGATATTCATCGTCTCTTCCCCTTCAGGCGCAGGCAAAACCACACTTACCGGACAACTGATGCAGCGGATTCCGAACCTCATCTTCAGCGTCTCTCACACGACGCGTCGCCCTCGCGCCACAGAGCAGGACGGGCGGGAGTACAATTTTGTAACTCACGATCAGTTCTGGTCCCTGATTGAAGCTGGGGAGTTTCTTGAATGGGCCGAGGTGCATGGAAATCTGTATGGAACAAGTGCGCGCGAGATCGAAAAAGCGACGAGCGCCCATGCGACCGGAATCATATTTGACGTGGACCATCAGGGAGCCCGACAGATCAAGAGTCATCGACCGGACGCGGTCAGTGTCTTCATTCTGCCGCCAAGCATGTCCGAACTCCACGCGCGATTGGCAGGTCGAGCAAGTGACGACCCGACGACGGTGGCCCGTCGGTTCAGCGCCGCACTCAATGAAATTGAGCACTACGGGATGTTCGACTATCTTCTTGTCAACGATCAGCTCGAGCAAAGCTGCCAAAGATTGACATCGATTTTCCTGGCGGAAGAGTGTCGCCGACACCGATGCGCGAGTCTAGCGGAGTGTCTGCTCAATGATGGTCGTGGTTACGGCGGGTCAAAGCCACCCGGAAGCAATTAGGGTGCCCACACACACCAATCGAGAGTGGCTGACGCGCATTCGATCTGAACTGAACGCTTGAATTCCAGGTTGGGATTGTGCTACCTGCGAAGCACAATGCCGTCTACGCTTGCAGTTATCGGTGGCAGCGGACTTTCGTCCATACCGGGACTCACCCAAGTGGAGAGTCTCGATGTGGAAACACCGTACGGTCCTCCCAGTGGTCCGATCCTGCATGGCCAGCTGGGAAAGACGCGGCTGCTGTTT
>Ga0265340_10000799_pt1 | contig 17843 bp, 16 predicted proteins | sample 4CB225metaG_FD_202082 | JGI IMG/M metagenome (GOLD analysis project Ga0265340, IMG submission 202082) | Rhizosphere microbial communities from Carex aquatilis grown in University of Washington, Seatle, WA, United States - 4-CB2-25 metaG | ecosystem: Host-associated > Plants > Roots >...
CGAAGGACCATGCGATGAATGTTCAGCCTGGAGGCATCGCGCGGTCCCCGTCGGGCCGGGTGGTGGGATTTGGACACGAAGCGACTATGTTGTGCCGGCCGCGACGGGCGACAACTTTGTCGGTGCACGCATCGACTACGGGACGCGGCCGAGGAATCGAATAGCCAGCACGATGATCGTTATTCGGTTGGGCGCACACTAACCAAGTTGCGAGCCTCTGTGAACGCAGGTCCCGTGGCCGCCCTAGGTTCTTCCGCACAACCGCTGGGCGCATACGAAGTTGGCGGACGGGTCACCAAATGTCTGATATTTTGCTGAGTGTTCTTGCCTAAGGAAGAGTCAATTCAGTTGGCACTCAGCGGCGCGCAGCTTCGGCTGCTCACCCCGGTGGGCGAAGGAGCGTCGAGTCAAGTCTGGCGTGGCCTTCTGCAGGCAAGTGACGCCGCCGCGGCGGATCAGCCAGTCGCCATCAAGATCAGCCGGACGAGCGCGGATGTAACCGTGCTCACAGCGGAAGCCGAACGACTATTGTGGAGCAGTAGCGTTGGCTCCGCGCACCTACTGGCGGCGGGCAAGGTTCGATTCAGCTCGCACCCGCGCATCGTTCCGGAGCGCGCCGCTTGTCTAGTGCTGAGCTGGGCTGGTTCGGTGGCACTTTCAGGGCTCGAATTGCGGCCCACAGAGTCTAGGACGCAACGCGCGCTGCAACTCGCCAGTGACATCGGCGAGGCGTTGGCAGATCTGCATCAAGCCGGCTTTGCACACGGAGATGTCAAACCGGCAAACATAGTAGCCAGCGATGACTTGGGTCCGAGCGATCGCTGTCGCTACATGCTCGTGGACCTTGGGCTTGGCGACGTTGCAGAGCGAGACATTCCGCGCGGAGTGACTCCGCACTATCTTGCACCAGAATCGCTGCAGCCGGCTGCCAAAGGAGATGGGCGCACGCGAGATGTGTGGGCGTTGGGTGTTGTTCTTGCCGAGACGGCACTTGGAGTTCAGTCGTCCCAATCGAACACACTGGCGGCGAGCTGCGAGTCGTTGAGCGAGCCGCTACGTTCGATCATTCAAACGTGCCTGTCAACCAACCCCGGCTCGCGTTCGGCAGCGCGCTGGGTAGCGGCAACTGCAGCATCGGCGCTGCAACAGTCATTGCCTGCAACTGAACGCACTGCACGCCGGTTGTGTCAGCTGCGTCGCGCGTATCTGGCCGTACGCAGACAGACGGTACTTCAGGCGGCCCGATGCCCCAGAGCCAGTGTGCAAGTGACTGACCTCGCTCGCGCCTGGCTAACGCAGACGATTACTCAGTTGCGCGGCTGGCTCGAATTGCGCGGCGAGTTGCCAGATACTGACTCGAGCCCTGTGATTGGCGACTCATCGCCGCTCGAACGACGGCGCATTCTCACCAACGTCGTCGGACCGAGTGCCGCTAGTTGGCCAATGACCGGCACTGAGACAGAAGACGTTTGGTTGGGCCATTGGGTGCGGGCGTGTGAGACAGCAGATCCGGCGGCATGGACACTGTCGCAGGACACCCTCTGCGCCAACGTGCCAGAATTTAGCCCCAGTAGTGCAACGGAACTGGCCTATGCGCTCGGCAGCGGCCGTGCGCAACCCGAACTGCTGGATACGGCGGAACGACTCGCAGCCCGCGAAGCCGTGCCTACTTGGTTTCGAATTGCCTTAGCTGGGCACTTGCGCTCATCGGGGCAATGGGGTCGCGCGCTGTGTGTACTGTCGCGGTGTACGGATGCGCTAGCCCGGGCTGAAGCAGCCGAAACCGCCCGCCGCGCAGACGATCGGTGGCTGGCGCGAGAATTGTTGGCGGGACTGCAAACGGAAACGCAGATCGCGGTGCGAGCTCGGGCTAGCGCAACGCTGGCCCGTATTGAACTCGACGAGGGGGATCTACCGGCTGCGCGCGCGGCACTGACAGAGGCCCCGCTGTCTACTGCCGTCTGCGAGTCCAGAGCTCTGCTCGAGCTCGCAAGCAATGACCGCCCAGCTGCCCGTCAAATGATCGAACTAGGCCGTTCACTGCCGGCAAGCGACGAAGAGTGTGCACGCCTGGAGGGACTCCTTGGCATGATCGAGTACACCGAGGGCAACGCCACCGGAAGTACACAGTCGTTTCGGCGCGCCGTTGAATTGGCAACCCGGGCAGGAGCGGTACTCGAGGAGGCGACGTACCTGACAGGGTTATCCCATGCTTGCGCTAACTGCGGTGCGCTCGGCGAAGCCATTGCCGCTTCAGAACGCGCCATCATGCTGTTCGAGTCCTTGAACCGGCCGACTCAAGCCGCTCGGGCCGCGCTCAACTGGGTTGTGAGCCTGGCAGAAACGGGCCGCGTCGTTGAAACACGCTCAGCCTTTGATTTCGCTCTCGTCCTCGCTCGCCAGTCCCAAGATGTGCGCTGTCTTGGCTATCTGCACTTGGCGTTGGCCGATGCGCTCGGACTCGACAATCCTGAGTCACTCGAGCTACTGCAGCGAGCTGGACATTGGCTCAATCCGCTTGGCACAGAGGAGGAGCTCTGGGTGGCGGCGCGCCTGTGCGAACGGCGTGTCACCGTAGCTATCGAGCGCTTCGATTCTCGCGCGCGGCAGCCTGAAGTATCCGTCGAATCGCGACTGTTGTGGTGGGGCGCACGCGCGCGTCGAGCACTACTCGAGCATGCGCAGCACGATGCCACCATGATCCTCGGTGAATTGAGTGCACTAGCTCCGGTTCGGGCGCCACTATTCACGCAGGCACGCGCGCTCGCAACTGGCATCGAACTCGCAACGACTCTCGGCGCGGGCGACATAGCGAGGCGACTCACCTTCGTTGTTTCCGACTTGGTGCGCCAAGCTTTCAAGAATTGCCCCAGTGAGCTTCACCCTGCGTTGGAAGCGTTACCTTGGGTCACACAAGCCAGCATGCCGCACGAGCAGCTGCTCTCGCAGGAACAAATCGCCGACATAGAAAGCCTAGTCCGTTCGCTTGGCAGGCGTGACGCCCTCCGCGACCTACTAGCTCAGGTCGTCGACGTGTTGGTACTCTGGACCGGCGTGGAGCGTGGACTGCTCTTGCTGCGCGCCCCGGGTGGAAAGCTTCAGCCGCGTATCGGTCGTAATCTTAGACGGGCAGACCTGCACGGGGAACAACTGCAGCTGAGCCACAGCTTGGCTGAGCAAGCCTTAGCGGTGGGTGAACCCATCGTGGCCGTCGATGCCACTCATGAAATGGAGAGCGTCCACGCAAGCGTGCATGCCCTGAAGCTGCGCAGTGTGTTGGCGGTACCGCTCATCAGTCAAGGCCAGGCCCTCGGGGTCGTCTACTTGGACGATCGCGTACGCAAAGGTGCGTTCGGGGAGCGGGAATTGGCCTGGGTGCGACTTGTTGCGACCGTGGCCGCTACAGCCATCGCCGATGCCCGTGACCGCTTGACGCTGCGACGCGCGGTGCGCCGTGCAGAACGCGCTGAACGCCAAGTGAGCAACGCTCTGGCACAACGAGAAGCCGAGCTCGGTCAGGTACGCGTGGACCTCGCTAACAGTCGTGAAGCACGCGCAACGCGATTTCGATACGACAACATCATTGGCGAGAGCCTCGCCATGCGTCAACTGCTCGCCGTGGTCGATCGAGTTGTACAGAGTGACGTCCCCGTGCTGATCAGCGGCGAGAGCGGCACGGGTAAGGAGTTGATTGCGGACGCGATACATCGCAACAGTCAACGGGCCCGTAGCAGTTTCGTAGCAGAAAACTGCGGGGCCATCCCCGAGCCGCTGCTCGAGTCAGCGCTGTTTGGGCATACCAAAGGCGCTTTCACAGGAGCCGTGCGAGCCCGTGCCGGTCTTTTCGACGTGGCAGATGGAGGCACTTTGCTTCTCGACGAAATTGGCGAGATGAGTCCGGGCATGCAAACCAAACTGCTGCGAGTCCTCGAAAATGGCGAGATCCGACCCGTGGGCAGTGACCGGTCACACCACGTCAATGTTCGTGTTGTCGGCGCCACGCACCGCAATCTCGAAGAGATGGTGCACAATGGCACGTTCCGACAAGATCTATACTATCGACTCAATGTGGTGACGCTCGCGATACCGCCGCTAAGAGAACGCACCGGCGACATACCGATCTTGGCTCGTCACTTTTTGCGCCGCTATTCGGAAGAACGATCCATCATTTTGTCTGCGCAGGCGATTGCGCTGCTGTCGGCTTATACTTGGCCCGGCAACATTCGACAGTTAGAAAACGAGATACGGCGGGCCATCGTGCTCTGCGAGGGGCAAATACTGCCCGAGCACCTTTCAGCGGACATTCGCGAAAAGGCAAAGGGCATCATGATAACCCAGGGGGGATTGAACATACGCGAGCGCGTCAGTACGTTGGAGCTGGACTTGGTGCGCGAGGCTATGGAAAAGACCGAGGGCAATCTGACACGAGCGGCAGAATTGCTGGGACTTTCTCGGTTCGGACTGCAGAAGATGCTCAAACGCTTGGAAGCTCAAATGATAGAGATATTCGCACCGCGCAGTCGGGGCAGGCGTTCAGAGCGCCCCTCGACACCGGGAGCTGGTGAGTAAGGCTCTGCACCATGAAACTCTTCGTCGATGATCAGCGGGCCGCTCCTCTAGGTTGGATCTGTGCCCGCACAGTGGACGAGGCCATTGAGTACCTTGGGCAAGGCGCTGTCACCGAGCTGAGTCTCGACTATGACCTTGGCGGCGCCGACACAACGGGGCTCGATGTGCTCAACTGGATGGAGTCAGCGGTTTCAGCCGGGCGCATCGCAATGCCCGCCATGACAGCACACAGCGGAAGCATCCTGGGACGACACCGACTCGAAGCACACATTGAGTGGCTCGAACAGCGTTTTAGCAGGTGAGCGACCATCGTGGGAAATCACACGGTGCGTTACCGGGGCGAGGTTTCGAACTGCAATGAATGGCAGGCACTGTCACTGTGTTCAGATCGCGAACTCGACGGCACGGCTGGGTGCGCGGTTTGCGGGTGTCGTGGGTCGCGCTGGAACGGGCGATTTTGTCGCTGCGGCGTGTAATTTAACTCGAGCAACCAGGATGTCATGTCACCTTGAGGTGTTCTCGGACGCGACGCAGCGGCATGCTCAGGCGTTTCCCGGTGTTCTCGGACGCGACGCAGTGGGTTGGCCAGGCGTTTCCCCGGGTTCGAGAAGGCGCCCGAATGGCATGCATTGTCACTTGGTCGGGTTCGCGAAGGCGAAGGCGCGGCATGCTATGTCGTTGGGCGGTGTCCTGGAACCCGATGCACCGGGTTGCGCTGCTGCCGTGTCGAAAATCGAGGCCTCGGTCGGGCGTGGGGTTCCAGGGTTATCCACATAGTTTGCGAATCCGCGTCAGCGCACGCGCAACAGCGCACTTGCCGGCACGTCGAAGTGCCGGTCTCCGCGGCTCTCTACTCGATTGGTCAAGGCGGGCTTGCCGGCACTACGCGCTGGCAGCATCTGGTCGATTCGACCTCCCCAAGCATAGTTTTCCTCGACCACCCTGGCACACCAACATTGAGCGCACCCCTTGCGAACCAGCCGCTCGAACGCGACTTTCGCGCCTAGGCGCACCACGTTGTTCGACTTGTCGTCTCGGTTGACCTGACCGCAATGATATAAGTTGCCCTCTGGATCGAGTGTTACGTTGATCCAACCTGCCGCGCATGCAAGCGCCTTGTCTTGGGGAAAACTGCGGTAGTGCCGGAGACTCGACCAGCGATTGAGTACTCCCCTACCTGCTCGCTTATATGCCTCGATTCGACCAAATGTCGCAGTTGCCTCGGCTGCGGACAGAACCCACGAGTCAGCGGTGCCCGTCTCCGACCCAAAGAGGCTAGGTCGAACCGGCTGAAATACGACCCGGCAGTCCTGAGACTCAGCAATCTTTAGCACTGCGTCAATCGCATGCGCGTTATGCCGCCCCACGGCACAGGTGAATTCCACGCTTACCCCCAGGGCCCGCGCAACTTCCACCGCGTCTAGCGCTAGCGCGAATGAGCGCCGGCCTCGAATTGCGTCATGAATCTCAGGCGGACCGTCAAGACTGATCTTGAGTTTCTCCATTCTTCTTACGACATCGACCCTGCGTCGCACCAGCACACCATTGGTATTCAATCGCATCGTGATATTGCGCACACTCAACCAACGAACGATGTCGTTCACGCGCGGGTGCGCCAGCGCTTCCCCGCCGTCGAGAGAGACTTCTTGCATTCCGAGCGCCCTGAGCCCCTCGAGTGCGCCAAAGACGTCCGACAGGCTCATTTCGTTCGGCAATCGAGCATGCCGATCGCAATACTTACAATCAAGATTGCATGCATGAGTCAGCTCGAAGCCAACAGCAATCGGCGTTGGCCGCGAGAATATACGTGCTCGGGCAGCAGCAAACAAGGTCGAAGAATTCATAATGGAGCTCCGCACCGATCCCGCACTGGCGCTAGACGGAGCAAGACAACGTTCTGCTCAACTAACGGGGTGCGCGATCGAAACAAGTGGCAAGTGAAAAGGAAGAATTAAGCTAAGGAAGAAAAAGCACGAGCTCGCGTTTTGCAACGCACATGCCAGTGGCGTCGATCCAATGGTTTTTCGGCATTGGGGGCACGACAACCGAGAAGAAACACCCTTGCCATTGACGTTTAACCACAGTTTCTTGGCAAACACGCACAGCGTGAATGGCCTTCACACCGAGCGCTACGAGCTGGCAAGTCCAGCGCTGCCGGGCCACAATGGGCCCATGCAAACCGGAAGCACTCACGGCCACGCTCTACTGAACCACATCATCGACAACGGTGGCCAAGTAGATCTGAGTCAGTTGCGCCAATGGGCGCTAACCACGCACGGCAAAGACGCCCACTATCATACCTGCTCGCTCGAGGGGCTATCGCTCGATGGCATCTTGCAATTTTTTCAGGAGCACAACAAGATCAGCGTCAATGGCGCGACCGTCTCCGTCAAGGTTGAAAACGTCTGTGCGCACGAAGATACTCCGCACACGGACCACGAGTGACGCCAATGGCCGAGCCAATGGCGCTGTTCGTGTTTGCGCTGTTCCTCGGTGCGATCGCGCTCTGGGCCAGGCGCGCTCGTATGCTATTCGAACTCGAGATTCGCAGCGGGCGGCTCGTGCGCGCCCGCGGTCGAATGCCACAAGGGCTTTTGAACGATGTCCTTGTCGTGCTCCCGCGCCGTAATGAGTCTCGGCTAGTAATACGTTGCAGCATCGAGCGGGACCGAGCCAGCCTGAGCACGCGGGGTCCGGTAACCAGCGATGAAGCGCAGCAGTTACGAAACCTAGTCGGGCTATGGCCCCTGGCACGACTCCGAGCCGCGCCGCAAATCCGCGCACAGAGAAATTGACGGCGACCGATTCGCCTGAAGGTGGACCCTGGCAATCCCTGGGAAGGACTAGGGACTGTTTTCGAACGGACCTACATTGGTGCAGGAGTGGCAGCGGCATCAACCCTGCTCGGCCAGGTTGTTTTGCCCATCGAGGCGTACTTTGAGACAATTGGCGTAACTTTTGAGCCTGCGTGCGCCGGTTTTGGGCCGTCCAAGGTTCCTCTATGCCTCAGGCTTTGCGTTACGTACCGCGCATCCACTCGGGTTTCAGTGGAATCGTCCCACTCAACGCCGCATCGACTTGCGCGATTGCCTCGGCGCGGTCGCGAGGCAGTCGCGCACGAATCGGCAAGTAGTTGGACGCATGATTGGCATAGAAGACCCCTCGCATCTCGGTGTGTTCGAGGATCGTGCGCAGCTCGAACAGCAGTTCCTTGGCATCAGGGACACAGAATTGCCCGCGCTGAACGTCGGCATCGAGGGGCGTACCAGGTATCAGCATCAAGCTCAGGGCTCCCACGTAGTTGGGATTCATGTCCGTAAGAGCTCGTGCCGTACCCATGGCATGCTCCCGTGATCGGTCTCGACCGCCAAGGCCGAGTAGAATCGTAACGAACGTCTGGATATTTGCCGTTCGAGCGCGATGGGCCTCCGCAATGTGAAGCTGCACATCACCGTGCTTTTGCATCCGTTGCAACGTGACATCGTCACCACTCTCGAGTCCCATGTGGAAGAGTTTTAGATTCAAGGCACGGAGTTCGGCAAGTTCGGCATCGGTCTTACCTGCGACGCTCTTGGCGTTCGCGTAAGTCGAGATCCGAATCACGTTCGGAAGGCCCGCTTGAATCTCTTTCAGTATTTCCACCAGCTGCGCTTGGGGCATGGCCAGCGCATCACCATCGCACAAGAAGACTCGACCAATACCCGCTGCCTCGACGCTGGCCTCAGCGATATCACGCAGGATTTCTTGGCGGGTCTTGATGCGAAATCGCTTTTCGCGATACATCGCGCAGAAGCGACACCCGTTGTGTGAACAACCCACGGTGACTTGCAGCAAAATGGCGTCGGCCTCGCTGGGCGGACGAAAAATGCGACCTTCGTAATGCACGGTAACCCTGACTCTATCGGCAGCCCGTCGATGTGCAAGCCCCGCCCGAGCAGCCTGGAGAGTCATTATCCAGTGGAGTAGGTATTCTCTCGTTACGCTTCGGGCATCCCGCCCGTCAAGCTCGTTTGCTGGCGAAGTTTGCCTGATGACGCAGCGGAATGGTTGAAGAACCAGCACCGGAGCGGAATGGTCGAAGGACTACCATTCCGCTGCGTCATCGGCGGGCGTCGCCGCATAATGCGACAAGTTATCCGGTCGGTGCAGGGACCAGGAGGCACACTTCAGGATGTCCGCCCGTCAAGCTCGTTTGCTGGCGAAGTTTGCCTGAGCACCGGAGTGGTCCTGCGACCATTCCTCAGCGTCACGGAACATCCTTGGCGGATTTGAGCACCGGAGTGGTTCTCCAACCATTCCTCGGCGTCACGGAAGGCAAACGCAGTGGTTCTACAACCACTCCTCAGCGTCGCCAGCGGACGAGATGGTCCTTCGACCATTCCTCGGCGTCATCGGCGGGCGTCGCCCCAAGATACGATGTGTTGTCAGCAAGGAGCGGGGACTAGCAGGCGCTCCATCTCCCTGGGCTCGAACTTGGTCAGCCCGCCGCAGTAAACACGCCCGTCGGCACACGAAACTGAAGATTGAAGATACCGAGTCAGCTCATCCAGTGCGTTTTGTGTCATGGGCAAGCGAGGGTAAAGCCCATGCGCTACGTTCACGTGCCTGAGTTCCGCGAGGTTTCGCACGAATGCCGGAGGCCGGCGTGCCATGTAAGTGGCCAAAATTGGGGCAGGCTTTCTGAGACCCACGGACCACCAGGGCTTGCGATGCTGCGCAATGTAGTTGGCGTCGGCGCCGGCCGCGCGAGCCCGCCGCAGAAAACGCTCAATGACGCGACGCGACTCCGGGGGCAGCCGATCGAGCTCGCGTGGGATATCGACCACACAGCGAAATGGTGTCGCATCAGTGATTGCAAATCCTGCTGCAAACAACTCGCGTGCGCGAGTCACCGCGGCAAATAGTACGGATGGGGGCAGTTCTGTAGTCCCCGGGTCGACGATCCAAATTTGATTCTGCCCTGTAACCTGCCCACGATGGACGCTACAGATCTCGCCAAGTTCAATGTAGCCATCGGTTGCCGATCGCGCGCGGCGCGTGAGGGATGTCCAGCGCGGCGTGTCACGTAGCCGCGCCCGGGAAACGGCCCTGCCCCGCTCGATCGCGCCGTTGGCACGGAGCCGAGCGACTCGGCTTACCTTCACGGCCGCCACTCGTGTCCCAGTTTCGAAACAGCAAATGACCGCGGTCGTGTCAGCATCAGGGAATGGTTTTGCCGTTGGCTCGACGAGCTGCATACTTCGAAGCCCTAAGTGTTCGACGAACAGCGTTCGCAGGGCACTGCCGTAGTTGACGTCCAACCATTCCGCCGCAGTAACAAAACAACCAACGTCCCGGGATGACGCCTTGAGTGCAGTTGCCAGAATGAAGTGCGCGTGCAGGCCTGCAAGTTGACTTGCTTTGATGCCTAGCTTTGCCGCTGACGTCATGTACCAGTGCTTGCATTGCGGTGTGAGAGAGTGATGCCTCACGTACGGTGGATTACCAATGAACGCCGTTCGCCCCGCGATACGATTGAGTGGCAAAGAAGGATAGTCAGCAACGCACACCGTTGTTCGGTGTGCGAGCCCAGTCACGGCCAGCTGCGCACGCAGCATCAAAGCACACAGCGGATCGAGCTCAACCGCTACCAAGTGTGGCTTGGACATAACTCGACCCGCTGCAACGATGAACCGGCCTGAACCAGAGCCCGGGTCCACGATTCGTTCTGGTTCCCATGGTTTTACCCAATTCACCATGGCGGTAACGAGCGCGTTGGGAGTGAATGTCGCACCAGTGCTGCGACGTTCAGATGCGGCCCTTAGCGCGCCGAACGCTTCTCCCAGAGGGTCATCCCCGCGCAGAATGTGCTCTCGGGCACGCTTCACCAAGTCTCGGTCGACTTGCTCGGCCTGCCTCAAGACTGCCCGTTCACCGGCGGTGACTCGAGCATACTCGAGTGCGCCCAACTCCAAAGCCACACCAACGAGTTGACCAATGGTATTTACAACGGGACCAGACATAGGTTCGCCCCGAGCGCTGCCGCCCATAGCAGGCCGACCGAGCGTGGCACGACGCATTGCCTCCGGCAACTCGCGATGTCCATCGGCTAGTCGCCCCGACTGAAGAGTGTTCAGCTCGCAATTTTGGTGGCGAGCGCTTGGCACGACCAGTGCTAGGTTGACGCGGCTGTGCGCCCCCCGCGGCCGCGGCAAAGAGGCTATTTCCATGTATCGTCGAAATACTGAGGCTGCAGATCGAATGCGCGAGCGAAGGCGCCTTGAGGATGCAGCGCCTCGCCTAGCCCGCGAGGTTCCGTCGCTGAAGACTTTGCGACTGGCGCTCTCTTTCAGGCGCGGTGAGCTCAAACTACTCGACGCGTCCTACGTTCGCGTAGTGGTGGTATCAACCGCCCCCGCGCTTTTCGACATTGCCTGCGCAGATTCAACGTGCCGCGATGGGGGCCATCCCCTGACGGAACCCATGCTCAAAGCGCTACGTGCCGGATTGACGCATTTCTCTGGCGAAGTGCCGTGCCGCGGAGCCGCGGGAACTTCTGGTACTAACTGCAACAGCGTGTTGATCTACGAAGCGGACGCCACGTACGAATAGCGGACTCAGCCGATCCCGAAAAACCTTCGATACGCCTGAGCGGTAGCCAATGCTTGCGCTTGGCGCGTAAACCGGGCAGCTCGCGACTTGCCTCGTGCAATCAATTCCGTCCTGAGCTCTGGCTCGAACATGAGGCGACGTATCGCGGCTGCTATTGCGGGCGGGTCCTCGGGGTCCACCGTTAGTGCCGCGTCACGCGCAACCTCCGCAAGGGACCCGGCGTCGGTGGTGATGACTGGGCAGCCGCTAGCCATGGCCTCCACCACCGTTAGACCAAACCCTTCGAGACGAGAGACGAACAGGTGCGCAACCGAAGCCCGATACAGAACGGCCAGTTCGTCGTCCGTCACGTGACCCAGGTAGCGAACGGCGTCAGCCACGCAGGCTTGGCTTGCCGCATTCTCCACGCGCTCACGATGGGATGCATCCAGGTGGCCCGCCCAAGCAAGTACGAGATTCGAGCCTGATTGCCTGACGTGCGCCAGTGCACCCATCATTCCTTCGATGTTCTTGCGCCAGTCTGCTCCTCCAACGTAGAGCAAGTAGTCACTAGCCTGCAGCTCAAACTTCTTTAGCACGGTCGCAGCTGCTAGCTGCGGCTCCGCAGACCATTGGTCGACATTCACGCCGTTGTAGACTCGAACGACACGCTCCTGCGGCACATTCATTAGACTACAGATGTCGTGCTTGGTAGCATCGCTGACGGCAATCACTAGATCGGCGCTTCGATAGCGTTGCCCCTCGATCCAACGACCAACGCTCGCGCCACCATCACGCCACCCCATGTAGTGCTCGGGAAATCGCGACGGCACAATGTCGTGGCACGTCACTATTTTTTTCGCGCCGGCAAGACCCAAAAAGCGCGGTGTGGCGTGCGGGTCACACAGATGAATCGCATCAGCGCGCAGTTGCTTTGCTGCACGCCAGAGCACTAAGCGCTGGCGATAGGCCCAACTGTAGTAGTCACGTTCTTCGAGCAGCTGCGTGCCTGATTGGTCCAAATACCCCGCAATATCCGTGGTGGCGGAATACTTGCCGCTCCAGTCAACCGAGAGCAGGCCGATCAGCTCGATGCCCTCGAGCTCATGGGCGGGCAACTCGCAGAGACCTCGCGCCAGCTCGCGGGCGTAGCGGCCAATCCCACGCGCGCCGCCGGGCGTGCCAAGTAAAGTAAGGTCGAGCAGTAGCCGCTTGGGAACAGAGGGCATCGAGTTTACACCTGCAAGAAGTCGCGAAACACGCGAGCCATTTCACGCGCCTGCACTTGGAGCGAGAATCGCGGCGCCCGCGCCTTGCCACGCTGCGACAGATCCGCACGCAATGCAGGGTCAGTCGCGAGACGAACCAACCCAGCGCCCACTGCAGCGTGGTCTTCGGGCTCGACGGTAATCGCTGCGTCACCGGCGATTTCGCCCAGTGATCCCGCCCGGGTGGTCATGACCGGACAACCGCTTGCCATTGCTTCTATAATGGTCAAACCAAAACCTTCGAAGCGGGACAGCAACACGTGGGCTACGGCACTGCGGTAGAGGACCGCTACCTGCTCATCCGAAACATAGCCAATCAGTCGAAGCGCATCGGAAGCTCCAGCCTGCGCCGCCACGGCTTTGATGTGTTGCGTTTGGCCATCGGAGAGTGCTCCGGCCCACACCAAAGTGAGATCAGTTCCGCGCTGGCGCGCGAGAGCAATACCCGCCATCATGCCCTCGACGTTCTTATGCCAGTGATAGCCACCCACAAACAACACAAACGCCTGGTTCCCTAAGCCGAATTCTCGCAGTGTCTCGTCCGCGTCGAGCTCGGGCGCGCGCGACCAACGTTCGACATCGACACCGTTGTATACGCGCACCACACGTTCGGGCGGCACGCGGTGAATCGTGAGAACGTCGTTGAGTGTTGCATCGCTTATGGCCACGACAAGATCCGCCGTACGATAGCGTCGGCGCTCAATGGCAGCACCGAGCAACGGTCCCCCGTCACGCCACCCCATGTAGCGCCGCGGAAAATGCATGGGGATGGCATCATGACACGTCACGATGCGACGACAGTGCGCGAGGCCCATGAGCAGCGGGGTCGCGTGCGCGTCGCCCAAGTGAACGGCGTCCGCGCCAATGTTCTTCGCCGCCCGAAATAATCCCAGCCGGCGCCTGTAGGCCCAACGATAGTGATCACGTGCGGTTGGAACAGGGATCTCGGGGCTTCCATTGAACGAGTCCAGCTGCTCGGTGACGCGATATTCGCCGGTAAGCCCGAGGTGCGTGAGGCCGAGCAAACGCAGTTCACCGAGCTCAGCCGGCGCAAGCCTCGACAACCCCACTGCGAGATCGCGTACGTACCGGCCAAAACCGCGCCGCCTCGAGGGCGTGTCCAGTGAAGTAAGATCGATGAGTAATGTCTTCATGGAACTGGCCGCATGGAACGATGAACTACGTCAGTGACTAACTCCCCAGCACCACGAATCATTCGAGAAACATAGTTTTCGGCCCGCTCGAAGGTCGGCCCAATATCGAGTGCGCCGTTGCAGCCTTCTTGCGCCTGTTGCTCGGCAATCACAGAAATCTGGAGCTGGTCGATTAGGCTCCACCCAATTAAGAACGCCGCGGCATTGGTTGCGATACGACACTGTTGTAGAAGATAGGTCGTCGGGAACAAGACTCGCATTGAACGGTTCGGATGCTAGTGGTGTGAGACGTTGGCGCCACGCCTTTTTCCGCCCGACCAGTGTGCCAAGACGAACTAACGCAAAAGCAGCGGCTATTTCGTGGAGGTTTTCCGATATCACGATCGGGTCAGAGACCCGAAAGTGATCGTTCTCGGGGTCAACGCCCCCGCCCGTGGAACGCCGTACCAACGTCTCAATGGGGTGACCGATCGATTCGACACTAAAGTCGACGGCTCAGTGAGCCGATTGAGAGTGTTAGACGGCTCGCGCCCCTGAACGCGAGAACGCGCAAGAATGGCGCGCCTAAATCACGCAGGATTGGCGCGCTAGAATCACGCGTTGACAACCAGAATTTCTCTGAGATATTGCACCCATGCCGCGAAAGATCGAGATCACCGAACTCATACTACGCGATGCTCACCAGAGCCTAATGGCCACTCGAATGGCACTCGAGGACATGGTTCCAGCTTGTGAAGACATTGACAATGCTGGCTACTGGTCAGTGGAGTGTTGGGGAGGAGCAACGTTTGACGCGTGTATTCGCTTTTTGAACGAAGACCCCTGGGAACGGCTGCGTACCTTCAGAAAGCTCTTGCCTAAATCGCGACTTCAGATGCTGCTTCGCGGACAGAATCTGCTGGGCTATCGGCACTACGAAGACAGCGTAGTCGAGCGCTTCGTACACAAAGCAGCTGAAAACGGCATGGATGTGTTCCGGGTTTTCGACGCTCTCAATGACCCGCGCAATCTCAAAGTGCCCATGCAGGCAGTCAAGAGCGCCGGCAAACATGCCCAGGGCACGATCTGTTACACAGTAAGCCCCGTGCACACGACGCAGGGGTTCGTGGATCTGGCCAAGCGCTTGCTCGAAATGGGCGCTGACTCGATCTGTCTCAAGGACATGGCAGCACTTCTGAAACCAAAGCCTGCGTACGATATCGTCAAGGCGATCAAGGACCAGTGCGGCAAGGACGTGCTCATTCACATCCACGCTCACTCCACCACGGGCGTCACCTTGGTGAGCTTGATGAAGGCCATTGAGGCTGGGGCTGACATGGTTGACAGTGCCATCAGTTCGCTTTCCCTCGGGCCTGGACATAATCCCACGGAAAGCGTGGTGGAAATGCTTGAAGGGCTCGGATACACGACGGACCTCGATTCAAGCCGTCTGTTGAAGATCAAGGACCACTTCGCCAAGATACGACCTCGCTACAAGGAATTCCTCTCCAACATCACCGGAGTCGAAACCAATATCTTCAAGAGCCAGATACCGGGCGGAATGATCTCCAACATGGAAAGTCAGTTGAAGCAGCAGGACGCTGGGGATCGCTTGGAGGAAGTGCTCTTGGAAGTACCCCGGGTGCGCAAGGCTAGCGGCTATCCTCCATTGGTGACTCCGACCAGCCAAATCGTCGGCACACAAGCGGTCTTCAATGTGTTGATGGGGCCCTATACCTCGCTAACAGGTGAATTCGCAGATTTGGTACTTGGATATTACGGGCAAACGGCAGCGGCCAAGGATCCCGATCTGTTGAAAAAAGCCGAAGCCTACGCCAAAAAGCCCGCTATCGTGGTTCGCCCGGCGGATCTGCTCAAGCCTGAATGGGAGACGCTTCGCGCGACTGCAACCGCAATTGAAGGCTTCAACGGTAGCGACGAAGACGTGTTGACCGCAGCCATGTTTCCTCAGGTCGCACAGAAATTTTTCCCCGCCCGCCACGAAGGACCGAAGAACTTGAGTAAAGACCCAGCGAAAGTCCAGGCGGCCCCGAAAGCAGCAGAGAGTCCTGCTGCAGGTCACGAGACTCCGCTGCTCCGCGGTCCTGTAACTTATTCAGTCAGCGTTGACGGACACCAACATAAGGTCACGGTATCCCCGAGCTAGACTCGAAGCGCGAATCCGATTCAGCATGCTGCCAACACCAAGTTCGGCAATTCAGGTAAATTATGACCAGCAAGACGAAGATCAACCAGCTACGAGAAGAGCGTGCAAGGGTTCAGCTCGGGGGCGGCCCTGAACGAATCAAGAAGCAACACGACGCCGGCAAACTCACGGCACGCGAACGCGTCGAACGTTTGGTGGACCTCGATTCCCTACAGGAGACGGGCCTGTTCGCACAGCACCGAGCAACGCTATTCGGAATGGCGGGCAAAGAATTCCCTGCTGACGGCGTGGTCACCGGAGCTGCATATATTGACGGGCGCCTGGTGCACATGGCCAGTCAGGACTTCACCGTGGGTGGTGGGTCGGCTGGAGAAGTGCATAGCGACAAGATCGCCGAGGTGATGAAGCAATCGCTGAAGATGGGTACGCCTTTCATCTTCATCAATGACTCCGGCGGCGCACGAGTACAGGAGGGCATAGACAGCCTTTCCGGGTACGGTCGGGTCTTTCATCAGAACGTGATGCTCTCCGGGCTGGTGCCCCAGATCTCCCTCATCTGCGGCCCATGCGCAGGCGGAGCAGCCTACAGCCCCGCGCTCACGGACTTCATCATCCAAACCAAGCGCGCGCAGATGTTCATCACCGGGCCCTCCGTGATCAAACAAGTGACCGGCGAGATAGTCACTATGGATCAACTGGGTGGGCCCCACGCGCAGATGAGCTACTCGGGTGTCGTTCACCTAGTGGCCGAAGACGACGATGATGCCATTGCTATCTGTCGCAAGCTATTGAGCTTTCTGCCGTCAAACAACCTCGATGATCCACCGCGGGTATCGGGTGATTTCGACCTCCGCGATGTGCCTGAATTTGAAACCATCATCCCTGAAGATCCAAAGAAGCCTTACGACGTACGCGACGTCATCCGTCTAGCGCTCGACTCGCGAGACTTCCTCGAAATCCAGGACAGTTTTGCAGAAAACATCGTGATTGGCTTCGGTCGAATTGGTGGCTTCTCGGTGGGCATAATTGCCAACCAGCCCATGGTGCTGGGCGGAGCACTCGACATCAATGCGTCGGACAAGTCATCACGGTTCATCAGGTTCTGCAACGCATTCAACATCCCGCTGGTAACGTTCGTGGATGTGCCGGGATTCATGCCGGGTCTACAGCAGGAATACGGCGGCATCATCCGGCACGGAGCGAAGATGCTCTTCTCGTACTCAGCAGCGACCGTGCCAAAGCTGACGGTGATCTTACGCAAGGCCTACGGCGGTGCCTATTTGGCCATGTGTGGCAAAGATCTGGGCGCAGACCGCGCCGTGGCTTGGCCGACCGCCGAGATCGCCGTCATGGGCGCTGAAGGCGCGGTCGAAGTCGTATTCCGCAAAGAGATCGGTGACGCTGCCGACCCTGCAGCGCGCCGAAAGGAACTCATCGAGGACTACCGCAATACTTTTGCGTCACCCTTCGTTGCTGCTTCGCGACGTTTGATAGATGACATAATCGAGCCGGCGGCCACTCGTCGCTATCTAGCGGCTGCGCTGGCCACATTGCAAACGAAGCGTGAACTACGGCCCGGAAAGAAGCATGGGTTGATACCGCTATGAGCTCCCCTACCGACCCCACTGCGATCGCAGCCATCGCAAAACGCTTGGATGCACTGGAAGCGGCCGTCGTCACTCGAGCACAATTCGACGAGCTCAAGCAACTAGTCAAGAACCTAGCTGTGCGACTTGATCAGATCGCACCGCCAGACCAAATTCCGGCCGAGCACCTGGCTATCATGAGCGCTGTTTTTGCCGCCACTATCGGCAAACGATTTCGAATTAAGCAGATTCAACACCTGGGCGAGACCAGTGGTTGGACGCAAGCAGGCCGCGTCAATTTGCATGCCCAGCGCCACGTTCAACGGTCCTAAGGAATCCACTTCATGAAGCTCAAAATCAACATTGACGGCAAACAGTACGAAGCGGACATCGAAGTCCTCGAAGACGAACACGTTGAGGGCACCAGTGGTTCCGCAGCTCGTCCCGCCCCAAAGCGCGCGGCACCTGCAGGCGGCTCGCCACCCCCCGCACTCGACGCATCTGCGGCGCCCACTAGTGATGCCAAGACCTGTCGAAGCACAATCGCCGG
>Ga0265340_10000800_pt1 | contig 17839 bp, 19 predicted proteins | sample 4CB225metaG_FD_202082 | JGI IMG/M metagenome (GOLD analysis project Ga0265340, IMG submission 202082) | Rhizosphere microbial communities from Carex aquatilis grown in University of Washington, Seatle, WA, United States - 4-CB2-25 metaG | ecosystem: Host-associated > Plants > Roots >...
TAATACCGCACCAGATTGGCAAGGATCCATCATGGGTATTCCGTTGAAGTTCAACGCCAAACTGGTAGGGGTCATGAATTTAGTCAGATCCACGCGCGGGGGCTTTTCTTCCTCCGAATTAAAATTATTGGACCTCCTTGCCGACCAGGCAGCGGTCGCTATATCGAATGCCAGCCTCCACCAAATGATCAGCAGACAGGCCTATAGCGATACCGTGACTGGGCTGCCGAACCGTTGGGCGCTTGATCAACGATTGGACCAGGAAGTGTTAAATGCCCGACGCACCGGGAACACCTTTGCCGTTATCATGATGGACCTGGACGGATTTAAAACGGTAAATGATACCCATGGCCATGCAGTCGGGGATCAGGTCCTGCGGACTATTTTCAATTACCTGGCTACCAGCATGCGTGCCACCGATTTCCTGGCTCGCTATGGAGGCGATGAACTTACCCTGATCCTTAGCCGTACCGATATTTCATCCACAGGTATAGTGGTCGAAAAGATTCTTGAAAAGGTGAACCGTTTCACCTTCGATGCCCCGGACAATGAAAAAATCCATCTCGGAATCTCGTGCGGGATCGCGATCTACCCTATCCATGCCCTAACCGCGGCCGATCTTCTACGCGCTGCGGATGAAGCCCTTTATCGGGCCAAGAAACATAATCGCGGCTCCTATATGATGGCTCGCGGCTTTACCGGGTCACTCCAAAGGGAAGATATCAGGTAAGTATAGCGGAACCATTATTAAATATTAACAGCCCATATTCTCAGTTATTACCCTATACTGCTTTATTCCAGTTTCTAGACCAGAGCCTTAATTTTTTCCTTCCAAAGTTTATTCCTCAAGTTTAGGATGAAATGGTAAGGATTAAACCTTTCCAAGGTCGTTGATTGGAACGTACCACGAAGATTTTTTAAAAGACGTACGCAATAAGCAATAGCTCTGAAATTTCTGCACGAGGAGAACCGCATGCCCCGCAAAGTCATGATCATCTTGAACCCGATGGCCGACATGGGCAACGCCTGGAAGGTTGCGAACGACCTGCGCGCCATCATCAATGAATACGGCTATGCTGCCTGGAGCGGAACGGTGTATCCCACACACGCCACCGAGTTGGCAAGGCAGGCCGGCGAACAAGGCTACGAAATGGTCATTGCCATGGGCGGGGATGGAACCGTCCATGAAGTCGTCAACGGTATTATGCTCCTGCCGGAAAACAAGCGGCCGATCCTGGGCGTCGTACCCGTCGGGTCAGGCAACGACTTTGCACACGCGATCGGGATCCCGATGGAATCCGATCATGCCCTGGCTTTGGCGCTCAAAGGTGAACCCTCGACCATCGACCTCGGTCTTATGACTGACCAGAATGAACGTAGGGAATATTTCGACAACACGCTCGGCATCGGTTTCGACGCGATCGTCACCATCCGCGCGCACAAACTTGCCATCGTACGGGGATTTTTAATGTACCTGACCGCCGTCATCCAAACGATTTTCCTCAACCACAACCCGGCTCTAGTCCAGTTTGAGACAGACAAGGAAAAATGGGAGGACAAAATGATAATGACCACACTCTGCAACGGAGGGCGTGAAGGCGGTGGGTTTAAGCTTTCCCCCGATTCAAAATTGACGGACGGAGTGTTGGAATACCTCACCGTCCGAAAAGTTTCACGAGCGATGATGTTCCGGCTCATCCCGGAGTTTATGAAAGGCACCCATGGACGCTTCACAAAACAAATCCGCATGGGTACGTGTAAAAAATTAACGATGACCGCAGACCGCCCGCTTTATATCCATATCGACGGTGAGATATACACCAGTTTTGGCAGTAACCTTCACAAATTAACTGTTGAAGTCATACCAAATGCATTGAAAGTTGTCAAAAATTAAGACGTTATATGAATAGCAGATAGGCTCTAAATAACTTCAAGGCTGACATACAAATAACGCTGGGCCTGCGCATGGAAGGTTACAATATCACTGACCGACCATCACCTATTGATTCCATACCATTCCAACAAATAAATGCCCGATCTGTTCCATGCATTACAAGGTTACGATCTCGGATATCTGCGCATCGTCGCGGAATTTTGGGGTTTCGAGCTCGAATCAAGGGATTTGGCGGGCGCGATAAAGGAACTCACCTCCCATCTTCTTGACTCTCAACTGGTTGTGGAAATCACAGCTTCCCTCTCCTCGGAGGCGCATATCGCGATTAACACACTCGCTGCGGAAGGTGGGCGAATTCCATGGGCCGCTTTCACCCGAAAGTTTGGCGATGTACGCGAAATGGGGGTCGGCAAGCGCGACCGCGAGAAACCTCATTTCAAACCAAATTCAACAGCTGAGATTCTTTTCTATCGTGCATTATTAGGACGAGCCTTCTTCGAGACAGCCAGCGGAGCACACGAATTCGCTTACATCCCTGAAGACCTTTTACCTTTAATCTACACTACAGATATGGAAGGGCTTGAGAAAAAAAATAATAAAGTCAGCCAACCGGGAGTTAATTCCCCGGTATTAGGGCGCGGCGCGACGCCGGGCGAAAGGGCGTATGTTCTCCCAGCCAACGATCTTATCCTGGACGATGCAACTACACTGTTGGCTGCCCTGCGGCTCGGACGTGATATCAAGCCGAATCCGGTACTCCTTGACATCCTGAATGCTGCTAAATTATTGAAGAGGAATGTCCCGCAAGCCGAAAGAGTAAAGACCTTTCTTGAAGCTCCACGCACAGACGCACTTAAAATGCTGGTCGAAGCGTGGCGATCCTCTGAAAACTTCAATGAGCTGCGCTTGCTACCGGGCTTGCTTTGTGAGGGAGAATGGAAAAACCAACCGCTTGCCACACGAGGATTCCTCTCGAATTTACTGGATGCTATTCCTGAAGGCAAGTGGTGGAATATCAACACATTGGTCAGTGATGTAAAGAAAACGGCCCCGGACTTTCAGCGTCCTGCCGGGGATTACGATTCATGGTTTATCCGGCGGGAGACCGACGGGCAATACTTGCGCGGCTTTGCCTACTGGGACCAGGTGGATGGCGCACTGATCCGATTCTTTATTGTAGACATCCTTCATTATTTGGGAATGGCCGGTCTGGCAAGTCCTGAAGAAGGCAAAGACATTACCGCGTTCAAACTCATATCCCCCGATCCCCGTCCATCGGATGTCGAAAATGGAAAATTGAAGATTTCTTCGAACGGTCGAATATCAACACCGAGATCGGTTCCGAGAGCAGCACGCTATCAACTTGCCCGTTTCTGTGAATGGGACGAAGAAAAAAACGACGAGATTCTTTACCACATCACACCTGAGTCTCTTACAAAAGCAAAAGAACAGGGTTTAAAAACGGAACACCTGATAGTTTTGCTTGTCAAACACGCAGCAGCCGGCATTCCACCCGTATTGGTAAAAGCCCTAAAACGCTGGGATGCCAATGGGACGGAAGCCCGCGCGGAGATGCAGGTTATTTTAAGGGTTAGCCGGCCCGAGGTGTTGGAAGAGCTGCGGAAGTCGAAAGCAGCCAGGTTCCTGGGCGAGCCGCTTGGTCCCACTACAGTCATCATTAAAGCTGGCGCACAGTCCAAGGTCTTGGCGGCGCTGGCGGAACTTGGGCTGCTGGCGGAAGATACAACAAGCAAGCCCACTCAAGACTGATATTATTAAACTGTACATCACAGGCAAAAGTGACAGCCGCTTAATTTTTTTATTCGCTATAATGTGATGATCCTGAATATTGAATAGTGGAGTTTCGCATGTCCAAACTGGATTGGCTTAAACTAGAGATCGACGGCCTGAAAGATCAGGGCCTTTATAACCATATCCGCACGATCGGTTCGGCACAAGGCGCACGCCTGATCGTGGACGGCAGGGATGTCCTCAACTTTTGTTCTAATAATTATCTTGGATTGGCAAATCATCCGAAGATCGTTGAAGCCGCTCAAGTGGCGATGATAAAATACGGAGTGGGTCCTGCTGCGGTGCGGTCGATCGCGGGGACCACGGACTTGCATATTGAGTTGGAAAAACGGCTCGCAAAATTCAAAGGTGCCGAAGATGTTATTACCTTCCAATCCGGATTTACTGCGAATATCGGCACGATCTCTGCGCTGGTCGGCAAGGAAGATGTGATCTTTTCGGACCAGCTCAATCACGCCTCCATTATTGATGGGTGCCGGCTCTCCGGTGCGCGTATCGTTCCTTATGAACATAATGATCCAACAGCTCTCGATGCCGCCATCCGGGAAAACGACGGTTCCTATCGTCGGGCCTTGATCGTCACGGACGGTGTTTTCAGTATGGACGGCGACATCGCTCCCCTGCCCACTCTTTATGAAGTGGCAAAGAAGTATGACATATTATTTATGGTGGATGATGCCCACGGCGAAGGCGTGCTCGGCAAGGGTGGACGCGGCATTGTGGATCACTTCGGCCTGCACGGCAAGGTGGACATAGAAATCGGCACGCTCTCAAAAGCCTTCGGTGCGGTCGGTGGATTGGTAGCCGGAGACAAAGTTATCGTCGAATGGCTGCGCCAGCGAGGCCGCCCGTTCCTGTTTTCCTCGGCAGTCACCGCCCCGGACGCAGCGGCCTGCATTGCCGCGGTTGATTTGCTAGAGTCATCCACCGAGTTGGTGGACAAACTGTGGGACAATGCCAGATACTTCAAAGCCGAAATGAAGAAATTGGGATTCGATACCGGCGGCAGCGAGACTCCCATCACACCGGTCATGCTTGGCGAAGCGCCGCTGGCACAGCAGTTCAGCCGCGAATTATTCGAGAACGGCGTATTCGCCATGTCCATTGGATTCCCTACGGTTGCAAAAGGCAAAGCGCGCATCCGCGTGATGATCTCCGCTGCACACGACCGCGATGACCTGGGTCAGGGGTTGGATGTCTTCGCGAAGGTGGGTAGGAAGTTGGGTGTAATAAAATGATCAGGTTCACTTCTCATTAGCAACACAACTAATATCATGCCTCATAAGAAAGCCGAACACGCCGATATCCTGCAAAACCGTGCATCCCTGACCCGCTTTGCATGGCTTTCGATCGGCGCCGCGCTGGTCACTATTACCCTGAAATCAATTGCCTACCTCCTGACGGGTTCGGTCGGTCTGCTTTCCGACGCGATCGAATCGTTTGTCAACCTCGTAGGCGCGACCATGGCCCTCGCCATGTTGACCATCGCCGCTATTCCGCCCGACCAGAGTCATATGTATGGGCACGGCAAGGCCGAGTATTTTTCAAGTACTCTTGAGGGGATCCTGATTCTCGCCGCCTCAGCAGGAATCATAATTACCAGCATTCCCCGTCTGGTCCACCCTCGCCCGCTGGAAGGGTTGGGTATCGGGTTGGCGGTCTCCGCGGTCGCCTCCGTGATCAACTTCATCGTTTCGCGAACCCTCATGCAGGTGGGAACTAAACAAAATTCCATCACGCTCGAAGCAGACGCGCGTCATTTAATGACAGATGTTTGGACTTCGATCGGTGTGTTGATTGGCATCGCGATCGTTGCGGTTACCGGCTGGTATATCATTGACCCGATCATAGCTTTACTTGTAGCGGTCAACATTATCTGGACAGGCATACAATTGGTTTGGCGCTCTGTCGAGGGTCTCATGGATGCCTCACTTTCAGCACCAGATCAAGAAATGATCGAGAAGGTCATGGTCAAGTATCGTAAGAAGGGTGTGGAATTTCACGCCCTTCGCACCCGCCAGGCGGCTGCGCGACGCTTTGTCACGGTGCACATGCTTGTTCCGGGCGCATGGACCGTTCATGACGCGCACCATATTGCTGAAAACTTCGAAAGCGACGTTCGTAAGGCCCTCGGTGTGGCAAATGTTGTTACTCACCTGGAACCAATGGAAGATAAGATCTCCATGAACGATGTTCCACTCGACCGTTAGACAATAAAAAAAGACCGAGAATTTTCCTCGGTCTTTTTTTATTCCTGACATTTCGGGTCATTCAGTGAACGAACCCAGCTTATCCTTCACGTTTGGATAAATCGGGATATTGTGAAGGAACCTCGAGATGTTCAGCATATAATAAACATTGTTCGAGGCGCCTGCAAGTTTGAAATACGGGGATATAGAAGGGTCGCCATGTTTCCTTTTTCCGAGGTTTCAACATCCGACCAAGGGATAAACAGCTCATCACGGCAATCGAAATATCTATCTGCTTTCCGCCAATTGCTTCAGCTTTTGATTCATCTCGTTGAATCCGCGACGTGTGTCTGTTTCAAGCGAATTTTTCAACAGGGGGACAAGAACACCGGAAAAGATTTCCCGCTGGTGAAAGAGAACGCGGCCGCCTCCCATAGGTTCGATCTGGAAGATATGTTCGCCGTCAAATAACCCAGGGAGTATTAATCGCCCCAACCAGCGCAGCTCCTTATTAGGTTCAACTTTCATTACGACAGGTTTAAATTCCATACCGCGCGTGCCTGACGGTTGTATAAAAACTGCTAATTTTTGTCCAGGCTGTAATTTACCTTTTAACCGGCGAATAAAAGGATTCCATTCAGGGAACCTGGAAGTATTGGTAAGTAAATTCCAGACTATTTCGGACGAAGCATTGATTTCTATCTCAGTATTAATTTCCATGTCCACTTCCTGCCATATTAATAATCCTATCGCATCCAAATTTCGAAAGATAATAAAAGCTGCCCTAGCCCTGCATACTCTCCCATTCGCTTAACTTCTCATCCATCTCTTTTTGGACAGACGCATACTCCTGCCCGAGGCGCGTGACTGCCGTCGTATCTGCAGGCGGATTCTCAAGCGCGGCTCCCAGTGTGGCCAGTTTTGTTTCAAGCGCCGCAATGGTATTTTCAAGCTGCTGCAACCGGGCAACTCGACGGCGTTCTTCTTTTGAAGAGTCCGACGTTTCCCGACGCCTGGGTTTCGCGGATGCTTCCGATGCAAGGGAACTGCGCGGACCGTCTGCCAAACGCGCGGCTTCCTTCTCTCTTTCTTCCTTCATCTGAGAATAGGTGCCCTTGAAGACTAGTAGGTGATTTTCTTCGGGGTTGACTTCCCAGATTTGCGTCGCAAGCGCATCCACCAGAAAACGATCATGCGTGACCAATAAGATCGTGCCTTGATATGCGTCGAGAACGGCTTGCAGCACTTCCTGCGATGGAATATCGAGATGGTTGGTCGGCTCATCGAGAAGCAAGAGGTTCGTATCCTGCAGGGCAAGCTTAGCCAGGGCAAGGCGCCCGCGTTCACCGCCGGAGAGCATGGATACCTTCTTGAACGCATCATCGCCTGAGAAGAGATACTTGCCGAGATAATCGCGCGCCTGATGAGGCAGCATACCGGGCGAAGCCATTACGATCTCATCGAGCACAGTCTTCTCGGGGTCGAGACCCTCATGAGCCTGTGCGAAGTAGCCAATATGCAGGCTAGCTCCCAATGTCACTTCGCCTGCCAGCGGTTCGAGTTGACCGAGAATCGTCTTGAGAAATGTAGACTTCCCTGCGCCGTTCGGTCCGATCAACGCCGCGCAATCCGTCCGGCGCAGGTCGATGTCGGGAGCACGGAATAGTAATTTGCCTGGATAACCCACTTCGAGATCGTGCGTGCGTATCACCATATCGCCCGAGCGGTGCGACGAACGCAGGTGCAGGCCGAGGTTGGGTGTGGCACGCACCGGTGACCTGAGCGAACGCACATGCTTCTCGGCCTCTTCCACGCTGAATGGGCTGGTGGTCGTCTCCACGTCCAACTGCGACCAATTCGTGCCGATCACTGCATCCATCCCCACCTGCTCGATGGCCTGCACGATGCGCGTCAACCGGCGTAGTTTTCCCTTCGCCTGCTGCACGTTCTGGCCTGAAATGTTCTTCTTAATGTACTCCACATCCCTCGACAATTTATCACGCTCAGACTCAAAAACCTCAACGCGATGGTTCCAGCGATTCTCACGCTCACGCAAATACATGCTGTAATTGCCGCGATAAAATTCCGAACCGCTCAAGGCCATTTCGAGCAAAGCATTACACGCGTGGTCGAGGAAATAACGATCGTGCGAGACAATTACCGCAGCCCCATCCCATTGGACGAGATAACCCTCGAGCCATTCGACGGCGTTTATATCAAGATGATTGGTTGGCTCGTCGAGCAGCAGCAGGTCCGGATTGGAAAGCAGAAGCCTTGCCAGATAGGCACGCGTCCGCTGACCTCCAGAAAGGTGATCGAGGGAAAGGGTAAAGTCGGACTGATCAAAACCCAGGCCGGAAAGCACCTGCTTGATGCGAACCTGATAGACATATCCTCCCTGGCGCTCGAAATCCTGCTGGAGTGTGCCATACCGGATCAATGCCTGTTCCCGTTTCGAGGCATCTGACATTTCGTGTTCGAGTTTTTCCAGCTCTGCCTGCTGGCGGATCAAATCCGCAAAGACGGAGACACATGCATCCCAGACCGTACCTTCGAGTTGGAAATCGGCTTCCTGCGGCAGATACCCGATGCGCAGCGACCTGGAGCGCGTCACCTTGCCCGCTGACGGTTCTTCCAGGCCCACAATGATGCGCAGCAAAGTGGTCTTGCCGATGCCGTTCGGCCCTACCAGCGCAAAGCGCGCTCCCTTGGCAACAGAAAACGAAACCTCATTGAAGAGGTCTTCTGCGCCAAAGGACTTGGAGAGGGAAGAGACGGTGATAAGAGACATGGTTTATATGAAAGTAGCGCAGCCATGCGATCACTGCGCCCATTTTGCTGAGGCTAGCCCAAAATTATAAATCAGGCGAGTACAGGGATTTTATTTATCTTCTTCCTTATTTTGCATATCAGGGATATGTCCCGGTTTCTCTTTGCCTAATTCCAGCGAGCGCTGATAAGCTGCCCAGACCGCACGTGAGATTGCTGTGCGGAAACCGGCCTTTTCAAGATAATACAATGCCTCGGCGGACGTGCCGCCCGGAGAGGTGACCTGGTTGCGCAGCGCAGCGGGATGCCGTTCCGCCTGTTCATAAAACGCGGCGGAGCCTTTGATCGTCTGCAGGACGAGTTGTTCGGCGATGCGGCGCGGAAAACCCATATGCACCCCCGCATCGATCAACGCTTCGGCGAAAAGGAAGACGTAGGCAGGACCGGTGCCAGATAAGGCAGTCGCCATGTCGAGGTACCCCTCGTCTTCCACAAAAACCTCATCGCCCAGTGCGCCGAGCATTGCCCGCGCCGTCTCACACTGTTCGGAGGAAGCCTCCGACGAGGCAGCCCAGACGGTGATCCCCTGCCCAATCTGCCCCGGTGTGTTCGGCATGCACCGCACAATGGCTTTATGCTTCAAGCCTGCAGCGATCTTTTTCGTCGACGCGCCGGCTACGATGGAAAGAACCAGGGCTTCGGGGCGAAGGTTTTTTAGTCCCTTCATCACCTCGCTCAACCTTTGGGGCTTGATCGATAACACAACCACGTCCGCATCCTGGGCGGCCGCGGCGTTGTCTGTGGTCACCTGGATGCCATATTTTTTGTGCAATTCCTCGCCGCGCTCAGGGCGGGGACCCGAAGCGATCAATTTCTCCGGCTTGGCCAATTTCTGGCGAAGCAGCCCCGCGATCATGGCCTCGGCCATCACGCCAGGCCCGATAAAAGCAATCTTTTTCTCAAGCATAAGTCCTCCATTAAACATTATATTTCCCATTAGACCTTTTTCGAAATAATCCGCTGATTGCGCAGATTACACAGATTTAAAGAATAAAAACAGGAGGCAGATCACTGCGCCAACTTTATACGATCATGAACCCAGGATTACCCTTTGAAATATTGCAATGCCATCCTGAGGCGTTCCTCCACATCATCGGGCGCGTCCTTCGTTAGCGACTGGACGGCGGTTTGCGCTTCTACCACGGAGTAACCTAATGCCGTAAGAGCAGCCAGCACCTCGCTGTCCTTATCGGACAACGCTGCAATTTTTGCCAGCGCGTCTGCCGGTTTAAGACGGTCATGCAGATAAAGCACGATCTTCTGCGCCGTCTTCTTGCCGACACCTGGAACCTGGCTGAGGATCTCACTCTCTTCGGTATACACAGCGCGCTGGACGGTATCAAGCGTAAGTGTTGACAATACAGATAGCGAAACTTTGGGGCCAACGCCATCCACACCCAGCAGCATATTGAACAGGTCGCGATCGGCCTGGGTCTCAAAGCCGTAGAGCATCAGTGCATCTTCGCGGACGACGAGATGCGTATAAAGCATTATGGCTTCGCCGACTTTCATCCGGCTACGCACAGGCGCAGGGACAAAGACGCGCAGTCCCACGCCGCCGACTTCGACGACCAGGGCAGTATCTTCGATCTGAATAATTTCGCCGTGCAAAGTTGCTATCATGTTCTTATTTTTACCACGAAGTTATAAAGGCACATAGACGCGAAATATGGAGTTTTATTAAGACCTTAACGGCCTGAGTTGAATTTGTATTTTGTACGGTAAGAAAGATCTTTAAAGTCTGTCTTCTTAGAAGCGTTTTGTATGCAGATGTGTGATGGCAACTGCCAGTGCATCGGCGGCGTCATCGGGTTTGGGAATTTCAGGTAGGGCCAGTAAAGTCCGCACCATTTCCTGCACCTGGCGTTTGTCGGCAGACCCATAACCGGCCACAGCCTGCTTCACTTCGTTCGGTGTGTATTCCCCAATATCGAGGCCCGCTTCCGCGATGGCGAGCAACACCACGCCGCGCGCCTGTCCAACGACAATTGCAGTTGAGACATTACGCTGGAAAAACAGCTTCTCCACTCCGCAGGTGTCGGGTGAGTGGCGGGCGATCAATTCTTTCAGGTCGCGATACAGCATCAACAGACGTTCATGGTCTGGGGTGTGGGGCGGAGTTAAGATAACTCCAAAGTCAACGGCTTCAAGGCCCCCGTCAGGAGCGAGACGGACAAGTCCGTAGCCGGTGGTGGCTGTCCCGGGGTCGATGCCGAGTGCAAGTGTCATGTTAAAAAATTCACCCCGGATGACACAAAGAAAAGCTTTGCATGATCCGGGGCGAAATCATCAGGCGGCTTCGAGAGCCGTGAGAGCTTCTTCAGTCATCTTCAAATTCGAGAACACATTTTGCACGTCGTCGAGCTCTTCGATGGCTTCAAGGGCCTTCATGACATGGACGGTCTGGTCCACGCTGAGTTCCATTTCCTGTTTGGGGATCATGCGTAGGCCGGCTTCTTCAGGTTGAACGCCAGCGGCATGCAGGCGGTCGGCAACTTCCTTGAACATATCTACCGGGGCAATGATCTCGACCATACCGTTGTCGTCAATGACGTCATTGGCGCCAACCTCAATGCCCAGCTCGAAGGCTTTGTCGAAGTTCATGGCAGTCGAGGGAAAAGAAAAGTAAGCCACGCGGTCGAACTGCCAGCCCACCGAACCCACTTCGCCCATGCTCCCGCCGGCCTTGGTTAAGGTATGGCGCAGGTCAGACACAGTACGGTTACGGTTATCGGTAACCGTTTCGACCATGACTGCCACGCCATGCGGAGCATACCCTTCATAGGTGATCTGTTCAAAGATAATGCCTTCTTTGTCCTCGCCGGAGCCGCGTTTAATAGCGCGCTCGATATTGTCTTTCGGCATGTTCTCAGAACGAGCCTTATCCACAGCGAGGCGCAGGCGGAAATTGCCATTAGTATCGCTGCCGCCATCCCGGGCGGCCATCACGATCTCGCGTGTGAGACGGGTAAAGACCGCGCCGCGCTTGGCATCGGCTGCGCCTTTTTTACGTTTAATGGTTGACCATTTGGAATGACCTGACATGGGAAGCTCCTTACAAATTTACTACATTGTGAAATTACGTTTTAGCGGGTGAATTATACCATTCGACCTTATGCAACTAAATAAGTTTCTACACAAAGAAACCCACGCCCATCGCTTTTGGCCCGCCATGCACAGTAATGGCAGGCGGCAATTCATATATCGGGATTTCCTGCAGACCCAGCCTGATCTTTAAATCGTCAGCCAGGGCGCAGGCATCCCTTTCCGCTGCGACTTGCAGTACAGACAAATGCGCGTTCATTGTCCTGGGACACTGCTCCTCAACTATATCAATCAAGCGCTTAAGAGAGCGCTTACGCGTACGCTGCTGTTCATAGGGTTCGGCCTGTCCATTGCTGACCGCCAGGATGGGTTTGATCCGGACCAGCTCACCCAGCAAAGCCCTTGCTCCACCAATGCGGCCGCCTTTTGCCAGGTATTCGAGCGTATCCACCACGAAGTAAAGCCGCCCGCGCGGAAGCATGTCCCTGATACGGCTCTCAATCTCATCACCAGACCTGCCGTCTTTAGCCATGTCATCGGCAACCAACACGAGGGAACCCAAATTGCAGGATATGGTCAATGTATCGATGAAGTGGATATTCAGGCCGGGAAATTCCTGTGCGGCGGTTTGAGCCGAACGGATGGTCCCACTGATCTTTGATGAAGGGGCAAGGACGATCAGGTCTTCCCGTTTTTCAAACGCCTTCTTAAAAATCGGAAAGTAAAGCGCCGGTTCCGGCGCCGCGGTCTTCGGCAGCGCCCGGGAGGCTTTAAGCATTTTAAGAAAGGTTGCAGTATCAAGCTCACCACCGTCATGAAATGACCGGTCGCCGAATATGACAACCTGGGGAACACATGGAATTCCGCGTTTTTTAAGAAGATCGAGTGGCAGGCCGCAAGTGGTATCAGTAACTATGACGGTCATCATACCCTCCGTATTTCATCATACGGGGCAATTTAGATGAAGCCAAGTAACATATTTCCACTAATTTGCTCCCATTCGTAATATGCTTTCAGGCTGGATGAGCGCAAACCAGGCCTCCGATGAGCTTTTTCGTAATAACAAAATTCAGATGACGAAAATTATGCAGATTTACGGCAGCGGCCGCGCGATTCGAACCAAGATCGAATCATCCCGTGACCGCGCCCCAAATAATTTTGAGTAGAAAATGGCCGGGTTTTTGGAGGAACGAATACGAGATTGGGGAACAGGAATCGGATATTTGGGGTAGAGACGATATTGGATAAGTCGATATTCGGGAGTGATGGTGAGGATTGGCCAACCAGGAAAACGGGTAATCTGAGGAGTAAAAATGAGGGATACTGATTTATGGGTGTGCTGCGGCATAATTTTTTCCGAGGGTGAAGATGTTATTGTATAGAACAAACGTTCTTTCGTCAAGCAAGGGAATTCCGCGGTGCAACAGGGTTCGCAGGCTTTATATCCTCAGACCTCGGAGGTCTGAGGGCATAGAGTTATACAACTGCCGTATAATCCAGTACGCCCGACCAGCGAGTCCGGGACGGTTGTTATTCTTTATCCGATTCATATATCCTATCCCTGGTACCGGATGCGCCCACCTGGGCACATATGAAAACAAAATTTTATTGGTCAAGTACTGGATTACTTAATTCTACTTCGAGGCTGAGGATGAATACTTTGTATCGAGCAATCGACTCTGTTGCCGATCTATTACGGAAGAACATAAAGAGAGATTCCTGGCTTTGGAATCGCTTGAGAGGTATCAAGACCTTAATTTACTCCATGCAGCGGAATCCCATCAACGAAATCAGGTGGAAATCAAATTACAACAGATTTGAATGCATGATCGAGCAGTATTCGAAAGAGACGCATGACTTTTTTGTGTTGGAAATTGGCGCTTTCGACGGGGTTCTCTCCGATCCGATATACAAGTGGATCAAAAAGTATCAATGGCACGGGATCCTGGTCGAACCGCAAAGGGATGAGTTTGAACGTTTGAAAGCCATCCACAGCGACAACGATAATCTCAGGTTCGAAAATGTGGCCATCGCCGAGACCAGCGGACAACGTCCCTTTTATAAAGTCAAAGATGAATACATCGAAGCGGACTGGCAGCGACGTATTGCCTCTCTTCTTCCCAAACCACATTTTGAACAAAATATGGTGATAACAGAGATGGTGCCCTGCGTCACCTTCGACACCTTGTTGGACAGCCATCATGTTGAAAAGATCGACCTCTTGCAGATCGACGTCGAAGGCTATGACTATGAGCTGCTCAAGTCATTCAATTTCGAGAGGTTAAAACCGCAGTTAATACGTTATGAACATCGGCACCTGAAACTCTCCGACAAAAGCTCCTGCGTAAGGATGCTCAAGGAAAACGGCTATAAGGTACTGGAGATGGAATACGACACGGGAGCATTCCTTCGAAGTGAATAGGCGCTGTCATCTTCGACTTTCAGCCTAGCATGCTTCGCGAAGAACGCCTGCACCTATCCTTTACGGACTAAGAATTCCGAGAGGAAAAATCCTCCACCTTAAAAAAATATGCGCAGGGCATATGCCCTGCGCATATTTTATTCCAGGGATTTCAAATTGAAGCGTTAAAAGTTTATATTATCCCAAGGAGGTCCAATATGATGAGGATGACGACGATAACGATCAGAACATGAACCCAAGGGCCGAAATGCGGGAGGCTTGGAAGTATATTCGGACCGATAAAGCCTAACAGCCACAGGATTATTAGAATTACGATGATTGTCCACAACATGAGATTTCTCCTTTTCAGTGATTAGCTTTGAATGAGTGAGTTGATCCTACACAACCGAATCTAGTCCCCAGGCGCAGTAAATGTAGCAGGGACGCAGGTAAAGCCCAGGCCCATCGAATACGAGTCTTTCACGCCATCCTGACTGGGATTGAATTTGCCGGAGGCGTCAAGCAGGTCCAGGTCAGGAGAGAGTGCGGCCATTAAAAGAGGATTTTTCTCAAGTTCCTGGATACTAATTGTTCCATTATGGTCAGAGTCGAGGGCTTGCAGGAGAGGGCCTGCCGCAGTCTTATCTGTACTGATAATTCCATTAAGACCGGCAACAATACCCGGAAGAAGCGTGTTGCGAAACTCATCGACCGTCACGCCTCCACCCAGTTTACCGTTGGTGCAACCCTTCGCACTTAAGTCCGAATCGAGGCGAACACCAATCAAATTCACAACAACCGGTGTGCCGAGTAAATACAGCGTGACCTGCGCTGTGCCAGGTCCTCCAGTGAAATGACCATTCGTGAGTGAGCCGACAATGGGTGAACTGGTCGGACCGGCAGGGTCGATCATAAACTGGTCAGAGCCGTCGAATTTGGGCGGCGACTGGGTCTTTTGTCCCTGGAAGATTGACCACGAAACACTCGGGGCGTTCTGAAGATCGTTTGTCTTCACCACATGAAGGGAAACCACCTGACCTGCATTTACGGCTTGATCAACGGTCGACTGCAAATCAACGCGGGGGGCTACGGTAGTGAGCAAGGCAAGCAGTCCTCCGAAAAGGTTTTGGGTATGATTTTGTGTATTCCCATCGAGGTTCAGCGCGTACGCTTGTGCCTGCGCCTGCGTTGTGGGTATCAGCAGTTTGTTAGTGACAAAGTGATATTGCGTTCCAGTGGAGGGAGGGACTTGAGTAGGTTCAGGAGTCTGTGTCGCTGCGGGAGTAGGATTTAGTGCGCTACAGGAGGCGAGCAACAAAATCAGGACGGTATTTAAAGCAAAAACGATTTTCATCTTCATGCATCATCTCTTTTTCTATTCATCGATATACTCATTATTGGTCCAGGTAATCTGGATGCGATATAGACTTACGCTTTGCCAGATACCGCGCAGAAAGGCAATCAGCCAAGGGTGCGCGGTTCGTTAACTCATCTTATATCAAAGGTCCACTTACCGCATCCATCCCTCGGGGAATTTTGCGCTCCACCACTTGGGGGAACTTGCGAATCCGGAATCCAGGCTGTTTGTCGATGCAGAGCAGGATAAAAATCAATTTGGAATTCGCAGAAGGCAGATAATTAATGCTCTATCTGTCGGAGAATAGTTATAGCTTTATTTAACTAACGCACACCCTTGATCTGTTTGACGAAGACCGTCCCCAATAAAAAGAACAGGACAGCCATCATGAAAATGACGGTATATCCGAGATTAGGAATGTTATTTGACTTGCCGACGCGCTGAAAATTATCAAGCAGGAAACCGGCCACCGGTGTTGCAATAACCTGCGGGAGGACAAAGGCAATATGCCAGACGCCCATATCTTTAGCATAGTCGTCCAATGAAGGCAGGACATCCGAGGCCAGCGCCCAATCCACGCTTTCGTAGGCGCCATACCCTAGGCCGAAAATAATACCCATCAAGACCGCAACGGTGAAGGAATGGGACAGGACAAAAACCAGGCACACGGCACCCATCAGCACACCGGATATATAAACCATCAACTTACGCCCATATTTATCAGAGAGTTGACCCGCCACGAGCGTGGTGATGAGCGCGCCCAACAGCAAAGCCGGAAGGAAGAAGGATACAGCTTTTTCGGCCGTATCAGCTACCGTGCCCAACCCAGCCAGTATATATGGCGCGCCGATCACGTCACCCATGTAATACTGGATAAACTCCTGCACGGTGAATATACCCACCGTTACCAGTAAACGCGTAAAGAATACCCATGTAAAGTCAGAATATTTAAATGGATCGGCTAAGCCGCGCAGGAATTCACCAAATTTAAACGGCGGCATTTCACGAATAAAGTCCGGCTCACTCACGCCGAACTGCGTTACGAATGCGCCCAGGAGCATAACGCCCATCAGAATAAAATAAACGCCTGGGACTCCGAGTGGCCCGATCAGGAACCCCATCAATCCACCGGCAAAAGTCCCAAGGATCGTCATGAGCCCGAGCCAGCCGGAGGCCGAACCCCGCTGCTCTGCTGGAACCATGTCTGGTATCAACGCGCTAAAGGGGGCGGTTGCTACGTTGTTAAAAAGCTCGACAAATAAGAACGCGATGCTCCATCCCACCACTGAAGCTGGTTCACCCGCCTTCATCAGGTAGGCCAACCCAACCAACCCGATGACATTGCCGAGAGTACCGATCAATATCCAGGGCTTGCGCCGGCCACCAGGCAGGCGAATTCGATCGGACAAAGCCCCAAAGACCGGTGCGGCGATCATCGAGATAAACGCACCGGCTCCCAGAGCAAGTCCCAGAACGCTGCCTTTAGTGGCATCGCCAACCGCGGATTTGATCTGGCTGGGCATCAAAATGATCAGGATAGCTGCCCACATCATGTTTGTAGAGAACCAGTAAAAACTCAACAGAAGTTGTCGGAAAGTTGACAGCGTGGGACGCATAATATTTTTAGCAGCCGCCATATCAGTCTCCCTTTTCCAAATTACCATTCAAGGCAACGGTCAAAGTGTATAACGGAAAATCCTTAAATGCAACAGCCTCCCGGTCGGGAGGCTGTACTGAAAATTATTATCTCCTAGCGGTCGATCAGGAAGAGGATTCCAGCGCCAATGGCACAGATCCCTTCAATGATATCTATAATACTACCGCCGAATTTAACGCCCAAAAGGGCCAAGCCAACAAGGATCAGATACACGCCCAACAAAATCCATTTAAGTTTACCCATATTCATTTTATTCTCTCCTTTTTTTTATAAAAAGATGCGGGGCTTCCTGTCATAAATTAAACCCCATGGCTAAAAAAAAGTTGCAAGGTGCTTTGCCGGCTTAATTCAAGCAAAGGCGTGGATGAAAACTACCTTTTCCAAAGCAATCACCCGCTCCCATTTGGGTATGCTGCACAAAGAATAAGACTTCGACAACTCCTTGCATCTTCGATCACCCTTTAAAACGAGCTTTAAGGCAATTCGTTATCCTTGGAAAGGATCTCGCCCGCCAGTTTGCGCAACGCATCGATATCGGCAGGGTCCATGTGGGAAGAACGCCAGTATATGTCAAGCAGGTCGAGTGGGGACAGACTGCTAACTGTTTTGTCGGCAGGCAAACGGATGCGCGCCTCGATCTGCGGCCGTTTAACCA
>Ga0265340_10000803_pt1 | contig 17782 bp, 21 predicted proteins | sample 4CB225metaG_FD_202082 | JGI IMG/M metagenome (GOLD analysis project Ga0265340, IMG submission 202082) | Rhizosphere microbial communities from Carex aquatilis grown in University of Washington, Seatle, WA, United States - 4-CB2-25 metaG | ecosystem: Host-associated > Plants > Roots >...
GACCACCACCGAAAAAATCGGCAGAAATAGGGTCAGCCACGGTAAAATTTCGTATTTCATCGGCTGGGATCCAAACATTCAACATTCAACATCGAACATTCAACGCTCAGCGCCCGCAAACTTCGCCGGTGGCACGTTGAGCGTTGAATGTTGAATGTTCGGCGTTTCTTCATATCCCTACAGTTTCATCGTGGTCAGGTCTTCGACGTGCGCGGACTGGCGTCTGCGGTAGAGCGCCACGATGAGCGCCAGGCCGACCGACACTTCCGCCGCCGCGACCGTGATGATGAAAAAGACCAGGACCTGGCCGTCGAGCTTGTTGTTGAACCGCGAAAACGCCACGAGCGCGAGATTGGCCGCGTTAAGCATCAGTTCCAGCGACATGTAAATCACCAGCAGATTTCGTCGCATGACCACGCCAAGCAGTCCCAGGCAGAACAACAGGACGCTGACGGTCAAATAATGTTCGAGTCCGACGGTCATAACGCAGCGGAGTGGTGGAGTGATGGATTGATGGAGCGATGGGGTTTGCTGATGTGCAACACTCCAACGCTCCAATTCTCCAATACTCCGTGATGTTTTTTCATTTTAAATCCTTCTTGCTCAACAAAATGACGCCGACCATCGCCACGAGCAGCAGCACCGAGACGACTTCAAAAGGCAGCACATACTGCCGGAACAGCAGCTGGCCGAGCGCGTTGGTCCCACCTTCAAGCTGCGGCGCGGCCAGATCCGCGCCCGGATGGGCCGCGTGCAACGCTTTCAGGCAAATCACCGCGATGGCGCCGACGGAAAGCACGCCACCCACAAAACCGAACAGTTTGATTTTGCGCCGTTGCTCCTCCTTCAAATCGAGCAGCATGATGACAAACAAGAACAGCACAATGACCGCGCCGGCATAGACGATGATTTGGACGGCGGCGAGGAAGAAGGCGTGCAGCAACACGAACAGTCCGGCCAGCGAAATGATGGTCAGCACCAGAAACATCGCGCTCGTGACCGGGCTGCGGCTGAACGGATTGGCCACGACGAGGACGCCGCACAACAGCGTCAGCGCCGCGAAGACATAAAATAAAATGTCAGGCAGTCCCATGTTTCAAGGCTTCAGACTTTGACCGGAAAAGTTTCCTGTTCCTTCGCTTCTTCCAATTTGTTCTTCCATTTCTGGATGCCGCCGTGCTCGCCGCCGAGCGCGAGGAGTTTTTCCTTGTCGTAAATCATTTCGGCGCGGCTCAGGCCGGTGAGTGAATAATCCTTTTGCAGGAAAATCGCCTCTTCCGGGCAGACTTCCTGGCAGTAGCCGCAGAAGATGCAGCGCAGCATGTTGATTTCAAATTCGAGCGGCATCTTTTCCGCATTCGGACGGTCGGCCAGCTGGCCGGCCGGTCCCGGCGGAATGATTTTGATGGCCTTCGGCGGGCAGACAAATTCGCAGAGCTGGCAGCTCACGCACTTGGTGTTGCCGCCCTGGTCGCGGACCAGATACGGCGCGCCGCGATAATCCGCCGGCACGGCCCATTTCTGCTCCGGGTATTCCATCGTGACGGTCTTGCCGCCGAACAACGAGCGGAACAAATGCCGGGCCGTGACTTTGAAGCCGCCGACAATCGCCGGCAGATAAAGCTTTTCCCAGAACGTCAACGGTTTGCGATTAACAATCATTTCAAATTCTCTCGCATACGAATAAACCGATTCGCGCGATTCCTGCTCTCATTAACACCCACCAACACCCCGCTAAAGCAGGGTGTTAATGAGAGGCGACAATAGTAATTTGTCAGTCCGGCTTTCATTATTTCGTCCTCATCCACAGCACAACGGCCGTCACCAGAATGTTCGCGAGCGCCAGCGGCACGAACCGCCGCCAGCCCAGGTCCATCAACTGGTCATACCGGAAGCGTGGAAACATCCAGCGCACCCAGATGAACAACACCATGAATAGCAGCATCTTCACGATAAAAATCAAAATCTGCACAAGCCCCATCCCCAGTGTCGCCGCCGGATGGTTCAGCCCCCAGAACGGCAGCGTCCAGCCGCCGAAAAAGAGCGTCACCATCATCGCCGCCGAGGCAATCATGTTGGAATATTCGCCGAGGAAAAACAGCGCGAATTTCATCGAGCTGTATTCGGTGTGATACCCGCCGACCAGTTCGGTCTCCGCCTCCGGCAGATCGAACGGCAGGCGGTTGGTTTCCGCGAACGACGCCACGAGAAAAATGATGAATGAAACCGGCGAGAAAAACACCAGCCAGCCGTGCTCCGCCTGCCAGCCGATGATCCGGCCCAGGTTCAAATTGCCGACGATCAGCAGCACCGGAATCACCGACATGCCCATCGAAATTTCGTAGGAAATCATCTGCGCGCTCGACCGGATGCCGCCGAGGAACGGATATTTCGAGTTCGCCGCGTAGCCCGCGAGGACAATGCCGTAAACGCCGAGCGACACGATGCCGAACGTGTAGAGGATGCCGACGTTCAAATCCGAGATGACCATTTGCTGGTGGCCGAGCTGCGAACCAAACGGAATCACCGCCACGACCAGCATCGAAGGAATCACCGCGATGGCCGGCGCCAGCCAGAAATAGACCTTCCGCACACCCGCCGGCGTGAAATCCTCCTTGAGCATGAATTTCAAACCGTCCGCCAGCGGCTGGAAAATCCCCAACCGGATCAATGCCGGGCCAACGATCGGAATGGCCTTGAAAAATGGCGGCGCCGTGCGGTTCGGCCCGACGCGGTCCTGGATCCACGCCGAGATTTTGCGCTCGGCCAGCACCGCATAGGCCACCATGCCCTGCACCACGCCGATGACGATGGCAATTTTGACCACGCTAAAGATGACGAAATTCCAGTTCATGTTAGATTGGCACCGTCACACCCGTGTCGCCAAGGGCCGCCCACGTCAGACCGTTGAACGCCGGCACGTCCTTGGCCATTTCATTGAACAAGCCTTCGATGGTCAGGAAACCGTCATGGCCGGTGACGTTGTAAACCAAATCGTGCAAGAATTCCCACTCGGGCCGCGCGTCGCCGGGCGCCTCGACCGCTTTCATGAATTTCTGGACGCGGCCCTTGATATTTGTGAACGTGCCGCGTTTTTCGACGTGCGCGCAGCCGGGCAAAAGGTAATGCGCCAGCTTCATCGTCGCATTCGGCAGAATGTCGCTGACAATCAACGTGTCCAGTTTGCCAAGCAAGTCCGCGCTGATGCCGTTCTTCGTCACATCCTCGCCGAAAACAATGAGCGTTTTGATTTTGCCGGCCCGGATGAATTCGGCGATGGGCATGAGCTTGATGCCCACGCTCGCCTGGCAGAGGCCGATGAGCCGGGCGCCGGTTTTGTTCGGATTGCGGTCGGCGTTCAGCAACAACTTGTCGCCTTCGCCAAAACGCCCGACGGAATCGGTCATCGCTCCGAACTTGTCGGCCAGCTTTTTGAGCAGCCACAACTCCTCATTCGTCTGCCGCGCCGATACGACGACGGCGACCGAGCCTTGCGGAGCCATTTTCAGTTTGCCGGCAATTTCACCGAGCGCGGCGGTCCAGGTCGTCCTTTGACCACGAACCAGCACGTCCTTCAAGCGGTCTTCGCGGCCAATCCATTTGTAATTCAAACGGCCGTAATCGCACATCCAGCACGCGTTGACGGCGTCGTTTTCGCGCGGCGTGTAGCGGTAAACTTTTTCCTCCCGGGAGCCGACGATGACGTTGCAGCCCGTCGCGCAACTCGTGCAGAGGCTCCTGGTCTCCTTGAGAAACCACACGCGCATCTGGAACCGGAAATCCTTGGACGTGAGCGCGCCGACCGGACAGATGTCCACGGTGTTCAGCGTGTAATTGTTGTCGAAGGTTTTGCCCGGATAGGCGGTGAGCGTGTTGTAACTGCCGCGATTGACAATGCCGAGCGCATCGTCGCCCGCGATGTCCTTGGTGAACCGGATGCAGCGCGTGCAAAGGATGCAACGCTCATCGTCGAGCACAATGCGCGGGCCGAGGTCAACCGCCTTGGGTTTGTGCACCTTCGGTTCCACAAAGCGGCTGGCCGACTGGCCGTAGTCCACCGAATATTCCTGCAGCTTGCATTCGCCCGCCTGGTCACAAATCGGGCAATCGAGCGGATGATTGATGAGCAGGAATTCGAGCACGCCCTGGCGCATTTGTTTCACGCCGGGTGTGTTCGTGTAAATTTCCATGCCGGGTGAAACCGGCGTGGCGCAGGCAATGGCCGGGCGCGGCGATTTCATGATTTTCGACGTGCCGTCGGGATTCAAAATCGGTTTGCGGTCCGGGCCGAGCGCCGGCGTGCCGAATTCGACGAGGCACATGCGGCAATTGCCCGCCACGGGCAGCTTCGGATGATAGCAATAATGAGGGACTTCCGTCTTCACCAGCTCGCACGCCTGAATCATCGTGGTTGGAATCGGCTTACCGGAAATGGGATCGGGCGTCGTCCTGGGCACCTCGATTTCTCGCCCATCCACCTTTACCTTGATCTTTTCGACCGGTGGCGCGGGCTTCGTTTCAGTTGTGGCTGCGGTTGACATTTTTTATTTAACGCAAAGGCGCGGAGAAGAATGTCGGTAGCACCCGCGTCTCGCGGGTCGTTTCGGGCGTCACACCCGAAACCGATTGCCGACGGACATCCTTCGTCAATTGGCGTCGAACTCCAATCGCGCGCGCACCATGGCAATTCGGCGGGACGCCGAATTGAACCCGCCGGAGGCGGGTGCTACCCACAGCTTTTGTTTGTTCAATTTTCACTTAGTGCGCAGTTGCCAATTCTTTCCGCTCCGTTGACGCGGCGGCGGATTCAACATTTTCCTTCGCGCGACGCTCCTCATCGGCCTTTCCTTTTGCTACAAATTCATCCTTGAACTTCGCCACAAAGCTTTGCACCGGCCACGAACAGGCTTCGCCGAACGCGCAAATGGTGCGGCCGCCGGGAATGTTGTCGGCAATTTTCACCAGATAATCGGCATCACTCGCGCGGCCTTCGCCGTGCGCCAGACGATGGAGCGCCTTGCTCATCCAGAGCGACCCTTCGCGGCAGGGTGTGCATTGGCCGCAGCTTTCGTGCGCGTAAAAGTCCGCGATGTTCGCCAGCGCCGCCACAATGTCGGTCGAATCGTCCATCACAATGATGGCGCTCGAACCGCTCATCGAGCCGGCGGCGATGAGCGAATCAAAATCATAGGGCAAATCGAGCATGTCCACTTCCTGCCCCTTGATTTTGAATTTCTCGCCCGCCTTGAAAACCTTCGCCGATGAGCCGCCGGGAATGACGGCCTTCAACGAACGTCCGGGACGCAGCCCGCCACCGAAGGCCGGGTCGTTGATGAGCTGGCCGATGGTGACCTTGCCGATTTCAATCTCGAAGTAGCCCGGCCTTTGCACGTGGCCGCTGAGGCTGACGATGCGCGTGCCGGTGTTGTTGGGCGTGCCGAGATTGGCGAACTCCGCGCCGCCCATCGCCACGATGTGCTTTACGTTGCACAGCGTCTCGACGTTGTTGACGATGGTCGGGCACATCCACAGGCCGAGCACCGCCGGAAAATACGGCGGCTTGATGCGCGGATACGGCCGTTTGCCCTCGAGCGATTCAATCAGGCCGGTTTCCTCGCCGCAAATGTAGGCGCCCGCGCCGCGGTGAACGTAAATTTCCAGATCGTAACCGCTGCCTAAAATATTTTTGCCGAGGAAATTTTTCGCGCGGGCTTCGGCCAGCGCCTGGTTCAACAATTTGGCGCCATCGGGCATTTCGCCGCGAATGTAGATGTACGCCAGATGCACGTCGTTGGCGAAGCACGCGATGATGGTGCCTTCGAGCAACTGGTGCGGGTCCTTGTAAATGATCTGCCGGTCTTTGAACGTGCCTGGCTCGGACTCGTCGGCGTTGCAAATCAGGTAAATCGGCTTGCCGCTCTTGCGATCAACGAAACTCCACTTCAGTCCGCACGAAAAACCCGCGCCGCCACGCCCGCGCAGACCGGAAATCTTCACGTCATCGCGGATTTGTTCCTGTGCGGACAGTTTTTTGCCGTCGGCCAAATCCTTTGGCTGGAGGGCAAGCGCCTTCTTCAACGCGTCGTAGCCGCCATGACGCAAATAGCATTCGAGGTCGGGCGTGTAACCCGGCTCGTCGGCATGCTTCAAAATCAGTTTGTATTCCTGGGCCATGATTAAGACGTTGCCGCGTTGAAGGGTTTAACGAATCTTGACTCCTCACGCGAAGCGTCTAGCCTAGTCAACGCTCCGGCTTGCCCGATGGTGTAACGGTAGCACAGCAGACTCTGGATCTGTTTGTCATGGTTCAAATCCATGTCGGGCAGCCAATTGCCATTTACGATTTTTGATTGACGATTTACGATTTGCATCAGATTTCGCTCAGCTGCACTTTGCCATTATCTCGTTTGCCTTCGCTTGTGAAACAGCTTCATAAAAGTCGTCGTTGCACATCATCACCGGCGCGGTGCCGCAACTGGCGAGACATTCGACGAATTCGACCGTGAACTTTCCGTCCTTCGTCGTTTGCGGGCCATGCGCGTGCGCGTCCAGGCCCAGCTTTTCGCAAAAATGTTTGTGCAGTTCATCCGCGCCGCCCAGCGCGCAGCTCAACGTCCGGCAGACCTTGATTTGATACCTGCCCATCGGCTGCTGCCGCAACATCGGATAGAACGTCACCAGTTCATAGACGTTGATGGGCTGTAATCCAAGCTTTCTGGCCGTCCACTCGACCGCCTCCTGCGAAATCCAGCCGAAATGCTCCTGGATGGCGTGCAGGACCATCAGCGACGCCGCGCGCTTTTCAGGATAATGCGTGATCAATTCATCCACCTCCGCTTCCAGCGCGGCGGACACGGCGAAACCGCCCTGCTGCCGGAGCGGATTCGGAATGGGTTCGGTGTGCGCGGCGTTCATCGGTCGCATTCTCCCATCACAAAATCGAGCGACCCCAGAATTGCCACGGTGTCGCTGATCAGGCAGCCGGGGAAAATTTTGGGGATGATGCTCAGGTTCACAAAGCTGGGCGCGCGAATCTTCATCCGGTAAGGCGTGCCGCCGCCCCGGCTATTGATGTAAAAACCGAGTTCACCCTTCGGATTTTCGTGTCCGAAATAAATTTCGCCGGGCGGACAGTTCATGCCCTGCGTCACCAGGATGAATTGATGAATCAATTCCTCCATCTTCGTCATCACGTTCTGTTTTGGCGGCAAAACCACCTTGCCATCCGGCACGTTCACCGGCTCATTTGTCTGGTTGTCCGCGCCGCCGGGGATTTTTTGGATGCACTGCTGCAAGATGCGGACGCTCTGGCGCATTTCCTCCATGCGCACCAGATAACGATCGTAGCAATCGCCGACTGACCCGGTGGGAATGTCGAATTCCAAATCCGGGTAGCAGAGATACGGCTGATTTTTGCGCAAATCCCATTCGATGCCGCTGCCGCGCAGGTTCGGGCCGCTGAGACCGTAATCAATCGCGTCCGCCTTTGAAATCACCGCCAGGCCGCGCACGCGGTCCACCCAGATGCGATTGCGGGTGAGCAGCGTCTCGACTTCGTTGAGCGCGGGGATGAATTCGTCGCAGAATTTCTGGCACAGCGCCAGCCAGCCCGGCGGGAGATCGCGCATCACGCCGCCAATGCGCGTGTAGCTCGTAGTGAATCGTGCGCCGCTGATGGCCTCGGCCAGGTTGTAAATTTTTTCGCGCTCGGTGAACGTGAGCAGAAAAACCGTCACCGCGCCCAGGTCCATCGCGAACGCGCCGAGCCCCAGCAAATGCGCCGAAATGCGCGCCAGTTCCGCGCACATCACGCGGATGTGCTGGCAGCGGGGCGGCAAATCCTTTTCGATGCCGAGCAATTTTTCCACCGCCAGCGCGTAGGCGACGTTGTTGGCCAGCGGCGCGAGATAATCCAGCCGGTCCGTGTAGGGAATGAACTGGGTGTAGGTCATGTTCTCGGCGATTTTTTCGTCGCCGCGATGCAGATAACCAATGTCCGGGTCGGCCTTGGTGATGATTTCGCCGTCCAGCTCGAGCACAATGCGCAACACGCCGTGCGTGGCCGGATGCGACGGCCCCATGTTCAGAACCATGCGCTCGTCCTGAATGTCAGGAAGTTCTTCCGCCGCCTGCGCTGCCCGCGCGGCGGAATCGCGAATCTCAATGTCTTGAACCATGGCCATGAAAATTAGTCTTCCGGCGTCCGCACTCGGGGTTCACGTTCAATGGCGTCCTTGCCACCCGGCGCGGTCACAAAGGGTCCGCCTTCAAGCGGCGCGGGTTTGGTGAACGCCACGCCGGGCAGGTCGGTCGGTTTGCCGGCCAGCGGGAAATCCTTGCGCAACGGAAAATAGGGATAGCCTTCCCACATCAAAATCCGGCGCAAATCGGGATGTCCGCGGAACCGGATGCCCATCATGTCGTAAATTTCGCGTTCGTGCCAGTTGGCGGTCCCCCAGACCGTCGTGACGGTCGGCAATTCGGATTTTTCCTCGCCGACCCTGGTTTTGAGCCGTAATTCGGCGCCGTGCGTCAGGCCGCGCAAATGATAAACGAGCGTCCAGCGCGGGTCTTCGCCGTAATCGTCCACGCTGCTGATGTCCACGAGATAATCGAAACCCAGATCGTTCTTCGCATGCCGGCAGACTTCGTCAATGTTTTCCGCGTCGGCGATTTCCAGGGTGATTTCGCCACGAAATTCCGCCGGCTCGGAGATTAAATCACCGAACCTGGTCTTGAGTTTCTGGACTTGTTCCAACGCTGTCACGATTCAAGAGAGTTAACCACGGATGGACACGGATAAACACGGATGGAGAAAAATTTGCGATGGGCTTCAAGAAAATCTGTGTTCATCCGTGTTAATCCGTGGTAAAAATTAAAATCAAACTGTCACCTTGGGCTCGTGTTGCAGCGCCCTGACCGCCATGAGATTCTCCAAAACCGGCTGGGTGCCAATCTTGTTCTGTAGTTTGATCAGCGCGTCGAGCACGGCTTCGGGCCGCGGCGGACAGCCGGACACGTAAACGTCCACCGGAATGATGTTGTCCACGCCCTGCAAGACGGCGTAGCTGCGATACATGCCGCCGGTTGAGGCGCAGGCGCCCATGGCGATGACCCATCTCGGTTCGGGCATCTGGTCGTAAATGCGCTTGACCGACATGGCCATTTTGTAAGTGACGGTGCCGGCCACAATCATGCAATCCGACTGCCGCGGCGAAAAGCGCATGACCTCGGAGCCAAACCGCGAAATATCGAACCGGCTGGCGCCCACCGCCATCAATTCGATGGCGCAACACGCCAGCCCCATCGGCATCGGCCAGACGGAATTCTTGCGGAACCAGTTGAGCGCGGCGTCCACCCGGGTGACGATGACGTCGCCTTCGATCTTCGTATTGTAACCCAGTTCGGTTTCGGTTCGCATAAACACAGCGCGCCCTGAACCGGGCGCCCAAACAGCGTAATCGGGGTGGAAAACCGGGGCAAGTTGAATTTGTGATTTTTTTCACAAGAAGACTTAATTGGTGATGGTCGGGCAGTTTGGAGCTGGAAAATTTAACGGCATGAATGGGCAGAACACCTGATAGTAAAAACTGGTTGAGCGGTGCAAATTTTTGCAACAAATTTGACTTTGGCATGTTTCTAGTGTTGTGAGGTTACGATGAATGAAGGCGCACAAGAATTGATTGAACCATTTGATATTGACGACGGTTCCCTGAAAGGAACCACGTCTGAGTATGCCTTCGCATTGGGCGTGGAGTGGCAAATTATTAGACAACGGCTCGCTTCAGGAACGCCATTCACCACATTTTGTTTACCAGAAAATGCGGGTCGTCTCGTAAAAATGGCCGAGCGCCACAGACGATTTGTCGAAGACAGACCGAATGTAGCGCCCGGTTGGACACAAGTTTTTGTTGGAGACTACCTGGTATGAGCAGCCTGCACCAAAACCCATGTCACCGCGCTATGGCAATGATCGCAAGGAGGGAATCTATGTCCCAATGGGATTGACCTTTGAACTGGATGGCCACACCCATAGGACTGATAAATTCCTGACACCTTACAAATCTCGCCGGTTGTACCGGTGGTTTGCATATGTTTTATATCGGAATCTAGAGAATCACTGTTGACAGCGGAGTGTTTTGCGTGATACATTGCACCACGTGATTTGGAACACATTCCCGCTCCCCCTTTAGGCTGATTCTCTAGCGCCATTGGAGGTAAAAGCGTCACGGAAGGCCGCCCGGCAAGGCGGCTTTTCCCTTTCAATAACAAAGAACAAAAAAACCGTTCAGTCTCTTAAAGCCTCGACGGGGAGGTGTCGCTCCTCGCGGAAACAACAGACTGAACGGTGTCAACCAAATCAATATGTCAAAACCGCCTCTCGGCTTTAAGACCGAAATCCACAACCTGTTGCGGACTATGGATAACATAGGCACATTTAGTTGTGGGTTCAAGTAAAAACTGTTCACGTGTAATTTCCTTCAATTCAGTACTTTCCTATCGCCCCGAAATCGAGTTCCACATTCCAGTCTTTGGCCGCCTCATCTCTGGTAAAACTAATAAATCCAGTTTCCCCAAGCCGCGTAAGCTCTCGCTGGAACGTTCGGCGCGTAACGGTTCGGTAGGCGGATTCTACGAATTTATCTTTCTCCAATTCCGAAAATTTTATCTGCCGCGATGGATTGTTTGAAAACGGGTCGGTTGGTTCGGTAGTGGCAAGCAAAAAATCGAGCAGGTGATATTCCCGCTCATTAAGGAGCCGGCGGCGGCTTCCCACATGTTTGTTAAAGGCACGGACCAAAACGGTGTTGAACATTTTGGAAGTCGCGGGACAGAAAGCGGCACGCCTGCTGGACGAACAAATTCGAGACGTTGAAGTTGAATCCGTCCAATGCGACGAGATTTTTGGGTTTGTTCACTGCAAGGAATACAACAACAAATCCAAAGACCCCGAACGCGGCACGCAATACACATTCCTTGCGGTTGACCGGAAATCCAAACTGGTTATGTCGTATTCCATCGGGAAACGTGACAAAGAGAACGCGGAAATTTTCATGGCCGATTTGCGGAAGCGGATCAAGGGCCGGGCACAAGTCACCACGGATGGATTTCTCGGCTATTTTCCTGCGGTCTATAACACGTTCGGCTCAAATGTGGATTTTGCACAACAGGTAAAGACGTATGCCAACATCGGCGGCCATTCCAACCCGCTTGCGGATGAGCGGCGGTATTCGGTGCCAAAAGGCGTTCTGACGGTTAAAACCAGCGTTCACATCGGCAAGCCAGACCGTTCGCTAATCAGCACCAGTCACGTCGAGCGGATGAATTTGAGCGTTCGCCTATTCAATCGTCGGTTCACTCGCCTAACGCTCGGCTATTCAAAGAAGCTGGAAAACTTGAAATACTCTGTTGCGCTACTCATCGCACATTTCAATTTCTGTCGCATCCATTCGGCGCACAAACAGACGCCAGCTATGGCGGCGGAACTGACGAATCACATTTGGACAATTGAAGAACTTTTGACGACTCCAATCTAACCGACCATCACCACTTAATTTCACACAAATTTAACAGATGAAAGCTGCATGATTGTGTTATCAAGTTGCGCTTGTGACCGGCGGCGGCTGGTATAGAATTGGAAAACGCGGCGGGCGTGAATTATGAAAACTTTTGCGGAATTGAATTTCCCGGGACGGCTCATCGCCGTCGAGGGTCTCGACGGCTCGGGCAAGTCCACGCAAATTTACCTGCTCAAGCGCTGGCTGGAGGCCGAGGGCATCAAGGTCTATTTCAGCGAGTGGAACTCGTCCGAGCTCGTGAAATCCGCCACGAGCAAGGGCAAAAAGCGCGAATTGCTGACGCCGACGACGTTCAGCCTCATCCACGCGACGGATTTCGCCGACCGTTACGAACGCCATCTGCTGCCGCTGCTGCGCGCGGGCTACATCGTGTTGTGCGACCGCTACATTTTCACCGCGTTTGCGCGGGACGTGACGCGCGGCTGCCCGCCCGAATGGGTGCGCGGCCTTTACAATTTCGCCGCCCAGCCCGACCTGACGTTTTTCTTCAAGGCGGATTTGGAGGTGTCCCTCAACCGCATCCTCGAAGGCCGGCCCAAGTTGAAGTTTTTCGAAGCGGGCATGGATCTGCGGCTGTCGAGCGATCCCTATGAAAGTTTCCGCATCTTTCAGGGCCGCATTCTGGAGCAATACATGGCGATGAGCGCGGAATTTCAATTCGTGGTGACGGACGCCAATCAAAATGTGGAAACGCAGCAGGCCGGCGTGCGCAAACTGGTCGGGGAGCGGATTGATCTGGAGCGCTTCCGCCGCCGCAGCCCGCTGCCGTTGCCGCCACCCATACAGCGCACCCACAAGGACAAGGTTGAGGAAATGGAGGAGGATTCGGCCGCATGAAAACGAACACGGTCAAGCCAGCGGCCCGCCGGACCCACCCGCGCCGCTTTTATGGCCATGGCATTCCCAATGTCCGGTTGGGAGAACTGGCCGGCAAATTGATCGCGGTCGAAGGAGCGGACGGTTCGGGCCGCTCCACGCAAATCGCGCGGCTGGTGGACTGGCTGGAGACCAGCGGCCACGCCACGGTGCAGGTCGGCCTCAAACGCTCCACGCTCGTCAGCGCCGAACTCGAAAAGGCGCAGGAAGGAAACATTTTGAGCCGGACGACGCTGAGTTTGTTCTACGCGACGGATTTTGCCGACCAGTTGGAAAATATCATTCTGCCGGCGCTCAAGGGCGGGCTCATCGTGCTGGCCGACCGCTACATTTACACGCTCATGGCGCGCGACATGGTGCGCGGCATGGACGAGGCGTGGCTGAAAAATCTTTACGGCATCGCGCTCGAACCGGACGCGGTTTTCTATCTCGAAGTCGGGGCCGAGGAACTGGTGCAGCGGAACCTTTCCAAAAAGGCGGCGCTGGATTACTGGGAAAGCGGCATGGACCTCGGCCTGTCGCGCGACATGTTCGACAGCTTCCTGAAATACCAGATGGACATGCAGACCGTGTTCCGCAAATTGCAGGAAACCTACGGCTTCACCATCGTGGACGGCAATCGTTCCGTGGAGACGATCACGGAGACGTTATGGGGGAAAATCCGCGCGCTGCTCGCCGAAAAATAGAAGGCGTCAAAGGCCCGGCGGCGGAACATTGGTGGCCGAATCCGGTGGCGCGTTCGTCGGCGGCAACGTCACGGGGGCATTCGTGGACGCCGGCGGCCGGTGCGGCGAAAGTTGTTTCATCAATTCTTCAAACTGCTTCTTTTGCTCCGGCGTCAACTCGGTGCGAATGCGCTGGCGCACATCCTGCGAGACGAGCTTCCAAAGATCGCGGTTACGTTCCTGGCCGTCGGCGATGATCTTCCCGATTTTTTCGCGCTGTTCCGGCGTCAGGTGCAGGGCCGCACCCAGTTGCTCGACAAACCGCTGGTTCAGCATTTGCGGACGCGGTAAAGGCAGTTCTTGGGAGGCGGGCCGGTCGTGGCGCGGACCGGCAAACGGATGGCGGATTTCCGGATGCGCGCGTTCAACGTAATTTACGAGCAACCCCCCCGTGACCACGCCGCAGCCAAAAATGACCACGGTGGCCAGAATGATTTTCCAGGAATTCACTGTGCTTGGTCGCTTTGGTCCACCGATGCCAGCAGCGTGATCTCAAAATTTTGCGCGAGGTCGGTGGAATTGGATGAGACCGTCGGGTTGAAGAAGACCCACACGCCGAGCAACAACGCAATCGCCGCGCAGAAGGCTGCCGCCTGCCAAAGCCTGTGTGTCCATAACGCCCACTTGTCCGCCCCGGCGCGCGATGCCAGCAACGCCAGCACGCGCTTTTCAAAGGCGTAGGGCACGCGGTCGTCCGGCGCTTGGGCGCGGGCGGCGGCAAGCAATTTCCTTTGCAGTTCGGCAATATTCATACAGACCCGATTTGTCAGACGGGTGGCCATGGCACCCGGTTACAGATACTTGTCCAGGGTCATTTTCGTCAGGATTTTTCGCATCTCCGCGCGCGCCCGGAAGGCGCGCACTTTCACCAACGGCACCGACCAGCCGGTAAGCTGGGCGATTTCCCTGACCGAACGATCCTCAATTTCCAGCAACGTAATGACCAGCCGCGCCGGCGGTGAAAGTTTCTCCAGCACGCGCCCGACCAGCAATTTTGCCGCGTCGGCGGTTTCAGTCGCGGCTTCGGGCTGGGTGACAAAACGCTCCAGCCAATCGGTTTCCGGCCCGCTCAAATCTGAAAAGGACGATTCCCGGTTGCGTTGATGGCCGCGCAAAAAATCGTAGCACGTCCGCACCGTCAGGCGCATCAGCCAGTGCTCAAACGGCGCTTCGCCGCGAAAGCTGTTGAGTTTGTCAAAGGCCTTGAACCAGACTTCCTGGGCGATGTCTTCCACCTCGCTTTCGCGGCGGGCGTAACGGCGGGCGGTGGCAAAAACGCGCGGCGAATACTTTTGAACCAGCGGCTCGAAGCTCGCGGCGTCCCCCCGCAAAACCGCGGCAATCAACTCCGCTTCAGTCCGTTCCATGCCACGCGATTATGCCCGTTGTTTTGTTCCGGCTAAAGGCAAAAACCGTCCGGTCATCTCAAGGCCGTGTGATGTGAAGCGCCGCCTCCAGGTCGCGGGAAAATTGCGAAATGGACCCGATGATTTTGCGCGGCTGCTCGTTCAGCGTGCTCCACATGTTCCCGGCGCTTTCCGGGCGGCGTTGGATCAACTCGACCGCCGCCGTCATCAGCGACAGGCAGTTGTTCACGTCGTGGCGCAGATCGGCAAGTTGTTGATTCAACCCGCGGATTTGCTCGACGCTCAAGGTGACGGGTTCGTTCGGCACAGGCATTCTACAAGATGTTCACAGTGCGGCTCAAAATCAAGTCGGTTTCGGCAATAATTGCCAAACTTCCAATAAAATCCACCGGGTAACAAATGACTGATCATTTGATGATGCAAGCATGTAAGGACGGGGATGGTCGTGATTTGTCACCACCTCTTGCAGTGGGAGAATTGGAGCGAGCGAAGGGATTCGAACCCTCGACACTCACGTTGGCAACGTGATGCTCTACCAGGCTGAGCTACGCTCGCTTCCAGAAAGACGGAGGTTATGCCAGCCCGCGGAATTTGCAAGCCGGATTTCAGGACGGCTTGGCCGGATCGCCCAGCACTGAGCGGATCACCTTGAGCAAATCGCCGTGATCAATCGGCTTGTGGAAAAATGCCACGGCGCCGCTGCTCGCGGCCCGTTCCTTGTATTTTGGGTCTTCGCTTCCGGTGATGACAATGATGGGGATTTTTCTCGCCGCGTCCAGCCGGTGAATCCATTCCATGACCCGAAAGCCGTCCCATGGCACGCCAGCCACGTCGGCTGGAAAACCGATGTCCAGCAGAATCAAATCGGGATTTTCCTTGCGCGCGGCGGCGACGGCTTCGGCCCCGTCCAACGCCGTGAAGACTTGATAGCCAGCCCCTTGCAGTTTCAGGGAAACCGTCTTAAGGATGATCTCATTATCATCCACCACCAAAATTTTCTTTACAGGCCCGGATGCAGGTTCAGTGCTCATAAAACATCATCGAAACACGGTTCGCATTCATCCCAAAGGCTATATCAGATAACGACAATAGCAAACCGTCCCCACCCTGCAAAGCACATTTTATGCCCTTTGACTTCCATCCCGTCCGCCATGCTAAACTGCGCATGTGAGCAATGTCTTTTATGCCCCGGGCGAACAACGCGCCATGAAGGTCAATGATCTTTTCGCCGCCATTGCCCCGCGCTACGATTGGCTTAACGACCTGCAAAGCTTCGGCCTCCACCGGCGCTGGAAACGTCGCGTCGTCGAACTCGCCGCCGTGAAACCCGGCGACCGCGCGCTGGACCTGTGTTGCGGCACCGGCGACCTGGCGCTGGCGCTCGCACAACGCGGCGCGGATGTCGTCGGTTTGGATTTCAGCGGGGCCATGCTCAAAATCGCCGAAAAACGGCGTCGGAAAAATCCCAAATTCCCAATCTCAAATCTGAAATACATTCAGGGTGACGCGCAGCAAATTCCGTTTCCCAACCATTCTTTTGATGTCGTCACGGTTGGCTACGGGCTGCGGAATCTGACGAACTGGGAGGCGGGCCTGGCCGAAATGAGCCGTGTCGCCAAACCGGGCGCGCGGCTCGTCGTGCTGGATTTCGGCAAACCTCCGAATGCTGTTTGGCGGGCACTTTATTTTGCGCACCTTAAAATTTCCGTGCCGCTGCTGGGCTGGATTTTTTGCGGCAATGCGCAGGCTTATGCTTACATCCTCGAATCTTTGAAACATTATCCGGCGCAGGCGGGCGTCGCGTCCAAAATGCGCGAATTGAAGCTCGCGAACATGCGTGTCGTCCATCTGCTCGGCGGCGCTATGGCTATCAACTACGGCGAGAAGCCGGTTTGACCGGCAATTCAATCATCTGCATCTCGCGCGCGGCTTCCACTTTCAGTTTTGCCCGCCGCCCGGCCACAAGCCGGCGCGCATGCCTGACCAGGCCGTCAATTTTTTTATCGTCATGGTCCGGGTCATGATGAAACAGGCAGAGCCGCTTGATTCCGGCCTCCACGGCGAGCGCGACCGAATCATCCACACATCCGTGTCCCCAGCCGATGTGCTTTTTGTATTCCGTTGAATCATACTGTGAATCGAGAATCAGCACGTCCACGTCGCGCAGGAATTCGATCATTTCCCGGTCTTTGCCGCCTGGTCTGGGTTCGGCGTCGGGGAAAAACGCCACCAAGCCGCCGGGCGATAGCAACCGGTAGCCGACGCAAAGCCCGGGATGGTTCGCGCGCTGCGCCCGCACGCAGACCGAGCCGATGTTGAGATTGAAATCCTTGAGTTCCTCGATTTCGATGTTGCTGGGCAGTTTGGCGAACGGCACGGGAAAATACGTGCTTTCCATCTGCCCGGTCAGCGCGTTGACCAGGCCCTTGCGCGCGCCTTTGCCGCCCAGAATCCGCAGATGGCAGCGCGGATCGTAAATCGGTGCAAAAAACGGCAACCCTTGAATGTGGTCCCAGTGGGTGTGCGTCAGCAACAGCGTCAGTCTTAACGGCTGGTCCTTGAATTCCGCCAGCAGCGCGCGGCCCAGTGCCCGCAACCCCGTGCCCGCATCAAGGATGATGATGTCGCTGCCGGAACGCACTTCGACGCAGGACGTGTTGCCGCCGTAGCGCACCGTGGCCGGTCCCGGCGTGGGGATCGAGCCGCGCACGCCCCAGAATTTTACGCGAGTAGCGGTTTTGATGGAGACAATCTAGCGCAGCCGCCGTGGAAAAACAAAACCGAAAACCGATTTCCGTGCCGCCGGAAAATCTTGCATGGATGAGTGTGAAAGACTAGTTTCCCGCGCTCCAGCGGGTTGGTAGCTCAGTTGGTAGAGCAGCCCCGGAAGTTTTCGGGGTTGGTCTGAGTTTTAGCCCCAACTTTGATGGAGAATTGCTTTTGTGGGTTGGTAGCTCAGTTGGTAGAGCAGTGCCCTTTTAAGGCATTGGTCCAGGGTTCGAGTCCCTGCCAACCCACCATTTTTGGGAAGTGGCTTGGACCTACATTCTACGCGGCGCTCCTGGACAGCAGTACACCGGATCAACCACCAACCTGGAACGCCGGATCCAGAAACACCGGCAAGGCCAAACACACACGACAAAACGATTGGGGGACCACCTTGAAATCGTCGCGGTGGTGGAACTGGCCACCATCGACGCGGCTCGCGCGTTGGAACGGGAGATGAAGCGCAAGA
>Ga0265340_10000805_pt1 | contig 17773 bp, 12 predicted proteins | sample 4CB225metaG_FD_202082 | JGI IMG/M metagenome (GOLD analysis project Ga0265340, IMG submission 202082) | Rhizosphere microbial communities from Carex aquatilis grown in University of Washington, Seatle, WA, United States - 4-CB2-25 metaG | ecosystem: Host-associated > Plants > Roots >...
GAATAAGCAGCCTATTCTGGCGGGTGCCCACCAGACGAGGGCGTGGTTCCGGGGACCGGTCACCCCCGGCGTGCCCACCTTCCGGTACCAGAATGGTGGACTCTGCCTGGCCTGTCAGGGCAAGAAAGCGCTGGAACTGCTCCTCTCGCCAACGATCGACTCGGTCTCCGATCATGTCGGGCTGATGAAGAATTCATCCGGTAGTCCATCGGTCGCGCGCTTCCGGGCCTACCGGGACGGTCGGAAGATCAAGGACTCCAAACGTCTTGCCCCCCTTGACGGCTGGGATGCGGGTCTGCTCGATGACGCCGAACCACCGTTCCTGGGTGGCCGGATCGCGACGCCGGCGGCATCGGCCCGCTACCAGGTGGTCCTGGACGTGAACCGGCGCGCGCAGAACCCCGGCGTCTCCACCGTTACCCACACCACCGTGGGCTTCTCGTCCCGGCCCGGGCACGGAGCGCTGCCCCCGTCCGACTGGGGCTGTATCACCAGCGAATTCAACTGCCGGGTGCTTCCGCTGCTGATGGCCCACCTGTCGATGCCGCTGCGCCTGGACGGCACGCTCCCGGCCGGCCGGTCCACGCTCACCTTGAAGGCCGCCCGGATCCAGCACGCGACCCGCGCCAAGATCACCGCGGTCACGCTGTCGGTCCGCCCGGCCGGGCAGACGAAGTGGCGCAACCTCCAGCTCCATCCGGCCGGCAAAGGCACGTACTCCGCGACGATCGACAACACCGCCTGGGCCGGTTCCGCGATCGACGTGCGGTACAGCGCCAAGGACGCCGGAGGCAGCACCTTCACCCAGACCGTTCAGCGCGCCTACGTAGTCGGGCCGGCCCACCCCTCCTGTAACCGTCCCGGTACGGGCCAGGTGGCCTGCTTCTCCACCTGGACCAGTCTTCAGCCGGTCGCGGCGAACCGGGTTTCCGCCGCGGCGAAAGCACCGATCACCGGGCTGACCCCGGCGAACCTGCGCGCGGCCTACGGGCTGCGCAAGACCGGGGGCAAAGGCCTCACGATCGGGATCGTCGTGGCGAATGACTATCCGAAGGTGGAGAAGGACCTCGCGGTCTACCGCTCGAGGTTCCACCTGGGCGCCTGCACCATCGCGAACAAGTGCCTGCGCAAGGTCGACCAGCGTGGCGGTCGTCAGTACCCTGCCCCCGACGCCGGCTGGGCCACCGAAGCCGCCCTGGACGTGCAGTCCGTTTCCGCCGTCTGCCCGAAGTGTCATATTCTTCTGGTCGAGGCCGACTACCCGGAGCCCGATTACATGAGCATGGCCGTCGCGACCGCAGTGCGGTTGGGGGCGGACGTGGTGAGCAACAGTTACGGCATTCCCGAGTTCCCGGGAATGCTCAGCCTCGGCCAGAAGTACCTGACCCACCCGAAGGTCCCGATCCTGGCCGCGACCGGCGACATCGGGAACACCCAGTCGGTGTTCCCGGCCGCGCTGCCCGGGGTCTGGGCCATCGGCGGCACGACGCTGAAGCACACCCGCACCGCCGGATGGCAGGAGACGGCGTGGCGGCACGGCGGGAGCGGCTGCTCGGTCTACGCCGCCCGACCGGCCGGGCAGCACAGCCCGGACTGCAAAAGGCGCACGACGGCCGATATTTCAGTGGTTGCCGACGCCCACCAGAAGTTCGCCGTCTACGACACCTACGGGCTGGGAGTGGACGACGGCTGGATCGGCCTGACCGGGACCAGCCTGTCCTCACCGGTGGTCGCGGGCATGATGGGACTGGCCGGGCATCCGGCGAAGGTGGCCGACCCGGCCTACGCCTATCGGCATCCGAAGGCTTACACGGACATCGTGACCGGCGCCAACGGGTACTGCCAAACCTCGCTCTGCCAGGCCGGTCCCGGCTACGACGGACCCACCGGGCTCGGTAGCCCACACCACCTCGACGGCCTCTGACCGCGCGGCCTGTGACCGCGCGGCCTGTGACCGCGCGGCCTGTGACCACGCGGCCTGTGACCACGCGGCCTCTGACCACGACGGCCCGGCGTCCCCCGGCCACCGGGATCGCGCCCCGCCCCGGCCTACACGTACGACCCGGCTACCTTGGCCGACCAGTTCAGCCTGCAGATTGCCCAGGGGCCTCGTAGCCGGCCTGCGTGATCGCCGGTTCAGCCCACGAAACTGGTCATGATCGTGACCGTTTCGCGGGCGCGGTCGGCGATCTTCTCCGGGTGGGGCCAGTGCCTGGTCTCTCGGCCCGGGCAACGCGGGCCGGCCGGAGCCGCGCGCGGGCCCGGTCCGGGCCGTCGACGAGGGATGTCCGGTCTTTCCGGGGTCCGCCGAGTTCATGGACAACGGAGTTCATTGACAAACGGAGAATGCGCCCCGTATCGTCCAGAGGCTAAGAGGGGCGGTCGTTCCGATTATATCGACGTACCGCTCACGGGTCCCCGGGATGGAGCAAATTGTGTCGGAATCCACCGCCCCCAGCGCCCGCGAGGTGACTGAGCGCTTCCTGGCCGCCGCCCTCGACCCCAGCGGCGAGACGTTGGCCGATCTCTACGCCGACCCGGTGGTCATTGAGATGCCGTTCGCGCCGCCCGGCTTCCCGAAGCGCAGCGAGACCGCCAACGCCGACCTGCGCGCCCGGTTCAAGGGCGGCGTCGCGGTCCGGGTCTACGAGAAGATCGACGGCGTGGTCATCCACGAGACCACCGACCCCGAGGTCGTCATCGTCGAGTACGACGTCCACGGCAAGCGGGTCGCCGACGACGAGCCGTTCGTGCTCTCCTACATCAACATCATGACGATCCGGGACGGCAAGATCGTGCACTCCAAGGACCACACCGACCCGATCAACGCGGCCAAGGCGCTGGGCATGCTGCCTCGGCTGGTGGAGGCGCTCAACGCGGACCTCGCATAGGGCGCGTCTTCTTATCCGCCGAAGGTCAGCTCACACGCCCACCCAGAAGTAGGAGGCCGGCGGTGGCCAACCGGAAGACGAAAGAACCCCTGGAGCCGGCGCTGCGCCGACTGATCGGGATCCTCCTGATCGGCCTCGTCGCCGTGCTGCTGGACACCACGGTCGTCAACGTGGCCACGGCCCGCCTGACCCGCGAGCTGCACACTTCGGTGTCGGTGGTGCAGTGGGTCAGCACCGGCTTCCTGCTGGCCCTGGGCGTGTCGATCCCGCTGACCGCGTGGGCGGTCGGGCGCTTCGGCGGCCGGAAGGTGTGGCTGGTCGGCGTCGCGCTGTTCCTGCTCGGCTCGGTGCTGTCCGGATTCGCCTGGAACATCAGCAGCCTGATCGCGTTCCGCGTGCTGCAGGGCCTCGGCGGCGGCCTGATGCTGCCGGTCCAGCAGACCCTGCTGGTGCGGGCGGCCGGGCAGGCCCGGCTGGGCCGGGCGATGGCGGCGATCAGCTTGCTGCTGGCCCCACAGGGCGTCGGCAGCCTGGCGGCGCGCAGCCGTGTCGGCAAGCTCTGCGACCAGTACGGCCCCCGGATGATCGTGCTGGCGGGGCTCGTTCGGGGTGGCGGTCGCGGCCGTGGTGCTCCAGCACGAGCTGGCTGGGCACCCCGGCGGGGCGGCCGCGCACGCCGCCGGGTTCGCCGGCGCCTTCTGGTGGATGACCGCCCTCACCGCCGTGGCCTTCCTGCCCGCGCTGCTCCTGCCCGGTGGGAGCCGCGCCGCCGGTGGCGAGGGCGGCTCACGGCCGGGGCGGCGGCCGCGCCGCCGGCTGGCCGGTCTCGTCGGCGCGAGCACTCCGCGGTGAGTTCCGCAGCTCTGCACTAACCTGGTGTCCAGTCCTTCGTCCAGAGAGCACCCGCCCATGGCCACCGACGCAACGCAGGCAGCCGACCCGGCTGCGACCGGCCCGGCCCGGGCCGGGAGGCCGGTGATTGGGGGGCCGGTGATTGGGGGGCCAGGGGCACCGATGCGGGCCGATGCCCGGCGCAACCGTGCGCGGGTGCTGGAGGCCGCTGCGGAGTCGTTCGCCTCCGACGGTTTACAGGTGCCGCTGGACGAGATCGCCCGGCGCGCGGGCGTGGGCGCGGGAACCGTCTACCGCCATTTCCCGTCCAAGGAAGCCCTCTTCGACGCGGTGATCCTGCACCGCGCGCAGAGCATCGTCGACCGGGCGCGGGCCCTGGCCGACGACGAGGACCCGGGCCGGGCCTTCTTCGGGTTCGTGGTCCAGATGAACCGGGAGAGCGTGGCCAAGCGCGACCTCATCGACGCCGTCGCCGGCATCGGCGTCGACGTCACCGCGAACCTCATCGAGGTCAACCGGGAGTTGTGGTCGGCCGTGGAAGTCCTGCTGCGGCGCGGTCAGGCGGCCGGAGCGGTCCGCCCCGACGTGAACATCACGCATCTCAAGGTCCTGCTGCGCGCGGTCTTCCTCGCCAACGACGGCGTGGGCGGCGGCCCGGAGGTCGCCGACCACGTCATGGTGCTGATCTGCGACGGGCTGCGGGCCGGGTCGGCCGGCGGCGCGGTGGGCTGAGGATCAGCCGACCCACAGGGCCGCGACCATGCCGTGCACGAAGGCGCGAGCCGCGTCGAACGGGAACACGGGCGCTGCTGGCCGAGCGCGAGGACGGGGTGTCGCTGGCGGCGGTGAACGGGGCCGCGTCGTCGGCGGTGTCCAGCCCGCCGGAGGCGTTGGAGGCGTTGCGCGCAGAGCTGGAGGGCGCGGGGCATCGGGCCCGGGTGGCCTCACCGCGGCCTGGCCGACCAACTCGTCGTCCTCAGCCAGGATCACCCCACCCGGCGGGCGAGGCTTTCCTTCATCGTCACTTTGTCCAAGTACCGGATGAGCGTCTGTGGATGCCTTTCCGGCAGGCCGAACTCGGCTCGAAGGGCCTGGGCGGTGAGCAGGCAGTACTCGCCATTCGTGGTGATGTCGAAGGTCTGCCCGTGCGAGATCTCCATGATTGTGGAAGCCCAGCCGTCCATCCCGACCCGATGGATCTCCAGATCCAGGTTACCGACGTCCTCGCGCACCGGGGCACCGGTCCCGCCGTCGGCGAGGATGACCAACCGCAGATCCCGCCGGGGCAGGGCAACCCTTGGATCAACCGTCAACGGTTGCCTGGCCTGCAGGATGAAGACCATCTGCACGCTCTCGGTCATGGAGTTCCTCCTAGTTGAGCCGACAAAACCGATGTTGTCAGCGCCGCGGTCCCAGCAGCGTCCGCAGTGCCGCAGATTCCGGCCGGCCGGGAACGATCCAAATCCAATAAGACCCGGTAACTATCCGCTACCGAAAGCAGCCTTCCGGTGGGCTGCGTTACTCAGGCCGGGCAGCGACCCCCAAGCTGAGTCTCATGAGCACCGAGACCCATGGCCGACCTGCCGCTTCACGATGGAGCCCGAACGTGGCCCCGATGGTTCCCGCGCGGCCCTACCGGGTGGCGAACTGGATGCGCCTGGGCCTAGCCCTGGCCTGGATCAGCGCCGCGATCTGCGTGCTCGCGCTCGGCGAGCGGACGGGGACCCTCAAACAGGTGAGCACAGCGGTGAGTGCGGGCCGGGTCAAGCAGGTGCAGATCACTGGAGAGAACCTCCCCGGCCTCGACACCGGCCCTGGCTCCGGCTCGATCACCCAGGAGGTGCACTGGCGGACCCGATTCGTACGGCGGGTGGCGGAGGTCACCGTCAGCTATGGTCAGAACGGCTCGTCCACCGACCACGAATCCTCCACCGCTGAGACCACCTACTCCGCTGGCACCAGCCCCACGCCGAATCTCAAGACCGATGCCGGCATCTACCTGCGAGCCCGCAACTCCAGACTCCTGATCACCCGCGGCCCGGAGATCGCCTCATTCACAAGCATTTTCAACTGGCGTGTGCCGGGGTGGCTGGGCGCCTGGGTCGTGATGACGCAACTGGCCGTCCTGGGGCTCCTGATCGGCGGGCCGCAACCCTGGCGCGCCACCCGCTGGGCCTGGTTCTGGCTCTGGTGGACTCCCATCGGCGCTCTCGCTTTCATCTTGTTCTCCGGCCCGACACCCTTTCTGCCCGTGCCTCGCGACGTCGAGCGGCGTCTGACCGGAGGCTGGGCGCTCCTACTCACCGCCGTCATCCACCGCTGAAACAATGGAGAGCCCGGCTATTGGGCCATTCCGCGTAACCCGTCGCAGCGCTGGGTCATCACGGGCAGGCAAGGTGCCCGACCCCTCTGGTGTGGCCGGGGGTGTCCTGGGGCGACGACGTCGAGGCCCGATCGCGCGTGCTGTGAAAGCTCCGTCGGTCGGTCGCCGATGGACTTTTCACGATCATGAAAGGTGAGCGCTCGGCAGGTTTTCCGAGGCGGCCCAGGAGGCGAGCAGTTTGAGTGCGTCGGCGGTCGGGGTGCCGGCGGCGGCCGTATAGACGTTCAGGTAGTGCCCGGGTTCACTGGCGAGCTCCATCGACTCGAAATCCAGATCAAGTTGTCCGACGACCGGGTGGCGTAGCCGTTTATGGCCGCTGCGGTGGAACTTCACGTCGTGCGAGGCCCACTCCCGGCGGAAGAGTTCGGAGCGGGTGGAAAGTTCGCCGACCAGTTCGATCAGGGCCTTGTCGTGCGGGTTGTGGCCCGCCTCGAGACGCAGCATCGCGGCAGAGTCCTTGGCGATCCGGTCGTAGTCGACGAAGAACCGCTCGGCGGCGTCCGGTTCGAGGTAAACGAACCGGGCGGTGTTGGCGGGCCGCCGGGAGTCGGCCAGGACCGGGGCATACAGCGCCCGGGCCAGCCGGTTCATCGCCACGATGTCGTGCCGGCCGTTCCGAACCCAGGCCGGCGCGTCGGTCATCGCATCGAGCACCTGCTGGATCACCGGACGGACAGTGGTCGCCGCGGGCCGTTTCCTCCGCGTTGCCGCCGGGCCGCTTTCCCGGGCCAACGCGAACAGGTGGGTCCGCTCGGCCTCATCGAGCTGCAGGGCGTTGGCGAGGGCATCGAGCACGCTCTCGGACGCACCGGCCAGGCTGCCGCGTTCCATCCGGACGTAGTAGTCGACCGAGACTCCGGCCAGCATCGCCACCTCTTCACGTCGCAGACCCTTCACCCGGCGATTGCTGCCATAGGCCGGCAGACCAGCCTGTTCCGGAGTGAGCCGGGCCCGGCGGGTACCGAGGAAATCCCGGATCTCGGCCCGGACGTCGATGCTGCTCATGCCCCCATGGTAGGTGTGGACGCAGGCAGGAGGGAGGCCCTGACAGTACCGGCCACGACCGGGTCTCCCACAATGGCGGGGGCCGGGGTTGAGTGGGTGCTGCACTCACACCCCACCCAGGAGGGCATCATGAAAAAGCGCATTCTCGGGAACGGACTCGAGGTCTCGGCGATCGGGTTCGGTTGCATGGGCATGAGCCAGAGTTTCGGTCCCAACCCCGGTGACCGTCAGGACATGATCGGGGTGCTGCGCGGGGCGGTGGAGCGCGGCGTCACCTTGTTCGACACGGCCGAGGTGTACGGGCCGTTCGTCAACGAGGAACTCGTCGGCGAGGCGCTGGCCCCGGTCCGCGACCAGGTCGTGATCGCCACCAAGTTCGGCTTCGCGTTCGACGAGCAAGGCCGCCAGAGCGGGCTGTCCAGCCGCCCCGAGTCGATCCGCCGCGCCGTGGACGGATCGCTGAAGCGCCTCGGGATCGAGTCGATCGACCTGCTCTACCAGCACCGGGTCGACCCGCAGACCCCGATCGAGGACGTCGCCGGCACCGTCAAGGAACTGATCGAGGCGGGCAAGGTGAAGCACTTCGGCCTGTCGGAGGCCGGCGCGGCGACCATCCGCCGGGCGAACGCCGTCCAGCCCGTCACCGCCCTGCAGAGCGAGTACTCCCTGTTCTGGCGCGAGCCCGAAGCCGAGATCATCCCCACCCTCGAGGAACTGGGCATCGGGCTGGTGCCCTTCAGCCCGCTGGGCCGTGGCTGGCTGACCGGCACGGTCAGCACCACCCAGGACTTCGCCCCCGGCGACATCCGCGCCGGCCTACCGCGCTTCACTGTCGAGGCTCGCCAGGCCAACCAGGCCGTCGTCGACCTGGCCCGCCGCGTCGCGAACGCCAAGGGTGCGACCCCGGGGCAGGTGGCCCTGGCCTGGCTGCTGGCCAGGAAACCCTGGATCGCCCCGATCCCCGGTACCCGCCGTCTGGAGCGGCTGGAGGAGAACCTCGGTGCCGCCGACCTCATCCTCACCCCGGATGACCTCGCCGACCTCGACGACGCCTCCGCCCGTATCCAAATCCAGGGCGAACGTTACCCCGCCGCCATGCAGGCCATGATCGACCGCTGACCGCTGACCGCCCGCGATGGCCTCGGCGAAACTGGTTCGGCGGCAACCAATCTCGTCATCATCCGGGGCAGCTCCGGGTCGGGGAAGAGTACCGTCGCCCCACCTTCGGGTTGACCGACCGCCGGTCCGACTGATCCATCCGGTCGTCGGCGAACTCACCCTGACGTGGGACAATCTTGCTGTCGATGGAACGGACAGCTTGCGGTTACTCGTGTATCACGCCGCACCCGGCTCACCGGGCATGGCGAAACTGATGCGGTTGAACGCCGCCGCCCGCGCCGAATAGTCGACTCCTGCTGCCCTGTCCCCAGGTCAGCGGTAGCCGGCGGCGACGATGCTGGCCTGGACAGCGTTGTCGGTGGCCTCGGAGGGGTAGCCCGCGATCAGGGCGCCTTCGTAGAAGGTTCCCTGGCTCTGATTGGTGTTGGTGGCGCAGCAGTCGCCACCGCTGCCCAGGATGATGGCGCCTTGTTTCTTCATCGGGTTGTAGCCGCTGGGCAAGGCTCCGTCCCACAGGGTGGTCAGGGCGCCGGATTGCGCGTCGCTGCCTTTGATGGCGAAGCGGGTCGTTCCGTTGTTCTTCACCATCGCGGTGACGAACTTGCTCGTGAAAGCTCTCTGGTTGGGGTTCCAGGACGAGCTTCCGCCGGGGTAGAGCCCGTACTCCAGGTCGGCCTGGACCCACGGTCCGGAGCCGGTGCATCCGCCGAACCAGCAGCTGGTGCCGAAATAGATGGCGTCCATCGCGCCGGCACCGTCGGCTTTGCGGGTGGTTTCGCTGTTGCCGTAGTCGAAGCAGCAGCCGCTGTTGACGTGTGTGCCGCTGGTCACCATGTAGACGCCCTCGGGTGCGCTGCCGATGGGCACTCCCGTGGTGGAGCCGTTGCGCCAATAGCTGTTTCCGGGCTTGATGTACAGAGCGTAGGCCTTGGTTCCTCCGATCGTCAGCGTCTCCGACGTGGCGCTGGCCGCGGTGTCGGCGCCACCAATGCCACCTGGTCCCTGGTAAGTCACCTGGTTGCCCCGTCCGGACTGGTCGTAGACGATCGTGATGACGCAGGAGGTGCCGGCGCAGAAGGAATCCTGGGCCGCGGCATCGGCCTGCCCGCCCGCACCGACCACACCGATGTTCTTGGTCGCGCTGTCGGAGGAACGCCTGACCTGGTAAAGGTTTCCGTTGTACGAGCGGAACAGGGCCCGAACCGTGCTATGGGCGGCGACGCAGGGAGTGCCGCCCGCGGCGTAGATGTCACACGGCAGCGACGTCGACGTCGACGTCGTTGGCGTTGGCGTTGGCGATGCGGAGGCGGAAGTCGAAGGAGTGGGTGATTCGGTGACGCCGCCGGTGCAGTTGACGCCGTTGAGTGCGAACTCGGTCGGTGCCGGGTTGCTGCCGGTCCAGGAACCGTTGAACCCGAAACTCGCACTCGCTCCGGTCGCGATGCTCGCGTTGTAGGCAGCGTTGGTCACGCTCACCTGCGAGCCCGATTGGGAAACGGAACCGTTCCACAGTTGGGTGATGGTCTGTCCGGCTGCGAATGACCACGCCAGTCGCCATCCCTCCAGCGCGTCGCCCAGGTTGGTGATGTTTACGGTAGCGCCGAACCCTCCGGCCCACTGATTGGTGACCGAATAGCTCACCTGGCACCCGGTCGCGGCCTGGGCCGCCGATCCGATCCCGGTCACAGTGCCGACTGCGGTCAGCGCGGCGGTGATCGCCAGGGCCATTCCGAGCCAGCGACGAGGCAACTTCATCGGTCCTCCTGGTGGTAACACGGTCTCAAGCCCACCGTCGAGCTGCAGAAAACAACACCCGGATCCGGCTCCGGAGCCGGATCGGCTGTCGGGTTCGGGGGCGTAGCGCGGAAAGGATAAACACCGGCGATGCCCGAGGACATTGCCAGATTGTTTCCAAGGATTCAAGGGAGTCTTGGCCCGTCACTGTCGCGAAGCTGACATCTGCTGGCCGGGCGCCGTGACGAGGGCGAGTATTCGCAGGTAGCCCCGCTGTTGGTTGGGATGTGACGGCTGCCGCAGGAGGTCGAAAACATTTCAGTGAATGTTTTGCGACTTAGCCTGGGTCTGTGAAATAACAGTTTGCTGAAGTACTAAAGCGGTGCCTATGGTGAATTCAAAAATAATTTCTGCTTTCGGTTATTTACCCGGACAGGTTGAGGTCTGTCGCCGACCCCGTCGTGGGTCACCTGAGCAGAGGAGGTCGAACGCGGAAGGAACTGTCGGCGAGGAACTGATCGGTGCCGTTCGCCTGGTCGACCCACAGTTCGCTTCCGCGGTGATGAAGGAACCAGCCCGGGTAGTTCGACGACTCCAGCGTTATCGACTCCGGCGTCGATCCGGGACCCGGACAGAAGGTGGCGTCACCGCGGAACAGTGCGCTTCCGTCATTGGCGAAGGTCCGCAGGCGCCAGGAGGAATGGCGCAGGTACTGACCGTTGTCGAGGCGGAACGAGAAGCAGCTCGGCTTGGCCAATCCCCTCTCGACCTTGAAGGTGGCCTGCGCGCGAATCTGGCGGCTGCTCTGCGCCCCGGCTTTGGTCAACACTCCCAGAGTCTGGGTGGTCGAGACGAACAGCCCGGACCTGTTGGCCGATTCCAGCGAGGCCAGTCCCACGGCCAGCGACACGATCGGTTGTGCAGTCGATGTTGCCCTCACGGTCGCGGTCGCGGTTGCCGCCGCGGTCGTGGCGGTGGCGGTGATGGCGGTGATGGCGGTGACAGGGGGAGCCGTCCGGGTCGGGCGGGGTGTGGTAGACGTGGGACTCGGCACGGCGATAACGACGGGTGGTGTCGTGCGGTACTCGGGCCAGTTGGCGGTCACGACGGCGGCACCGGCGATCACGGAACCAGTCACGACCATCACGGTCACCGGATGCGCTGCCATCGTATGGACGAGATGAGCGGTGAAACCGGCTTTCCCGCTGGGGAGGGCGGCGCTTGACGTGCTGGTCGCGACTCCGCCCAGGGTGATCTTTCCCAGGAGCCCGGCCGCCAGTGTCAGCGGGACGGGAATGAGCGCCAGGCCGACGATCAGGCTCCCCGGCGCGACCAGGTCCTCGCCGGCGCGCAGGCAGACGGGACAGGAGCGGGTGTGACGGTTGATCCGCTTTCGCCACACCGAACTGGGCCGCCCGTCCCAGCCCTTCAATACCGCGTCGAGCCCGGTGCAGCGAGGGCTGGAGATGATAGCGGCGTCGAGGGCGCGACTGAGTTCGAGCTGGGCATGCATCCGCTGGACGCGCACGGTCGCATGCGCGACGCTCACCCCCAGCGCCCCGGCGAGCTCGGATCGGGTCAACTGGCCGACGGCTTCGAGCCACCACAGTGACAGCAAGGTCTGATCGTCCGGGTCCAGCCACTGGCGGGCGCGCATCAACTGCCGGCGCTGGCCCGCGAGTTCGAGGTTGAGAACCGCTATTTCCTCGAATCCCGCCTCGGCCTCGGTGGCCTCGGTCAGCTCGTCGAGGGCGGCTCGTCGCGTTGCCTGCCGCCGCTGCCGGTGCCGATGAGTACTGACCTGGCGAACGGCGATCGCCACCAGCCAAGCTCGGAAGCTCTCCGGCTTCAGCAGTTTCGGCAGTTCGCGCAGAGCGCGGAGCATGGTGTCCTGGACGACGTCGTCGGTGTCCGGATCCCCGCTCAGGGCCCGGTGCACGATGGCGTAGACCAAGGGCAGGTAGGCGGTGAGCAGTTCCTCCAGCGCCCGCCGGTCGCCGGCCCGAGCCGCGAGGACCAGGGCCGTTTGGTTGGTACGACTGGTTCGCATCTCCACATCGATGTCACGCGGGACGGACATTGGTGCCGACCGGCGGTCAGCGCTGTTCTGGCCGCTCCGACCATACTCGGCGACTGAGTGCTCGGAGCGAGCGTAGTTCACGTGAGCGACTCTGAACGAGGGTGACGGTTGAGTCAAGACGGCCGAGATCATCGCCTGCAGATCCGTCGGTTCTGCCTGCAGGCCGAATGAGCAGGGCCAATAATTATCACAGCCGGTCGATCCAGGTTTCGTAAACTAGTGTCAATAAAAATGTTATCTGCCCGGTGATCGTGGAGTCGTCAGTGGCGCCATGAAACAGTTTCTAGCCTCCCAGCGGTGTCCACGAGCTGGTCCCGTTTCCCGGATGTGCCCCTGAACTGCGGGTCTGTGTTCCGCTACTCGCCCGGTCCCAACCGGCGCCGCGCGTATAAACGGTCCGGAAGTCGTCCCCTTGAACGCCCTGTAACAATCTGGCAACCTCGTCAGAAATCGGCGTACCACGGCTTCGGAGTGCACGAATCCGGCCGGTGGGGCGTCAAACCCTCATTTCCCTGTCCGGCGCACTCTCCGTCCAGGGGCATGGAAAGCGCATTCTGCAGGAGGACCAATGTCCTGGAACCTCGGCCCGCCCGCCGACCCAGACCGGCTCCGCCGGCTGGCCCCGTCCACAAACCAACTCTGGAGAGGCAACCTCCCATGATCAACGAATCGGGTCGGGCTCGGACCCGGGCCACCCAGTTGCGGGGCCGAGCCGCCCTGGCTGCCGTCACTCTTGGGCTCGCGGCCCTCGGAGCTGGGGCGGTTCTGTCGGGCACCGCCCAGGCCGGCACCACCCTCGGCGCGTCCGCGGCCGAGAAGGGCCGCTACTTCGGGGCCGCAGTCGCGGCGTCGAAGCTGTCGGACTCCACCTACTCTTCCATCGTGGCTCGCGAGTTCAACATGCTCACGCCGGAGAACGAGATGAAGTGGGACGCCACCGAACCCTCCCAGGGCCAGTTCAACTACAGCGGCGGCGATGCCATCGTCACCCGGGCCCAGTCGATCGGGGCCCGGATGCGCGGGCACACCCTGTTGTGGCATTCGCAGGAACCCAGTTGGGCGCAGAGTATGAGTGGAAGCGCGTTGCGGACCGCGATGATGAACCATGTCACCCAGGTGGCCACGCACTACAAGGGCAAGATCTACGCCTGGGACGTGGTCAACGAGGCGTTCTCCGACGACGGCAGCGGCGGGCGGCGTTCCTCGAACCTGCAATCCACCGGCAACGACTGGATCGAGGTCGCGTTCAAGACCGCACACGCGGCCGACCCAGCCGCCAAGCTCTGCTACAACGACTACAACACCGACGGCATCAACGCCAAGAGCACCGGCATCTACAACATGGTGAAAGACTTCAAGGCCCGCGGCGTGCCGATCGACTGCGTCGGCTTCCAGTCCCACCTGAGCGGCAACCCGCCCAGTGACTACCAAGCCAACCTGCAACGTTTCGCCGACCTCGGCGTCGACGTCCAGATCACCGAGCTCGACATCGCGAGCAGCGACCAGGCTAACGCCTACGCCAATGTCGTGAAGGCCTGCCTGGCCGTGTCGCGCTGCACCGGGATCACGGTCTGGGGTGTGCGCGACAGTGACTCCTGGCGCACCGGTACGAACCCGCTGCTGTTCGACAACAACGGCAACAAGAAGGCCGCCTACACCGCTGTCCTCGACGCCCTGAACGCCGGCGGTACCACCGTCCCCACCACCCCGCCCCCGACGACGACCCCGCCCGTCACCACCTCACCCACCACCACCCCACCGGCCGGTGGCAACGGTTGCTCGGCCGCGGTGTCGCTGGACTCCTGGAACGGCGGATACGTCGCCACGATCACTGTCACCGCCGGGGCCTCCGGAACGAACGGCTGGAGCGTCGGCCTGACTCTGCCGTCCGGATCGGCGATCACCGGTTCGTGGAACGCAACCGCCTCGGGCAGCACCGGTGCGGTGAGATTCACGAACGTGGCCTACAACGGTCAGATCTCGGCCGGTCAGTCCACCCAGTTCGGCTTCCAGGCCACGGGCAGCGGCGATGGTCTCAGCCCGACCTGCACGGCCAGCTGAACAGTTACCCACCAGTTCCTGGGGGCCGGGCGGGCCGGCTCCCAGGAACACCTTTCCGAAACCACCTGGTCGCCGGGCGGCCGGTCAAGGGTTGAGCGATACCCACCATCGGTGAATCACCGGCGGGGTCGCCGGAGCACCCGCACAGCACCGCCCGGCACGTCCATGACGTCGACAACCTTGGTGCCGGTCAGCATCTCGACGCCGGTTCCGGCGACGCTGACGCCGGCCGAACCATGGTTGATGAAAAACGCGAAGGATTCGTCGTCGGATTCGCGCACCAGCATTTCGACGTCCCCGGGCAGGTCGGGCTCATCGACGGAGGGCACCACCGATCTGGCCAGCGCAGCAACGCTGTCCGAGTCGAGGCCGGCGGAGACATAGATCGCGCGGCCTCCCGAAGGAAATGTCGCCGACGTGACGGCGGGAGCGCCGGCGACGGGACCCCCGACGTATCGAGCCAGGACGTCCGCGTTGTCGGCGTGGACATGCTCGGCCCAGTCGGTGCCCGTCCATCCGGTGTCGAGGATGAAGCGTTCTCCGGCCTGCAGGGGGTGGATCTCCTCACTCCACGCGCCGAGGACTTCACGGAAGGCACCGGGATATCCGCCGAGCCGCACCTGGTTGTCGGTGTCCATGATGCCGGAATTGGAGGTGACGATGAGAGTTCCGCCGCTTTCGGCGAAGTGGGCGATGCGCGCGGCGTTCTCGTCGCTGACGACGAACAGGTTCGCGGCGATCAACGTGTCGTATCCGCTGAAGTCGTTCCAGGGGGAGATGACCTCCACGGTGAGGTTGCGTTCCCAGAGCGCCCGGTGCCAGTCGCGCAGCGAACGACCGTAGCTGAGTTCGTTGTTGGGCTTGACGCCTTTCTGGAGAGCCCAGCCGGCTTCGTCGTCGAAGAGGATCGCGGTGCGGGATTGAGGGACCCGAGAACCCTGGACCGGTGCCAGAGCGCGAAGGTGGGCTCCGAGTTCCTTGACGGCCCGGAACACGGCCGTGTCGCGACCCGCGTGCGGCACCATCGCGGAGTGGAATTGCTCGGCTCCACCGCGCGAGGCCCGCCACTGGAAGAAGAGGATGCCGTCGGCGCCGTGGGCGACGTGGCTCAGGCTGTTCCGCACGGCTTCACCGGCCCGCTTGGCCCGGTTCCGGGGCTGCCAGTTCACGGCGCTGGTCGAGTGCTCCATCAGCATCCAGGGTCGCCGATCCGTCGTGAGCGCACGCATCCGGTCGCCCGAGAAGGCGACGTCCTGCTGAGGAAGCGGGTCGGACGAGCGCGTGTAGTGGTCGTTCGCGACGATGTCCATGTCGGGGGACCACCGCGGATAGTCGACGACGTCCGACTCCGCCCCGACCATGAAGTTCGTCGTGACCGGAAGATCGGGAGTGATCTCCTTGAGGACGGCGCGTTCGGCGAGATAGTGCTGGAGGAGCTCGTCGGAGGAGAACCGGTCGAAATCAAGCACCAGGGAGGGGTTCTTGGAGCCGTCCCCGCCGGGCGGAAAGACCTGCTCGAAGTCGCGGTACGTGTGCCCCCAGAAGGCGCTGCTCCAGGCCGCGTTGAGAGCGTCCAGGCTCTGGTACCGGTCGCGAAGCCAGCGGCGGAAGGCTGCCGCCGAGACGTCGCAATAGCAGTGACTGTTTTCGTTGCCGAGTTCGTTGCAGACATGCCACATCACCACGTGGTCGCGAGCCCCGTAGCGGTCGGCGAGGGCACGAACCATTCGCAGGGCGTACTCCCGGAAGATCGGGCTGCTGGGGCACCAGCCGAGGCGGGCGCCCCGCCAGTACCTCAGGCCGTTGTGCCCGACCGGCAGGATCTCGGGGTGCGCCTGGAGCAGCCACCCGGGCGGTGCTGCGGTCGTCGTCGCCAAATCGATGGCGATGCCGTTGTGCTCGAGGAGGTCGACGATCTCGTCGAACCAGCCCCAGTCGTATTCGCCGTCGGCAACCTCAAGAAGGCCCCAGGAGAAGATCCCGAGGGAAACGAGGTTGACGCCGGCCTCGAGCATGAGGGTCATGTCTTCGCGCCAGACGGAACGGTCCCACTGTTCGGGGTTGTAGTCAGCGCCGAAGCTCAACCCGTCGGTCGGCCATTTGTTGTCCACGTGGGACCAGGTCATCCTTTAACTCCTCCAGAGACAAGATCGAGCCGCCAGAATCGCTGCAGGAACAGCACCAGAGCGATGAGCGGCAGGATCGCGATGGCAGCGCCAATGATCGCGAGTGAATACAGGGCCGGGGAACCGGACCCCTGGTTGAGCAGTTGGTTGAGCCCGACGGTGAGCGGGAAAGTGCTCTGGTCGGACAGCATGATGTAGGGCAGCAGGAAGTTGTTCCAGATTCCGACGAACTGCAGCAGGAAGACGGTGACCATTCCGGGCACCATCAACGGCAGGGCGATGCTCCGGAAGATGCGCCACTCGTTGGCCCCGTCGATCCGGGCCGCTTCTAGCATCTCTTGCGCGATGGCGCCCTGCGCGTGCACGCGGCAAAGATAGATGCCGAAAGGGCTGATGATGCTCGGTAGCAGCACGGAGAGCCGAGTCCCGGCCAGATGAACGTCGGAGAGCAGCAGGTATTGCGGTACGGCGAGGGTGATCCCCGGGATGAGCAGCCCGGCGAGGAGAGCACCGAAAAAGATCCGGCCGCCCACGAACTGGAATTTCGCCAGCGCGTAGCCGGCCGACGCGGATACCAGGGTGGAAGCGACGCCTCCGACGCCGGCGTACAGCAGCGAGTTGGCCGCCCAGAGCCCGTAGGTGCCGCTGTTGTAGGAGAAGAGGTTCTTGAGGTTCGCGATCAGCCCGGATCCCGGCGAGAACGTGAACGAACTGAACAACTCTCCGGGAGCCTTGGTGGCGGCGATGAACACCCACACAACCGGGATCAAACAGTAGAGGGCGCCGATGAGCAGGATCACGGTGGGGACGATCCGGGCGCGATTCGTCCGCAGGCCGGATCCGCCTGTGCTGAGGGATCGGCCTGTGGTGACGGTGCTCATGCGTTGTTCCTCCGGTTCAGTACCCGGACGATGGCCAGGACGGCGAGGGACACCGTGGCCGTGCCGATCGCGAGGATCATCGAGGCGGCCGCGGCGGCCGGCAGGTTGTCCAGGGTGAAGGCGTCCCGGTAGATCGTCATGAGCGGCGCCCAGGTGTCCGAGATGCTGTTCGTAAGCGGCTTCAGTGTGGCTGGCTCGCCGTACAGTTGAAGTGCTCCGAGAAGTCCGAAGATCGAGGTCAGGACGAGCGCGGGACCCACGAGGGGGATCTTGACCCAGAGGGCGATCTGAATTTCGTTGGCGCCGTCGAGCCGGGCGGCCTCGACGAGTTCGCTCGGGATGCTCTGCAGCGACGTGAAGATGACCAGCATGTTGAATCCGACGCCGCCCCAGATGGAGATGTTCGCCAGCGATCCGAAGATGCCGTGGGGTTCGAGGAACGGGATGGATCCGAGTCCGAGCTGCCGGGTGATGTAGGAGAAGGGGCTGGTGCTCGGCAGGTACATGAATCCCCACATCAACGCCGCCACAACGCCAGGCACCGCGTAGGGGATGAAGATGGTGGTCCGGCTGAACCCGCGAAGTCGCGAGCCCGGCGCGTCCAGCAGGAGCGCGAAGAGGAGTGCGAGTCCGAGTGTCAG
>Ga0265340_10000806_pt1 | contig 17772 bp, 13 predicted proteins | sample 4CB225metaG_FD_202082 | JGI IMG/M metagenome (GOLD analysis project Ga0265340, IMG submission 202082) | Rhizosphere microbial communities from Carex aquatilis grown in University of Washington, Seatle, WA, United States - 4-CB2-25 metaG | ecosystem: Host-associated > Plants > Roots >...
AATTTGTGGTCGGCACATTGGTCGGGAAATAGATGGTGAATCTGTATAAGGGGCTTGGCGGTGGATTGGGAATGGTGACGGTTGTTTGATCGCAACCGGTGTCGCCATATTCTCCCATGTATCCAATTTTTGTATCTGTCCGCCCGCTGCCATCAGAGGCCGTAAAGACTGTGGTGTTGGTGGAAGGCGCCCAACCCCAGCCTTGGGCAATGGTCTTGGTATAATTGATGTAGCCAGTGTAATGGCCCGGACAGGTGCCAATGGTGCCATTGCTAAACTTGGGGAAGCCGAACACAATAAGCTGGTCTCCGCCCATGGCGAGAGGCGCCATTACGTTCAAGGACGCCGCACGCGTCGGCACGGCATCTCCGCCGCTCTGGGAAATATTGCAAGAATAGGATCCTGCATTCACCCCGACGTTCTGGAGGATGAGCGTGCTGTTGGTTTGTCCATCAATCGCGACTCCGTTGGACTGCCATTGATAGCTGTCGGCATCAATTGCCTGCACCGATAATACGGCATTCGAGCCCACGGTAACGGCTTGGTCGGTGGGCTGCGCCACTATTATTGGAAACGCGGTCTGATCCAAGTCGTCGGCAGTTTGGGCCTGGACGGTGTTTACGGCAATGGCAACCAGCCCGGTTATGGCCGTCATTGCGATGAGACGAGGTGTTTGAGGGATATGCATTTTCATGGTTTATATGTTTTTATGGGTTTTCAATGGGTCTTGCTGTCATTCTCCCAGCTCCCGACTCCCCTAGAATCTATACAGCAGTTCTTTTTCGCCACACTCAGGCGAATACTAGGCATTACGCGATATCCGGGCCAGTCTTTCAAACATTTTGGCAGAATTGTGATGATCAAAAACCGGGACCGGCCGGCCGCCGCGTGTCATTTTCGACTTTTTAACCGAAGGATGTGAAAAATCGCTGATTTCTTCCCGTTTTTTCCTACACTCAATCAGCGGTGAAAATCAAGGCCATCGGACAACATGGATTTTTAAAATCCGCGCTGGGTGCGGCGTTGGCGGTGCTTTGCGGTCTCCTGTTGTGTCAAAAGCCGCTGGGTGAGCCCTGGGTGAATGCCAGCTACGATTATTTGTTCCGCTTTGGCGCGCACGCGGTCACGAACCGGGTGACCTTGATTCTGATGGACAATGATGCGTTCGATCATTTTCACCAAATCCGCGGCCAGCCGTGGGACCGCGGATTGCACGCCCAATTATTGAACCGGTTGGCGGATGATGGGTGCAGTCTTGTTGTTTTCGACTCCTTTTTCCTGCAGCCGTCACGCGACCCGGCACAGGACGAAGCCCTGGCCGGGGCGATGCGTCGGCAACGGCACATCGTACTGGGGGCCGAGCAGGCAGAGGTGACATACCCGACGTTGGCCGGGGCACATCCCATACTGCCGATCGAACCCTTTCTCAGCGCTGTTGGAACAAATTGGGGCGTTGCCTGCCTCGACCCGGATCCGATTGTTCGCCGGCACTGGCCGTTTCTCTCGCCGGGGCCTTATCCAAGTCTGCCCTGGACCGCCGCGCGGCTGGCCGGGGCGCGATTGGGCGAAAACCCCCAGGAACGATGGCTGCGTTACTACGGTCAGGATGGCGCAGCGGCCAGATTGAGTTACCGGTTCGCGCTGGACCGGCCCACGAATTATTTCCGCGGTCAGATTGTTTTCATCGGCACGGAGCCGGAAACATCAAAGCCCGAGGACGTGAAGGACAAATTTAGCACTCCCTACACACGCTGGACCCGTGAAGCAACCGGCGGCGTGGAAATCCTGCTCACCTCCTTCCTGAACCTCGTGAATGGCGACTGGTTGCGGCAGCCGGCCTGGTGGCTGGAGGGGCTGACGCTGGTGACGTCCGGATTATTGCTGGGCGGCGGATTGTGCCGGATGCGGCTGTGGAAAGCATGTGCGGTTGCGGCGGGGGTTGCCCTGTTGGTGGCATTCGGGGCGATTTCCGGGAGTTACTTCACCAACTATTGGTTTCCCTGGCTGGTGATTGCCGGCGGCCAGGTGCCCTGTGCCCTGGGTTGGGCGCTGGCGATCCGGGTGCGTCACGCGCTCGAAAAACGGGCGGTCTCGGTTTCCCTGACGTTTCCCCGCCCCGCGGCGGCGGTCGAGGAGCTGCCGGATGCCCCCGATTACGAATTGTTCAATCCGCCCTTTGGCGAGGGCGCTTATGGAAAAGTCTGGCTGGCGCGGAACGCGGCCGGACAATGGCGGGCATTGAAAGCGGTTTATCTGGCAAACTTCGACCAAAACACCGATCCCTACGAACGCGAATTCAGCGGCATTAAAAAATACCAGCCCTTCTCCGACAAACACCCCGGCCTGTTGCGGGTGGAATTTGTCAGCGAGAAGCAGTCGGGATATTTTTATTATGTGATGGAGCTGGGGGACCCGCTTGAGCCGGGCTGGGAACACGAGCCTTCGACCTACCGGCCGCGTGATTTGGTGAGTGAGCGCGCCCGTTCCCATCGGCGGAGATTACCGGTGCGGGAGTGTGTGCGGATTGGGCTGGCACTGAGCGATGCCCTTGATTTTATCCATCGCCAGGGGCTGACTCACCGCGACATCAAGCCCCAGAACATCATTTTTGTGAACGGCCAGCCCAAGCTGGCGGATCTGGGACTCATCACCGAGATCCGGCCTCCCGACCAGGAGCGGACGCTGGTGGGCACGCCCGGTTATATGCCGCCACCACCGGAACGCCCGGGCACACCCCAGGCGGATATTTACGCCCTGGGCATGGTGCTCTACGTGCTCGGCACCGGCCGCAGCACGGCCTATTTCCCGGAGATTGCCACGACCCTGGCTGAGCGGGAGGATCCGGCGGATTTCTTTCCGTTGAACACCGTCATCCTCAAGGCCTGCCAGCCGGACCCGGCGCAGCGTTATGCATCGGCGGCGGAGATGCACCGCGCTTTGCAGGAAGCGCGAAAAGCGCTGGGAGCGGATTGACCTTCAGTTCTCCGCCCGCGCGACAAACCTTGCATACCGCCAAAACCACTTGCCCGCGATTTTCTTCAGAACAATTTCAGCGGGGTGGTTACGGCTTGTCCAGGCAGTTCCGCACAGTTTCCGTGAGGCTCTCCAATGTGAAGGGTTTTTGTAAAATATGGCTGTCGGGTCGTTTTTTCCCCGTTCGATCAGGACCGTAGCCACTCACCAGCACCACTTTAAGGCCTGGCCGATCCTCCCTTAATTTGTCTGACAATTCCCAGCCGGTGAGGCCGCCAGGCATGATAATATCGGTGACCATCAGATCAATTTGTGAAGCGTTTGTCTTCCAAACATCCAAGGCTTCCGGGCCATTGGCAGCCTCCCAAATGAGATAACCCGATGCTTTCAAAACATCCCGCATGATCATTCTGACATCCGCGTCGTCTTCGACCAATAGTATTCTCACCTGCCTGCCTGGCGGATTCGCTTTCGCATTCGGGGAATGGATTGTCCTTGTCATGTCCGGGGCATTGGCCGGTGAAAAACCTTGAAAGCGGTTGCCGTCCGCAAAGGTCGCTTTTTGAAGACACCATGGACATGAGCCGTCATGTTGGTTCCGTGTAATAATGACAGGTCGTCAGGAAATAAAATTTCTGTTTCGTTCCATCCCTGTTGCGTGGAACCCACGCGATTGCGTTGTTCTTATTGTCATAGGAACCAGCTCCGTTCTTTTCCCCTCGTCCCTTGATCCCTACGACCCTGTAGAATCGGAGCTGGTATAAAATGTCATCGGCGCGGCTTCACGATTATTTCGCGGATTTTTCGCGATCTTTATGCCAGTGAAACCACGACACCGGTCAAATCTGTTACTGCACACGACGGCCGATACTGCATATACGTTCGTGAACCCGGAATCTTTCAATAAACTTTTGCGCCTTTGGACCTTGGGAGGAAGCAAAGGAGAATGGTTTGTCTCCGAATCGCGCTTGGTTGATAAATGGGCGTGTTCCCCGATCTGTCCTGCATGGTTTGAAAATCTCTTTCGACGGCCGGTTGATTCGACTAGTCTGGCCCTCGTGGCTTCCGAACCGCACAAAAATCACGCTGAAACGCCCGTCCTCCGTGGCAATACTGCGGAGGGTGGACCGCGCATCCTGATTGTGGACGACGACCCCGGCCAGCGCAGCCTGCTGAATTCGTTTCTGCGCAGCCAGGGTTTTGAAACGTCGCTGGCGGATTCCGGCGAACGCGCCCTGGAAATGCTGCGCTCCGGAAACTTCGCCATGATGATTTCCGACGTGCGGATGCCGGGTCTGAGCGGCCTGGAAACGCTCCGGCGCGCGCGCCAGGAGCCCCGCACCGCGGGACTGCCGGTCCTGCTCGTCACCGCCTTCACCGACATCCGCGATGCCGTCGCCGCGATGCGCGACGGCGCGGTCAATTATCTGGCCAAACCGATTGACCTGGACGAACTGCTCAATTCAGTGCGGCAGGCCACGGGCCTTTCGAAGGCCGTTCCGCTCCAATACAACGAGGAGAAGCCATTGCCGGATTTTGTCGTTGCCCGCAGTCCGCTCATGCAGACGGTGTTCCGCGACGCTTCCCTGATCGCGCCATCCGAAACACGCGTGCTCATCACGGGCGAGAGCGGCGTGGGCAAGGAGGTGGTGGCGGATGTCCTCCACGCCTGGAGTTTGCGCGCGGCGGGGCCGATGATCAAAGTCAATTGCGCCGCCATTCCCGAAACGCTGCTCGAAGCCGAATTGTTCGGGCACGAAAAAGGGTCATTCACCGGCGCCCACGCCCGGCGCATCGGCCGGTTTGAGGAAGCGAACGACGGCACGATTTTTCTGGACGAGGTCGCCGAGATGTCGCCGGCGCTTCAGGCCAAGTTGTTGCGCGTGACACAGGATGGGCGGTTCCAGCGCGTCGGCGCAAACCGTGAAATCCACACCAACGCGCGCATCCTCGCCGCCAGCAACCGTAATCTGGAGGACGAGGTCAAAAGCGGCCGTTTTCGCGAGGATTTATTCTACCGGCTGAACGTGGTGGAGTTGAACGTCCCGCCGTTGCGCGAGCGGCGCGAGGACATTTTGCCGCTGGCCGGCCGGTTCATTGAGGAAATTGCGAAGGGCCGCGCGCGGTTTTCGGACACGGTGACCGCCTGTCTGGAGCGTTATCCGTGGCCGGGCAACGTGCGCGAGTTGCGCAATGCGATGGAGCGGGCGGTGCTGCTTTCCCGCAGCGAGTTGATTCTGCCGGAGCATCTGCCCACCCGCGTCCGCGCCGCCGCGGACAATCCGCCACCGCCGGAAACCGCCGATGTGGAACGGCTGGCCGAAATCGAACGTCAGGCCATCGTGCAGGCGCTGCGCCAGCATGATTTCAACCGCACCGAAACGGCCAAGGCGCTCGGCATCAGCCGCCGCGCGCTGCTCTACAAGCTGCAACGATTTCGCGAACTGGGATACCAGGTGGAATAAGACCATTGGCATCGCGCCCTGCGGGATCCGGGCGTAGGCGCGGAGACCATATCAGGCGATCAGCGCCGCGGAACTTGAAGCCGGACCGCACAAAACCTTTGCGCCAATTGCGTTTAATCGCGGCGCCTTCCTTGGCGCTGGACGAAAGACGGTTCGGCCCACTAACTTGACGGCGAATGAACAGCGGCGATTCCCGAACGACGATGTGCCCCGGTTGCGGCGAAGAGATTGGCCCGGCGACGAAACGCTGTCCGCATTGCGGCCGGCCGATGGGGGGACGCGGATTATTCTTTTACACGTTTTGGATCGGGCTGTCGCTGATCGTGACAGCGCTGATCGCCTGCATTTTTTATACGGGGTTTCTGATATTAAACCGGATGCTGTGAATGGGACGGACCCATTTCCTTCCCGGTTCTTTCAAGGATTTTAGTGCCCGTCCCAGGCCCGGCGAATTTCATTTCACCAGCTGTAATTTGCCGCGGAGGACGTGGATGAGGGCCTTGACGGTGAGTTCGATGAAGAGAAACGGTTTGGCGATGAAGTCGTTGCCGCCGGCCATCATGGAACTGGTGCGGCTGTCGAAGTCGGCGAGGATGGTAACGAAGACGACAGGGGTCTTTTTGTGGCCGGGCAGGGTGCGCAGTTTGGTGCAGAGTTCAAATCCGGTCATGCCGGGCATGTCCACGTCCAGAAAAACAAGGTCGAACGGGTTTTCGGACAGGAGCTTGAAGGCGGCGTTCGGGTCTTCGACGTTGACGGATTGGAGCTGGGCTTTTTCCAGGGCGTAAACGATGGCGCGGCGGGAAATGGCTTCGTCGTCCACGACGAGGATGTTGGACGGCGGCACCGCCTGTTTTTCGGGTTCCGTATTGCGTTCGAAAAGGAGGCCGAGGAAATCCATGGCGGCCGCCACGGTGCGAAGGGTGGAAGGGTTGATGTTTTTCGGTTTTTCGTAAAGCTCCTTGAGCAGGGCTTCAAGGGCACCGGACATCTGGGCGATGGAGGTCAGCCCGGCAATGGCGGCGTTGCCATTGAGCGCGTGGATGCGGCGGTAGAGTTCGTAAATGTGCTTCAGCCGGGCCACTTCCTCATCGGCTTTGATGAGGTTTTGCAGGCCGGTGCGCAGGGCGACGAGTATCGCGGGGAGGCCTTCGACGAAAGTTTTTCGGAGGTCGGACTGGAAGGCGGCGTCGGCCGCGGCCGCGGCGCCCGCCTTGGTTTTGGCGGCTTCTTCGGCGGTGGGGGGCTCCAATTGTGACATCGCGCCGCTGGGACCGATGGTGTTGCGCACCACGTCAACCACTTCCCTGGGCGAGCAACTGGCCTTGGAAAGGCATTTATTGGCGCCGGCTTTCCACGCCTGCTGAATCATGTTGGTCAGGTAGGTGTTGGAAAAAACAATGATGGGCAGTTTGGAAAACTCGGATTCGCTGCGGATCTCCCGGATGACGTCCACACCCGACAGCTTGGGCAACATCAGGTCGAGCACGATGAGGTCGGGTTTGAGGGTGCGCATGGTTTTCAGGCCGGTCTCGGCATCCGGCGCAATCTCGGTATGATAACCTTCCACGGCGAGCTTGTTGCGGTAAACGTTCGCCACGATCTGGTCGTCTTCGATGATGAGGATTTTTTTCATGAGTGGGAAACGGCTGGTGTCGCGGCCAAAGCCGGCAGCGCCAGCAGAAAATCTTGGATGAGTTTGAATTCGCGCGCGGCATTTTCGCAGACCTGCGCGGCGGTGGTGAGCGTCCCGGACGCGCCCTCTTTTTCCAGGGTGCGGAGCATGGGCACGAGCCGGGTCATGCCGAGGGTCGCGCTGGCGCCGGCGCAACTGTGCGCCACGCGCCGGACGGTGTCGGAATTGTTGGCGCGGACGGCGGCCTCGAGTTGCTCCATTTGCTGTGTGGTTTGCTTGAGGTAAAGCTCGATGAGTTCGCCCAAGCCGCCCGGGTCGCCGTCAACCAGGCTGTTGAGGCGGTCCAGGTCCACCGGCGGTTCGGCGGCTGGCGGCGTGGCGGCTTTGGCGCCGGTAACGGATTCGGCCGGGTGCATCGCGTCGGTTTGCGGATTCCAGCGTTCAATCACCCGGCGCAAGTCGGCGGGGCGGATGGGTTTGGAGAGGTAATCGTCCATGCCGGCGGCGAGGCATTTTTCGCGGTCGCCCTGCATGGCATGCGCGGTCAGGGCGACGATGACAGTGCGCGAGGAATAATGGGGCGCGCCGTTCTTCTGCTGTTCACGAATGAGGCGCGTGGCTTCCAAACCGTCCATTTCCGGCATCATCACGTCCATAAGAATCAAATCATACGGCTGGCGGTCAAGCGCGTCGAGCGCTTCGTGTCCATTGTTTGCCAGGCCGGGTTGATAGCCGAGTTGTTGCAGGATGCGCGCGGCGACCTTTTGATTGATGGCATTGTCGTCGCACAAGAGGATGCGCATTGGTATCCGCTCGGCCAGCAACTGGTTCGGTTTGGGCAGGGTGGCCTGGGGCGCGGCGACTTTTGGACTGAGCAGGGAGCGCACGAGCACCTCGCAAAGTTGCGCGGGCTTGACGGGCTTGGCAACGGTGTTTCCGAACACCAGATGCGCTTCGTCGGGCTTGTCGGAATGCTGACCCATGGGTGTGAGCAGCACCAGCGGCATCATGGCGCCGACGGGCAATCTGTGAATTTCCGAAGCGAGGGCCAGGCCGTCCATGCCGGGCATGTTCAAATCGAGAACGCCGAAATCAAAGGTTTCGCCGCTGCGGAGCAGGTCGAGCGCCTCAAGCGGATTTTCAACGCTGCGCGAAATCATTCCCCACCGGGTGGTGTGTTCGGCGAGCGCATGGCAGCTGGCTGCGTTGTCATCCACGATCAAAACCCGCAGATCGGCGAGTTTGGGGTGGCGGGCGTTGAGCGCGGACGGCTTGGCGTTCGGTTCGGCCCGGACATTCACGGTAAAATGGAACGTCGAGCCTTCGCCCGGCACGCTTTCGGCCCACATTTTGCCGCCCATGAATTCGACCAGCCGCTTGCTGATGGCCAGTCCCAGGCCCGTGCCGCCATAGTTTTGCGCGATCGAGGCATCCGCCTGCATGAACGGTTTGAACAACCGCGCCAGCTGGTCTGGCCGGATGCCAATGCCCGTGTCGTGGACGGAAAAATGCAGCTGCAGAAGCGCGCAGTTCTGGTTTTCATCCACTTTGCTCGAAAGCAATTTTATCCGGACGAGGATGTCGCCATGCTCGGTGAACTTGATGGCATTGCTCAACAGATTGGTCAGCACCTGGCGCAGGCGCAGCGAATCGCCCTCGATGATGGCGGGGACGTTTTCGTCCACCTGATAAACCAGGTCGAGATTTTTCTCAAAGGCGCGACTGGCCAAAAGGTCGAGTGAATCCTCGATGCACGCCTGCAAATCGAAGGGCCGCGAGTCCAACTCCATCTTGCCGGCCTCGATTTTGGAAAAGTCGAGGATGTCGTTGATGATCGTCAGGAGCGCCTCGCCGCTGGTGTGAATGGTATCAAGGTAGCTGCGCTGCTCGGTGGTCAGCGGCGTTTCCATGAGCAGGCCGACCATGGCAATGACGCCATTCATCGGAGTCCGGATTTCATGGCTCATGGCTGCGAGAAAATCCGACTTGGCGCGGACGGCGGCCTCGGCGTTAAGGCGCGCCTCGTTCAAGTTAAGTCTGTGCTTGTCCAATTCATCGTGCCGGCGTTTCGTGTTCAGATGGGCCAGCAGGTGTGCGCGGGTGATTGCATCAAAGGGCCTGGTCAGGCATCCGGTCGCACCCAGTTCAAACGCGCGCAACTGGCTGGCCGTGTCGTTTCTGGCGGTGAGCGCGATGGCGACCATGAAGGGCAGCGAAGTTTCATCCTTGAGCCGGCGCAACAAATCGCAACCGTTCTGGTGCATGGATTCCAGATCCACCAGCACCAGGTCGCGCGGTTGCTGGTGAATCAGCTTGGAAACGTCGTTCGCGTTTTGTGCAAATGAAAGCGCGACGCCGTCCTGTTCCAGGAGATTTGCCAACACCGCTGGCAATTCCGGGTCATGGCTGACCAGCAAAACTTGAAGCGCGGCTTGATTCATAACTGACGGTCCGGTTGTGTCTTGTCCTTCGTATGTCTCTGAACTTGGACAAATACAGCAGTTTTCGTGCTCGGCCAACCTGAATTTTGCCCCCCGGGGGGCCGGTTTTCAAAGAAACATTGCTGGCCCGGCGTATCGGCGATAAACTGCCGCCATGCTGGAAACGGTGCTAGAGCCTGGCACGGCGGATCCGTTGGCCTCTTTTCACGAGAGGCAGTCTGCCGCCTATCGTTTCATGCTGCTGGCGCGGCTGCTGGACGACAAACTGGCCGCGCTTTACCGCGCCGGCAAGATCCACGGCGGAGTTTTTCTCGGACGGGGACAGGAAGCCCTGAGCGCCGCGCTCGGTTTGTCGCTGAAAAAGGGCGACGTGTTTGCGCCGCTCATCCGCGACGCCGCGGGCCGGCTGGCGTTTGGCGAACCGGTGCTTGACACCGTGCGCACGCACCTCGGATCCGCGCTCGGCCCGATGCGCGGTCGTGACGGCAATGTGCACCGCGGGAGACCGAAGGAGGGTTGCCTCCCCATGATCAGCCATCTGGGTGCGATGATTTCGGTCGTGAACGGGGTTTTGTTCGCGCGCCGACTGAAGGGCGTCACCGGCACCGTTGGCGGGGCTTCCATCGGCGATGGCGCCACGTCCACCGGCTCGTTTCACGAGGCACTCAATCAAGCCGCCATCGAAAAGTTGCCGCTTGTGCTGGTTGTGGCCAACAATCATTACGCCTACTCGACGCCGAACGAACGCCAGTTTGCCTGCCGCGATCTCGCCGACAAGGCCATCGGCTACGGCGTCGAAGTCCAGACGGTTGATGGCACGGATTTGTCCGCGTGTTTGAACGTGGTCGGCAGCGCCGTCGGGCTGGCGCGCGCCGGTCGCGGCCCACAAATGGTCGTCGCCACCCTGCTGCGGCTTTGCGGCCACGGCGAGCACGACGACGCCGGTTACATTGACCCGAAACTGAAACAGTCGCCGTCGGGCCGCGACTGTTTGAAGGTTGCCGAGGAACAATTGCTCCGGCAGGGGCTGGCCGACGCCGCCCAACTGGCCGCGTGGCGAAATGAAGCCATTCGCGAAATCGAGGAAGCCGTTGCCCGGGTGCAGCACGAACCGGCGCCGGACCCGTTTGCCGAGGAATGGCGGGCAATTTCGTCGAAGCAATTGAATGACGGAAATGAATAAATCGAAGGAAGAAGTGAGAATGAAGAATGTCGAAACAATTCCAGCCCGCCGCGCGCGGGTGACTTTTATTTCTGCATTCTGCATTCTGCATTCTGCATTTCCGGCATGAGCATCACGTATCTGGAAGCCATCCGCGAAGCGCAGGCCCAGGCGTTGCGCGATGACCCGCGGGTGTTCATTTACGGGCAGGACATCGGCGCGTTTGGCGGCGCGTTCAAGGCCACAAAAAACCTGGCGAAGGAATTTCCCGGCCGTGTGCTCGATTCCCCCATCAGCGAGGACGCCATGATCGGCCTGGCGGTCGGGGCGGCGATTGAGGGCCTGAGGCCGATCGTTGAAATGCAGTTTGCGGATTTTTCCACCCCCGGCTTCAACCAGATTGTCAATCAGGCCGCGACGCTCTTCTGGCGCACAAAAGTGCCGTGTCCCATCACCGTGCGCCTGCCCATCGGCGGCACGCCCGGGAGCGGGCCGTTCCACAGCCAATGCCTGGAAGCGATTTATGCGCATTATCCGGGCCTGGTTGTCCTGGCACCGGCGACGGTCGAGGATGCCTACAGCATGTTGCTCGAAGCGGTGGCGATTGACGACCCGGTGATTTTTTGCGAGCACAAGTTTCTCTATTACCATCTCAAGGCCGAAAAACTGCCGAGCGAGGCCCTGCCGGTGGGCAAGGCCCGCATTGCGCGCGAAGGCCGGGACATGACCATTGTGGCCCACAGCGCCATGGTCCAGGATGCGCTGGCGGCGGCGGCGGAGCTTTCGCCCGAGGGCTGGGAGGTTGAGGTGGTGGATTTGCGTTCCGTAAAACCGCTCGACACCGACACGGTGATGGCCTCGGTGGCGCGGACGGGGCGGTTGCTGTGCGTGGGCGAAGCGTGGCCGTGGGGCGGGGTGACGGCGGAAGTCATCGCGCGTGTCACGAGCGAGGGCTATGGTTTGCTGGACGCGCCGCCGCAGCGGCTCAATGCCAGGGACACCCCGGTGCCGTATCATCCAAATTTATGGACGGCGCACCGCCCGACCACGCGCAGCATCGCGGCGGCGGCGAGAAATCTTTTGAGGCTCTGAAAAATTATGCCGCAAATTCCCATCATCATGCCACAGCTCGGCGAGTCGATCGCCGAGGCCAAGGTCGTCAATTTTCTGGTCAAAGAGGGCGACACGCTCGAGGTGGACCAGGATTTGATCGAAGTCGAGACGAACAAAGCCACCATGGCGGTCACCTCGCCGTGTCGCGGCCGCCTGGACAAACTCACCGCGCAATTGAATGAAAGCTACACGGTCGGCGCCGTGCTCGGTCAAATTGAAGCGACCAACGAAGAGGCCGCGCGGTCGGGATTGGATGTCCTGGCGCCGGTAAAAACCTCCGAGACCGACCGCCTGGCAAAGTCGGACGCAAATGGCGGAAAAAATCGCGTGCAACCGACGATTCGCGGTTTGCCGGTGCCGGCGAACGCAGCGGGCGCGAGTTATCTCTCGCCGCGGCTCAAGGCGCGGATGCACGAGCTCGGTTTGAGCGCCGCCGACCTCGCGGGCATCCCCGGCAGCGGCGCGGCGGGCCGCGTGACCGTCGAGGATTTTGAGAAATTCATTGCGCAGATCGAGAAGCACAAGATGACCCAGGCCTCGACCATGCGCGTCACGGTGGCCGACGCCATGCGGCGCAGTTGGACGCGGCCCCTGGCGCATGTCGGCATGCCGGTGTGTCTGGACCCGTTGTTTGCCTACCGCAAAGTGGCGCGGCCCAAGCCCGGCCCGGCGCTTTGCGCGTTGCGCGCGCTGGCGGTGGCGCTGGCGGAGAACAGCGCGCCGGCCGGACGACTGGTCGGCACCAAGATTGTGCATCCGTCCTCGATTGACATCGCCTTCGCCGTTGAAGCCGAGGATGGCGTGTTCGTGCCGGTGATTCGCGACGTGGACAAGCGATGGCTGAAGGATCTGATTGCGCCCTACAACGAACTGGTTGATCTGGCGCGCCGGCGCAAATTGCCGCCGGACGCCACCGGCGGTTCGATTGCCACGGTCACAAATTTCGGCACGTTCGGCCTGGAATGGGCAACGCCGATTCCGCTGCCGGAACAGGCGCTCGTGCTGGGGCTGGGCGCGGCGCGGCACAAACCGCATTGGGACGGCGTCAAGGGCCGGTTCGTGCCGGTGATGGAGGCGAATCTGACGTTAAGCTTTGACCATCGTGTAATGGATGGCGGGGCGGCGGGCCGTTTGCTCCAGCGCGTCTCGGATTTGATGGCGCACCCGGAGAAGCTGTGATTTTATCCGCGAATTTCTCGAATTGACGGACCCGGGAACTGTTTCGCGACCCTGCGCTTTTGGCGGGAAAATTATTTTTCCGCAAACGCCGCCACGACGGGTCGGTGGTCGGAGTCTCGCCGGTATTAAAGGTCGTGAATCACGCGGCGAACCTCATCGTGGTTGCCGGCAAAGAAAAATTCCAGAGCTTCCCCGTTCTGCCGGAACAGCAGGCGCACTTTCAATCCGGCGCGGCACTCGAAAATATTTTTCCGTAGCCGCCGGATGGAAATACCGGTGTGCGAATGTGGGTGGCCGAAGCAGCCGGGAATCACCTGAAGCGCGGCCTCGACGCGGGCGAAATCCGCAGCGCTCAAATGCTTGAGCGATGCGTGAAAGCGCGGGTTTAACAGGACGGCGGGTCTAGGCACGCTTCAGTTTTCCGGTGAAGGGTTTGAGGCGTCCGGCTTTGCGGTCGGCGTCCAATTCCTTGTTCGCGCGCGCGGCGAACCGGTCCAATTCCTCGCCGGTCGCGCCATATTCGTGCTCGGCGTAATCTTCCGAATAGATTTTCACAGGACGGAACGCGACAATCGCGCCGTCAATCATCACGCCCACGTCTTCGCCGCGCAGGGTTCGCTTGAGCCAGTTGCCGAGGTTTTGCCGGGCGGCGGTAACGGTTAAAGTTTTCATAGAGACATTTTAATGTCATTATTGCGCCTGTCAAGCTCGCTGCCATTTTAATTCGTTTTAAACGCCGCCGCGATGGGCCGGTGGTCGGAGCCGATGCCCCAGTTTGGAATCGTTGGAATGTAGGTTTCCGGTTTCACCCAGTCGCGCGCCATTGCGGGACTGAGCAAAATGTAATCCACGCGGCTGTAGGTGTCCTCCTTGCCGTAATATTCCGTCCAGGTGACGTTGCGCGGTTCGAAACGTGAACCGTCGCCGGCCAGGTTGTCGCCGTTGCGCTCGGCCGGGCGCGTATCGGTGAGCTTGAACCGTCCGCGGCCGATCACGGCCTTGACGGCGTCGGAATCTTTCACGTCGTTGAAATCACCCAGCACAATGAGTTTTGCATTGGGATCGTTTGTGAGATGGGTGTCAATGATGCTCCGGAGGACTTTGGCTTCTTCAAGACGTTCCTCGGCTTCGTCGGCTTCAGGCACGGGGCGGCGCGATTTCAGGTGCGCGACGATGAGCGTGAAGGTGAAGTTGGTGCGCGCCTGGATTTCCACCTCGGCGAAACCGCGGCTGACGCGGAAGCGGCGCCCGTCGAGCAGATAAACATCGTTCGTATGCGGAAGGCGGGCGGCGATGGGCAGCTTGCTCAAAATGGCGACATGAATGTTTGTATCCATGCCACAGACGAGTTCCCAATGCGGATAGTCCAGTCCATTCGTCTTGAGCGAGTTGCGCAATTCCAGCAGCTCTTGGGCGCCGCCCATTTCTTCGAGGGCGAGCACGTCGGGGTTGAGCGCACGGATGCTTTCACAGACCTGCGCTTTGGCCTCGTTGGACTTTACGTGCGGACGCGATTCGGTCGGCTGATCCAGATAATTTTCGACGTTGTAAGTTGCGACCCGGAAGGTTTCGGCGCCGGACGAAACGAGGCCAACCATTGCCAATGCCAGGCCGGGGAGTCGCAGTAAAGACCGTTTGAACATGAATGGCTAATAAACATCGCGTAGCAGCATGTCAAAAACTTTTGCACCGGGCTGTGCTCAAGCTTTTCAATATTGGGCATAAAAGTTGCGCAATTTTGAGGGTCGGGTTAAATGTATATGCGACCCCATGCGAATGACGTCATGAGAAAAGGATTTTCACTTTTGTTGCTGGCGGGTGTTTTGTCCTTGCACGCGGGTGATTTGGACACCATCGGCGTCACGGTTTTAAGGCAGGTTGACCCAACGCTGACCGGCAGCGGTGTGAAGGTGGCGCAACCTGAAAGCGCGTCGGCGGACACCAACAGTGATTATGAGGTCAACCCCAGCTATGTCTATGTCGGCCTGCCGACGAACTTGTTCACTTACATCTCAACCAATGGCATGGTTACCAACGGCTTTCCGAACGGTGCTGGCTTTGAATCGGGGCATGCAGACGCGGTCGGCAGGAATTTCTACGGCATTCCCTTTGGCGCTGCCACAAACGTGGCTCACGTGGACAATTACGATGCGAACTATTTTTTCAACCACTATATTTATAACAGCCATTCGCTGCTCAATTCCGCCCGCGTGGTGAATCAGAGTTTTGCGTTTGCCCCGAGTGATGAGCCCACGGTGGATTCGGCCTACGATAATTACGCCGCAACTAACAACACGATTTTCCTGTCGGGGGTCGGCAATGGCGGCGGTTATCCCGTCCTGCCACCGGGAACGGCTTACAACAGCATTGGCGTCGCCCTCTACTTTTCGCCGCCCCTGGTCGCCGGCCCCACCGCGGATGGGCGCTGCAAGCCGGACATCGTGGCGCCGGATGTGGTGGATTTGGGAGGTGAAGCGGACAGCTATGCCATACCCTATGTGGCGGGGGCGGCGGCCATTCTGGTGCAGGCGGCCAATCGCGGCGACGGCGGCCCAGCCACCAATGCCGCAAGTGATGTGCGCACCATCAAGGCCCTGCTGCTCGACGGCGCGATCAAGCCAAACGGCTGGACGAATGGCACCGCCGCACCGCTGGACGCGCGTTACGGCGCGGGGCTGGTGAATGTCTTCAATTCGTGGGAACAATTGAAAGGCGGCCAACATGCCCCCATTGAATCCACCACGAACAGCAGCGGTGGCGCGCATCCACCCGGTGCGAACACCAACAACGAGCCGGCTCTTGCCGGCTGGAATTATACATCTATTTCAACCCAGACGACCAATGACACGGTCAATCATTACTATTTCAATCTGCCGGGGGTTGACGCCTTCACGCTGACAGCGACGCTGGTTTGGAACAAGCAGGCGGGCGCAAGCGCCATCAATAATTTGAATCTGTTTCTATACAACGCGGCCAACAGCAATCTCATCACGTGCAGCACGAGCATGGTGGACAACGTTGAACACATTTTTCTGCCTGCGCTGGCGGCGGGGCGATACGATCTGCAGGTGCTGAAACGAGGGAGCGCCACCCAGGTTTCCGTGATTGAAACCAACGCGCTGGCCTTTGAGATTTTCAACATGCCATTGAGTGTCGGGTTGACGAATGGCAACGCGGTCATCTCCTGGCCGTTGGCGCCGACCGGTTTCCAGCTTCAGTCCGCCACGAGTTTGGCCCCGCCGGTCTCGTGGTCGTCCGTCACCAATGCCGTTTTCATCGCCAACAACCAGAATGTTGTGATGTTGCCCGTCGTCAGCGGCAGCCAGTTCTTTCGTCTGATCCGCCCCGCGTTTTAGCCGGAAAACCAGATTGCGGCGGCGGGGGCGTCGCTGCCACGCGTCCGCCCGGTTTTCCGAAGAGAAATTTTGCCAAGTTCCGCAAAGCTGCTAGAATTCTTTCATGCTCAAAATCCGCCGAAACGGACTCGCGGGGCGCGCGGCGAAAGCCAGCACGGCCGCGGCACCCTTGCACGACATGCAGAGCCGGCGCGACCACCGCGAGCTGCCGATTGACAAGGTGGGCGTGCGCGGGCTGCGTTTTCCCATCCAGGTGCGCGACAAGGCGCACAGCATCCAAAACACGGTGGCGACCATCGGGATGTTCGTGGATTTGCCGAAGGAATTCAAAGGCACGCACATGAGCCGCTTCATCGAGGTGCTCAACGCCCACGGCAACGTGATTCACGTGGAAAACATCGGGGACATTCTTCGCGCCATGCAGCAGAAATTTCAGGCGGCCACGTCGCACCTGGAAATCGAGTTTCCCTATTTCATGGTCAAAAAATCGCCGGTGTCGCGCCTGGAAAGTTTGATGGATTACCTGGCGCGGTTCGATGCGGCGGCGTGCGGGCCAAAAATTGATTTCGCGCTGACAGTGAAGGCTCAGGTCACGACGCTGTGCCCGTGTTCAAAGGCGATAGCAAAATATGGCGCGCACAACCAGCGCGGGCAGGTGACGGTGGCGCTTCGGTTCACGAAACCCGTTTGGATCGAGGACGTGGTGGCGATGATTGAAAGTTCCGCCAGTTCGGAGCTTTACGCCCTGCTCAAACGGCAGGACGAGAAGGCCGTGACCGAGCGCGCGTATGAAAATCCGGTGTTTGTCGAGGACTTGGTGCGGAACGTGGCGCTCCGGCTCAACGCCCATCCGCTGGTGACGTGGTACAAGGTCGAGGCGGAAAACTTCGAGAGCATCCACAATCACAACGCCTACGCGTGCCTTGAGAAGGGTTGACCCTTTGGGGCGAGAAAATTCTCAAATATTTTTATGGCGTATTTGATTTTCTTTGCTACATTCCCGCCCCTTTGATGGACCGGAAACTGCTGAGCAGTCCGGGAACCATTTTTTGAAACTGTGACCGAAATGAGCAAAACGATGAAAAGACCGATGCCGCAAACTCCCGCCACGTCGGCGGCCATCCTGGGCCGGCCGATGGCGAAAAAGAGCGCCCCCAGCGCCGGGCCTAAAAAAATCAAGCCCGAGTGGCAGAAGTATTACCAGCGTCTGCTCGAATTGCGCGAGCAGTTGCTCCACCAGATGAACGGCCTGGCCCAGGAATCCGCGCAGGAAGTCGCCGGTTACAGCCTGCACATGGCCGATTCCGGCACCGACAATTTTGACCGCGACTTCGCGTTGAGCCTGCTTTCGTCCGACCAGGACGCGGTCTATGAAATCGAGGAAGCGCTCAAGCGCATCGAAAAAAAGACCTATGGCGTTTGTGAATTGACCAACAAACCCATCCCC
>Ga0265340_10000807_pt1 | contig 17771 bp, 15 predicted proteins | sample 4CB225metaG_FD_202082 | JGI IMG/M metagenome (GOLD analysis project Ga0265340, IMG submission 202082) | Rhizosphere microbial communities from Carex aquatilis grown in University of Washington, Seatle, WA, United States - 4-CB2-25 metaG | ecosystem: Host-associated > Plants > Roots >...
ATTTCAGGAAGCGCACCACGTCTTCGACTTCGTGATCGGTGACGAACGGGCCATGGATGCGGCGGATGCGGCCGCCGGCCATCATGTGCAACATGTCGCCCTGACCTAGCAGTTGCTCTGCGCCCTGTTCGCCGAGAATCGTGCGGCTGTCGATCTTGCTGGTGACCTGAAAGGAAATGCGTGTTGGGAAGTTCGCCTTAATCGTGCCGGTGATCACGTCCACGGATGGGCGCTGCGTGGCGGCGATGAGATGGATGCCGGCGGCCCGCGCCATCTGCGCGAGGCGTTGCACAGCGCCTTCGATCTCCTTACCGGAGATCATCATCAGATCGGCCACTTCGTCGACGACGAGAACGATATAGGGCATCGGCTCGAGTTCGAGCATTTCGTCCTCGTAGATCGGCTTTCCGGTTTCGCGATCGAACCCGGTCTGCACCGTGCGTTTGAGCGTCTCGCCCTTGTCCTTCGCCTTGCGCACGCGCTCATTGAATGCCTCAACGCCACGCACGCCGAGTTTCGACATCTTGCGGTAACGGTCTTCCATCTCGCGCACGGCCCATTTGAGCGCGACGACAGCCTTCTTCGGATCAGTAACGACGGGCGAAAGCAAATGTGGGATGCCATCGTAGACCGATAGCTCCAACATCTTTGGATCGATCATGATGAGACGGCACAATTCCGGCGGCATGCGATAAAGCAGCGACAGGATCATGGTGTTGAGGCCGACGGATTTGCCCGAGCCCGTGGTTCCGGCGATCAGCAAGTGGGGCATCTTCGCAAGATCGGCCATCACCGGCTCGCCGCCGATAGTCTTGCCAAGTGCCAGCGTCAGCGGCGCACGCGCCTTCTCATATTCGGGCGCGGAGAGAAGCTCGCGCAGGAAAACCGTTTCGCGATTCTGGTTGGGAAGCTCGACGCCCATCACATTGCGGCCAGGAATGACCGCGATGCGTGCGGCAACCGCCGACATCGAACGCGCCACGTCGTCGGAGAGCGAGATCACGCGGGAGGATTTCACGCCTGCAGCCGGCTCGAATTCGTACAGCGTCACGACCGGACCGGGACGCACGGCCACGATGCGGCCCTTCACGCCGAAATCGGCGAGCACGGCTTCCAGCATGCGCGCATTTTCTTCCAGCGCTTCGTCAGAAAGCGTGGTGGCTTCGTGCAATCGCACAGGCTCGGCGAGAAGACTCAGCGCCGGAAGCTGATATTCGCTGTTGCCGAGATTCAGCGCAGGCTGGCGCGACGGCTTCGGTGTCGCAGGCGGCTTCTTGCGCGGTTCTTCTCGCTTGACGCGCAATGCGCGGCCCACATCGCGCGCGGACGCTGCGATCGGTTCGGGCGCGATCGCAAGGCCATAACCCGCGTCGTCACTGTCCTCGTCTTCGACTTCGTAGCTATGCTCTTCGTCCGTGTCGTGCTCGTAATCACGGCTGCCTTTAAAAGTGAACCTCGGCATCTTGAGCATGCCCCCAACCCACATGAAGAAGGCCGGGACGTTCGCCACGCCGCGCACGAAGCGGCCAAAGTGAATACCCGTGGCAAGGAAGCTGAGCGGCAATCCGACGATCAGAAGAAGCAATGGCAATACGACGCCGATCCATCCCTGATCGTAGACTTTTGCGGCGTGCGAGGTGAGACCGACCGCGGCTAAGCCGATCAATCCACCTGCACCTTTTGTCGGCAGACTGGCAGGGCCCGGAACGATGCCGAGTCCGGCTGCGAGCAACACTGTACCCAGCGGCCAGGCGAATGCGCGCCACAATGCATAGGACAGATGTTTTCCCGTCAGGGCGCGAATACCCCAAAACGCTGGCGGCGCAAGAAATGCGATCGCGGCGATGCCGAATGTCTGCAAGAGAAGATCGGCAGCGGTCGCACCCAATCCACCGAACAGGTTCGAAGGGGGGTTGCCGGTTGCGGTGTTCGGGCTCGCGTCGCCGGCATGATAGCTAAGGAGTGCCAGGAAAGCGGTGGCGGATGCGAGGAACAGCAAGCCACCCGCGCCACGCATCACCGCGAGATTGAGGACCCGCGCCAAGGAGCGGCGGGCATCCGCCAGCGCATCCGAAAATGCCGCTTTGCGGTTGCGCGGCTGATAAACGCCCATCGCCCGACGCGACGCGCTCATGACCCCACTCCGCTCAAAATTTCACCCATCCTTTCGAGTGCCGCCGTAATGGTTGATAAATCGCTAACGAGCGCGACGCGGATATAGGGAAACCCAGGATTTGATTGGGTTTTTCCCGGTTCGATTTCGCGACCCATATAGGCACCGGGAAGAACGCGTATGCCAGCTTCCCGCCAGAGTTTTTGCGTCACCGCGACGCCGTCGCCGGCGTTTAGCCACAGGAAGAATCCGCCGTCCGGAACGCGGAAGCCTGCGCGATTGCCGAGCATCCGTTTGGCGATGGCAAAGCGTTCCGAATAGGTCGCGCGAATAGCGTCGACATGCGCCTCGTCACGCCACGCCGCTGCGCTCGCGGCCATAACAGGCATCGGCATCTGCGGGCCGGAGTAGTTGCGGAAGCTGCGGAACGTCGTCATCAGTTTCACATCGCCGGCTACGATACCGGACCGAAGGCCCGGCAGGCCGGATCGCTTCGACAGCGAATGGAACGTCAGCAGGCGTTCGAACGAATCGCTTTGCCTATAACGCGCGGTGAGTGCGCCAAGCGGCCTCTTATCGAAATAGATGTCGGCGTAGCACTCGTCCGCGAACACAGTGAAATCATAGTGATCAGCGAGCGCAAACAATTCGCGCCAGTATTTCCCATCCGCCGCTGCACCTTCCGGATTGGATGGCGAGCACAGATATACGGCAGCCGTGCGCTCCAGCGTTTCTTTCGGCAACGATGCGTAATCGGGAAGGAAATTTGTGGTCGCGGTCGCCGGAACGAACACTGGTTCCGCGCCAGCCGACAAAATCGCCGCCGCGTAGCACTGATAAAACGGATTGGGCAGAAGGATCGCAGGTCGTGCGTTGGACTTCTTTTCCGGCGTAACGATAAAAGGCGCGAGGAACAGTCCTTCGCGCGTTCCACTCAAAGGCAACACGTTCTTCTCGGGATCGATAGCGCCATCGGGAAGTTCGAAACGCCGCCGCAGCCATGACGCCGCCGCTTCGCGCCAATCCGCCGTCCCGTTGATCGCCGGATATTCGCCGAATTGGCCCGCATGTTTGTTCAGTTCTTCAATAATGAAAGAAGGAACGCTCCCGCGTGGATCGCCGACCGCGAGGCTGACCATCGGCGCGCCGGGCTTTTCATGATCGAGCAGACTCGACAGCATGGCGAAAGACGACGGTGGCAAAGCGGCGAGGCGGCCGGGAAACATACGCTGATCCTTTTCGAAGACACGAATCCTAGCCGTGTAGCGAGTCCGCCGTCCATACGCTTGAACGCAATATCGCTGGGCTCACGCAATCGTCTTGCGGTAAACCACGAAGCCGGGTTTTTCGGCGATGCTGTCATAGAGCTTCATCGCAATCGTGTTTGTTTCTTGGGTCAACCAATACACACGCTGTGAACTGGCCTCTTTCGCTTTGGCATAGACCGCTTCGATCAGCGCGCGGCCGATGCCTTTGCCGCGCAAACCATCCTGCGTGAACAGATCCTGCAGATAACAGGTTGGCCCTATCATCCATGTGCTGCGGTGAAAGATGTAGTGCACGATGCCCACAATCTTGCCGTCCAGTTCGGCGACGAGCAAATGCATCGGTTCATAAGAATCGAAAAAACGCTGCCACGTGACTGCCGTGATCTTCGCGTCCGGCTCGCGTTCGTAGAAACGCGTATAGCCGTCCCAAAGCGGCTCCCACTGCGCGAAATCGCCTTTGCGCGCTTCGCGCACGTTGATTTTGCCGGTCATGCGATCCTCCCGCGCGAACACAGATCACAACGTGCGAGGCGGCGCTGCTCACGATTTCTTGCGAATTCAAACGGGCAAAGAAAAAGGGCGCTCCTTTCGGAGCGCCCTAGTTTGGGGAGGAATATTGTTTGGTGATCAGCCGTGAATGGTTTCTCCGTGCTGCGTGTAGTCGAGACCTTCGACTTCCGCATCCTTGGAAACCCTGATTCCGATCACGATGTCGATGACTTTGAGAATGATGAAGGTGCCAACGCCGCAATACAGGAAGACAATGCCGACATCGTAGAACTGGATCAGCATCTGGTGACCATTGCCGTCATACAGCCAACCTTTCGATGCGGAGTTGATCGCGTTCTTGGCAAAGGCACCGGTGAGCATCGCGCCCAGCGCTCCACCCACGCCATGTACACCCCATGTGTCGAGCGCATCGTCGTAGCCGAGCCATTTCTTCACCCACACCGAGGCAAAGTAGCAGACCACGCCGGCGGCCACGCCGATGTAAAGTGCGCCAAGAGCGTCTACGAAGCCCGATGCCGGCGTGATGGCGACGAGGCCCGCGACCGCGCCTGAGATCATGCCGAGCACCGAAGGTTTTTTGTTGATGATCCATTCCATGAACATCCAGCCGAGCGCCGCGGCAGCCGTGGCGACCTGCGTTGCCGCAGCCGCCATGCCGGCATTGTAGCCTGCCGTCACCGCCGAACCCGCGTTGAAGCCGAACCAGCCGACCCACAGCAGCGACGCGCCGATAAGCGCAAAAAGCAGATTGTGCGGCGCCATGTTCTCGGTGCCGTAACCGACGCGCTTGCCGAGCATGAGGCAGGCGACAAGACCGGCGGTACCGGCGTTCAGATGCACCACCGTGCCGCCCGCATAGTCGAGTGCACCCCAAGCACCGAGGAAGCCGCCGCCCCACACCCAATGGGCGATCGGGCAGTAGATGAGCAGCAGCCATAGCGACATGAACCACATGAAGGCGGAGAACTTCATGCGGTCCGCGATCGCGCCGGCGATCAGCGCCGGGGTGATGATCGCGAAGGTCATCTGGAAGAACATGTACACCGACTCCGGGATCGTTCCAGCCAGCGGATTGATCGACTTCAGCGTCATGGTCCCCAGCAGGAACGAGTTGAAGCTGCCGATGAACTGGTTGAGATGGCTGTCGGCATTGGTGGTGAACGCCACCGAATAGCCGATGATCATCCACAACACTGTGATGATGCAGGTCGCGCCGAAACTTTGCGCCGCGGTGGCCAGCATATTCTTCTTGCGCACCATGCCGGCATAGAACAAGGCAAGGCCTGGAATAGTCATCAGGAGCACCAGCGCGCTCGAGGTGATCATCCACGCCGTGTCGCCCGAGTTTAGCGGATCGGGCGGAGCCGCCGCCGCGAGTGCCGCTCCGCTTGTGGCCGCGATTGCGCCCGCTGCAACCGCAAGACCTATCCCCGATTTCTTCCAATCGAATCTCATGTTCGTCCCCTTTTTGAATCTACTTTTAGAGCGCTTCAGCGCCGGTCTCACCGGTGCGGATGCGGATGACTTGCTCGACCGACGAGACGAAAATTTTTCCGTCGCCGATCTGGCCGGTTTTGGCTTTGCTCGTGATCGCTTCGACGATGGCTTCGACCATCTCGGTCTTCACCACCACTTCGATCTGGATCTTTGGCAGGAAGCTGACGGCGTATTCGGCGCCGCGATAAATCTCGGTGTGCCCCTTCTGCCGGCCGAAGCCTTTGACCTCGGTGACGGTCATGCCCTGCACGCCGAGCGCCGAGAGCGATTCTCGCACGTCATCGAGCTTGAACGGCTTGATGATGGCGGTGATGAGTTTCATGCCTTGGTTCCCCTTATTGACGCCGTTAAGACATTTTCAAGAACTGTGCCGCTTTGCTGCAAAGCGGTAAGTTATTGATTGTTATTGTTGATTATGGATTCCAGTGGGCTAAGAGGCTTGGCCGGCAGGTCCGGATTGCCTAAAAAGTCATCAATTCTTCAGCAATGCACAAATTTCACCCACGAGTCGCCATTTGGAATTTTCTTGTTTTTTAAGGGCGACGGAATGCCGACCGCCAACCGGGCGAAGTCGGGCTAGGGTGCGCGCATGACAAAACGGGTGGAGGTGATTGTCGGCGGCGGAGGCATGGTCGGCCTCACGCTGGCGCTTGCTTTGGCGCAAGGCGGCTTGAAGATCGCCGTCGCCGATCCGGTGCCAGCCAAGACGGTTCTCGATGTCGCGTTCGATGGGCGTGTGAGCGCGCTGTCCTATTCGACCGTGCGGATGTTTCGTGCGCTTCAGATATGGCTACATCTGGAAGCGAACGCACAGCCGATCGACGACATTCTCGTCACAGATGCGCCGCTCGGCGGAACGCCGTCACCATTTTCGCTGCATTTCGATTCCGCGGAGATTGGCCAGCCGATGGGTGCGATCGCCGAGAACCGCCATATCCGTCGCGCATTGTTCGCGGCGCTAGACAAGCAGCCCAACATCACGCTGATATCGCCAGCGGCACTAACGGGGCTGGAGGTTTCTTCTGGCAAAGTCGAAGCCTCTTTGTCGAATGGTCAGAGCATTCGCGCGCAACTCGCTGTCGCTGCCGACGGACGCGACTCGCCCGTGCGTGAGGAGATGGGCATCAGCGTGATCGGCTGGTCTTATCCGCAATGGGGCATCGTCGCGACGGTCGAGCATGAGAAACCGCACAATGGCGTGGCCTACGAACATTTTCTGCCGTCGGGCCCGTTCGCGATTCTTCCTATAACCGGAAATAGGAGTTCTCTCGTTTGGACTGAGCGCGAGGACATCGCGCCCGCGATGATGAAGTTGCCGGAGGAGGCGTTCAATGAAGAGATCGTGCGTCGCTTTGGCTCGCATTTGGGGGCTACAAAAGCCGCCGGCCCGCGTTGGTCTTATCCGTTGCGGTTTCATCTGGCACGCGGTTTCGTGAAGCCACGCTTTGCGCTCGCAGGCGATTCTGCGCATGGCATTCATCCGATCGCGGGGCAGGGCCTCAATCTTGGTTTAAAGGACGCAGCAGCGCTCGCCGAAACCGTTCTGGATGCCGCGCGGCTGGGCATCGACATCGGAAGCATTGATGTACTCAGGCGCTATGAACGCTGGCGGCGGTTCGATTCCCTGTCGCTGTCCGTCGCGACGGATGCGCTGAACCGTCTTTTCTCGAACGATGTCGCGCCGCTGCGGATCGTGCGCGATCTTGGCCTTGGCATCGTCGATAACATCCCGCCACTACGGCAGTTCTTCATGCGCCATGCCGGTGGCGATATTGGAAAGCTGCCGCGCTTGCTGAAAGGCGAGGCGGCCTAGTCACGAAATCAGTGAAGGCGATCCTTGCCGCGATGGGCGAGAGCCGCGGGCAACTCGCGATAAAACCCGCGCGCGATATCGCCGATTTTCTGCGCCCGCGCCTTTTCCGCGTCCATGCGCGTTGCATAATGCTCACCTGCGAAAGTGTAGAGCACGACGACATTGCCGGTGCGGACATCGCGCGTCTCGATCTCGCCGATGTCATCCACCTGTTCGCTTGCGACCGAGACCGTGTGGCGGAAATGCGCGAGTTGGTCGTTGCGGTCACGTTTTTCGCCTTCACGGCGCGCGACATTAGCGGCATCGAAACGTTTGAGAGCCGCTAGAATGCGCGGCCATAGCTTGGCGATAATCAGTACCGCGAAGAGCAGAACAGCGATGTAAATGAGCCTTCCCATGGCCACACCCTAGCAAAATCAAGCGGCACCGTGCACGCCATGCCCTCGTTTGAGATAATCTTCGCTTTGCATTTCGACAAGGCGCGAGACCGTGCGGCGGAAGGCGTTTGCTCCATCGCCCGCCGGGTAAAGCTGGTCGGGCGGCACGGCTGCCGAGCAGATGAGCTTGGCGCCTTCGTCGTAAAGTGTGTCGATCAATAAGGTAAACCGGCGTGCCCAATTTTTCGTGGTTTCGTTCATTGCAGGGATGTGATCGATGAGGACGGTGTGGAAATGCCGCGCGATCTCCAGATAGTCCACGGCGCCGAGTGGTTGTGCGCAGAGATCGTCGAATGAGAAGCGCGCAACTCCTTTCGCAGCGCGGGGGATGCGCACCGTGCGTCCGAGTAGCGGCAGTGAAAGCTCTCTTAGCTGCGCGTTGTCCGTAAGCCGGCCCCACGCGGCATCCATCTTCGCATCGGCGGCCGCGCCAAGCGGTGCGATGTAGATGTCGAGCCCGCTCATGCGTTGCAAGCGATAATCGACGGGTCCGTTCAACTCCAACACATCGAGCTTTTCGCGGATCAGGTCGATGAATGGCAGAAACAGCTGCCGATTGAGTCCGCCTTCATAGAGCCGCTCCGGCGGGGTATTGGATGTCGCGACGATCACCACGTCAAGATCGAACAATTGCTGAAACAGGCGGCCCAGGATCATCGCATCGGCGACGTCACTTACCTGGAATTCGTCGAAGCAGAGCAGCGTCGCGCGTTCGGCGATGGCGCGGGCGACAGGCGGAATCGGGTCGCCATGATCCCCGCACTGGCGCTCGATATGGATGCGCGCATGCGTGTCGGCCATGAATGCGTTGAAATGGATACGCATCTTTTGCGCGACGGGCGCGGACTCGAAGAACAAATCCATCAGCATGGATTTGCCGCGCCCGACATCGCCCCAGATATAGAGTCCGCGCGGCGGTGTTTTCGCGCGGAAGAAAAGTCCGCGGCGGCCCGGCTTGTACTCTTTGAGCGCGGTCGAAAGCGTTTGCAGCCCCTGCGCGGTGGCGTCCTGTGCGGGATCGGGCTTGAGTTCGCCCTTGGAAACGCCTGCGTGATATTGCTCGACCAGCTTGGGCATCAGAACTTTCGCGGCAAGATTGCCCAGTAATCGAAATCGAGGATCACATTTTCCGGATACTGACCTTCGCCGTCCTTGTCTGGAAACGGCGCGCAGGGGAGATTTTTCGTGGCGACAAGGCGCAAACGCAACGCGCCGCAATCCTTGCGGTCCGCAATCTCAGCACGATCCAGAACTTCACTCCACGCAAACACCGTGTCGCCGGAGAACAGCGGATTGACGTGACGGCCCGCATTGATCGCGGCAATCGAGACCGCATTCGTGAGGCCATTAAACGACAGCGCGCGCGCCAGACTGATCACATGCCCGCCATAGATCAGCCGCTTGCCGAATCGGCCTTTGGCCTCACTGAACTGGTTGAAGTGCACCTTCGCTGTGTTCTGGTAGAGGCGCGTGGCGAGCATGTGGTCAGATTCTTCCACTGTCATGCCATCGACATGATCGATCTTCTCGCCGGGTTGGTAGTCGTCCCATAAGTGCGGGCTACCTGATGCAGTGCAATCGAACCGGGCGAAATCTGCGCTTGGCGCTGTGAGAGACGATGCCGCGACGGCGCTTTCTAATGCCGGAACGCTGGATTGCGCGACTTCAGCTTCCATCGCGCGTTTGCGCACCATGACCCAGCGCACGTAGGAGAGAACGGCCTCGTCATTTTCGTCGAAGCCCTGCGTGCGCACATACACGACGCCGCTTTGCTTGTTGGAATTCTCTTTTAGGCCGATGACTTCCGATGTCGCCGACAATGTCGTGCCGGGACAAACTGGCTTGAGGAAGCGCCCCTCGGCATAACCGAGATTCGCAATGGCGTTCAGCGAGATATCCGGCACCGTCTTGCCGAAGACGGTGTGAAAAACGAGCAGGTCGTCCAGCGGCGCGCAGGGCAGGCCGAGCGTACCGGCAAAGCTGTCCGCCGATTGCAACGCGAAGCGTGAACCGTAGAGCGCGGTATAAAGCGAAGCGTCGCCTTCGGTCAGTGTCCGCGGCGTGGCGTGAACGAGTTTCTGTCCGAGGCGAAAATCCTCGAAGAAATTTCCGGGGTTGGTCTTGCCGCTCATAGATCTTGCAGCGCCGCGATGGAATCGGCGAGCGCGACCGTGTTGCGTGCGATCTCCGCATGCAGCAGCTCGACCATGCGGCCGTCGAGCGATATCGCGCCTTTGCCTTTGTTTTCTGGCAATTCGAATGCGGCGATGATTTTCTTCGCGGCTTCGACTTCCGCAGCCGATGGTGCGAACACATCGTTGCAAGGCTGGAGCTGGGAAGGATGGATCAGCGTCTTGCCGTCGAAGCCATAGGACTTCGCCTGACGGCAGCTTTCGACGAAGCCGTCGGCATTCTGGATGTCGTTGTAGACGCCATCGAGAATCGCGAGGCCATAGGCGCGTGCAGCGGCAACCGAAATACCCAGTGCGGCGGAAAGATTGGCGCGGTCCGGTGTGTGCACACCGCGAAACTCTTTTATGAGATCATTCGTGCCCATCACCAAACAGCGCAGCCGTCCACCGGCCGCTGCGATCTGTCCCGCGTTCAGTATTGCCAGCGGCGTTTCCATCATCGCCCAGATCATCGTCTGGCGTTCAGTATCGTGACCGGCGAAGCGTTCTTCGATCGTTTGGAGATCGGATGCAGAGGATACTTTGGGAACAAGAACCGCGTTCGGCTTGGCGGCGATGGCGGCGGTGAGATCTTCCTCGCCCCATTCGGTCCAGAGCCCGTTCACGCGAATGACGATCTCGTGCTTGCCGAAGCCGCCGGCCTTCACGGCATCGCAAACCTGCTTGCGGGCGAGCGCCTTGGATTCGGGTGCCACCGCATCTTCCAGGTCTAGAATGAGCGCGTCGGCGGGAAGCGTGCGGGCTTTCTCGATGGCGCGCGCATTCGATCCCGGCATGTAGAGAGCGCTGCGGCGTGGCTGGATGAAGGCCATGAAATCCCCCGAAAACCGGGCTTTGCTTTACTGGAGGACGGCGCCCGCGCCAAGCGGGCGAAAGGTCACTTACCGGTCCGTTTGCGGACGGCGGCGGCGTAAGCTTCGACGTCGGCGCGGTCGCGGAAGCGCTTCGCCCATTTGGCCATGACCTTGGCCAAGCGCTCGGGCGGCACGCCAAGCTGGGCCTGCGCCACACCGCCATTCACGCTCTCATGATATTCGGCGATCAACCCGTCCTTCAGGATAAAGCGGCTGGTGCCGTCGATCACCACTTCGCGATCTTTGAATTCGGGAATGGTTGAGACGAAACGCGAGAGCGAATGCGCGTAACCCACATTGCCGTTCATGACCGGATCAAAAAATTTCCAATCGTAACCGTCGGCATCGCGATGAAAAAAATTCTCCAGCATATCCGCGATGGACGCGCGCCCTTTGTGCGGACCATAGATGTAATCGAAATAGACGCCGTCTTCCGTGAAGCACGCCGCCAGCGCTTTGCCGTCGCCAGCCGTCGCCGCCGCGCCGAAGCGGGCAACAAGCGCTGCGAAGTCTTCCGGGTTCACGCCGCCTTCTTGAGAATCTTGCGATTGATCAGGCACTCGGCAATCTGCACGGCGTTCAGCGCAGCGCCTTTGCGCAGATTGTCGGCGACGATCCACATCGAAAGGCCGTTATCGACCGTCGGATCCTTGCGGATGCGCGAAACATAGGTCGCGTCTTCGCCGGCCGCTTCATGCGGTGTGACGTAACCGCCATCCTCGTGCTTGTCGACAACGAGAATGCCGGGCGCCGCGCGCAGCAACTCTCGTGCCTTCGCAGCCGTGATCGGGCGCTCGAACTCGACGGTAACCGCTTCGGAATGGCCGATGAAGACCGGTACGCGCACGCAGGTCGCGGTGAGTTGGATGTCGGGATCGAGAATCTTCTGCGTCTCGACCATCATCTTCCACTCTTCCTTGGTGTAGCCGGAATCCAGGAATTCATCGATGTGCGGGATCACGTTGAACGCGATCTGCTTGGAGAATTTCTTGGCCTCGACCGGATCGGTGACGAACACTGCGCGCGTCTGCGTGAAGAGCTCATCCATGCCGTCCTTCCCCGCGCCGGACACCGATTGATACGTCGCCACGACCACGCGCTTGATCTTGGCGTAATCGTTGAGCGGCTTCAGCGCAACGACGAGCTGTGCTGTCGAGCAATTCGGATTGGCGACGATGCCCTTCTTGATATCGTTCAACGCATCGGCGTTCACTTCTGGAACCACAAGCGGCACTTCGCGGTCCATGCGCCAAGCGCTGGAATTGTCGATCACCAATGCGCCCTGCGCGGCGATCTTTGGCGACCATTCTTTGGATATCTTGCCTCCCGCGCTCATCAGCACAATATCGGTGCCTTTAAAGTCGAAATAGTCGAGCGCTTTCACTTTCAGTGTCTTATCGCCGAAGGAGATGTCCGTGCCGACGCTGCGCGTGGAGGCAAGCGCCACAACTTCGGAAACGGGAAAGGCGCGTTCGGCGAGAACGTTCAACATCTCCCGCCCGACATTGCCGGTCGCGCCGACAACGGCGACCTTGTACGACATGATCATCTTCCTTGAACCAGAGCCCGCGAAATAGCGGGTGCACGCGAACACTTAGGCCATAGCGGCGCGGCGGAAAAGAGGCGGTTTCTCAATTGCCCAATGCGGCAGCGACATGGCGGCCAGCCCGCGGAGTGAAAGCCTTCGCACCCTTTATTTAAAGGCCGATTATTCCGGCCTCTACGAGCTGCTCGATTTCGCCTTTTCCCAGTCCCAGGATTTCGCTGAGCACTTCGCGTGTGTGCTGCCCAAGCAATGGTGGCGCGTTTCGGTACTCGGGCGGTGTCTTCGAAAGACGCAAAGGGCTGGCGACGAGGTCGACGTTCCGGCCGCTTTCATGCGCCATTGGGACCTTGAATCTCCGCGCGATGGCTTGTGGGTCGGAAAACACCAGCCCTACGTCATTGATTGGCCCGCATGGCACATTCGCGGCCTCCAAAAGGGTGATCCAGCCGGCAGTTGTGCGCAATGCAAAGAGCGGCTCAAGAAGTGCGACGACTTCGGCGCGATGGCCGACGCGCTCAGCGTTCGTTGCATAGCGCGGATCGGCCGATATGTGATCGACACCCGCCGCCGAACAGAAGCGACGAAATTGGGCATCGTTGGCCGTGGCGAGAATAATGTGCCCATCTGATGTCTTGAACACCTGATAAGGCACGATATTGGGATGCGCGTTGCCCAGCCGTGTTGGCGACATATTGCCGGAGAGATAGTTCATCGCCTGATTGGCGAGTACCGCCGCCTGGCAATCGAACAACGCCATGTCGATGGATTGCCCTTCGCCCGTGCGTGCCTGATGAATAAGCGCGGCCTGAATCGCGATCGTTGTGTAAAGGCCGGTGAAGATATCGGCGACGGCGAGGCCAACTTTCATGGGTTCGGCGCCAGGCGTGCCGTCAGGCTGTCCGGTGATGCTCATCAGGCCGCCCATGCCCTGGATGAGATAGTCGTAGCCGGCTTTATCCTTGTAAGGCCCGTCATGCCCGAAGCCGGTGAGCGAACAATAGATCAGGGCCGGATTTTCGACGGCGAGCGATTCGTAGTTGAGACCGTATTTGACGAGCGATCCGGTCTTGAAATTCTCCACCACCACATGGGCACGCCGAGCCAGACGCTTGATGATCGCAGCGCCTTCCGGTTTCGCGAAATCCACCGCGACGGATTTTTTGTTGCGGTTGGCGGAGAGGTAATAGACCGCGTCGCCGCGCGTGCCTTCAATATCCAGAAAAGGCGGCCCGAAATGGCGTGTCTCATCGCCTTCGCCCGGCTTTTCGATCTTGATTACTTCCGCACCGAGATCGCCGAGGATTTGCGTGGCCCACGGCGCGGCCAGCACCCTGCCCAAATCCAGCACCCGAATATGCGATAGCGCGCCCATGATTCCCCGCTTACGGGCGCACGCTAGCCTTCGTAAAACAAAAAGGGCGAGCCGCGAGGCTCGCCCTTCTTCTTTAGCCATTCGAACGACGTTTACATGCCAGCGTTGTCACCGAGCGCAATGACGGCACGGCGGTTCTGCGGCTCGCGAACGCCGGGGCCCGTCGGGACCAGGGGATCGTCGAAGCTCTTGCCGACGGTGGAAATCTCGCTGCCATCCAGCCCTTCGCGGACCATTTCGTCCTTGACCGCTTCGGCGCGGCGCTCAGACAGACCCTGATTGTAACTATGCGAGCCAACCGTATCGGTATGACCGGTGATGAGAACCTTCGCGATCATGCCGGACTTCGCCGTCTTGACAGCGTCGGCGACGATGCTCTGCGCATCCGCCGTGAGGTCAGACTTGTTGAAGTCGAAGAACACGATGAAGTTCTTAACTGGTGCTGGCGGCTGCGCGGGCGGCGGAGGAGGAGGCGGCGAGGGCGCCTGATAGACAACCCGTTCCATCCCGCTCCACGGATACCACCGGAAGCCTGCCATTACGGCGTTTTCGGTGAGCGTGTGGTTGGAGAGCGGTGCTGCAATGTCCTCGTTCGAGCCGTTGCGCAGATTGCGATAGTGGTATTCGACGAAGAGATCGACATTGGGCGTCACGTCGTAAGACAATCCGCCAATGCCTTGCCACATGAACTTTGTGCGCATCGACGTGCGAAAATCGCCCGGCACGAATGGATCGGAAAATTTGATGCGGTCTTCCCCGACACCGGCGCCCGCGCCAAGCGACAGGTTGAAGCGCGGCAGGATGTGGATGTCGTAGATTCCATTCAGCATTAGGGACTGAACTTCCGCGTGCCCCCGCGAGGAATAATCGAGACCCAAATCTTCAAGAGTGCCCGTCGAATGGCGATCCCATGCAGCCTCAATTTCAAGCCGCAAGGGAAGATTGTGGAACTTGTAGCCGGCCGTGCCTTCGAAAATCGCCGAGTCCTTCGCATGGATATGACCGGCAATTCCATCGCCAACAAGTCCGGGATCGTTCAAATTGTCCCAACCGGCGCCAAGGCCGAGATACCATCCGTCCCCAGCCAGTGCCGGCGTTGCCAGCAAAGAGAGCGCTGCGACACCAGCCAGAGTATATCCACGAACACTCATACGAAACTCCACGCGTTTGATTTTGATCGCGTGGGAGTTCGCCACCATCCCGCCGCACCATCCAAACGGGTGCAGTGCGATAAGGTTGCACCATTGCGGATGTTTCAGATTTCGGCGCGCACGTCCCAGAGTTCCGGATAGAAGCGCAAGGAAAGAGCCTTTTGGAGATAGGAGACGCCCGACGTGCCGCCGGTGCCGGGCCTTGCACCGATAATCCGCTCAACTGTTTTCATATGACTGAAGCGCCAGAGATGGAAGCGGTATTCGAGATCGACGAGCTTTTCAGCAAGTTCATATAGATCCCAATGCGTCTCAACATCGCGATAAACCTGCCGCCAGGCTTCGGTCACGCGCGGGTCGCTGACATAAGGTTCGGAGAAATCGCGTTTCAACTTTCCCTGGGGTACCGGAAAGCCACGGCGCGCGAGTAGCGCCAGCGACTCGTCATAAATGCTGGGGGCGGTGAGCGCATCTTCGACAAGCGTTGCGATGGCGGGCCGCGAGTCATGTACGCGCGCCATCTGCCGGTTCTTGTTTCCGAGACGGAATTCTAGAATCCGGTATTGATAAGACTGGAAGCCGGAGGACTTTCCGAGCGCGGACCGGAAACTAGAATAGTCGAACGGTGTCATGGTCGAGAGAATTTCCCACGACTGAATAAGATTGGCCTGCACGCGGCCGATGCGCGCCATCATCTTGAAGGCTAGGCCGAGATCGCCGTCGCGGATTTGCAGGATCGCGCCGTTGATCTCGTGCAGGCAGAGCTTGATCCATAGTTCCGACGCCTGATGGATGATGATGAAAAGAGTCTCGTCATGCTGATCGGTGAGAGGCGCCTGACTCGCCAAAAGTGAATCGAGCTTGAGATAGTCCCCATAGGACATCGCCTCGCGCATATCCCAATGGACGTTTTCGTCCGTCAGATCGACGGCCGGATTGCTTAATGATGATTCCGGCGGGTTCCGCGTCATGTTCGCATCCGCAAAATTTACCCTGCCGCGACAGGAAGGATTCGCGAGCGCGGAAAGCCGATGCTATTGTGTGCCCGGCAGCGAAACAATCTGGGTGTCGAATGGGTTACGGTCTGAAGGCAGGCGTGTTGGCGCTTGCAGGTATCCTGGTGGCGTCGCCGGCGATGGCCGCATCTTCCAAATGCGCGAAGGCCGATGAAGTGACCGCTATCCAGGTCGCCGCGATCCAGCAGGAGCTGATGGTCGCGGCGCTGACCTGCGATCAGGTGACGAATTTCAACGCCTTCCAGACCGGCTTCAGCAAGGAGCTTCGCGCCTCCGACGCTGTGCTGGAAAAAATGTTCAAGCGCGTGTTTGGTGGCCGCACCGGCGAAGATCAGTATCATGCGTTCAAGACGCGGCTTGCAAATACCTCGTCTAGCCGTAGCATCCATGACAATCCCGGTTATTGTCACGAAGCTGCCGATGCGTTCGCAGCGGCGCTTACATCTGCGCGCCCCACGCTTGCCGCCTTCGTATCGAGCGTGACCGTGCATGACGACAGCCCGGTGAACAGCTGCGACGTGCGCGTGGCAGTGAACCTTAAAGGCGCGGGCGCTGTTTCGGACGGTCCCGCGGTGTTGCCAAAGCCAAAACCCGTGGACGCGTCGGCTGCTGCCCAGCAGTAAGCAACCTGGAAACCGGCGCCATCGGGCCTCCGGTCAAACCACTTCGCTTTTGAATCCCAATCTTTTTACGCTGCTTCCCCAATCGATCGCGGGCGTGGCGACGACTTCGACGTTGAAGGATTCGCCCGCGTGCAGCTTGATCAAATCGATGAGAGCGGTTTCTTCCGCAGGAACTAAAGAATCGCGCCCTCCGATTTCCACGACAATCTTGTCCAGTGCTGTTTGCCTGATTCTGTATTCGTCCATCCGAGCTGCGGCGACAAGTTCTTTTCCACGAACAAAAAATATCTTGAGCGTTCCGTCCGGAAGCCTGAGAAGCGACTTCTCACGCCCGTGGAGATTCGACAGCGTTGGTCCGTTATGGCCGCATGGGCATCTGTAGTGCAGTGTTGCCAGATCACCGATATCGTAGCGAATAAAAGGGGTCGCATATGAGTGCAGATAGGTGACTAGGACTCTGCCGACATCCTGGCCGTTGAAGCGTTGGGGCGGATCGTCTGGCACGACTTCGACAAGCACGTTGCTAGTGGCCACATGATAATGCTCGGGCGTTTTTGTGCATTCGAAGCCCAGTAGTCCCGTCTCTTCGCAGGAATAATTTGCTCTTACCGGTATGTTGAGTGACGCAAATATTGCGCGCAAGTCAGGATTCGCAACTTCTGCCAAGGGGACGTACATAACGGTTCCCGCGTCCTTGAAAAAAACGGGATCTTTTTCCTGCAATATCAAATTGACAAGCCTGGGCTGGGCGACGAGATAGCCGATGCCGCCGCGTTCGATATCTTCGCAAAGAGCAACAATATCGGGATTGAAATATTGGACGTGCCGGTTCGTGCCGGAGCGGAAGACCCGCCCCAGAGAGCCCAGCCAGGAGTTTGCCGTTTCGATCGAATAGCCTTTCTTGGCCTTGAGCGAAGGCATTGCTTGCGCGCGCACCTTGTTGGGCTGCAGGTCGCGGTTCTCGATGAAGTTTTGTGCAAGCGATCGTGCATCGTTGAGATAGGCATTCATGTACGAAACAAAAAATGTGACGGGTGTGCCCGTCGAGCCGGATGTCGAATGCTGCTCGACTCGATTTTGCGAGCCGGGACTCAGAAGAGCTCCTTCGGATTTTACCTGCGTAATCAGATCCCGTCGCGTAAGAACGGCTAACCTTCCTAAGTCGATATCGTCGATTCTCAGCCCACCCACGCGCTTGCGCCAAAATTCCGAACGCTGTGCCGCATGACGAATGAGGCTTTCAAGTTGTTGTTGCTGCCAATGTTCGCATGCGTCGCGGGCGCCGGTTTCGACGGCAATCTGGTCGATGATCGTGGAAAGCAATTGGCGGGGTTCATCGTCCAGAAAGGTTGCCGGCCGTTTGCTGAACGCCGTCTTTT
>Ga0265340_10000808_pt1 | contig 17761 bp, 14 predicted proteins | sample 4CB225metaG_FD_202082 | JGI IMG/M metagenome (GOLD analysis project Ga0265340, IMG submission 202082) | Rhizosphere microbial communities from Carex aquatilis grown in University of Washington, Seatle, WA, United States - 4-CB2-25 metaG | ecosystem: Host-associated > Plants > Roots >...
CACGCCGGAATGCGTTTCGCTGCAGCCCAGCAAATAGGACTGGCAACCGCCTGTTGCGACTTGTTCGAATATCATCTCGCCCCCCCGAAGCCCGATCCTATTTCGGCTGCTTGGTGGTCCGCAGATAGGGTTTGAGCGTCGTGAAGCCGGGGAACAGCGTCTTGGCGTCGTCGTTGCTCACCGCTGGGGTGATGATGACGTCCTCGCCTTGCCTCCAGTTCGCCGGGGTCGCGACCTTGTGCTTGGCCGTCAGTTGGATGGAATCGATGACGCGGATGATTTCGTCGAAATTGCGCCCCGTCGTCATCGGATAGGCGATCAGCAGCTTGACCAGCTTGTCCGGCCCGATGATGAACACATTGCGGACCGTCGCGTTATTGGCCGGCGTGCGCCCTTCGGAGCTGCCTGCCGTGTCGGCGGGCAGCATGCCGTAAAGCTTGGAGACTTTCAGATCGGTGTCGCCGATCATCGGATAGTTGGGGGCTGTGCCCTGGGTTTCGGCGATGTCCGCCGACCATTTGGCGTGATTTTCCACCGGGTCGACCGACAACCCGATAACCTTGACCCCGCGCTTGTCGAATTCGGGCTTGAGCTTGGCCACGACGCCCAATTCGGTGGTGCAGACCGGCGTGAAATCCTTTGGATGCGAGAACAGCACGACCCAGCTGTCGCCGGCCCATTTGTAGAAATCGATCGGGCCTTCCGTCGTTTCCGCGCTGAAGTTCGGCGCGACATCGTTGATCTGAAGCGGCATCTGCGGCTCCTCATTCTGTGGAAATATCGGGGCAATAATTTTGCACCTTAGAAGCAGTCGAGCAATAATGAATTTTGGGTTATCGAACAGCACCGCATGGCTGCGGTCTTGAAAACGACCGCATTCCCCCATATCTCCGCACGCCGATAGCCCAAGGGTAATAGATATGTGTAGCGCAGCCTTCCATGCGGTTGCTCCGCTTCCGACTCTCGTCGAAACCAAGCTTGGCCCAGTGGAATATGTTTCCACCGGCGATGGGCCCGCCATCATCGCTCTGCATGGTGGAATGGGCGGCTGGGACCAAAGCTTGCTCTTGGCGCAATCGGCGATCGCCGATTCGGGATTCCGCATCCTCGCAGTGTCGCGGCCGGGCTATTTCGGCACACCGCTGCGTTCGGGGCGCAGCCCCGAAGCCCAGGCCGATCTCTGCGCCGCGCTGCTCGATGCGCTCGGCATTGCAGGCGCGGCCGTCATTGCGGTTTCGGCGGGCGGACCTTGCGCGCTGCAATTTGCGCTGCGCCACAAACAGCGTTGTTGGGGCGTGATAACCGTCTCCGCCTGCACCGGACATCTCGACACGCCACCAAAAGTCGCGCGCACACTCGCCATCATGAGGCTGATGGTGCGCATCCCCTTCGTGGCGAGCACTATGGAACGACGCGCCGCGCGCGACCCGCTGGACGGCGCGCGCAGCTCGATCGCCGACGCCGAGCTGCGCGCGCACGCTGGCGCATCCTGAGGCGGGACCCTTGCTGCAGGCGTTGCTCGTCGGCACGCTCCATCGCCTGCGCGAGCGCCTGCCAGGAACCGTGAATGATACCGAGCAGTTTCGCAGCATTCGCACCTATCCGCTGGCTGAGATCGCCGTTCCGCTGTTGGCAATTCACGGCACGGGCGACCGCGTCGTTCCTTTCGCACACGGCCAAGCCTTGGCGAGCGCCGTTGCGGGAGCCGAATTCCTGCAAATTGAAAACGGCGAACATGTCAGCCTGTTCACACATCTCGACGAAGTGCGGGCGCGCGTCAGATCGTTTCTGGCCCGGCATCGTCCTACACGCGGCTAATGGAGCGTGTTTGGCTTAGCAGTTGCCCCTCGCCCCGCGACTGGCACACTGTGCCTCCATGAGTGATTTGCCGGCGCGAATGATCGCCCTCCCTGCCCTGGTGCCGGCGGGACAGTGCGCCGTCATTTGTGACGGAGTGGGCGTCTGCAAACGGCTGGACCTTGACGGCGCACGCGCGCTCTTCCGCTCGGGCGAGGTACTGGTGGCGCATGCGGCATTCGTTGCCGGGCGGCTGAAATCTTCGCCCGCCAAGCCGCTTTACGATGTGCTGGAATTGTTCGCCTTCGTGCGGCCGGGGCAGTCTTGCGTTCCCAGTGCGCAAGGGATTGCGCGGGCGATCGGCCTAGGGGCACCCGGTACTCCCGAAGAGTCCGCGCGCGCGCTGCACGGAGCGGCGCAGGCGTTGCTTTCGGAGATCGCCGGCAGTTCCCAAGCCGTAAAGACGAGCCTTCGGCCCCTTATCCAGACCATGGCCACTGCGGGCTGGCGCTGGGCGCACCCGATCCTGCAATGCATGGGCGATGGCGAACGCGCCAACTCGCCGCTCGCCGGTTTCGACACCTGGCGCGGGCTGAAGGAGTGGGAGGACGAAGCGCCGCCGGCCAAGCCGTCTTCGTTGCCGGTCTCGCAGGACGAAGCCCGCGCGCGACTGGTGCAGCTTGTGGGCACGGATGGCGAGGCGCGGCCCGAGCAGCGCGCCTATGCCGATGCGGCGAACTACGCCTTCACGCCGCGCGAGCGCGCCGGGGCACCGCGGGTCGCGCTGGTGGAGGCCGGCACCGGCATCGGCAAGACGCTGGGCTATCTTGCGCCCGCCAGCTTGTGGTCGGAGAAGAATGGCCCGGGACTTTGGATCTCCACTTACACCCGCAATCTGCAGCGCCAGATCGTGCAGGAGATCGCCCGGCTCTATCCCGACCCGGTGGAGCGCGAAGAAAAAGCCGTGGTGCGCAAAGGGCGCGAGAATTATCTCTGCCTGCTCAATTTCGAAGAAGCGGTGAAACGAACCGCGCTCGCGCCGGGACAACGCAGCGTGGCGCTGGCGCTGATCGCGCGCTGGGTCGGCGCCACGGCCGACGGCGATCTGTCCGGCGTCGGATTTCCCGCGTTCCTGGCGGCGAGTATGTCGCTGCGCGAAATCACCGACCGGCGCGGCGAATGCATCTATGCGGCGTGCCCTCATTACCGCGTCTGCTTCATCGAGCGCGTCGTGCGCCGTGCGCGCAACACGCCCATCGTGGTGGCCAACCATGCGCTGGTGATTGCGCAAGCGGCGCAGGACTGGCTGAGCGTCGACGAAACCACCGACACGCCGACGGAACGGCGCGTGCGTTACGTCTTCGACGAAGGTCATCACCTGTTCGATGCCGCGGACAGCGGCTTTGCCGCCGTCATCTCAGGCGCCGAAATGGCCGAGTTGCGGCGCTGGGTGCGCGGCGCGGAAGGACGCGCACGCAGCCGTATGCGCGGGCTTGAAGAACGCTTGAAAGATCTGGTGGAAAACAGCGAGGACGCACGCCGCACCCTGGACGATGCGGTTTCGGCGGCCGGTGCGCTGGCGGGCGACGGCGCGATGTCACGCCTCGGCAGTCCGCGCGGGCCCGGCGAAGTCTTTCTTGCGGCAGCCTACGGCCATGTGCGCGCCCGCAGCGACGACCGGGACGGCTTCTATTCGCTGGAAGCCGACACCCAACCCGCCGGCGAGCAGGTCATCGGCGCCGCCAAGCATCTGGCGATCGCGATGAAGCGATTGGCCGCGCCGCTGATGCGGCTGGCGAAGAGTTTGCGGGCGCAACTGAACGACAAGGCGAGCGAGCTGGAACCCTATCAGCGCGCGCGCATCGAAGCGGTTGCGCGCGGACTGGAACGGCGCGGCCGCATCGTGCTCCCCGCCTGGATGTCGATGCTGGAAGCACTGGAGACCGGCGAGGTCCAAGACGAATTCGTCGATTGGTTCGAGATCGTGCGCGACGACGGACGTGATCTCGACGTCGGCCTGGAGCGGCACTGGATCGATCCGACGATTCCGCTGGCCAACGAAGTGCTGGCGCACGCGCATGGTGCGCTCATCACCTCCGCCACACTGCGCGATGCCGGCGACAGCGAAAGCGACTGGGAAAGCGCCGAAGTGCGCACCGGCGCGCTGCATCTGCCCGAGCCGCCCAAGCGCGCCAGCTTCGGCTCGCCTTTCTCTTACGCCGAGCAATCGCGGGTCTTCATCGTGCGCGACGTGGAGCGGCGCGACGCGGACGCGCTGGCCGCAGCCTATCGCGAGCTATTCCTGGCGTCGGGCGGTGGCGCGCTGGGACTGTTTACGGCGGTGCGGGCTTTGCGCGCCGTGGAAAGCCGCATTGCCGCACCGCTCGCCGAAGCTGGCCTCACACTCTACGCCCAGCATGTCGATCGGCTCGACACCGGCGCGCTGGTGGACTTGTTCCGCAGCGAAGAAAACTCCTGCCTGCTGGGCACCGATGCGTTGCGCGACGGCGTGGACGTGCCGGGCCGCTCGCTGCGGCTGGTAGTGTTCGACAAGGTGCCGTGGCCCAAGCCGACGGTGCTGCACAAGGCCAGACGGACGCGATTCGGCAAGGGCTATGACGACCTTTTGACCCGCCTGCGGCTGAAACAGGCGTTCGGACGGCTGATCCGGGGCGCCGGCGACAAGGGCTGTTTCGTCATCCTGGAAGGCGCCACGCCGTCCAGGCTTCTGCGCGCGCTGCCGCCCGAGGCGCCGGTGAAGAGGTGCGGATTGGCCGAAGCGGTGCACGAAATCCGTGGGTTTCTTGCAGACGCCAAGTGACCTTGCAGCCGCGTCATCTTATATAGGACCCCATGGTCCAATCCGAAGAATCCCTGTTCGGCGACGACGGCGAAGGCGAGCACTACGGCCGCCATTCGACCGGCATTCTGCCCGGCCATGTCCTGAAGCGGTTGATCCGGGCGCGGCGCGAAGTTCTCGCCACCGAGGATATCGAGGACAAGCAAATCCAGCCGGCGAGTCTGGACCTGAGGCTGGGCGCAGTGGCCTGGCGGGTGCGCGCCAGCTTTCTTCCCGGACCGACCGCGACGGTGGAAGAGAAGCTCCCCAAAGTCTTCATGCACGAGATCGATTTGACGAACGGCGCAGTGCTGGAAACGGGTTGCGTCTATATCGTGCCGCTGCTCGAATATGTGGAGTTCTCCTGGCGCGTGTCGGGCATAGCCAATCCCAAAAGCTCGACCGGACGCATAGACGTCTTCACCCGGCTGATCACCGACCGCGGCCAGGTCTTCGACCGCATCGAGCCCAATTACCGCGGGCCGCTCTATGCCGAGATTTCGCCGCGCACGTTCCCGATCCTGGTGCGAAAGGGCTCGCGCCTGAATCAATTGCGGGTGCGCCGCGGCTCGCCGCAATTCACCGACACGCAACTTAAACGCCTGCATTCCGAATCGCCGTTGGTGGACGGCGAAGCCGACATCGACAACGGTCTGGCGCTCAGCATCGACCTTCGCGGTCACCACAAAGGGCCAATCGGCTGGCGGGCAAAACGTCACACCGGTCTGATCGACGTCGACAAAGTGGATGCCCTGCCGCCGCACGCCTTCTGGGAACGGATCGACGAGGTTCCGACGGGCCATATGGTGCTCGATCCGGACGAATTCTACATCTTGGTCTCGCGCGAAGCCGTCGCGATCCCACCGGACTTCGCCGCCGAGATGGTTCCCTTCAATCCGCTGGTCGGCGAATTCCGAGTGCATTACGCAGGCTTTTTCGATCCGGGCTTCGGCTATGAGCCGGGCAAGGCTCCCAGCGCTCACGCGGTGCTGGAAGTGCGCTCGCGCGAAGTTCCGTTCATCTTGGAACATGGCCAAATCATCGGCCGTTTGGTTTTCGAGCGGCTCACCGACCCGCCGCCGGAGATTTATGGGGGGGCGCTTGGTTCCAATTATCAGAGTCAGGGTTTGAAGCTTTCGAAGCACTTCCAATCCCCCTGACCCGGTAACCATGTCAAATTGTTGCTTCAAATCCACACAGCATCACAAATAATAGGGACATCGGCGTAGAGCCGTTGCGTCAACCGCCGGACTTTGGGCTACTTGCGCCGCTGACGGAGCAACGGTTCAGGGGGCCAGCGCCTCGCAGCACTTAAGGGTCCACTTTGAAGGGGGCAGCATGAGGCGGCGACGGCGCGAAAGCGTGCCGGCCGCCTCATGATTTTCTAGGGCTCGCGAACCCTGCCATCGGAAAAATCGTCGGCTGGATTTCTGCAAGCGTAAAGTTCGGACTCGCGCTGCGGCTGGTCTGGCCGGAACGGCGCTAGTGCTGGCTTGCGGCCGACACGTAGAGATATTTCTCGTCGTAAGCGATGTACATGTGGAGCTGGCGTAGGATGCCGATCCCAATAATCATCTTCGGCCGATCTGGACCCATTTTCGCGTCCCGGTCCGGAACGAGAACAACCTGCGGGTTGTTCACCTGAACATCACCAAATGCGAGCGTCTTGAACGGATATTTGCGCGCGGTCTTGATGCCATTCGGCCCCGGCACATGTTCGAGCTTGGGATCGTCGTCTTTCAAATCGAACATATCTTCAGCCGTATCCAAGCTCATCAGGGCAGACGGGCCGCCGCCGGTGTCGACTAAAGCCTTGATTTCGTGACCGTCGAGCGTCACCGGGATGGCGATGTGGGTGGTATCCTTTATGGTGATCCGGATCTTCGATACGGGGTCCTTGGTCCAATACACCACCTTGCCTTCGCAATGATTGCGCGAAAACAAATTGAGCTTGCCACCGGCAAAATCGAAATCGAGATCGAAATTTGCGAGAAAATCCGGCGACAGAATACCATCGACATCGGGCGGCAAAAATCCGTCAGGCAATAACGGATAGCTCAATGTCCGCGCCTTCAATTTTCCCAGCGTGAAGCCCGAAAAGGTCGTGAAGCGCTTGAGCGGGATGCCGCCGTAAACCACCATCCCGGATTCCGGATAGATTTCCAACGGCAATCCCAACTGCTTTGCCTTGCTTTCGCTGAGCGCGGTTGCATAGCCGCCGGTGTCGACCATCATGGTCAGCGGTTGGTCATTCAGAGAGGCGGCCACCAGAATATGCGACGCACCTGGAATCATGTCGAGCGAGGCAAGGCGGACGAGTTGACATTTCTGTTCTTCGGCCAGCGCAGGCCGCAGCGCAAGCATGAAGACTGCAATCGCAAGAACCACTTTACGCATGTTTCCCCCCAATCACGGCAGGCGGTTCAGTTCGGTGCGCGCTGCGGAGTTTTCGACGAAGGTAAGCGGGCACTCCTTCGCCGCCTGCTGTATCAAGTCCTTGCTGCCGGAGACGGCGTGGCCGAGATTCCACTCGCCGAGATAGAAGTCGGCCTCGCATTTCTGCTGCTCTGGAATCGGGCCATCGCCGCGGGCCGCTCTGGCAAAGAGATCCTCGGGCTTCAACTTTCCCAGGAAGTAATCCAGCAGCGGCTCGGGCCAACCGTCCACATCGGCATCGGCCACATGCTTGGCGAACAATGGCCTGTCGATGTTTCCAGTCCGGGCGGCCGAGATGGCGAACCACAACAGCGCATATCCGCGTTGCGCGCCGGAGTACGCGTTCGTCGGCGCCACATCGACCGCCCGAAGAAAATCAGCCGCCGCGGAATCATACTTGGCATGATCCCAATAGAAGCGTCCCCGGTCGCGATAGAGACCGGTGGTCGGGGAGAGCTTGATCGCCGCATCGAAATCGGCGCGCGCATCCTCATATTTATTCTGGCAGTCCCGAACACCGGCTCGCAGGATCATGGCGTCAAGGTACGCCGGGCGCAGCTTCAAGGCGTTGTCGAGATCGACCTCGGCTTGGGGGCACATCCCTTTGCGGGCATAAGCTGCAGCACGGCCGTAAAGGGCGCTTGGAACATAGGTGGCAGCGAGATCGCCCGCTGCGAGCGCCGCGGTGAACGCCTCGATCGCATGGTCAGAATCACCGGCGCGGTTCAAGGCATAGCCGCGCGTGAAATCATCATAGGATGCTGCGCAAGCTATGCTGCCCGCTACGGCAAAGCAGGCCGCAATGCACACCGAAATAGCAGTACCGCGCATAGCCGCCCCCGCTACGGATCATAGATGCACGCAAGACGCGAAGCAATTACGCCGTTCGCGGTGTACTACCCTGAATATTACGCGCTGAAGGGCGCTAAACTGGCCCTAAGTTCATGCCGCTGCGACCGCCCGCGGATTGTAGTTGAGGATCGGCGACAGCCAGCGTTCGGCCACCGCCAGAATCCAACGTTTGCCGCGTGCGTAACCTTCCACTTGGTCTATTTCGATCTAGCCGACTTCAAGAGCGTCATCGCCTTTTCGGATGCCGACCGTCACGGCCACCGCGCCAGTTCGACTTTTGCCGCCAGGCGCTCGACAAACATCGCGGGGCACTCCTCGGCCGCCTTTTGCAGCAGTGGTTTGGCGAGCGCACCTTCCCCGTGCGTTAGTTGCCACTCCCCACTGTATAAGTCCGCCTCGCATTGACGCTGATGGATCGGACCCGGGTCTTTCGCGACGGCGCTGCGGAAATCGGCCTCCGCATCCCGCTTGCCCAGAAATAGCGACAGGAGCCGGCCCGGCCTGGCTGCAAATCCTGCTGCTCGGCATCGCCATCGACATTTCCGGCACCGCGGTCAATTGCGCTTTGGCGCTGGGCGGCGGAAAACTGGCAGGCTGGCTGCGCCGGAATCCCGCGGGCGGCAAAATCCTCGGCTGGATTTCGGCCAGCGTGATGCTGGGGCTGGCGCTGCGCCTAGCCTGGACGGAGCGGCGCTGACCCTGCCTCAGTGCGCGCTGGCGGGTGTAACGTAGATCTTATGTTCCTTGTAGGCGATGTAGAGGTGAAGTTGACGCAACACCCCCATGCCGAGAAGCATCTTCGGCGCCCTGTTATCGTCAAGGACCTTACTTTCGGCGTCGGGCAACAGGACGATATCCGGATTGTTCACAGTAACGCCATGCAGTGACAGTATCTTGAAGGGATAGCGGTTATTGTTCTTGCTCAACACGGCATCGTCGATTTTGAAAAGTTCCTTGGCCGTTTCGAGGCTCATGACCGAACGGAACGCGCCGGTATCGAGATCCGCAAGCACTTCCTGTCCATCCAGTTGCAATTTGATTCTGAGGTGCCAGCCAACCAGGAAGAACGGAATTTGTGCATAAGGATCCTGCGTCCAATATACGACCTGCCCCCTGCAATGTTTCTGTGACATCAGGTTGAGCTTGCCGGCGGCGAAATCCAAATCGACATCGAAGATTTTGAGTATGTCAGGGGCCAGGATGCCATTGTCGGCTGCGGGCATGAAACCATCCGGCATAAGCATGAAATCCTTGTTGGGGAAATGGATGCCGGCCATGTCCAGCGAACCGACAGTGACGTATTGGTTGGATCTCAGGCCTCCAAACATTTGCACTTCGACATACTGGGATGTCATCGGACTCAGATTGAGCTGAGCGACCGCACTTTCCGTCAGCATGGAATAAGCGCCGCCCGTATCGACAAGCATAGTTTGAACTTGACCGTTAAGCGTGATCGGCACCGTGGCTCCGCCATCCTGGTCGAATGCGATCGGCAGCGATGCATAACGCCCCAATCTGCAATTCTCTTCTTCCGCACGGGCTCCACCGGACGCGAACAGTACCGCCGCCAGAGACATCGCTATCAAAGACTGTTTACGCATTCGCTCCCCCTTCGCACGTCGGCGCGTTACGGCAGCCGCTTGAGTTCGGCCTGGGCAAACGAAAACTCAATGAACCCGTGCGGACATTCGCCAACCGCTTGTTGCAGCAAAGACTTGGCATCCGCCGTGTTCTTGCGTGCAAGCTGCCATTCGCCGATGTAGAAATCGGCTTCGCATTTCTGGTTGATCGCGATCTGCGCGTCTTTACTAGCAGCCTCGCTGTAGACTTTATCGACCGCTGTCTTGCCACGATAAAAATCCAGCAGCGGCACGGGCCATTCGTCGGAACCGAGCGCGGATACGTCGGCGGCAAATTTCGCCTGATCGAAAGTGCCGGCGCGGCCAGCAGACATTGCGAACCAGAGCAGAATGTAAGGCTTATGCTTATTGCCCTCAGCTGCCTGCTTGACCGCTTGCGCGAAATTCTCGGCCGCCTGCGGGAAAAACCCATGAAGCCATTGAATTTGTGCAAACCACTCATAATAGGGCGCTCTTGGCCTCAATCCGATTGCCTGATTGAAATCAATTTGAGCCGCGTCGAGCTTGTTCAGGCAGACCTTCGCGTCCGCGCGCAGATAAAAGACATCCGCGTCGTCAGCCTTAAGCTTGATCCCGTCGTCCAAATCGGAGAGCGCTTCCGCGCAATTGTCCTTCTGCAGATAGGCCTTGGCACGGCCCACATGGGCGGTGGGGATATAGGCGGCCGCCAGATCGCCGGATGCGAGCGCGGCGGAGAACGCCGAAATCGCCGTTTCGGCGTCGCCGCGATTGTTGGCGTTCACGCCGCGGCTGAAATCGTCATAGCCAGCTGCTAGCGCAGAACCCGCGCCGACGACAAACAAAAGCGCCGCTGCCAAAACCCGGTTCACGCTTATCCCCCCAGAGTTGAGATCATAAGGTGACGCTAGGTAAGGAGCAAGAATGGCCGTAATAACTTAGAATAATTCAAGCTACGGCCGCCGCCCGCGGATTGTAGTTGAGGATCGGCGACAGCCAGCGTTCGGCCTCCGCCAAAGTCCAACCTTTGCGGCGCGCGTAATCTTCCACTTGGTCCTTCTCGATCTTACCGACGCCGAAATAGCGGCTCTCGGGATGTGAGAAATAAAATCCCGACACCGACGATCCCGGCCACATGGCGAAGCTTTCGGTGAGCTTGACGCCGGCGCGCGCTTCCGCATCCAGCAGCTTGAACAGCGTGCCTTTTTCCGTGTGCTCGGGCTGGGCGGGATAACCCGGCGCCGGGCGGATGCCGCGATAAGCTTCGGCAACCAGTTGCTCGTTGCTGAAGTTTTCCTCCGGCGCATAAGCCCAGAACTCGCGGCGCACGCGCTCGTGCAGACGCTCGGCGAACGCCTCCGCCAAGCGGTCGGCGAGTGCGCGCAGCAGAATCGCGGAGTAATCGTCCTTGTCCGCCTCGAAGCGCTTGACGTGCGCCTCTTCGCCGTGCCCCGCAGTGACCACGAAGGCGCCGATGTAATCGTCGGTTCCCCTTGGCGCAATGAAATCTGACAGCGCCAGATTCGGCCGATTGTTCTCGCGCGACATTTGCTGGCGCAGCGTGTGCAGCGTGGCGATGGAGAACTTGCGAGCTTGGTCTCCGAACACCGCGATATCGTCGTCACCTTGCGAATTCGCCGGGAAGAATCCGAAGGCGGCGCGCGCATTCAGCCATTTCTCTTCGACGATCTTTTTGAGCATCGCCTGCGCGTCGTTGAACAAGCCGCGCGCGGCTTTGCCGAATTTGTCGTCCTCGAGGATGGTGGGATATTTGCCCACCAGTTCCCAAGTCTGGAAAAACGGCGTCCAGTCGATATAGCGCGCCAGTTCCGCAAGACCGTAATTGTCGAACGCGCGAACACCGATGAAGCCGGGTGCCGGCGGCGCATATTTTGTCCAATCGAATTTGAGCCTGTTGGCGCGGGCTTCTTCGAGGTTGAGGCGGCGGCCGGGCGCGCGCTGCGCCGCATGGTTGCGGGCGATCTCTTCGTATTCGCTTCGCACATTCGCGACGAAAGCCGTCTTCGCGGTCTTGCTCAACAGCGTCGAAGCCACGCCGACGGCGCGCGAGGCATCGGTGACGTAAACCGTCTGCCCGCGGCGATAATTGGGATCGATCTTGACGGCGGTATGCACCCGGCTGGTCGTTGCGCCACCGATCAGCAGCGGAATGTCGAAGCCCTGGCGTTCCATCTCGGCGGCGACGTGGCACATTTCATCGAGCGACGGCGTGATCAGGCCGGATAGCCCGATGATATTGGCGCCTTTCTCGCGCGCCACATCGAGGATCTTCTGCGCCGGCGTCATGACGCCGAGGTCGATCACCTCATAGCCGTTGCATTGCAGCACCACGCCGACGATGTTCTTGCCGATGTCATGGACGTCGCCTTTCACCGTCGCCATGACGATGCGGCCGGCGGGCTCTTTGGTTTTGTTCTTTGCCTGCTCGGCCTCCATGTAAGGCAGCAGATGCGCCACCGCCTTTTTCATCACGCGGGCGGATTTCACCACCTGCGGCAGGAACATCTTGCCCGATCCGAAGAGGTCGCCGACCACGTTCATGCCCGCCATCAGCGGACCTTCGATGACATCGAGCGGCCGCACCGCCTTGAGCCGCGCCTCTTCGGTGTCTTCGACCACAAACGCGTCGATACCGTGAACCAGCGCATGCGTGATCCGCTCTTCGACCGGCAGCGCACGCCAGGCGGCGTCTTCCACCTCCGCAACCGCGCCGCCGCCTTTGAAGCGATTGGCGAGATCGAGCAGTCGCTCGGTGGCATCGGCGCGGCGGTTGAACAACACGTCTTCGATGCCCTCGCGCAGCGGCGTCGGGATATCCTGATAGACGGTGAGCTGCCCGGCATTGACGATGCCCATATCCATTCCCGCCTTGACGGCGTGGAACAGAAACACCGAGTGCATCGCCTCGCGTACGGTGTCGTTGCCGCGGAACGAGAAGGAGAAGTTCGACACGCCGCCCGAAACATGGACGTGCGGAAGCTCGCTGCGGATGCGGGCAACGGCATCAATGAAGGCGATGCCGTATGCGTTATGCTCCTCGATGCCGGTGGCGACCGCGAAGATATTGGGATCGAAGATGACGTCTTCCGGCGGAAAGCCGACCGTGTTCACCAGAATGTCATAGGCGCGCTTGCAGATGTCGAACTTGCGCTCGCGCGTGTCGGCCTGGCCCTGTTCGTCAAAGGCCATGACCACGACGGCGGCGCCGAAGCGGCGCACTTCCTTGGCCCGGGCGACGAACGCCTCTTCGCCTTCCTTTAGCGAGATGGAATTGACGATGCACTTGCCCTGCACGCATTTCAGGCCCGCTTCGATCACGCACCATTTCGAGCTGTCGATCATCACCGGAACGCGCGAGATGTCGGGCTCGCCGGCGACGAGGTTGAGGAAGCGGCGCATTGCAGCCTCGGAATCGATCAGCCCCTCGTCCATGTTGACGTCGATGAGTTGCGCGCCGTTCTCCACTTGGCTGCGCGCGACTTCGAGCGCGCCTTCGTAATTGTTTGCGGCAATCATTTTGCGGAACTTGGCAGAGCCGGTGATGTTGGTGCGCTCGCCGATGTTCACGAAATTCATTTCGGGCGTCAGTGTGAATGGCTCGAGTCCCGAGAGCCGGAGATAGCGCGGCTTTTCCGGAATGGCGCGTGGAGCAACGCCTTCGATCGCCTGCGAGAACGCCTTGATGTGCGCCGGCGTCGTGCCGCAGCAGCCTCCGACGATGTTGACGAGGCCTGAGCGCGCGAACTCACCGATCTTCTCGGCCATCTGCTCGGGCGTATCGTCATAGCCGCCGAATTCGTTGGGCAGGCCGGCGTTTGGATGGGCGCTGACCAGCGTATCGGCCGCGCCGGACAACTCGGCCACGTATTGGCGAAGCTCCTTGGCGCCCAGCGCGCAATTGAGGCCGACGGCAAAGGGTTGCGCGTGGCGCACCGAATGCCAGAACGCTTCGGTGGTCTGGCCCGTCAGCGTGCGGCCGGACAAATCGGTGATGGTGCCGGAAATCCAGACCGGCAGACGTTCGCCGAACTCTTCGAAGGCTTCTTCGATGGCGAAGATCGCCGCCTTGGCGTTCAACGTGTCGAAGATGGTCTCGACCATCAGCACATCCGAGCCGCCTTTGATCAGGCCCAGCGCCGCTTCTTTGTAGGTGCGCCGCAATGCGTCGAAGGTGATGTTGCGAAAGGCGGGGTCGTTGACGTCGGGCGAGATTGAAGCGGTGCGGTTGGTGGGACCGAGGACGCCCGCCACCAGGCGCGGACGAGCGGACGTGGTTCTCGTGTCGCAGATTTCGCGCGCCAGCTTTGCGCCCTCCAGATTCAGTTCGCCGACCAGATGCGCCAGTCCGTAATCGGCCTGCGAGGTTTCGGTGGCGGTGAAGGTGTTAGTTTCGATGAAATCGGCGCCGGCCGATAGATATGCGTCGCCGATCTCGCGGATGATGTCCGGTTTTGTCAGCGTCAGAAGGTCATTGTTGCCTTTCAGCTCGCTGGCATGATTGCCGAAGCGCTGCCCGCGAAAATCGTTCTCGCCGAGCTTGTAGCCCTGGATCATCACGCCCCAGGAACCGTCGAGCAGCAGGATACGCTTTTGCGCCTCCTCCTTCATCCAGGCGATGCGCGCGGCGCGGTCGAAACTCATGACAAATCCTTTGGAACCAAACCCAATATCCGGCACGTCGCGTAGGTCAGGTCAGCCTGGTTGAGCGTATAGAAATGAAACTGATCGAAGCCGTGCGCATGCAGTTCCTGCACCTGCTCGGCAAGCACCGCTGCGGCGACGATACGGCGGCTCTCGAGATCGTGGTCGAGGCCGTCATAGAGGCGCGACAGCCAGCCGGGGATGCTGGCGCCGCAACGCGCCGCCATGCGCGCCACCCCTTTGAAATTCGTCGACGGCATCAGGCCCGGAACGATGGGCACGGAAATGCCCCAGCGGTCGGCGCGATCGCGCAGCCGCGCGATGGCGTCGCTGTCGAAACAGAACTGGCCGATGGCGCGCGAGGCGCCTGCGTCCACCTTGCGTTTCAGGAGATCGAGATCGTGCTCCATCGAAGGCGAATCGGGATGATGCTCGGGATAGCAGGAAACGCTAACCGTGAACGGTGCCACGCGCCGTATGCCCTCGATCAATTCCGGGGTGGACGCGTAGCCCTGCGGGTGCGCGGCATAGGAAGAGCCGGCCTCGGGCATGTCGCCGCGCAAAGCCACGATGTGGCGCACGCCTGCGTTCCAATAATCGCGAACGACCTCGTCGATTTCCTCGCGCGGCGCAGCGACACAGGTCAGATGGGCCGCGGGCTTGAGCGTGGTTTCTTCGACGATGCGCTTGACCGTGGCGTGGGTGCGGTCGCGCGTCGAACCGCCCGCGCCATAGGTGACCGAGACGAAAATCGGCGACAACGGCTCGAGCCGCTTCACCGCGCGCCAGAGCTGTTCCTCCATCTCCGCGGTCTTGGGCGGAAAGAATTCGAACGACGCCTTAATCGGGCGTTCGTCGGCGACGACGTCCTTCAGGCTCATGCCGCCTCCGCGCGCGCTTTTGCAGACGCCTGGGCGAGCCAGATTTTCACCGTCAGCTTTTCCTTGGAATGTTGGGCGACGGCCTCGCCGGCCAGCGGCTTCAGTCCCGCGGCCTGAAACCAGCCGTGCACTTCCTTGTCGGAAAAGCCGAGACGGCGATGGGCGTAATCCTGGCGCAGGAATTCGAGATCGTGCTGCGCGAAATCGGCGATCAAAAGACGTCCTCCCGTGCGCATCACGCGGGCGGCCTCGCCGACCGCCGCGCCCGGGTCGTCGAGATAATGCAGAACCTGATGGAAAAGCACCGCGTCGAAGCCGCTCAGCGCCCCGCCCGCCGGGAACGGCAGGCGATAGGTGTCGCCCAGCCGTACCTGACAGTGGCCAAGGTTGACGCGCATCAGCCGGTCGCGTGCGATCGCTAACATCTCCGGGCTGACGTCGACGCCGACGGCGCGCTTCACCTGCGGCGCCAGCAGCTCCAGCATACGGCCCGTTCCGGTTCCCGCATCCAGCAGATGCTCGATAGGCGCCGCAGCCAGATGCCGGGCAATTGCGGCTTCCACGTCTTTTTCCGGCGCATGAAGTGCCCGGATGCGTTCCCACTCCGATGCATTGGCCTTGAAGTATGCTGCGGCTTCGGCGGCGCGCGCCTCGCGCACCATCGCCAAGCGTTTGAGATCGGTTTGGTGGGGCCCCGCTGCAAGCTCGGACAATGTGCCGCCCAGCGCCGCACCCTGCCCGTCGTCCATGGCGCGGTAGAAGACCCAGCTTCCTTCCTTGAAGCGCTCGATCAGGCCCGCCCCGCACAGCAGCTTCAAATGGCGCGAGACGCGCGGCTGGCTTTGCCCCACAATCTCGATCAGTTCGCTGACGGTCAGCTCCGCCTGACGCAGCAGCAGCAACAGACGCAGACGCGTCGGATCGCCGGCGGCGCGCAGCATGGCGACAAGTTTTTCCAACACCGTCCTCCCTTTCGAACACATATAAACATATCTTTATATGATTTTGCAAACCTCCAAAGGTGACGCCAGCGTTCAACGGCGTTAAAAGGAAACTTACGGGGACGCCATAAATTGGCGGGTTGCGAGAGTGCAACCGGGGCGTGTGGGGTCATGCGGAATTTCTGGAAGGCGGCAGCCATTCTTGCCGCGCTAGGCTTGTCGGCCTGTGCGACGGCACATCCCGATACCGGCGGATCCGCCGCCAACGATCCCTACGCGGCTACGAACCGCAAAATCTTCGACTTCGATCTCAAGATGGACGGTTGGACGCTGAAGCCGACTTCCGCCGCCTACAACCGATACGTCCCCGAGGGCATTCGCGAAGCAGCACACAATGTTCTGACCAATTTCGACTTGCCCGTCACCTTCGCAAACGACGTGCTGCAGGCCGAGCCTCGGCGCGCCGGCCAGACGGTCTCGCGTTTCGTCGTCAATTCGACCCTGGGTGTTGCAGGGCTATTTGACGTCGCATCGGATTTCGGAATCCCTGCTCACACCGAAGACTTCGGCCAGACCCTGGCGGTTTGGGGCGTCGGCGAGGGACCTTACCTCGTCCTGCCTTTGCTCGGCCCGTACCCGCCGCGCGATGCCGTCGGCGCGGTTGTGGATTTCCTGTTCGATCCCATGCTTTACATCCGGATGAAGCAGCATCCCTGGTGGGTACTTGGGCATCGCTACATAAAGTTGATCGATGTTCGCGCCCGCAACATCGAGACGCTCGACGACATCGAGCGCTCCTCGATGGATTATTATGCAACGACCAGAAGCCTTTACCGGCAGTATCGGGCCGGCGAAATCGGCAATGGCGAAACCGCACCACCTGCGCCATAAAATTTCACCGCCGCCGCCACGAACTTGCCACAGGACGAGTCGACCCTTACCTGTGGAGCGGGCAGGCAGTCAGGGGTTCTTATGCGCGATTTTTCCATCGGACAGTTCCTCATTGCGGCGACGCGGCCGCTTCGGATGTTCTTCGTCGTGCTTGTTGTTGCGTCCGGGCTCGCAGGCGTCAGCGCGCCGGCGGTAGCGGCTTCGCCGGCCGAGCAATTCATCAGCGACAACGTGCAGCGGGGTCTGACGATCCTAACTAACACCGCGTTGTCGAAAGACCAGCGCCGCACCCAGTTCCAGGGATTCCTGCTTGGTCTGACCGACATCAAGGCGATATCCGAATACACGCTCGGCCAGTACCGGCGCGGCGCCACGCCGGCCCAACTCAGTGCCTACGACGACGCCTTCAAGGATTACGCGCTTGCGGTGTATCAGAGCTACTTCAACAAATTCTCCGGCCAGACGCTGAACGTCACCGGCTCTTATCCGCTCGCCTCCGACGAAAGCGTGGTCAAGACGGTTATGATCGACCCCAAGAAGACGAGCGCCAATCCGCTGCAAGTCGATTTCCGCGTGGCCAATGTCGGCGGGCGAATGGCTGTGGTCGATTTTTCCGTGTCCGGCGTGTGGCTGCGCGAAACGGAAAAGAGCGACTTCACCTCGTTCCTCGGCCAGAACGGCGGCGACATCGGCGTGCTGACGGCAAGTCTGAAAAAGAAAACGGCGCTGTACAAATAAGCGCTACGACCGCGCAAATCGCTTGTATTTGATCTTGTGCGGCTGGTCGGCATCGATGCCGAGGCGGCGCTTCTTGTCCGCTTCGTAATCCTGGAAGTTGCCCTCGAACCATTCGATGTGGCTGTC
>Ga0265340_10000809_pt1 | contig 17760 bp, 15 predicted proteins | sample 4CB225metaG_FD_202082 | JGI IMG/M metagenome (GOLD analysis project Ga0265340, IMG submission 202082) | Rhizosphere microbial communities from Carex aquatilis grown in University of Washington, Seatle, WA, United States - 4-CB2-25 metaG | ecosystem: Host-associated > Plants > Roots >...
GGACGCGGGTCGCCTGCAGCCGGTCGTACATCACGTGCGTCACGCGCGTGAGCAGCTGGAAGCCGACGTTCGGGTCCGCCTCGCACTTGCCGCGAAGGCAGGCTCCGTCGAGGGCAATGACACTGGTCTCCTCGACCGCCTTCCCGTCGCCGAACCACTGGTACGGCGCAACGAGCCAGCTCCACCCGACCACCTCTCCGGCGTCCGCGGTCTCGACCACGAGGGGGTGTCGGCCCGGGGCGACCAGCTCGATCGCGACCCGGCCACTGCGGATGACGAAGAACTGGTCGGCCGGCGTCCCGCCGCGGAACAGCGCATCGCCCGCGGAGTAGTGAGCGTTCGTGGCGCAGCCGACGAGCAGTGCGAGAACGTCGTCGTCGAGCCCGGCGAAGAACGGGTGCTCAGCGAGCAGCTGGCCGATGCCTCGTACGCTCATGGCTCACCTCCGGGTTCCCTGAGTGCCTGTAGCTCCTCCAGGACGTCGATGCCCGCCGGGCACCAGGTGACGCACCGCCCGCAGCCGGTGCAGCCGCTCGTGCCGAACTGGTCGATCCACGAGGCGAACTTGTGCGTGAGCCACTGTCGGTACCGCTCACGGGTCCCGTCATGTACGGCGCCGCCGTGCAGGTAGGAGTGCCCTGCGGTGAAGCAGGAGTCCCAGACCGTGCTGCGCTCGGTCGTCCCGAGCAGGTCGGTGCTGTCGTCGACGGTGACGCAGAAGCAGGTGGGGCACACCAGTGTGCAGTTTGTACAGGACAGGCAACGGGATGCGACGTCGTCCCAGCGCGAGTGGTCGGGGTTGTCGTAGAGCAGGTTGCGGATGCCGTCGGTGTTGAGCACCCGGGGTGCCATGACGGCGACCGATCCGGCCACGACCTCGGCGGCCGCGGCGGTGTCGGCGGTCGTCACCTCGCGGCTCGGGAGCTGCGCCAGCACCTCCTCGCCGTCGGGGCTGCCGGCGGTGAACACGAACCGGTGCCCCGCGTCGTCGAGCAGCTCGGTCATCGCGAGGTCGTACCCCTGGGTCGGCGACGGACCGGTGCCCATCGAGGTGCAGAAGCAGGTGCCACCAGGGTGCGAGCAGGTGATCGCCACGATGAACGCGGTACGACGCCGGGCGGCGTAGTGCTGGTCGACGACTTGCCGGTCGAGCAGCACCCGGTCGTGGACGCCGATTGCCGCCAGATCGCAGGAACGCACCCCCAGGAAGGCATAGGAGATCGGCGCCGGCTCGGCGGCTGTAACCGTCCCGTCCGACGTGACGCTGTGCAGCGGCTGCCGGGACGGCATCAGGAACGGCTTCCAGGACTGGGCGGCGGCGGCGAAGGCGAACAGCCGTGCGTCGCCGTCCTGCGTCAGGCGGTAGTGACCGGGCGCCTGGGTGTCGCGGGCGCCGCTCGGCAGCTCGGCCACTGAGGAGATCGGTGCGTGGATGACGGCGCCGTCGCGGACGGTGGGGCCGATGACCGTGTGGCCGCGCTCCACCAGGACGTCGAGCAGCCGCTGCAGGCCCGCGACGTCGATCGCAACTGACCCGTCGTGCATGGCCACCACCCTGACGCACCCGTACCCCACAAAGCAGAGTCGAAAGCCCCTAGACGTGAAGTTCGGACTGGTATCAGTCTCGCGCAACTGGGTGCGCATACGCTTCGCTGACCGTGACCCAGTGCTCGGCGTGCGGGCTTCGCGAGGTCGTGATCGACGCGGCGTGCCCCGCGTGCTGGTTAGCGCTCGCCCGTCACCTCGACGCGCTCGGAGCTCAGCAGATCGGCGACAACCGAGGAGTTGAACCGGTGGTGCCCGCCGAGAGTTCTGACTGACGGGATCCGGCCTAGGTCCGCCCAGCGGCTGACCGTCTTCGAACTCACCCGCATCACCTTCGCCACCTCGGCAGGCGTCAGCCAGTCTCGTGCCATCCCGAGTCCCCTCCCGTGCCGCCGCCCGGTGATCGCCGTGCCCGCGGGCACCGGGCGGCTGCGCTTAACCTAGCCAGCGATCGCTGGGGCCGAGTAGTCGTTGTCAACCGCGCCGGAAGCCGTTCGTAGGGCGTTCACCGTCGGTTTCTCGACCTCCGAAACTGAGCACACATCGTCCGGTCGGATGCGTAGTGCCCGGCCTTGAGTCGAGAGACGTTGCGCGGCCCTTGGTTGGATCCAGACGCCCTCGACGGCTCTCGGGCTGATGCCGAGGTCGATGTACGCCAGATGAACGTCTCCGAACCATTTTCGCTTGCTGCGACGACGACTGCGCGGGCTCGTAGGGTTTGCCGCGTCTGGCGGTGACGGGGAGGCCGTGTTGGAAGGTCGGATCGCGCGCGCCCGGCACGCTGCCGGCCGTCGCCCAAGGACCCGCAAGGCCGTTGGCGGTCCGCTTGCGGCCCTTGCCGTGGCGGTTCTGTTGGCTTCGATCGCGCCCAACGCTGAGGCGCACCCGGCACACTCGACCCCGAGCCCGAGTCCGAGTCGGACCGAGTTGCCATCGTCGGTCAGCCTCTCCGAGACTCCCGATGGCACCGGGCACCCACAGAACGCCTTCCTGCTGAAAGCAGACCTCAGTCCCGCGCAGGCGTTCGGGCTGGTCACGCTCGCGGACAACGGCACGCAGATCGCGAGCGGCGTTGACTATGAGGTGCGGTGGACCTATTCGGCTCCTGGCATGAGCGTTGGTGTTCATCATCTGACGGTCGTGTTCACACCGGACGCGGCGACCGGTTACGGGCCGTCGCGGGCGAGCATCGACTATGTGGTCGAGGCCGTCTCACCCAGCCCGTCTCCGACACCAACCCAGAGCAGTCCAACTCCGTCCCATACCCCGACGAAGAGGCCGAGCGCCACGGTATCGGCGTCGGCGTCGCACACGGCGATCCCAGCGACCACCGGGCCAGTGAACAGCGCGGGTCCACCCGGCGAGAAGGCATCGTTGCCCTTCACCGGCCTCAATGCCGAGCAGTTGCTGCTCGACAGTGCCGTGCTGATTGGCAGCGGTGTCGCTCTGCTGCTGCTAGCGCGCGTGCGACGCCGCGATGCGAAGGCTCCCGGCCAGCACACCGCGTGACGCAGGGTGTCCCCAGCGATTGCTCACCTATGGGGCCGGGGCATCACGGCGCTGGTCGCCGGCCGGATGTGCTCGGTCGGGTGATCCCGGGGAGTCGGGCAGTCACCACATCGGGGATTGCCGCCGGTTTCGGGAACAGGGGCTTGGTGCTCAGAGGTTGAGGCTGGTATGACCAAGACCTTCGCCGTCACCTGGGACTACCGGTGCCCGTTCGCCCGCAATGCTCACGAGCATCTGCTCACCGGCCTGGCCGCCGGCGCCGACTGGCAGGTTCGGTTCGTGCCGTTCTCGCTCGGGCAGGTTCACGTCGCCGACGGCGCTCCCAGTGTCTGGGACAAACCGGAGCAGGACAGCGGGATTCTCGCCTTGCAGGCCGGGGTCGTGGTCCGCGACGAGTTCGGCGCCAAGTTCCTCGACGTGCACCGGGCGCTGTTCGCGGCCCGCCATGACGACGCCCGCAAGCTGGACGACGAGGCGGTCATCCGGGATGTGCTGACTGCCCACGAGATCGACGCGGGCGCAGTGTTCGACCGGATCGAGTCCGGCGACGCGCTCCAACGGGTCAAGGCCGAGCACGAGGAGCACGCTGACGGCCATGCCGTCTGGGGGGTTCCGACGTTCATCGCCGCTGACCAGGCGGTCTTCGTCCGGCTGCTCAGCCGGGCGCCGCTCGGCGCCGATCCGGCCGTTTCGATCGCCGCAGTCGAACGCATCCTCGACCTGCTCACCGGGTGGACCGACCTCAACGAGTACAAGCACACCTCGATCCCACGCTGAGCCGGCCGGGATGCCAGGCACCGGTCCCGGCGGCGATTCCCGCGTCGAGTACTAGCGCAGGTTCAGCTGCCCTGACAGGTGATCGATCACCTCGCGGGCGTCGTCTTCGATGCCGTGGATGAAGGTCGACTTGCGTCGCCGCAGGACGGGCAAGCCCAGCGCGTAGAGCCCGGGACTGTCCAGCACACCGCCGGTATGCCGCAGGTGGCCCTTCGCGTCGATCACAGGTACGTCGAGCCACCCGTAGTCGGCCCGGAATCCGGTCGCCCATACGATCGCGCCGATCTCGCCGCTCTGCAGGTCCAGGTGCAAACGGGTGGCCTCGGGCACCACGGTCGGCGCAAATCGTTGCGGTGGGTCAACCTGCGCGTCCCGCCCGTTGGTTCCGGCCCACTCGTCGAAGGTGTCCAGCAGCCGGTTCATCTTCAGGTCCGCGAGCGAGACCACATTCCGCAGCCCACCCGAGAAGAGCGCCCGGCCGTCACGGATCGCGGCCCACCGCCCCACCACCTCCACGCCCATCGCGGTGAGCACGTTGAGGTCGAGCGACGTGCGTTCGGCAGTTCCGACAAGCTGCGGCGAAGGAAGCCGGCGCGCCCGGTCGAGGTCGTCGATCTCGTCGTACCGTTGATCCCAAACGCCGGCGACGTCCATCCACCACAACACGTCGCGGCCGCGGTAGAGCCGCGGCATCCGGACGTGTTCGCCGACGGACAGGGTCACCGGCCGACCGGACGCTCTGAGCTCGGCGGCGAGCTGGACTCCGGTTGCGGACGCACCCACCACGAGTACGCCGGCGTCGGGAAGCTGGCCCGGGGTGCGGTAGTCGAGCGCCGTGACCTGCTCGACTGACGGCGGCACTGCGTGGCTGAACGCCGGAACAGCCGCGCGGTTGCAGGCTCCACTCGCAATCACCACGGTCCGGCACCGGGTCTCGCCCTGGTCAGTGACCACCTGATATCCGTCGTCAACCTGTCGTACGGACGTGACGTTGGTGTGGGTGCGAACGGGAGCTCGCGAGGCCTTGGCGAAGTGCTCGATGAACTCGACCACTTCGCTCATGGTCATGTAGCCGTGGGGGTCCGGGCCTTCATAGCGGTGGGCCGGCAGCCGGCTCTGCCAGTTGGGCGTGAGCAACCGCAGCGAGTCCCACCGTTCGCGGCGCCACGAGTTCGCCACCTCGCCGCGCTCGAGCACGACATGCTCGATCGAGCGCTCGCTGAGAAAGTGGCTGGCGGCTAGGCCCGCGTGGCCCCCGCCGATGACAACTGCGGTGGTGCGCTCGATCGCTCGATCCTCAAGCCACTTCGACGGTGACGTCGGTCGGGTTCGTCAGGGCGTCGAAGACCGCGGAGCGCTTCTGCGATTGGGCCACCAGCGCGTTGATCTCTTCTTTGGATGCGTCCGCGTCGATGGTGAAGGTCACCTTCACGTCGTTGAAGCCGTTGCGGACATCGCTGTCGACGCCGAGGATCCCGCGGATGTCGTGGTTGCCCTCGACCGTCGCCTCGACCGAGCGCAGCTGGATGCCGCGGTTCTGCGCGACGGACGCCACGCCCGCGGTCAGGCAGCTCGCCAGGCCGACCAGGAGATACTCGATCGGCGTGATGCCGTTGTCCTGTGCCGCGAAGACTTCGGGGTGGTCGGCGTCGAAGACCGCTTCGGTCTTGTGACTTTGCTCGTCTCCGAGGCCGAAGAAGTTCTGGATCTTCGTCGTGCTGTGCACCCCGTTCTGCCAGGTGGAAGATGCCCGCCAGGTGAACTGGGCTGCCTCGGGAGCACCTTTCAGCACCTCGCGCGCGTCGAGCAGCGCCTGGACGTTGACCCCGTTGTCGGTCGTTGTCATCTGGGTGACCCCTCACTCGAATCGCCGTGGTTCTGCGCCAGAACCAGTTTCTATAGTAGCTCCGTCGAGAGGGTCAAGTATTACTAGGATCGGCGCCATGGCCTCTGCCTCGCCGACCGCAGCCGGATCCGTCGGCCAGGTCGACACCCACTACCTCGACCTTCCGGGCCCGGTGGAGCTCGACTGCGGGACGCGCCTGCATCCGGTGCGGGTGGCGTACGAGACCTACGGGACCCTTTCGCCTCGGCGCGACAACGCCATTCTGGTCTGCCATGCGCTCAGCGGCGACGCCCACGCCGCCGGCTACTCCCGGACGCCGGCGACGGAGAGCACCCGCGACGGGTTCGCGGCCGAGGATCGCGACGGCGCGGCCGGCAAGGCGCTCGGCTGGTGGGACGGGATGATCGGAGGAGGCAAAGCGTTTGATACCGACCGCTTCTTCGTCATCTCCACGAACCTCCTCGGCGGCTGCCGGGGCACCACCGGGCCGTCGTCGATCAACCCGGCCACGGGCGAACCCTACGGATCACGCTTTCCAGTCATCACCGTCGCCGACATGGTCCGGACCGAGCGCCTGTTCCTGGACGAACTGGGGATCGAGCGGCTGGCCGCCGTCGCCGGCGGCTCGCTGGGCGGGATGCAGGCGTTCGAGTGGGCGATCCAGTTCCCCGATCAGGTCGACGCGGTGGTGGCGATCGCCAGCACGCACGCCCTGCACCCGCAGGGCCTCGCCTGGAACTCGATCGCGCGGGACGCCATCATGCGTGACCCGGCCTGGCAAGGCGGCCACTACTACGGCACCGGCCGGACCCCTGAAGCCGGCATGGGTGTGGCCCGGATGGTCGGCCACGTGACGTACCTGTCCGCGCTCGCTCTGAACGAGAAGTTCGGCCGGCGGCTCCAGGTCGCCGACGACATCCGATACACCCTCACTGACGCGGAGTTCGAGGTTGAGAGCTATCTGCGCCACCAGGCCGACTCGTTCGTCCGGCGCTTCGACGCCAACACCTATCTGTACACCTCGCGTGCGCTGACCTACTTCGACCTCGCCAGACAGTACGGCGGCGGGTCGCTGGCCCGGGCGCTCGGGGACGTCAAGGCTCGGACCCTGCTGATCGCCTTCAGCTCGGACTGGCTCTACCCGCCCGCCGGTTCGATCGAGGTCGAGGTCGCGTTGCGCGAGCTCGGCAAGGAGGTCGAGCTCCACGTGATCGACGCGCCGTACGGCCATGACTGTTTTCTGCTCGAGGAAGCCCGGCAGACCCCCATCGTCCGCCGGTTCCTTGGCGGCGACCGGGATGATGGGTGATGACGATCCGTGACCTGCCATGGGTGACCCGACGGAAGGGGCTTTCGTGACCGGCGACCCGGGTCATATCGAGCAGACTCGCGAGTTCGGTTTCGAGACCCGGCAGTTGCATGCCGGGCAGCGACCCGACCCCAACACCGGCGCACGGGCAGTGCCGATCTTCCAGACCACCAGCTATGTCTTCGAGGACCCGGAGTCCGCAGCGGCGTACTTCAACCTCCAGGAGTACGGGAACACGTACTCCCGGATCATGAACCCTACGGTCGCGGTCTTCGAGGAGCGGGTGGCGAACCTCGAGGGCGGCGCGGGCGCGGTCGCGTTCGCCAGCGGCATCGCCGCGCAGGCGGCTGCGCTGTTCACCCTGCTCGAGCCGGGCGACCACGTCGTCTCTTCCTCGGCGCTCTACGGCGGGACGGTGAACCAGCTCAAGCACCTGTTGCGGAAGATGGGTATCGAGCTGACCTGGGTCGATCCCGATGATTCGGACGCCTGGCGGCAGGCGGTTCGACCGAACACCAAGGCCTTCTTCGGGGAGACGATCGGCAACCCGGCCGGCAACGTGCTGGATCTCGAGACGGTCGCGTCGATCGCGCACCAGCATGACGTTCCCCTGATCGTGGACAACACCTTCGCGACGCCGTACTTGTGCCGTCCGATCGAGTGGGGCGCCGATATCGTCATTCACTCGGCCACCAAGTTCATCGGCGGCCACGGGACCAGCATCGGCGGCGTGGTCGTCGACTCCGGAACGTTCAACTGGTCGAACGGCCGGTTCCCGGTCGTGGCGGATCCCTCGCCGGCGTACCACGGCCTGCAGTTCCACGAGACGTTCGGGACCTACGGCTACCTGATGAAGCTCCGGGCGGAGACCTTGCGCGATCTGGGCGCGGCGCTCGCCCCGTTCAACGCCTTCCTGTTCCTCCAGGGGCTCGAGACCCTCTCGCTGCGAATGGATCGCCACGTGGAAAACGCGGGAGTCGTGGCCGCGTTCCTTGCGTCGCATGAGCTGGCGTCGAACGTGACCTACCCGGGACTCGCGACCAGCAAGTACCGGCCGCTGGTGGAGAAGTACCTGCCACGCGGCGCCGGCGCGGTGTTCTCCTTCGACTGCGCCGGCGGCCGAGTCGGCGGCCAGGCTCTCATCCGCGGCTTGACGCTCTGGTCTCACCTCGCGAATGTCGGCGATGCGAAGAGCCTCGTCATCCATCCCGCCAGTACGACGCACCGGCAGCTCGGGGACGAGGAGCTTCAGGCGGCCGGGGTCAGGCCGGGGACGGTGCGGCTGTCGGTCGGCACCGAGTCGGTCGATGACCTGATCTGGGACCTCGAGCAAGGGCTCGCTCAGGTTGCCGAGGCAACCGGCAACGAGGCGACGCCGGCATGATCGACCTCAGCCGGTACCAGGACCCGTTGGTGATCCAGCGCGTGCTCTACACCGCCCGCACGATTGCGATCGTCGGGCTGTCGAGCAATGAACTGCGAGCCAGCAACTTCGTCGGCTACTACCTCAAGCGGCACAACTACCAGGTGATCGCGGTGAACCCACGCGAGACGGAGGTGTTCGGGGAGAAGAGCTACCCGAGCCTGCTCGACGTACCGGTGCCGGTGGACATCGTCAACGTGTTCCGCGCACCCGAAGCACTGCCGGAGATCGCGCGCGACGCGGTCGCGGTCCACGCCGGTGCGCTTTGGTGCCAGTTCGGCGTCATCAACGAAGAAGGCGCCCGGATCGCAGAAGAAAACGGCATCACCGTGATCATGGACCGCTGTCTGAAGATCGAGCACGCCCGCTACCAAGGCCGAATGCACTGGCTCGGATTCAACACCGGGCGCATCACCTCGGTCCGCTCCGGGCCGCAATAGCCGACGAAGTCACCGCTGAGTGACGGCCAGTGGCGCGGCCCGAGCTCCCGCGTGCCGCTGCGCATGCCTTGCGTTCGCCGGCGCCGTCAGCGGTACGAATGTTGCGCCGGCTGAACAGCGCTGAGGGGGCGCTTGGTGCGTTCTTGCTGGCTCTCGGCGAAGTAGAAGGTGCGCCGGGGGATTCGAACGTCGTACACCAGGTTCAGCCTGGCGAGGACTTGGATGAGGCGCCATGTCGCGTCGGGCCGCCAACCGCGGTCCGGGCGGGCGCCTTGCGCCAGCGCCGCGGCGTCGAGCCTGACCGTGCGGCCGTGCCGCGGACACGTCGGGTCCGCGTGGTGCCATGCATGATTGCCCTCGCCGCCGGCCAGCACGGCGACCAGCAGGTTGTTACGACTGTCGTCCCGGCGGTAGACATGGCCGGCGCTGTCGACGGCCCGTGCGCCCCACTTGTGGCACACGGAGTTCACCATCCCGGTGGTCGTGAGCAGCGTCGTCACCCGAAGCGCGCCGGCGATCAGCATCAGGTTCCAGCCGAACAACGGATAGAACGCGAGCATCAGGGGAAACTGCCCGATCGTGATCCACGGGAACAGCTTGCGCTCCAGCTGCACGAGCCGGTCCTCAGTCAGGTCGCGGTGGGGCGTCAGGGCAAGGCTTTCCGGCCGGGCGAAGAGCAGCCATACCCCCTGTGCCCAGGCGAGGCCTTTGAGGCCGTGCCATTGCTCGTACTCGTACGGCGAATGCGGGTCCAAGCCGACGATGTCGGCGTACCGATGGTGTGCGCGGTGCGTCAAGACCCATTGCTCGATGTCGCCCTGCATCGCCACTGCGCTGGCAAGCGCCAGCAGCACACGCAACGGCTCGCGCACCTTGAGTCCTCGATGCGTCCAGTAGCGGTGGTTGCCGAGCGTCACGCCGAACATCGTGACCACGTAGAGGCCCAACGCGATCAGCCACACCTCGACACCCGTGGCCGTTGTCAAAGTTCGGTAGATGGCCAACCCCGACCCAACCGGCAGGAGGACCGCGAGCACAACGACATTTCGCCAGACGACTCGCCGTCGCGCACCAAACGAGTCGTGAATGAAACCCAACGAGATTGCCCGCTCCCAACCGTGTGCTGACAGGAACACGTGACGTACTCCGCTTCCGGCGGACCAGCGCCGCCTCCTCACAGCCTCACCTCGTGACCGCGCGCGGCCCAGGGACCCTCGTCCTTTTTCAGCGGGCCGTTCGGCCCTTGCGAGGCTTGCGCCGTTGTGCGATCGGCCCGCGGGTCGGGAGCCACAGCCGGGAGCGGGCTCAGTGGCGCTTGGGCTGGTCGGCCCGCATTGCTGAGAGGTCATGGAATCCGGCGGTGGCGGTACCGAGCAAGAGAGCGCCTGCAGCGAGGCCGGTGGTGGCGGCGAGTGCCGAGCCTGAGATTGTCATGACGAGGATGAACGGGCCGATGGTCAGCGCCCAGCCGACCGGGCGCAGTCGGGGGATGTCGACCACGTGATCGAGCCACAGCAGCAGCGGCCCGATAGTGATCGCGATCGAGGGCAGCACCCAGTCGCTGTGCCCTGCGGCGATCACGACGACGGGAAACCCGAAGGACGCGAGCAGTTCGATGACGGTCGCGATGGTCACTGATCGTTCGATGCGTTTCGCTTCGGGGCTGGCCGGACGCCCACCGATACCGGCGCTGGCCCGGATGCCGTATCCGAGGACTGCGACGGATACCGCGATCCCGGCCGCCGCTACCACGGTTCCAATCGGGCCGGTGATGCTCAGGCCGCCGCGAACCAGCCAGAACGCAGCGAAGGCCAGCTGGATGAAGCCTCCGACCTTGCGTACCCGCTGCGACCAGGCAACTTTCGGGCTCAACTCGGTCGGCGTCAGCGCGGCTGTGAGGGTCATGCGGTGCTCCGTTGAGTCTGGTACCAAGCGATCGTGTCGGCGATAGCTGTGGCGAGCGGGGTCGTCGCGGTGGTGAAGGTCGCTTCGTACTTCGAGGTGTCGAGGACGAATGGCTGCTCGAACTCGTACGCCATCTCGGCCAGGCTCCGCATCATCGGGCTCACCATGCCGAGAACAGACAGCATCAGCTTCGGGACGTTTCGTATTCCGACCGGGTGGTTCACCTCATGCGCCACGAGCTCCAGCACAGCGGCGGTCGTCACGGTTTCCGGGCCAGGAAGATGCCATACCTGCCCGACCGCGCGTTCGTCGGTACCCAACGTCACCAAGCCGGTCGCGATGTCAGGCACGTAGCTGTAGGTGTGCAGAAGATTCGGATCGCCGATGAAATCAGCTCGCTTGCCGGCCACCGCATTGCCGAAAACCCGGGAGCCCAGCGTCGACTCGGTCACACCGGCTCCGAAGAAGTCCGACGCCCGTCCGATCGCGACCTGGACCCGACCCGATCGCGCGGCCGCAAGGAGTTCCTCGGTCATCGCCGCCCGCGTGCGGCCTTTGGACGTGGTGGCGGCCAACGGTAGGTCCTCCGTCATGGCCCTACCGTCGGTGGGTCCGTAGCCGTACACGTTCTCAAGTGTCACCAGCAGCGCGTCGGCGCGTTCCGCCGCGGCCAACACGGTCCGCTGCAGCGGGGGGAACAACGTGGGCCATTGCGTGTACGGGGCGTTGAGACACTGATAGACCGCGGTGGCGCCCTTGGCCGCGTCAACCGCCTGCTCTGAATCGGTGAGGTCGGCCGACCACCACGTCACATCATCGGCTAGCCCAGCAGGCTGCCGACGGGAGACCGCCCGTACCTCCACACCGGATTCGGCCAACCGATTCGCCACCGCACGACCGACCTGCCCGGTACCGAACACGACGTGCACTGACTCCTCGGTCATCCGGTTGCCCACTCGAACCTTGATCTGACCGGTGTGGTGTTCACGCGTCAATCCTCACCAGCGGCAGCTCCCGACGACAGAGGCTTAGGTCCGGACCTGACCCGAAGTGAGCATCAACCCGATCTGAGGGATTCGATGAACGGGCAAACGCTGATCCACGATCCGGACACTTGGGCCGCGCGGAACTCGATGGCCTGTCCGTCGGTGGGCCAGCCGCACGTGGTCCCGTCGAGCTGCTCGGCCGGCACGCCGTGACCGAGCACCTGAACCCACCACCCTGCCCGGGTACGACGGTCGATCCCGTCTGCGCCGAAGGCGAGCACGGTGTCCCGTAACGAACTGGGGGGTATCTTCTCGTGCCCAAGGCAGACCACCACACGGCGATTGTTCACGTAGTACTGCACCGGCAGGATCCGGGGCAGCGCGCCAACCGACAGGGCAACCTGGCCGAGCGAAGTCGTCGAAAGCAGCCGCCAACATTCAGCCTCGGGGATGACCCGTTGGTCACGGTCACTGATCACCGCCGGATCGTGAACGACCCGGTGGATCAACCGCTAGGGGCTTTGGTCACACCCTGGGGCCCTTTCGCGCACCGGCGGCCTCGCCGCACCGATGACCTGACAAGGACCGCAGCAAGGGCGGCACCAAGTGCTGATTCGCACCGCCGGGTAGCCGTCCGAGGCCGGCGGCGCGGCCTCACGGCAGACCCTTGAGGGCTCCGGTGTGGAGGATCGTCTGCCAGACCCGATTGCGGAGGTGGATCAGGATCTGGGTGGTGTAGTGGTTGACGTTTCGCCAGACCGGGATGCCGTCGATCATCGCCGTACAGGTCGGGCCGGTCGGACACACGTCGCGGTTGATATCGAAGGTGAAGACCTTGCCGGGGTTCGCTGCGGCCGCCGCCGCGTAGTAGCTGTCGCTGATCGGCCCGCTGCGGGGGAACGGCACCGCGCACTGGTGGACGTAGACCGACCGGGAGAGGCACTCCAGCGGGTCGAAGCTGCTGGTGATGATGCCGTCGAGGATGAGGGCTCGTGCGCCGGTGCTGGTGATCCGCGCGAGCGTCTCGTCAGTGGTGTCCTTGATGAGCTGGTGCAGCGTCTCGTTCGACCCGCCGGTGCGGAGCAGGCTGTGTCCGTAGGTCGCCGTGTCGTCGCGGGCGTAGGAGGCGAGGATCACCAGGTCCGGGTGCAGCTCGGGCAGCACCTGCCGGTACCACACGTCGCGGCTCGCGGTGCACTGTGCCTGTTCCTGCGGCGTCATGACCAGGTTGGTCAGTTGTGCCTGCCACGGGCATGAGGACATGGTGTTGATCGACAAGGTGAATCCGTGCTGGCGGGCCAGCTGGATCAGCATCGGCGCGATCATCCGGGCATGACTGTCGCCGACCAGCAGGATGCTCGGCGGGCCGCCGTCGACCACGATGCACTGTTGCGGTGTGCTGGCGTTGCAGGTGCGTTCGGGTCCGTTGTGGTTGGCGATTGCCTGCCAGTCGAGGTGGCTCGGGACCTTGATGCGGTACGCCGGCTGGCGGCGTTGAGCGGGCGTCACCGGGGGCTCAGAGTGAGTGGGTTGGGAAACTGCGGTGGTCACCGTCGGCCTGCGGTCGCTGCCGAGCACCGGCGGCACGAACGCGAAGGCGACGACGCCACACAGCGAGACCCCGGCCGCAACCGTCGGCCAGCGGAAGCGGTCGAGGATCGCGGAGCGGCGTATAGGGTTCTCCAGGATCAGCCCTGACAGTGCCGCGAGCGCAGTGGCGATCACGATCGCGATCGCAGCGAGCTCGAGCGGCGTGACGGCGTACAGAGTCGTCACAGCGATGATGACCGGCCAGTGCCAGAGATAGGTCGCGTAGGAGATCCGACCGAGGTAGACCGGTTCGCGGCGTGACAGCAAGGTGCCGAGCCGGCCGCCGTCGCCGATGTTCAGGCCACCGATCAGCAGTGTGCTCGCGGCGACGGCCGCGATCCCGCGCCCGGAGACGCTGACGTTCAGCAGCCCGCTGCCGAGCAGCAGGACGCCGGCCATCCCGGTGATCGTGGCAGCCTCCGCGGCGCGCGCGCCCCGCTGTGTCAGGCGTGACCGTTGAGCACGGAGCGCCAGCGCGAGCAGTGCGCCGGCGAGCAGCTGGTAGGCCCTGGTGTCCGTGCCGTAGTAGGCGTGGTTGGGATCGAGGCGGGCCCAGTAGATCTGTGCCGCCAACGAGAGGCAGAAGAGCGTGGCCAGGCCTGCGGCCGGGGCCCAGGTGAACCGCCGGCCGATCCGGGTCAGGAGCAGGAGCAGCAGCGGGAACACGATGTAGAACTGCTCTTCGATCCCGAGCGACCAGAAGTGCAGGAACGGGCTCTTGGCGAACCCGGTCGCGAAGTAGTTGTTGCTCTCGCTCAGGAACCGCCAGTTCGCGAAGTACAACAGCGCACTCTGCGCGTCACGGACCAGTGGCAGCCGTTGGACGATGCTGGCGATCAGGAGAAAGACCACCGAGGTGACGATGATCACGACCACCGCGGGCAGCAGGAGCCGACGCGCCCGGCGGGCATAGAAGCGCCCGAAGCGGATTCGGCCGCTGACGTCGATGTCGCTGAGCAGGACGTTCGTAATCAGGAAGCCGGACAGCACGAAGAACAGGTCCACGCCGATGAACCCGCCGCGGGCGACCGCCAGGCCGCTGTGAAACAACACGACCAGATAGACCGCTACTGTCCTGAGCCCGTCGAGCGCGGGCCGGTAGCGCCACGAGCCGCTCATAGGGCGCTCGGTCATTCATCCGACTCTATGACTACATCATGTAGTACGTCGGCAGCCACCGGCAGCGGCAGGTCAGGTCCTCGACGGTGTCGATGGCCTAGCTGACCGGCAGGCCTTGCCCCTCGACCGCTCCGACATCGCAGGCGAACCCTTGCGGGCGGGCGACTCCGCGCTGGTCCAGAGCGACCCGCGCCGGGGGCGTTGATTGGCTGGTGCAGTCAGCGACCGGGATCTTGTTGAGCAGCGGGCTGCCCGGCTCCGGCAGCAGGGTGTCGGTCGGACCGCCGTTCGACGCCAGCGGTCCTAGCAGTGGCTGCACGTGCGACTGTGACGAGCCGGACAGGCCGCACGTGCCGTCGGAGTCGAGGTTGTAGCCCCGGTCGACGACCGTCGCCGAGCAGTCGAACCCGTGGTTGTTCGCGATGACGGTGGACTTGAGCGAGGTGTTGTGACCCCCGCCGGCCTCCTCGACCCCACCACCGGCGTAGCCGCCTGAGTTACCAACCACGGTGGAGGCGGTGAGCGTCATCAGCTCATCGTCGTAGATCCCACCACCGAAGCTCTGCGCCCGATTGCCGGTGATGGTTGTGTTGAGCACGGTCGTGCCGCCACCCGAGAGGAACAGGCCGGCTCCTTCGGCGCCATGATTCCCGGTGAGGGTGGAGCTGCGGACGACGAGAGTGCCCGAGCCCAAGTTCGCGATGCCCGCACCTTGGCCTGCTTGATTGCCGGACACGGTGGAGCGGATCACCCTCAGCGCTCCGAGATTACGGAGGCCACCGCCGTAGTCTGCGCCCCGGTTTCCATTGATCGTGCTCCCCATCACGGTCATGACGCCGGGGTTGTTCTCGACCCCGGCCCCTTCACCAGCCCCCCAGTCCGTGGTCCCGGTCGTGTTGGCACTGAGTACGGACGCCTTCACCGTTGCCGTTCCCCCGTTGAAGATGCCACCTCCGCCAAGGTCTGAGTGGTTGCTCGCAATGCGACTGTCCACAACCCGAAGAGCGCCAGTACTGTTCACCCCGCCACCGTGCCCGCCCATATCCGCTGGGAACGCACCGATGGCAGTGTTATGAGAGACAGTGGTGTCGTTCAGGGTCAGGGATCCGGTGCTGGCTATCCCGCCGCCCCCTGTGAAGTATTCAGTTCCCGTCGTCGTCGTGCTGTTTGTCACGACATCCCGACGCAGGGTCAGCGCACCGGCGTTGTTTACCGCGCCTCCCGGGGCAGTGGAGAACCCGTGGGCGAGGCGGAGGCCCGTGACGGTCACGTTCGCGCCGGCCAGGACCGTGAGCACGACATGCTTCCCGGACCCCGACACAGTGAGTGCCGGCGCACCCGGCCCCAAGAGCTGGTCAGCGCCGCTGAGCGCGGGCAACGGACTGGCCAGAGCGATTGTTCCGGTCACCTTGCGCAGGTCGGCGACGCCGCCGGAGGTGCTGGCGTCGATGGCAAGGAGAGCGGCCCGCAGCGATCCCGGACCCGAATCGTGGGTGTTGGTGACCAGGTAGGTCGGCGCGGCCTGGGCTGCGGTGGGTGCCGCGACGGCAACACAGCCGGCTAACAGGCCGAAGACCCCGACCGCCCTCACTCTGCGGCGACACGACCATCCACCCCGGGGATCTTGCCTTCCAGGCATGACATCCCTCCTGTCTTCGGACTCTACTCGCGCGACCAGCCCCAGGAGGGCCTACTGAAAACGCCTTGGGAAGCACCGGAGGCCAGGGACGACATCGCGCGCCGGTTTCGGGTCTTCGACAACGTAGAGACAGGGCGGCCGCATCGCGGTACGGTCGCGCTTTCCAACCGGATGGTCGTCCAAATGCGCGATCGCGCCTCTATGTCCCGAATGTCGATCGTGGTCGCCTTCGTTGTTGTTGCAACGATTTCGGCGCTGGCCTCGGCGTCGGCGGCGCCGTCCGCACGCATCGGCGGCGGGACCGGCGGCGGCGGCACTGTCGAGCATCCGGCGGTCTCGGGCCCGTTGCGCGCGCCGGGAGCACCGATGGCCCTCGGCGCAGAAGTGAAGCCGACGGGTGGGCAGAGCCAGCAACAGGCGATCGTCGCGTTCGAGACCACGACCGGCCACCAGTTGGCATTCACTCGCGACTACCTGTTGTGGAACTCGCCGTTTCCGACGTCGTACGAGCAGTGGCTCGCTGCGCGCGGCACGGTGCCGTTCATCTCGGTCAAGCCGGAGACCCTCTCCGGGGCGGACATCTCGTGGGCGAGCATTGCGTCTGCGCAGCCGGGAAGCGCGATCTACAAGCAGATGCAGGCCTGGGCCGCTGAGGTCAAGGCCTTCGGGTATCCGGTCTACTTCACCTTCAACCACGAGCCCGAGTCGGCCGCGAGCAACATGGGCGGAACCCCGGCGGACTTCATCGCGGCGTGGCGCGCCTTTTACAACGTCTTCCAGGCCCAGGGCGTGACCAACGCGCGGTGGATGTGGATCATGACGTCGTTTGCTTTCATTGTGCCGACGAGCGACCCCAGGTATGCCTGGAACTGGTACCCGGGTGACGCGTATGTGGATGCGATCGGAGCGGACGCCTACACCGCGTACACCTGCGACAACCCGAAGGGGATCTGGCGCACGCTGGCCTACCAGGTCGCAGGCTTCGTGACGTTCGGTTCGCAGCATCCAACCAAGCCCATGTGGTTGCCCGAGTTCGGCGTTGTCGAGGATCCGGCCTCGCCAGGCCGCAAGGCGCAGTGGATCACTGACGCCGAGGCGCTGTTCAAGGGTGCGACCGGCGCCCAGTTCGCCGGCATCGCCTATTACAACGAGCCCCGGCCAGGGACGGCGTGCGATTGGCGCGTCTCGACATCTGCCAGCGCACAGTCGGCGTACAACTCGCTGGCACGGGACCCGTTCTACGCAGGCAGCGCGCAGTGGCAGCCGAGCGATACCACTCCTCCGGTTGTGTCGATCACGTCGCCGGTGGGTGGGTCGACGGTGAGTGGGGTGGTCACGGTGTCGGCGTCGGCGTCGGACAATGTGGCGGTTGGGAGTGTCGGGTTCGCGGTGGATGGTACGACGGTCGCGACCGATCTTGGTGCGCCGTATACGGCGTCGGTTGATACCACGATGTTGGTGAATGGGTTGCACACGCTGACGGCGCTCGCGACCGATACGTCGGGTAACACCGCGACCAGTTCGGTGACGGTCGATGTTGAGAACGTGGCGTTGGGGGATACCACTCCGCCGGTTGTGTCGATCACGTCGCCGGTGGGTGGGTCGACGGTGAGTGGGGTGGTCACGGTGTCGGCGTCGGCGTCGGACAATGTGGCGGTTGGGAGTGTCGGGT
>Ga0265340_10000811_pt1 | contig 17751 bp, 12 predicted proteins | sample 4CB225metaG_FD_202082 | JGI IMG/M metagenome (GOLD analysis project Ga0265340, IMG submission 202082) | Rhizosphere microbial communities from Carex aquatilis grown in University of Washington, Seatle, WA, United States - 4-CB2-25 metaG | ecosystem: Host-associated > Plants > Roots >...
CAATGCGGTGCGAAGCGCGAAGTCTGCCCTGGCTGCTGGTGTTGGGTTCAATACTCGTATTCTTCGTTGCGTGTGTGACGAAGAAGAACGCAGATGAGATCCGCGTGCGGGAGGCTGAGTCGCTGCAAACAGCCCCCGCTGCGTCCGCATCGTTGAATCAAATGCAGACTCCGGCAGCAAGTGCCGCTCAGCCAGTTCAACGTAGCGCAATCGCGACCAAAGAAGGACAATCCAGAACAATGACGTCCGCTGGGAAGTATCAGAAACCGTCCGATGACGCGCTGCGCGCGCAACTCACTCCTTTGCAATACGCCGTGACCCAACGAGCCGCCACCGAGCCGCCGTTTGCGAACGCGTACTATGACAACCACCAAGACGGAATCTACGTTGACGTGGTTACCGGTGAGCCACTATTTAGCTCGCGCGATAAGTTCGATTCGGGTACGGGCTGGCCCAGCTTTACGCAGCCAATCGAAAAGAACCGAGTCGAGGCCAAGGTCGACGCCAGCCTCGGCATGCGGCGCACGGAAGTACTCTCGGTGATCGGTAAGTCGCATCTAGGACACGTGTTCGATGATGGTCCGCGACCAACGGGTTTGCGCTATTGCATCAATTCAGCCGCGTTGCGCTTCATTCCAGTAAGTGAGCTAAAGGCAGCTGGTTATACAGAGTATCTCCCCTTATTTGGCGTGCCCTTCAGTGCTCCGGCGGCTGCCCCAAGCGACGCCAACAGTTGCACCTCACCAGCGCCTGGCGAAAAGGCAGGTTGCAGTGCCACGTTAGAGACCGCCATCCTAGCGGGTGGCTGCTTCTGGGGCATGCAAGACCTGCTGCGCAAGATCCCCGGTGTGCTCGAGACACAAGTGGGCTACACCGGCGGCATCACTCAGAACCCAACTTACGAAGAGGTGTCGCGTGGCGACACGGGGCATGCGGAAGCCGTGCGCATCGTTTTCGATCCGCAGCAGCTTTCGTATGCAGATCTGCTGGAGAAGTGGTTTTTCCGCATGCACGATCCAACGACCAAGAATCGGCAGCACAATGACGTTGGCACGCAATACCGGTCGGCAATCTTCGTTACTAGCGCCGAGCAACGGCGCATTGCTGAGCTCGCGATTCAGCATGCGCAGGCGAGCGGCCGTTGGAAAGCGCCGATCACGACCGAGATTGCCGAAGCCGGGCCCTTCACGCGCGCCGAGGAGTATCACCAAGATTACCTAGTCAAGCATCCCGACGGGTATTCCTGTCACTACCTACGCGACTAATTGATGGGCTTTTCTTGTTCTTGCACCCACGGGAACAGAAGTTGCGCTAAGTACACGCCGTGACGGCATTCCCCTCTCGCGTGTGTCTTGGTAGCAGCGGTTTGCTCGTGGGACCCCTCGGTGTGGCAGGTGGTTACGGTGTCGATGAACGATCGCTTCTAGAAGCATTCGAAAGCGGCGTGAACTATTGGTATCATGGCTCACGCCGCTTTCGAATGCTTCTAGAAGCGATCGAAAGCGGCGTGAACTATTGGTATCATGGCTCGGTCCGGGGTCGTGGCATGACCAAGGCAATTCGATCGATCGTAGCCAGTGGGCGCAGGAGTGAGCTGGTGGTTGTTCTGCAGAGCTACTCGCGTCTCGGCTGGTTGCTGGAGCGCACGTTCACCGCTGGGCTCAGGAGCCTTCGGATTGACCACGCGGACGTGCTATTGCTTGGTCTTCATAATGCACCCCCGTCTGCATCGGTCATTGAGCGCGCCTTGCGGTTGAAAGAGCGTGGTTTGGTGCAGCGCTTGGCGGTCTCAGCGCACCGCCGCGTGGCTTTTCTCGAACATGCGGCAACCGGGCACTTCGACCTTTTTCACGTGCGCTACAGCGCAGCGCACCCGGGCGCAGATACGGATCTGTTCACCCAATTGCCCAATGCAGACCGTCCCGGGCTCGTGGCGTACACGGCAACTCGGTGGGGCCAACTACTCGACGCACGACGCATGCCCCCCGGTCTGTTGCCACTGCGAGGACGCGATTGCTATCGCTTCGTGCTGAGCAACCCAAACTTCAACGTTTGCATGTCGGGCCCGCGCAATGCGGCCGAGCTGCATGAGGCACTGGCTACGTTGCATGATGGTCCCTTGTTGCCCGAAGAAGAGCAACGTGTGCGTGCAATTGGCGCACACGTGCGCGCTCAGCGAACGCTCTACCAACGCCTACGGGCGGGTCGTGCCAACCTGCTCTCGGGACATAGCTGAACACTCAGTGCATTCTGCTACGACGCCCACTTCGTCCGGCCACACGTCTGTTCCTCGTCGCCAGACTTGCCGCTAAGGCAATCTGAATCAGTCGGCAGCAGGGTTAACTCGTTACCCGGGTGTCCGTTGGTTTCCTACGCCCCCCATGTTCTGGCGCAAATCCGAGCAAACGCCTGCGGCTCAGGCATCAAAGCCACCGACGGTTAGCACACGAGCGGCGGTCGATGGCGAATTCAACCGCGCCTTGGACATCGTGGGCGCGCTGCTATCGAAGTTTGGCGAATATGCGTTCGACACGGATCAATCGACCTCACAACTGACGAAAGAAAACTGCGAGAAGCACTGGCGTGAGATCTCGCTAGGTCCCAGCAAGGCACCCGGTCAAACGTTGCGTCCCCCGCGTCGTGATTTCTCGAAGATGCTCCGATTCTTCGAAGACCAACGACAGCAAGAGCAGTCCTACGTCGTTCACGGTATCAGCAACTTGCGTGACGCGGTCCAAGAATTCGCCCAGTGCCTGACGCTAGCCGTGCGTGAAGATCGACAGACGGACAACCAGATTGATTGTCAGCTTCTACGTTTGACTGAGATTGTTGCCGGCAATGATTTGCAGGCCGTGCGCCAACAAACCGACCGCGTCGTGGCATTGGTGCACACGGCAATGGCGCGCCGCAGAGACCGAGAAAAAGAGCAGCTGGTTCACCTGGGTACACAGGTGCAGGCGCTGCGCAGTGAGTTGGACGCCGTTCGTACACAGGCGACCTTGGATGCACTGACGCAATTGTTCAACCGAGCCGCGTTCGACAAAGAGATCGAGAAAGTGGCCGCGCTTGGGCTGCTGCTCGGGCCGGAGCCATGCCTCGTCATGCTGGACGCCGATCATTTCAAATCGATCAATGACGCGCATGGTCACCCGGTTGGCGACCAAGTACTACGCGCAATCTCCGATAACCTCGTGCGCCACTTTCTCCGCAAGGAAGACTTCGTATGCAGGTGCGGCGGCGAAGAATTTGCAATCGTAGTTCGCGACAGCACGCTTGAGAAGGTTGCTGCCCGTATCGAACGCGCGCGGGACACGATGGCCAATACCACCGTCACCACCAGCGCTGGACCGATTAGCGTTACCTACTCGGCCGGTGTAACGCCACTCGTGCACGGTGAAACTGCCGAGCACTGGATTCAGCGAGCTGATCGCGCCCTGTATGCCGCTAAGCACCAAGGGCGCAATCGAGTCGTTAGAATGAAGGCGGAAGAGGAATCCCCTTCGTAAGCGGCGTTACTTGTCGACTTCGACTTGAATGTCGAGTGTCACATCGTCGCCGACGAGAACGCCCCCGGCATCGAGTGTCTTATTCCACTTGAGTCCAAAATCGCCGCGCTTGACCTTGCCACCCAGCTTCACGCTGCGCACCATTTTGCCCCAGGGGTTTTTGACGGGGTCACTCACCGTAGCGTCCAAAGTCACGTCTTTGGTGACCCCGTGGATTGTTAGCGCGCCCGTGAGCTTGTACTTGTTGCCCCCGGCCTTGGTGATCTTGCTCGACTTGAAAAGCAAAGTCGGGAACTTCTTGGCATCAAAGAAATCTGGACTGCGCAAGTGCTCATCGCGCTTTGCATCGTCCGTGTCGATTGATTCGGTCTTAATTGTAATGTCCACCTGACTCTTGGTCAGGTTCGCGTCATCGAGTGCGACCGTTCCGCTAAACTGCTTGAAGCGGCCGGAGACCGACGAGACAACCATGTGTGAGACTGAGAAGCCTATGCGCGAGTGGGTGCCATCAAGGGTCCACTCCGATGTATCGGCCCGCACCGTCTGTGGAATTACGAGTGCACATCCAAGTACCACACCTGAAACCAATAGCGCGAATCTATTCATGTTTTTATTCCCTGCTGCTCGGTTCTAGATACCTGGGGCGCCGCATCGCCGTTGTCCAGTCCCCAGCCCCCGGGTTTGAGCGAGCGCTAAGAGACGTGATAACCCGTGACCAGTGCCTGGGCAATCAGGCCCCAACCGTCAATGGCCACGAAGAGTAGCAGCTTGAAAGGCAAGCTCACTTGAGATGGGGTCATCAGCTGCATGCCCAGAGCGATAAGGACGTTGGATATCACCAGGTCGATCACCAAGAACGGAAGGTAAATCAAGAACCCCAGCGCAAAGGCCTCGAGCAGTTCAGTCACCACGAATGCAGGTACGATGACTACCCAATCGTTGGCTGCCACTTGTGATTGCTGTGTTGCTGGTCGTGCTTGTTTGGCAAGCTCGAAGAAGCGTTGCCTCTCTTTGGTTGACGCGTTGGCGCGGAGAAAGTCGCGCATTGGATCACCAACAGCGTGCCACAGTTCTTGGACAGCCTTGACGGAATCTGGTGCGACGCCCTTCGCCATCAGGGGGGTCGCTTGGTCCACGATCCTCGTACCAACAGGAGCCATTGCCAATAGCGTGAGAGCAGCGGCCAGTGCCACGATAATCGAGTTCGACGGCACACTCTGAACCCCGATCGCGCCTTTGACGATTTGAAGGACGGTCGAGATCTTCACGAAAGCCGTCAATGCCATGAACGCAAAAGGCACCAGTGTTGCCAGCCCGAGCACGAGCACCAAGGCAGCCGGCTGCCGAAAGAAATCGAACCCACCGCTGGGCTCGCTTGCCGCCGCCCAAGCTGCTGACGGCCACACGAGTACCGACACCAAAACCAATGGTATCAGCGGCGGTTTGCCGTGCGCACGGCGCCGGCAGTTTGTGGAACCAGTTAGCCGCGAACAGGCCAGGGATGTCAATCTGCTATGGAGTGGCATCGCCGTCCTCGATCGGTGCGGCGCTTGGCGTGCCCCGCTGATTGCGGTCCAGCACTCGCGAGAGCGCTTGCTTGAAACTCAACTTCGAGTCATCTGCTGCAACGAAGTTGGTCCCCTCGAGCTCAGCGAGCTTCTCGAGTCCGGCCTCGCTAGCGCCGAGGACGAACACGCGATCGAACACGCGCACGAGGTACACTGCGCGTCGAGCTTCCAGCGGCAAGCGCCCCACCAACTCCAATGGCCCCACAGCGCGCCCCAGGCCAAAGCGTCGCGCACCAACCAGCACCAACACGGCCAACGCAACGACGGCGACCAGTGTCACGAGTGTCTCGACAATATACGTGGCAAACGGCGTCATGGGCACGTGGAGCGTACACCGATTGCAGTCGGCTGGTCAGCAATTTGTTGACGTGCAACTGGTACAAGCCAGTTTCACCTGTGTGCTAGCTACCACCTTTTTGTCCACAATTCTCATTGTAGTGGGCCCAACCTGATCCGGGCGGGGCATATCGTTCATGGGCCTTCGCAAGCGTGCCGCTGTGTCTCAACGGGGCAGCCCAAGGCACAACGAAAGCACAGCGTCTTGGCGGATATCAACGGGGCAGCTTGAGCAAGCTATTGTCCACGGTTACGTAGACGGCGTCACTAGCGATGGCAAAATCACTGACCCATTTGAAGCTTTCACCCTTGAATAGCAGTCCACATTGGCTGCCATCGGTCTTGGTCCACCCAACGTTTTCGCCAGCATCGAACCAATAGATGCGATCTCCCACGAGCTTGACCTTGTCGAGGAAGGCAGAACCCATCAGGCCTGGACCAGCAGTCCCCAGCTGCGTTGACTGATTGGGACTGCCAATGGGTACTGAGTAGAGCGACTCCCAATCGTTGAAATAGAGCGTGGTTTGCGACACGGTGACCGAGTCCGTAGCCGTGTCGCTAGGCGTCATCCATTCAATGGTGCCGCCGGCTGCGGGTAATCGGCCAACCTTTCCGGCATTGAAGTTTACGAAGTAAATGGTGCCGTTCACGAGCTCCATGGATTGGGCGTCATCCGGTGCAGTTACCAATGCCTCGGAAGTGCTGCCCGCGACCGGAACCCGGCTAATCGTGCCTTCCGTCGAAGACACGTAATATACGTACGACGCGTCGATCTCAACCTGAGTGATGTCGTCATTTGTCGTGACCAGTAGCTCCGGACTAGGTTTGGTGAGCGCCGAGCGATAAAGACAATGATCCTGAGCGAAGTACACGTAAGTGCCGTCGGTCTGCAGAATCCCTCCCACCATGATGTGGCCTGTGGTCGACGTGTCGGTTGGAGCCGGCACGACGAGTGTCGGTGTGCCTGACCCTCCAGTTATTCGGAACACGCCCACGCCATGGTCGAAGTAGTAGACATCCGAACCGTTCAGCGTGACCGCCTGCATGTCCTTAATTGCGGTTGCAATTGTTGCGGAGGCAGGCAGGCTCGCCAATGTGGGGCCATCGGGTGTGCAAGGGGGGCCCACGTTGACTTGGGCAGACTCCCCGGTACCGCCGTTGCTTTGACCACCCTGGTTCGACCCGCCACCAGTGGCGCTACCCGTCATGCCACCGGCTGACGCTGACCCACCGTTGCCGCTGCTACTCGAACACGCCGCCAGACCCCCATGCACAAAAGCCAAGCTAATTAGCAGGAAAATTCCAAGTTTGTCCATGGCTGGCCATATTACTCCAACGGGGGACAAGTCCTTCCCAATTTTTTTTCGCCTTTGCCATTTTCAGGTGGCGACGACGGGTACCGTTTAACATTGTCCGCGACGATTCCTCACCCTCGCGTTAGGCCAATTATCTGCAATAGTGGGGCGCTCCGTTTGGTAATGGAGATCACCAAAGACAAGACCATGGGAAGATTCGAAACGCTTACGGTACTCAGCACACTGGCTCTTATTGTGGGCTGCAACAGCAGCAGCGCAGGAACTAGCCAAGATACAAGCACGCTTCATAGCACTGGGGGAAGCGCTGCCGGTGGCGCGGCTAATCAGAGCACGGGCGGAACCGCCGCTGTAAGTGGAGGCACAGCAGCCACTGGTGGACTTGGCAACACAAGTACTGGCAACTCCGTAGCGGCTGGTGGTGGCAGTGCTGCAACGGGTGGTGTCGGCGGTACGAGTACGAGTGGTTCAATCGCCGTTGGCGGAAGCGCTCTTGCAGGGGGCGGCGCGAGTACACAGAGCACGGGCGGGTCGCTAGGCGTTGGCGGAAGTACCACGGCTACTGGCGGAACCCTCAATACGGCCACGGGCGGGGTGGCGGCTGTCGGCGGAAGCGGCGGCACTGGAGACTGCAACATACCTCTTTGCCTGTTCAACATGTACACGGCCTGTCCTGGTCCCTCAACTGGGGCGTGCATAGAACAGTCCGAAACGACAGCAACGACGAGCACGACCGGCACCTGTTATTCGAACGGGACCAAGGCCTTCAGTACCGTGGACCTGGCAACCTTCGACACAATAATGACGTTCGAGAACGGTAGTACCGTCTGTTATTCACAAGAGATAGAGCTGACTGGATCGGGCACGACAACCATCTCGGCAAGCACGTACAAAGACGGTTCCGGCAACGTTGTCGCGACTGGAACATGGGATGAGACGACGAATGTCACTACCGTCACGTGTACTGGTGGGCAACCAATTGTGTTGAATTCTGCCTGTGATGACTCAACCTCGGTGATGCTCAATTGCTCGGCGGGCGTCTGTACGCCGTAATTTGATGCCCCCTGGCACTTTGTTTCGAGTCGAGGCCGACGGTGCTCACTACGCCCTTCGGGCGTTGCTCGCTTCGCGAGCACCGTCTACCTCCGTGGAATCTTCCACTTCGTTGAAGATTCCACTCCGGTTCGCTACGCTGCGCGCCGAACTTTCGACGTCGCGTGCGCCTCGCGCAATGAAGTCGTGAACCGTTGCGAACCAAATCTCCTACGAGAATATCGGCAATAGCAGTAACGCACCGACGACGATTCGGTAATAACCAAACGGACGAAAATCGCGAGTTTGGATGTAGCGCATCAACCATACCACGGAGAGGAACGCCATAGTGGTGGCGACGACGAACGCAACGAGGGTGTCGAAAGTTATGAGTGTCGCAAGTTCCCCGGATTTGGCTGCACCTCTGAGTTCGAGGGCGCCAGCCGCGAACATCACAGGAATGCCCGAAAGGAACGCGAAACGCGTGGCACGGGGACGAGCGGTCGAGAAGAGGAGTGCAGCTAAGATAGCTGCTCCGGAACGTGAAGTGCCAGGAAACGCAGCGGCGAGTAGCTGTCCCGCTGTGACGGCAAAGACTGCAGCCCAACTCATCTTGTCGAAGAGCTGACGCGTTTTTGCGTGGTGTTCGACGCCGAAGATCGCAAGCCCTCCTACGAACAACGCGATCGCGACGGGTGTCGGCGACTTCGGCAATTCGAGCCCGAATTTCTTCATGGCGAGACCGCCAACACCGATGACCCCGACGCAAACGATGAGTTTGGCGACCTCGTCACGCGTTTCTGGGCTTTTTAGACCAACGACGAAGTCGAAAAGCGTTTTGTAAAAAACGATCACGACGGCCAATATCGGTCCGACCTGAATGAGGACATTGAAGGTCTCCGATCGATGAATCTTGAGCCAGGATTCGACGAGCAATAGATGTCCCGTCGAGGAAACTGGGAGAAATTCCGTGAGACCTTCGACGAAACCGAGAAGAATGGAATGGAACATGAATTATGGCCGATCGATCAAAAGCCTGTCTAATATCGCCGTGTTGCGATAAGGCATGGTTTTCGATAATAGTATGGGCTAACCCGAAAGTTCGACCAAAAAGTCACCAACCGCGTTTGGCGCAGCATCAATTCGAGGTGTGGTAGCTTTGCGATGGTGCGTTGTCACAGATGCATGCCGGTCCCTCCGGCCGAAGCTGCCGTTGAATTAGTTCCTCGAAGCAGTCCAATTTCGTGTCACCGATTCCGCCACTGCCGCGGTGCTGACCGACGGTTCAGATGCCCGATTCGGCGAAAAGTATTCTAACCATGACGGCTCAATCCCTTGTACCCCTTGCGCCGCCAATTCTTGACCCTGTGAGGCCACCTCTTCGCCTAACGACGCCCCGTCTCGACTTAATTGGTCTACTTCTTCACTTGGTGACGCCAATTCTCGTGTTCTCGGCGTTTAATTTGCTAGAAATTCCGAATACGTCTCGTCGAGATGACGATCCGTCGCATCGAATCGAGTCTCGGTAAACGATATTTGCGAACGGCTCGCTTCAAATCGTCAAACAAGCCGCGGTCGCAGGACGTGACTTGTTCGCGCAAGGGCGCTTCTTGGTCGACGGAAGAGAAGACCTAGTTGACGGAAGAGAATGACCTAGTTGACGGAAGAGAAGACCTAGTTGACGGAAACGAACACTTGAACCATTCTGGAGGACAACTGTTCAGCAAAAGGCGTTACTTGTTTGAGCGTGCGTGACCAATAGCCACTCACGGACAGCAACTGTTTGAGAAACCGCGGGATAGGTCATCCATCTGACGCTCATTGACCCAGCGCGGACGACAACTGTTTGAACGATCTCGCTGTGTACAATGCGTCGGACGCTCCTGGTTTGACCCGCAGTTCGAGGGAGACCACTGACGGGTCGAGCCAGACTCGAATCACCGAGGCGGGTCATCGAAAAGTATCTCCGGGTCACCTAGAAACCGATCCGGGGGCGCTTTCGAAACAACTTGCAAGTGCTGGAAATCCAGAGCAGTTTGCGGCGTTGGGCGGGAAACATCCCTCCCAACGCGGCCGCACTTGCGTTCCGAACGGAACGGCGTGCAAAGCGCATCACTGAACAAACCGTCGGCGGGAGGTTTGCGCCGGCGCGCGACGGGCATGTGCCGCACAAACAAATCCAGCAACGGTCAGGCCAAAGTGCAGGTGTATGAGACTCGTGACTGTTCACAGTCTCAGCAAGGGGGCCCAAATGCAGGACCGAGTAGGAACAAATATTTTGGTCGATCGAACTTCGCCGCTACAAAGAGTAGCCGCCTCCAGTCACTATGTCCACAATCGGTACGCCGCCGGTGGCGACGGCAGTCGCGCCCCCATCGGCCATGTCGAACGTGCTCGCGCCGCCGGTGGCGGTGTCTTTTGCCGGCTTTCCCCCGGTGAGGAACTGGACGCCATAGTAGTAAACGGGGTTGCCGCCAGTGTTGGTCGGGACACCCGCATCAATGCTCGTCTTTCCGCCAGTGCTCGCGGCTTGGCTATCGTCCGTGGCACCACCACAGCCGATGATGAGCGCCGCGATTGTCGCCGGGTACCATTTGTTCTTTGCCATAATCTAAGCCATTGTAAGTCGGTTGAACGAACCAGCGTCATGATACCGCACAACCAGGGGTGAGGCGTCAGGGAACTGCGACAGGTTCACTCGGAAAGCCAGGGGCCGCCCAGTTCGGGCGTCAACGGAACACGGTTGCTAACCGAGGTGGCGGTAATTCAAATTCTTGAGCAGCCCAGGCGACCGTTACTATCCGATTGATCACAACAACCAAGCGATACAACGCAGGCGCTGCGTTGCCCATTCTCCCTGGGCGCTCGTTCACAATCGTTATTGTGCTCGTGGTTTCGCACTGTTCCAGTTTTGTGGTATAGGGCTGAACTACGGGGAACTTTGCAGGATGAAAGGAGTAACCGACGATGTCGGAAGTTGCTTATCATCGAACGATCCAAAGGCGCTTGTCTCTGGAGGTCGTAGATCTTGCGCTGCGTTTTAGTTCAGTGCGCCAATGGCTGCTCAAGCGTGGCGACCGCGCGCTCTACGAGTTCTATTGTGTGAAACGTTTCGAGGGCCTACCGCTCCCGGTTCAAGAGCTGCGCCACCGAGTCATCGTGAACCTGTTGCACAGTATTGAACGCGCTTTCGCCGACGGACGCGTGGGGCCTTCCGTGCGTAAACGGGTTCTGGAAGTCCTGGTTGGCCAAATGGTTGCCAACGCACGCAAAAATGTCGCGCCATTCATTGAACTCCATGGCTTCGAGCCACCGGCGTTTCTTCTGGTGAGCCCAACGCAACGGTGTAACCTCTGCTGCAAGGGCTGCTATGCCGCCAGTTCTGCAACGACACCCGCGACGCTATCGTATGCCACGGTTCGGAGGATTCTTCAGGACAAGCGGGACGACTGGGGGTCACATTTTACAGTGATCTCAGGCGGTGAGCCGCTATTGTACAAGAGTGAGGGCAAGACCCTCTATGACCTGTTTCGCGAGTTCCAAGACAATTATTTTCTCATGTTCACGAACGGCACACTCATCGACGAACGAGTCGCGGAGCGACTGGCGGAACTTGGGAACGTCACGGCTGCCATCTCCGTTGAGGGTTTCGAGAAAGAGACTGATCGGCGGCGCGGCGTAGCAGTGTTTCGCAAGACCGAACACGCCATGCACGTGCTGCGAAAAGCAGGTGTGCCGTTCGGTATCTCATTGACCGCTACCAAGGAAAACGCCGATGCCCTGATGCAGGAACGCGTCATTGAGCACTACTTCGACGACCTGGGCGCCATCTACGCGTGGATATTCCACTATATGCCAATTGGAAGGAGCGTTGACACCGAGCTGATGGTGACCCCAGACCAGCGAAAGCGCATGCTCGAGCGGCAGCTCGAGCTCCTGAATAATAGAGGGCTTTTCTTCATCGACTTCTGGAATGGCGGACCACTGTCAGGCGGCTGTGTGTCAGGTGGACGCCCTGGAGGCTATTTCTATATCGATTGGAATGGGGACATTCAGCCGTGTGTCTTCGTGCCTTATGCCGTCGACAACATTAATGACGTTTACAATAGCGGCCGTACGCTAAGTTCGGTGCTCGACAATCCAGTGTTCGCTGGGTGGAAGTCGTGGCAGACGGAGTATCGAGGTCGCAACGGGCAACAGGCGCCGCGGAACCTATTTGCTCCATGCCCAATACGCGATCACTACGATGTCGCGCATAATCTGCTCACGAAACACAAGGCCAAACCGACGAATCAGGATGCTGCCGACGCGATCCAAAGCCAAGAGTACCGAAACCGTATGCTGGAATACGGCCGGGAATTGAGTCAATTGCTCGATCCAATGTGGGAAATGGCGATGCATGAGACTTCGGCCCCGCTGGATCCGAAGCATTCGGCACCTGGGAACTCCAGCCGTCCTGCGGCACGCAAAAACGCAGCGGAATAAAATTACCGGCGCCGCTGTCCAACTATTGCGCGTGGAAACGCGACAATCGCAGAAGCCATGCGCCGACTTTCGCAGTCGCTACTGGATTATGGAGGCATATTTATGGTGACGAGTACAAATGAGCCATTGAACCCGAAAGATTATTACCGATTGCCTTGGACCTTGACGGACAATGTGCTCGGTTGGCTCGAGCCCACCAAGCGGTGCAATCTTTACTGTGAAGGTTGTTACTCGCGGAATGACGCCAACAGCGACAAATCAATCGACGAGCTCCGATCGGACTTGCGAGTCTTCGTCAAGCAACGAAAGTTGGACTCGATCTCAATCGCTGGCGGCGATCCGCTCATGCACCCTGAAATTGTCGAAATCGTTCGGATGGTCCGCCACGACTTCGGGCTAAAGCCCATTGTGAATACGAATGGACTGGCGCTCACCCAGGGCTTGCTCGAAGCGCTGAAGCGCGCGGGCATTTTTGGGTTTACATTGCACATTGATTCAAATCAAACGCGACCCGGATGGAAAGGCAAGACGGAGTCCGAACTGAATGAACTACGGCTCCATTACGCAAAAATGTTGGCCGCTGTGGGTGGCCTGAGCGTTGCCTTCAATGCCACGGTGTATCGCCACACGTTGCACGAGGTGCCGGCACTGGTCAGCTTTGCGAGTAACCACATTGATATCGTGCATAGTATGGTGTTCATTCTGTTCCGTACTTCCAGTCAAGATGACTTCGAGTACTATGCGAACGGCAAGCGCGTGGATGTCGACCGTTTGGTCTATTTCGGTCAGGAAAGGAATCCTGAACCGATTACTGCGTCCGAAATTATCTCAGTCATCCGGCAGCAGCAACCAGACTTCGAACCTTGCGGTTACCTTGGGGGTACGGCTGATCCCAACAGCTTCAAATGGCTCATGGCGGGGCGGCTTGGTTCTCGGGGCAAGATTCACGGCTACATCGGCAAGCGTTACATCGAGGTGATGCAGGCAGGTCACCACCTCCTGTTCGATCGATACTTTGCGTATACGTCACCCCGGCTACTCCGAGCCGGTCGCAGTGCGGCTCTGTTTGGATCCGTCTTCGACCCGGGGTCACGTAAGGCAGCCAAGAACTATATCAAGTCGGCGATAGTCGCCCCGAGCAGTCTCTTTGAACCTGTTCATTTCCAATCCATCGTCATCATTCAGCCCATCGACACCATGGCTGATGGAACCACGAACATGTGCGACGGTTGTCCGGATATGACGGTTCACAACGGCGAATTGGTCTGGTCCTGTCGACTCGACGAGCGCCTGCAGTATGGGTGCTTGTTGCAGGCAATCCCTAAGTGAGGTTACTGATGGCCGTGCGTCATGCTTACGGGTTTCGAGCTCGTTGATGTCGTTGTGCAGGTTTCGTGCATACCGTGACATGCTTCACTCGCATGACTGTGCCCGCATGTGATGCTCGGTCCCAGCAAATCAGCTGGTCTCCGCTGATTGGCGCACAAGTCGCGCCACGCGCCTTTGCGTTTACTTGGATCACGGCTGGCGCGTGTCACGTCTTCTGCGCCCTGGGTCGCGAAGCCCAGCCGACTTGCCGGGCGACGGAGGTCATCATGCGCACACAATCTCGGCAGCACCCGTTGCCCGGCTGCTTGTCGCAGTCGCCAAAACCGCTGACATCGGGCACATCCGGACGGTCGCCGAGGAAATTGACGGCAGCGCCAGAGCCGGACTGCTTCCTGATGTGGAGTGAACATGAACTTCTAGCTGCATCAATTGTCATGGCTAGTAATGGCAAGATCCCTGGCGAAGTTGGCTTGGCTCACACTGTGTCTCACATTGGTCACCTGCCGGGCGACGTCGCCGGTTCTGCCGCCACCCATGCCCGCAGCGGCGAACAGCGGGTTTGGGAGCGTCCCGCCGCCCACCGGGCCCGCTGTGTTCTTCGAGCCGACGAGCACACCTGGCGAGACTCCGGCTGTGCCACCCGTGCCAGCATTGGCGGTCGAGGAGTTTGGTCCCAAAGGTCTCGTCGATGTTGGTGCCGAGCCGCACGTGCGCTTCAACCAACAGGTTGTGGATGTCGGAGAGGACCTGCTCGCTGAGCCCAGCCTGCGGATCGATCTTGTACCAAAAGTGGCGGGGCGCAGTCGCTTTCGTACGCCAGAGCTTCTGGTGTTCGAGCCACGAGCACTAAAACTTGCCCAGCACTACCAAGCTCGCATAACGGCAGCTCCGTCTGCCAGCAAGACACTGAAGGAGCTGCTTGTAGCCCACGCATTGAGCTGGGCATTCGATACGCCAGGGCCTTCGGTGCTGGACACGTATCCAACCAACGACGTGCCGCCCAGCGGCTGGACGCGCTGGCATCCCGTCTTGATCAAGCTGACGCAGCCAGTGACTGCGGCCGCGCTACGAAAGGCTCTGTCCGTGCGCTCGCTGGGAGCCGACGCGAAACCCATCGCCGTTCGTGTGGATGCCGTGTCGCCGGCTCGAGCTCGGCGCTGGGACTGGGCGAGCGAGCTTGTCAGTGACGATGAGCCACTTCGAGATCGGTTGTACCAAGTGCGGCCCGTCGAAGCTTGGCCCGTCGATCGTCAAATTGCCGTTGAGGTTGCTGCCGGCTTAGTCGGGCGGTTGGGGCCAGTGCCGTCGACCACTCCCTGGCGGCTGACTTGGACCACACCTGGACCACTTCGCATCGAATCCGTAACCACTGACGATGCTTACTGCGCGCAAACCTCAATTGTCATTCATTTGAGCGCGCAAATCACCAACTCGCAACTCTCCCACATTCGCATTTCACCCCGGCCGATCAACACCAAGATCAGCCTAGACTACTACTCAGATGAGTCAGAGCAGTCATGGTCCAGGTCCGGAACTGACGTCAGGTTTCGCGGCGCCTTCGTGCCTGGCCAGACTTACACGATCCAGATCGATCCCAGTCTTCGTGACGTTGACGGCTACACCGTGGGTGACGGGACAGCAGGCAAAGCGTGGAGCTCGCCGATTTCAGTCACAGGTGAGCGCAGTCTCCAGCTATCACGCGGAGGCATTTTCCCAAATGTTACGAATCCTCTCTTTGGCGTCACCACGCGCCTGGTAAAAACGCTACGCGTGCGCGCTGCGGTTTTGGACCTCAAGCAAACTCAGCGGGTGCTATTCGGTTCCGAAGATCTGAAGTCACCCAGCGTATTCGAACACCTTGGAATCGCCTCTCCGAACATCGTCATCCGCGACTACCCACTCGACGTTGAGGCCCCCACCTTTTGGTCCGACAAGGCTTTTGATCTAAGAGACTTGGTCGGTGACGTTCACGGTACAGTGCTGGTCGAGGTTGCGCCACTCGTGCTCGTGGACCGTCCGGCAAACGCACCTCTTGAGGAACCGCTGGTTGCGCAGCGGGCCGTGTATCGCAGAACCGATCTGGGCCCAATCACGTTTCATTCAATTACCAAGAGCGTGATCAAAGTGGCTCGATTGACCGATGGTCACCCCGTAGCAGGAGCCCAGGTAGCGCGCATCGATGGGGACAAGCAAGTCTTGATCGGACGCACTGATAACCAGGGGTTGCTTGTGGTGCCGTGGAAGGCGGGTCAGCTACCGCAGGACAGCCAAATCCTCGCCGTTTCAGAGCCAGCCACGCACGATCGAGTTCTGGTGCGCCTCGCGGAGGAGTACCAGGATCGACATCACGGCGCTGAAGCCTCGCAACTGCAGCGCGGCGAGCAGCGGCTACTGCAGAGTGGTGAACACCTGATGCTCCAGCTAACAACGGAACGCGACGCTTACCGGCCAGAAGAGTCGGTTACATTGGTGGGATTTGCGCTGGTGGACACGCCGTTCACGCGCAGCGGCCTGCGTCTCTTGCCTCCGGGCACCCCGATCACCGCGCGGGTAATCGACAAAGAGCAGAAAGTCACGACTGAGCAGTCGCTGCCACTCAGTGCTGACGGTAAATTCTGGGCTCGCCTGCCGCTCCGCAAAGGCATCCCTCTCGGCAGTCTCACCGTCGCCGCTGAGGCGCAAGGAACGACCACCCGCGCCCACGTCAAGTTAGAGGACTTCCGCGTTCCAGAATTCGAGGTGAGTGCGCGCGCGGCAAAGGACTCACTCTTGCTAGGTGAGAGCACAACCGTTCGTGTGCGCGCCAACCATTACTCCGGCGTACCCGTGACTTTCGAGCAGATGGCGTATATCGCGAGTTGCCGACCCTCGCGCTATGGGGTGCCGGGTCTCGAATCGGGATGGGTCGCTGGAGACGCGACGCCCAAACCCTACTGGTCAACCAATTCCGTCCGCCGCGTGGTTTCGACCGCCAACGGCGGACGCGGCAGCGTCGAGTTCACTCCCAGCTTCGACACGGGCGACTCCAAGAGCCTGCTGTGCTCGCTCGACGTCGAGGTCAAGGATGCAAGTCAGCAAACCGTCGGCGCCGAGACGAGTGTGCGAATTCACCCTGCCAGTCTCTATTTGGCCCTGCAACCACCCGTTGACCTTCACGCAGGTGATGACGCCAGCATCCCGCTGCGCGCGCTCAGCATTGATGGGCAACGTCGCGCGGCTAGCGACGTGAAGCTGAGTATCACCCGCAACTGGATGGAAGAAACCCACACAACAGTCGCTGGTCGCGTTCACACTAGCTGGCAGCAACGCCACGAAACCGTTGCCAAGTGCCAGCTAGACGCAAAGGTGGATCGCGACGCTCACTGTTCGATTAGGCAGGCAAAGCAGGGCCAATACGCGATCGAAGCTAACGCCCGCGATGGCTCCCGAGTTGCAATGACGACCGCACGATTCTTCGTTTCGAGCAAGCCGCTCTACTCGCCCCCCGCAAGCAGCGACGTTGACGACGAGTTTCCGCAGTACCTCGATGTTCAACTCGTCCAAACCGATACTAGCGCGAGCCCCGAGCGCGAGTTTGCACCTGGTGCTCACCTGCGAGCGACAGTACGCAGCCCGTGCGCCAGTGGCAGCGCCGTCGCACTTCTCGAACGCGCGGGCATTCGTGACCAACACGCGCTGACTTTGGTCGACCACACGGCAACATTGAGTCTCCTTGTAGATGACACCTGGGTACCGCACGTTGATCTCGCGGTGCAGACTCTGTGCAAATCCGAAGCGGGTTATCCCATAGTCGAAAACAGCAACCAACGCATCGTCGTGTCGAGCTCTCGGCGCGAACTCAAGGTTGACGTTTCCGTGCCGGCCCGCGCTACGCCGGGGCAGGCACTGCCCATCGCCGTCGCGGTTCACGACACCGACAGCAAGCCCGTGCCCCGCGGACATGTGACCCTCTGGGCCGTGGACGAAGCCGTGCTGTCACTCGGTGAACACCGTGTTGAGAATCCGCTTGGCCATTTTCTGTCCAAACGAGAAGCAGAAACGTCGATGAACCACGACTATGGTGCGCTTCTTCCTGCCTACGTGCCCGTAACGAAGGATCCTTTGCTGGATCCTGATGCTTGCGACACTTATGGCTCGGGTGGCATTGGTCTCAGCGGAATCGGCACGGGTGGCGGCGGTCGC
>Ga0265340_10000812_pt1 | contig 17735 bp, 17 predicted proteins | sample 4CB225metaG_FD_202082 | JGI IMG/M metagenome (GOLD analysis project Ga0265340, IMG submission 202082) | Rhizosphere microbial communities from Carex aquatilis grown in University of Washington, Seatle, WA, United States - 4-CB2-25 metaG | ecosystem: Host-associated > Plants > Roots >...
CGGACCGCCGGCAACTCGTCCAGCAGGTAGATCCGGCGGTCGTCCAGTGACCGCATCTCGTCCCCGAGTTCGAGCAACCGGTCCCCCGTTCCGCATCCGCGTCTTCGCAGAGCTTCGGCGCCGGCCGGATTCGTGTCCCGGATCCGCTGATCGCGGTCGAGAACCATCATCGAGGTCTCGCTGTCCTCCCACAGAATCTGGAGGAGGGCCCGACGACCGGCAGCCGGTGGAGCGGTCGTCAGGTCACCAGGCATGCTCAGTGACGGGTGGGATGGGCCGGCCGGTGACCGCCTCGTCCACGGCATCGAGCAAGGCGTAGGCCGCGAACGGCTTGGTGAGATAGGTGGCGCCAAGTTCCCGGCCGCGCAGGATGTCCCGCTCCAGGGCCGACGCCGAGACGAAGATCGCCGGTACCCGGGAGGGGTCGTTCTCCCGTAACCGGGCCAGCAATTCGAAGCCGTTCATTCCGGGCAGGCCGACGTCCAGAACGTAGGCGTCCGGCGAGCCGAACTGGTCCACGGAATCGAGGGCCAGATCGGCATCGGGCATCGCGATCACCCGGTGACCGACCATGACCAGCCGCATCGAAATCAGGTCGCGAACATCCGGGTCGTCTTCGACCACTAACAGTCGGGCCATGGTGCCTCCTCGATCGGCAGTTACTCGTGGTCTTGCATCGGCCCGACCACCACCTGCACTTGAGTTCACCAGCCGTCCCCACCCGAACGTCGCATCCCTGCGCTCGAGGAATGACGCAGGGTTACCGCCCAGTTATCCGGTGATGGCACCGAGCAAATCGTGCCGGGTGAGCACGCCGACCGGCTTGCCATCCGCGACCACCATTACTGCGTCGGCCGATTCCAGGGCCTTGCGCGCGGCCTCGACCGGCTCACCCGCGCCGACCAGCGGCAGCGGAGCGGACATGTGCCGCTCGACCGGATCGGCCAGGGCGGCCTTCCCGGTGAAGATGGCCTCCAGCAGGTCCCGCTCGCTGACCGAGCCGGCCACCTCACCGGCCATCACCGGCGGTTCCGCGTTCACCACCGGCATCTGGGACACGTGGTACTCGCGCAGGATCTCGATCGCGTCCCGGATCGTCTCGGTCGGATGCGTGTGCACCAGGGCCGGCAGGTCACCTACCTTGGCCCGGAGCAGATCGCCCACTGTGAGCTCGGCGTCCTCGGTGAGGAACCCGTAGGACGCCATCCAGCGATCGTTGAAGATTTTGGCCAGGTAGCCCCGCCCGCCGTCCGGCAGCAGCACGACCATCACGTCGTCCGGGCCCAGACCCTGCGCCACCCGCAGGGCCGCGACCACCACCATCCCGCACGAACCACCGACCAGGAGCCCCTCCTCGCGGGCCAGCCGGCGGGTCATCGCGAACGAGTCAGCGTCCGAGACGGCGATGATCTCGTCCGGCACGCTCGGGTCGTAGGCCGCGGGCCAGAAGTCCTCGCCGACGCCCTCGACCAGGTACGGCCGGCCGGAGCCCCCGGAGTAGACCGAGCCCTCGGGGTCGGCCCCGATCACCCGGACCGGTCCACCGTTGCGCTGGGCCGACTGATCCTTCAGGTAACGACCGGTGCCCGAAATGGTGCCACCGGTGCCGACCCCGCAGACGAAGTGCGTGACCCGGCCCTCGGTATCGGCCCAGATCTCCGGCCCGGTGGTGGCGTAATGACTGGCCGGCCCTTCCGGATTGGAGTACTGGTCGGGTTTCCAGGCCCCCGGGATCTCCCGGACCAGGCGGTCCGAGACGGAGTAGTACGACTCCGGGTGGGCCGGCGGCAGTGCGGTCGGGCAGACCACCACCTTCGCACCGTAGGCGGCCAGCACATCCCGCTTGTCCTTGCTGACCTTGTCCGGGCAGACGAAGACACAGCGGTAACCCTTGCGCTGAGCCACCAGGGCCAGGCCGATCCCGGTGTTCCCGGAGGTGGGCTCGACGATGGTGCCACCGGGTTTGAGCCGGCCGTCGGCCTCAGCCGCCTCGATCATGCGCAGCGCGATCCGGTCCTTCACCGACCCGCCCGGGTTCAGGTATTCGACCTTGGCCAGCACCAAAGGAGCCAGCCCCTCGGTCACCCGGCTCAGCCGCACCAGCGGGGTGTTGCCCATCAGATCCACGATTGACTCTGCGTACTTCACGCCTCCATGGTGCCATCCCCCTGTGCCGTGATCATGCACAGTTGCACGCAGGCCCGGTATCGAGCGCGCAGACGTGCATGATCACGGGGATTGGGGTTCAGCTGAGCCGTTCGTAGATGATGGCCATCCCCTGACCTCCGGCGATGCACATGGTTTCCAGGCCGTACTGGAGGTCGCGGCTGCGCAACCCGTTGAGCAGGGTGGTGGCGATCCGGGCGCCGGTCATTCCGAACGGGTGACCCAGGGCGATCGCGCCGCCGTGCACGTTCAGCGTGTCCAGGTCGATCCCGAGGTCCTGCGCGCTGGGCAGCACCTGGGCCGCGAACGCCTCGTTGATCTCGAACAGGTCGATGTCGGAGATGGACATACCGGCTCGGGCCAGCACCCGGCGGGTGGCCTCGACCGGCCCGAGACCCATGATCTCGGGTGAGAGCGCCGAGGCCGCGGTGGCTACGATCCGGGCCAGCGGTGTCAGCCCGAGCTCCTGAGCCCGGGTGTCACTCATGATCACCAGGGCGGCGGCGCCGTCGTTCAGCGGGCAGGCGTTACCGGCCGTGATCGTGCCCGCCTCCCGGAAGACCGGCTTCAGGGTTTCCAGCTTGGCCAGCGTGGTCCCGGGCCGGGGGCCGTCGTCGGTGCTGATCACCGTGCCGTCGGGGAGGGTGACCGGGGTGATCTCGCGGGCGAAAAAGCCGTCGGCAATCGCCTTCTCGGCCCGGTTCTGGCTCTCCACCGCCCACTGGTCCTGCTCCCGCCGGCTGATTCCGCGCAGTGTGGCCACGTTCTCGGCGGTCTGGCCCATCGCGATATAAGCATCCGGCAACCGGCCCTGCGCCCGTGGGTCGGTCCAGGTCGCGTTCGAGGCGGCGGTCGCCGCGGTCCGCTCCCGGGCCTGATCGAAGATCGGGTTCACGGCCTGCTCGCCGTCCACCAGACCCATGTACCGGGAGACACACTCGACCCCGGCGGCGATGAAGACGTCACCCTCCCCGGCCCGGATCGCGTGGAAGGCCATCCGCTGGGTCTGCACGCTGGAGGCGCAGAACCGGTTGACCGAGGCCCCCGGCACGGCCTCCAGGCCGAGCATCACCGCGATCATCCGGGCGATGTTGTTGCCGTGCTGCCCGGAGTTGTCTGCGGCCCCGACATAGATGTCCTCGACGGTCGCCGGGTCGAGCGCCGGCACCTGCGCCAAAGCGGCCCGGGTGATCTGCGCGAGCAGGTCGTCGGGGCGAAGGTCCTTGAGCGATCCCTTGACCGCCCGGCCGATCGGGGAGCGGGCGGTGGAGACGATGACTGCTTCGGGCATGGTGAACTCCTCCTCGACACCGGCGGCAACAGCGCACCTTCCGGCGAAGCTAACCAGGTGCGCTCCGGTCAGGCCCCCGGTTCCGGCGTGGCCGAGCCCACAGCCAGACCGCTTGCCGGGGGCGGCGTCGGGGTTCGGCGACGACGGAATGCGGCCCAGCGCCCACGCGGGCCACGCTCGGCGCCGAGAACCTCGATCCCGGACACCTCGGTACCGGCTGCGTCCACGGCCCGAACCGCGGCGTGGGCGACGTCGTCGATGCCCTCACCGCGCCGGACGTCCGGTTGCTCCTCCCGCTCGTCCGGCCAGTAGCCGAGCGCCGCCGCCACGCTCGGCAGCATTGCGTCGGCCACCCGGGCGTACCCGGTCGCCGACGGGTGAAACTTGTCGGCGCTGAACATCTCGGCCGGCCGGGCGGCGAACTCCGGCCCCAGCAGGTCACCGAGCGACACCGACCGGCCGCCGGCCTCGACCACGGCGATGGTCTGGGCGGCGGCCAGTTCCCGGCTGAACCGGCGGGCCAGATAGCGCAACGGGTGCGGGATCTGCTCGATCGTGCCCAGATCGGGGCAGGTGCCGACGACGACCTGGGCGCCCACCTCGCGCAGCCGGCGAACGGCGGCATCCAGCCCCCGGACGGCCACGGCGGGCCGTTTGCGGTGCGTCACATCGTTGGCGCCAACCATGATCACCACGACATCGGGAGCGGCGACGTCGTCCAGTAATTGGCGGGTCTGCCCCTCCAGGGCCAGCGATTGCGCGCCGACCACCGCATAATTGCGGAGCTGGACCCTCCGGCCGGCGATCTTGGCCAGACCCATCGCCAGCACCACTCCGGGGGTTTGCCACGGATGATCGGTACCCAGCCCGACCGCGGTCGAATCGCCGAGGAAGGCCAGTTGAATCGGTTCGTCCGGGCCGTGGCCGTAGATCCCCTCGCCACCGGGACCGGCATCGCCGAACGGCTGCCCGATCAACTTGCGAGCCATCTTCACTTCGGTCACGAGCAGGCCGTACGCGGCGGCCCCCAGGGCCCCGATTCCGCCACCTCCGAAGGCCGCGGTGGCAGCGATCCGGCGGGCGCGACTGGCTCGACTCACGGTAGAACTCCCTTCGGTAGTACTCAGACAACACGCTAACGACCGTGAACCCTTCCCACATCGGGAGTTGTCCGGCATCACGGTGTCCAACCACCGACCGTCCGGCGAATTCCAGCCAGCCAAACCTCCGTGATCATGCACGCGGGCACGGTCCTGGCGTGCAATCGTGCCGAGGGAATCTCCCGGCCGAAGGCGGGGAATCACGAGCAGAAGGTAATTGCGTGGCGCCTGCTCCTACAGCAGTTGATAGATCCGCTGGATGGCCTCGACGGCGACGAGCCGGAACCGGTCCGAGCGTTCCGGGCCGTCCGAGTCACCGGCCAGCCGGTCGTGGCCCAGCCGGTCGTGCCCCAGCAGGTCGTGCCCCAGCACCAGGGCCTGATCGGCCAGCGCGTAGCCGGACAGTTCCGGCACCGGCCGGCGCGGTTCGCCGTCGGCCTCGGCCGTGATGTCGGCCAGATTCTGCAGACCGGCCCGGATCGCCTGGAGCTGCTCCTGGGCCTGGGCTCCCTCGCGGGCGGCCAGCCGTGGACCGACCACCCGCAGCCGAGTGGCCAGCCGATCCAGGTGGCGGACGGCTTCGGGGTGAGTGGGGCTGAGCGTCGTCATCGGGTCGTCCTCACTTGTCATCGGCAGGCGTTGACCAGCGCGGTGAACAGCGACAGGTCCTCCCCGGCCTCGGGGTGCCACTGGACGCCGAGGAAGAACGGGAGGGAGGAGTCCTCGATCGCCTCGATCGTGCCGTCCGGCGCCACCGCCGTCACGCTCAGCCCCGACCCCAGTTCGTCGATGCCCTGATGGTGGTAGCTCGGGACGTCCGCCTCGACCCGGCCCAGGGCCTTGGCCAGCAGCGACCCGGCGGTGACCAGAGCCGGGTGGTGCCCGTAGACGGCATCCGCGGGCGCATGCTCGCTGCTGCCCAGGGTGTCGGGCAGGTGCTGGATCAGGGTGCCGCCGCGGGCCACGTTGATCAGTTGCAGGCCCCGGCAGATTCCGAGCACGGGAAGACCAGCGGTCTGCGCCACGGCCAGCAGCCCGAGTTCGGCGGCATCCCGATCGGGGCGTGGCGGCGCGGTGGTCTGCAGCGCGGTCGCGTGGTAACGGCTCGGGTCGATGTCCGGACCGCCGGAAAGGATCAGGCCGTCCAGCCGGGGCATGGCCTCCTCGATCAGATCCGGTACCGGGGGCAGGAGCACGGGCAGTCCACCGGCGGCCACCACCGAGCGAATGTACCGGGAAGGCAGCAGCATGGCCGGAGTGTCCCAGACCCCCCAGCGGGCTTCTTCCTCGTAGCAGGTCAGCCCGATCATCGGGCGGGCGGCCGTCATAATGGCGTCACGTAGGCGCCGGTGATCCCGCCGTCCACCAGGAAGTTGGACGCCGTCACGAACGAGGCGTCGTCGCTGGCCAGGAAGGCCACCGCGGCCGCGATCTCGGCTGGTTCGGCGAATCGGCCGAGGGGCACGTGCACCAGTCGGCGCTGGGCCCGTTCCGGGTCGCTGGCGAACAGGTCCATCAGCATCGGGGTGGCCACCGGTCCCGGTGAGATCGCGTTCACCCGGACTCCCTGGCGGGCGAACTGGACCCCCAGTTCCCGGGTCAGGGCCAGCACCCCACCCTTGCTGGCGGTGTAGGAGATCTGCGAGGTCGCGGCGCCGACGGTGGCGACGAAGGACGCCGTGTTGATGATCGAACCGTGGCCGGCCGCCAGCATGTACGGCAGTACCGCCTGGCAGCCGAGGAAGACTGAGGTCAGGTTGACGTCCTGGACCCGTTTCCAGGCCTCCAGGCTGGTGTCCAGGATGGAGTCGTCGTCCGGAGGGGAAATCCCGGCGTTGTGGAAGGCGACGTCGATCCGGCCGTAGGTGGCCAGGGTCTGCTCGTAGACCCGGGCATTGTCGGCGGGACTGGTGACGTCGGCGGCCAGGAACAGGCCATCGAGTTCGGCGGCCAGCCCCTTACCGGCTTCCTCGGCCAGATCGACGATCACGACCCTGGCCCCCTCGGCGGCCAGTCGCCGCGCGCAGGCCCGGCCGATCCCGCCGGCCCCGCCGGTGATGACCGCTACCCGGTCGGTAAAACGCTCCACGCTGCGTGCTCCTCCTCGGTAAATCGCTACCGTAACTCCCGCCGGCAACTCCCGCCGACGGTCCCCCTGGCCCGGATCAGTCGGTGGCGAAAAAAACGTTCTTCAGCTCGGTGAACGAGTCGAGGGCGTCGGGACCCAGTTCCCGGCCCAGGCCGGAACGCTTGAAACCACCGAACGGCGTGCCGTAGCGCACCGAGGAATGCGAGTTCACCGACAGGTTGCCACTCTCCACCGCGCGTGCCACCCGTAGCGCCCGGCCGAGGTCACGGGTCCAGATCGACCCGGAGAGTCCGTAGTCGCTGTCGTTGGCCAACGCGATCGCCTCGGCCTCGTCCTCGAACGGCAGGACGGCGACGACCGGCCCGAACACCTCCTCCCGCCAGACCCGGTCAGCGGGCGAGGCCGGGAGCACGACGGTCGGCGGGTACCAGTAACCGGCACCTTGCGGGGCACTGCCGGTGAAGGCGACCCGCACCGCGGCGCCGTCGGCGTCCACCCCGGCCTCGACGAACCCGCGGACCCGTTCCCGCTGAACCGCACTGATCAACGGTCCCATCTGGGTGGTCTCCTCGGCCGGGGGGCCGACCCGGACACCGGCCACGGCCGGCTCCAGAAGCTCAAGAAAGCGGTCGTAGACCGTTCGCTGAACCAGGATCCGCGAACGCGCGCAGCAGTCCTGACCGGCATTGTCGAAGACCGCGCCCGGCGCGGTGGCGGCGGCCCGCTCCAGGTCGGAATCGGCGAACACGATGTTCGCGGACTTACCGCCCAGCTCCAGCGTGACCCGTTTCACCTGATCGGCGGCCAGGCGCAGGATCCGGGTGCCGACCGCCACCGATCCGGTGAAAACGATCTTGCGGACCCGCTCGTGGGTGACCAGTCGCTCGCCCGCCACCGTTCCCAGGCCGGGCAGAACCTGGAACACGCCGTCGGGCAGACCGGCCTCCAGCCCCAGCTCGGCCAGCCGGAGGGCGGTCAGCGGGGTCAGCTCGGCCGGTTTGAGCAGCACGGTGTTACCGGCGGCCAGGGCCGGGGCCAGCCCCCAGCCGGCGATCGGCAGCGGAAAGTTCCAGGGCACGATCACCGCGACCACCCCCAGCGGTTCGGCGAAGGTCACGTCCAGGCCCCCGGCGACCGGGATCTGCCGACCGAACAGCCGTTCCGGGGCGGCGGCGTAGTACTCCAGCACATCGCGGACGTTGCCGGCTTCCCAGCGGGCTCCGCCGATGGTGTGCCCGGCCGCGCTCACCTCAAGCTGAGCCAGTTCTTCCCGGTGCTCGTCGACCACGGCGGCGAACCGGCGCAGCAGCCGGGCCCGGTCGGCCGGAGCCACCGCCCGCCAGCCCGGCCCGGCCGCGACCGACCGGGCCACCGCGGCGTCCACCGCGGCGACGTCCAGCATCTCGACCTTGGCCACGACGTGCTCGGTGGCCGGGTTGATCACCTCGAACACGCTCACCCGAACCCCCTCACGCCCTCCCGTGATCATGCACGTCTGCACGCTCGGCACCAACCGCATGAGCGCTGGCGAGCGTGCAAACGTGCATGATCACGGGGGAGATTTTGATCAGAACCGCTCGAAACCGCGCCGGCGCTCCCAGTCGGTGACCACACTGTCGTAAGCCTCGAGCTCGACATCGGCGGCCCGGACGTAATGCGCCACCACGTCCTCGCCGAAGGCGCTCTTGGCCAGTTCGGAATCGGCGAAGGTGTCCCGGGCCTGGCGCAGCGTGGTCGGGATCCGGGCCAGGTCCGACTCGTAGGCGTTGCCGACGAACGCACCCTCCAGCGGCAGGCTGGCCCGGATCCCGAACAAGCCTCCGGCCAGCATCGCGGCCTGAGCCAGGTAGGGATTGACGTCGCCGCCGGGCACCCGGTTCTCCACCCGCAGCCCGGCATCGGTACCGACCACCCGGAGCGCGCAGGTCCGGTTGTCCTCACCCCAGGCAATCGCCGTCGGCGCGAACGAGTCGGCCCGGAACCTCTTGTAGGAGTTGATCGTCGGGGCGTAGAGCAGGGTGAAGTCGCGCAGCGTGGCCAGAACCCCGGCGACGAAGCTCTTGAAGATCGGGCTGCGGCCGTCGGAGAATTCCGAGTTCCGTTCTTCGGCGAACACCAGCGACCCGTCGACGCCCCGCAGGCTCATGTGGATGTGGCAGGAATTGCCTTCCCGCTCGTCGAACTTGGACATGAACGTCAGTGACTTGCCGTGCCGGCTGGCCAGTTCCTTGGCCGCGGTCTTGAATACGACGTGGTTGTCGGCGGTGGTCAGCACCCGCTCGTACTTGAAGATCACCTCGTGCTGCCCGAGGTTGCATTCGCCCTTGGACGACTCCACGGTCAGGCCGGCGTTGTACATCGTGTTGCGGATGTCGCGGATCAGCGGCTCGTCGCCGCTGGTGCCGAGGATCGAGTAGTCGACGTTGTAGCGGGTGGAGGCCTCCAGACCCTCGAAGTTGGACTGGTGCGCTTCCTGATAGGTGGTGTTGAAGACGATGAACTCCAGTTCGGTGGCCCCGAACGGAACGCAGCCGAGTTCGTTGGCCTCCCGGATCTGGGCCTGGAGCACCTGACGGGGGGACTGCCGGACGGGCGTGCCGTCCAGCCAGGACAGGTCGCACTGCACCATTACGGTGCCGGGCAGCCACGGCGCGGCCCGGAGCGTGGACATGTCCGGCTTGATCAGGAAGTCACCGTAGCCCTGCTCCCAGGACGAGATGTCGTACCCGGAAACGGTCTTCATGTCGACGTCGACGGCGAGCAGATAGTTGCAGCCCTCCATGCCCTGGTCCATCACGGTGTCCAGGAAGTACCGGGCGTGAACCCGCTTGCCCTGCAACCGGCCTTGCATGTCGGTGAAGACGACGAGCACGGTGTCCACGTGGCCCGACTCAATGGTCTGCCCGAGCTTGGCCATGGAGAGCGGGGAACTGGTGCTCTCTGTCATCGGGGTGGTTCCTTTCACTCGTCTCGCTCGTGACTGGCGGTGAGGTGTTCGGGTATTTCCGGTATTTCAGTCCAGCAAGCCCCGCAGCAGGGCGGACGTCGCCTGGCAATGCTCTTCCATCACCGCGCGGGCCCGGAGGCGATCGCCGTTCAGCACGGCCGTCACGATCTCGGCGTGCTGGGCGTCGGAATGAGCGATGTTCGGGGCCAGGACCGGAATCCGGGACAGCAGATCGGCCACCGTCGAACGGGCCTGGGTGACGGCGTCGACCAGCATCGCCGAGCCGCTCAGGGTGGCGATCGCCAGGTGCAGCCGGGAATCGGCGACCCGCCGGGCCCCGTCGTCCTGGACCACTCGGGAGGCTTGCAGCACATCCCGCAGCCAGGCCCGCTGGTCGGCGGTCAGGTCGGCGGCGGCCGCCAGCCCGGCCGCCCCCGGCTCGACCACGCTGCGGAAGGCCAGCGCATCGGCGATCGCGGCCGGACTGGGACGGGATCCGCCCACTCCACCACCGCGGTAGAGCACCACCGTGCCCCCCGTCCGGCCCCGGCTGGTGTGCACCATCCCGGCCTGTCGCAGAGCCCCGATCGCGTCCCGCAGCGTGGCCCGGCCGACCTTCAGCCGCTCGGCGAGCTCCCGCTCCGACGGAAGCCGCTCGCCCTCCGCGAAGACACCCAGCCGAATCGCCGTGGCCAGGTGCTCGACGGTGGATTCGAAGGCATTTCCCTCCCGCACCGGACGCAGCACGGCCTCGGACAGGGACGCCGGCGGCCCAGTCAACGCAGTCATCGACCCTCACTTCCGCAAACCACCGCAGATCACCCATCCAGGGGCAAGCTTAGTCGCGATCATCGGGCGCAAGGCTCAATCGAACCCGAACCGAAACTATCATTCGGTGACGAGTGGCGACTCGAGGTAACCCCGGCCGGCCAGTAGCGTCCAGACCTCCTGCACCGCCTCGGCCACCTCGAGCCGGGAGGTGTCCAGGCGCAGATCGGCGTCCCCGGGCTCCTCGTAGGGCGAGGAGATGCCGGTGAAGTCGGGAATCAGGCCCTGCCGGGCCCGGGCGTACAGACCCTTGCGATCCCGGCGCTCACATTCGGCCAACGGGGTCGAGATGTGCACCAGAACAAAATCACCGACCTCCTCGACCCCGGCCCGGACCTCGGCCCGGGCCTGCGCGAAGGGCGCGATCGGCGCGCAGATGGCCATCCCGCCGTGCCGGCTCACCTCGGTCGCGACGAACCCGACCCGGCGGATGTTGAGGTCACGATCGGCCCGGCTGTACCCGAGCCCGGCCGAGAGCAGTCGCCTGACCTCGTCGCCGTCCAGCAAGGAGACGGTCCGCCGGGTGTGCTCGGTCAGCCGCTCGGCCAGCGCCTTGGCCACCGTGGACTTGCCGGAGCCGGAAAGGCCGGTGAAGAAGACCGTAACCCCGCGCCGTCCCGGTGGCGGCACGGCCCGCTCACGCTCGGCGGCGAACCGCGGATGGGGCGGCGCGTTGAGCTGGTCGAGTTCGGTGGGGTCGCAGACCTCGGTGGCCCGGTAGCCCTGGGCCACCCAGCGCAGCAGGGTTCCGTCGTCCGGAGCCGATCGGGGGGCCGGGGGCAGCTTCGGCACCGCCACGGCGGCGGCGACCGAGACGATCCCCGCGGCCACCGCATCCTCGGCCAGGCCCCGCACCACCCGCCAGAGTCCGGCCGGTGGCAACGGGGTCGGCCGCTGGGCGCCGAGGACCGCCAGCCAGAGCACGGCCTGATTGGATTCGCTGGCCCGGGCCAGCACGGCCTCGACCGCCTTCGTGCTGATCGACGAGGTGACCAGGACGACGATCAGCCCGGTCGGAGCGGAAGTGGTTTTCGTCGCCCGCAGCTCGGCCCAGACCTGGCTGGGGCTGCGCCGGCCACCCCGGAGCGGGCCGTGGCTGAACGGGCGCAGCGCCTCGAAAGCCGGCCCGGCGCCGGCGCCGGGCGGCCGCAACACGGCGACCGGGGTGCCCTCGGCGTCCTCCAGCACGACCCGGCCCGCCCCGAGTTCGGGTGGGGGCAGGATCGCAACCGGAGGCACCTTGAGCGCCCCGCAGAGCACGAGCTCGACCAGCTCCAGCACCGCCAGCGGGGGGTGCCAGCTCGGCCGTCCAGCGACGGATTCCAGGTCTGACAAAGATCGCAAGTCTGACATGGAGCAAGATCGTACTGAGGTCAGGCGGGCGAGATCAGCGGCCGCGCAGGATCGAGATCAGCCGGAGGATCTCGATGTACAACCACACCAGGGTGACGACCAGTCCGAAGGCCGCGGTCCAGGCGTAACGCTCCGGCAGGCCGTTGCGAATGCCCTGGTCGATGTAGTCGAAGTCGAGCACCAGGTAGACCGCGGCCAGGCCGACACCGAAGGCACTGATCAGCAGGCCGAGGCCGCCGACGCTGTAGACGCTGTGCCCACCGAAGATCGCAAAGCCCAGGTTGATGAAGGTGAAGACCAGGTAACCGGCGCCGGCGATCAGCACCATCCGGGTGAACTTGGGGGTTACCCGGATGACCTCGAACTTGTACAGCGCCAGCATGGCGCCGAACGTGGCCAGGGTGCCGAGCACGGCCTGAAGCACGATGCCGTCGTACTGGGTCTCGAACGCGCGGCTGATGCCGCCGACGAAAACGCCTTCGACCGCGGCGTAGGCGAACATCAGCGGCGGCCGGATGGTCTTGCTGAAGCTGACCACCATGGCCAGCCCGAACCCGCCCAGGGCCGCGACCAGGACCACACCGAAGTTCTCCGGCTTGACCAACTGATACGCGATACCGGCGGAGACCAGCAGCACGGCGAACAGCGACGCGGTCCGCATCACCACGTCGTCGAGGGTCATCCGGCCGGTGTCGTAGGCCGTCGCCGACGGGGCGGCGTACATGTCCTGCAGATCCCCGGCGGTGGGCGTGCGCGTGTCGAACGTCGCGTGACCTCCGCGGGCGAACTGCTCGCTGCGCCCGAAGACGGGATTCCTGCTCTGCATCGGTCCTCCGACATTAGGTTTCTGAAGTGCACCTACGTCAACGATAATGCCCAGACCGGCCGCCAAGTTCCCGGCGGCGGATCTTCCCAGCACATTCCCAGCCCCGGGCCGGCCGGTACCGGTCGATGCCGGTCGACATACCGGCCGATACCTGGCCGAATCAGCCGCGGACGGCGGCGCTCAGCTCCCGGACCGCCGGTCGCTGCCGCCACGGACGGAGCAGCGCCAGCACCCGGACGAGCTCACGCTGGGTGCGCACGGAGCCGGTCGCCGTGGCCAGCGTGATCGCCTCCAGCCCGCTGTGGGCAGCCTGATCCGGCGCTCCGGCCAGGGCCTGGGCCCCGGCCAGCCAGGAGAGAAAGAACCCCTGGTCCCGGGGGGAGAAGCCGCCGCCGGGCAGTGCGGCCTGGTACAGCTCGACCGCCTGCTGCGGCTGCCCGGCCTCGACGTGACAGGCGGCGGTCTGCATCGACAGCACCGCCGCCGTGTAGTGCCCGCCCAGCGTGCTCCGATCCGGGCTGGCCCCGTCCTCACAGAGAAGCTCCTGCGCCAGCTCCAGCCGGCGCTGGAGGAGATGCGCCGGGACGCCGAGCATGGCCTCGGCCCGCGCCTCCTGCTGCGCGGCCTCGGCCTGGACCCGCAACGGCAGCCGCCAGGGGCCGCTGCGAGCGGCCTGGCTGAGCGCCAGCATCCGCGCGGGCTCACGGTCGTCGTAAGCGGACTGGGCCTTTTTCAGCAGTACGTACCCCTGCATCGGCGCGTCGCCGGCTAGCTGGGCCCACTCGGTGGCCCGGTCGTGCCAGTACAACGCCCGAATGGTGTCCCGGCCGTCACGGTAGAGCCAGCCGGCGAACTCGGCTCCCCGCGCGCCGACGGCCAGCAGATCGCGGCGGACCGCCGGCCTGACCTCGCGTGCGTGCGACTGGATGGCCCCGAGCACGGCCAGCACCTGCGGCAGGACGGCTCGCGCCCCGAGTTGACCGTCGACCGACTTCAGCCGGGCCAACTGGCGACCGTAGTAGTCGACCACCGCGCCGTCCAGGTAACGATGCGCGTCCTCCAGAGCGGCGACGACATGTTTGCCTTCGACCCTGCCTTCGACCCTGCCTTCGAGCCGGCCTTCGACACCTTCGAGCCGGCCTTCGACCCGGCCCTCGACGGCCGGACCCAGGCCGGACCGGCTCGAGGTCGGCGGCAATGGCCGGGCCGTGGCGGCGGAGTGGAATCGTTCCCGGTCCTCATCGGTGGAGCGGCGCAGGGCGGTGTCCAGGGCCGCCTGCAACTCCGGGCGCGGAGTCAGGGCCGGGCCGAGGGCCTCCCATTTGGAGACGGTCCGGACGCAGACCCCGAGATGCTCGGCGAAGGCCCGCACGGACAGCCGCAGGGCCTGTCGCAACAATCGCGTTTCCCGGCCCGACCATTGATGCACACTCGCCCGATGCACACTCGTCTGATCCGCTGTCGTCATGCCGACCCCCGTTGGCTGATTACGCAGCCTCAAACTCTACCTGGAGGGTGAGGGGTCAGCGCAGCCAGACGCACAGGTCAGAGCCGGGTACTGCCGAAATGATCGAACTCCCCGGCTTTCGCCCCGCCGATCCAGCGGGCGAACTCGGCCGCACTCAATCGCAGGATCGGGCCGGCGGCGGCGTCCTTGGAATCGCGCACTTCGATCAGACCCGCCTCCCGGCGCATCTCTATACATGATCCGGTGTCATTGCTGGCGCTTGCTTTGATCCATCGATTAGAGCTGATCATGATTTATAATCCTCAATCGGAACGGACTTGGTCTGCAGCACCGAGAGCACATAACGGTACTCCTGCAACTGAGCCTCCTGCTCCATGTACCTGGCGCCCATGGGGATCTCCACATAGGCCACCGCCGGATCATCCGGATCGTCGAAATCGAGCAGGGTAAATGCACCTCGCATCGGGTAGGCGCCGGCCGCCCACGGGATGACTCGAATCGACACGATGCCCGCCCGGACAACGCTCAGCAAGTGTTCAAACTGGGCCTGCATTATTTCGGGCGATCCCACCACAAGCGCAAGCGCACCGGCACCGAGCGTCACCCTGAACCGGGGCGGTGGATCTTGCTCGAGTACGGCTCGCTGACGATCCAGCCGGAATTTCAGCCGCTTCTCGATCACCGAAAGGTCTAACCGATCATCGGCGGAGATCACCGCCCGGGCGTAATCAGGAGTCTGTAGCAGTCCATGCACAAGTTCGGGATGATATGCCTCGATGCTTCGGGCTGCGCCCTCAAGACCGGCGTAGAGGCCGAGCCAATCCGGAACGACGAGATCGCCGTACTCCTCCCAGTACGTGCCTCCCCGGGTGCCCTGAGCCAGGGCCACCAAGGCTTCGGTCACGTCCGGTGGTGCGGAGTAGAGATTGCACAACGCCCAGATGTCGCCGACCTTGACCGGAACCTTGCCCTTTTCGATGCGCCACATCTTGGTCGGCCCAGCGATTCCGGCGACCTCGACGTCCTCATGTGTTTTGCCCGCCTGCTCACGCAGTCGCCGCAAGCGGATCCCGAGTTGACGACGCACCAACGCAGAACTGGTCCCAGCCAACGCCATCGCAAAAAATCTTCCTGCTTGGATACGCCCCAGTAGCCACTCATGAGTATTGCCCGGTATCCGACTTTTCGCAAAGCAGGCTTATGATCACACTTCAGCCACGGCCCGGGAAACGCTTGCCACCCATCCGGAGTTCACGCCCCCCGCCACCGCAGCCGGTCCGGCCTTCGGCGCCGCCGCACTTCGCCGTCGTCAAACTTCGTCCCGTTCAGGTTCAGCGGCCGTTCCACTCCAGAACCGGCGCCGGGACGCCGATGACACACCGTTGTCAAAACCGCCGGAGGGCAACCAGCGAATCTGGACACTCGCCATTTCCCGCCGCGGATCCCGGGCCAAGCCCTTGGGGAGAGTGATTTGGTATGACCGCAATCCTGGTGGTCGAGAACGACCGGGACACCCGCGAGATGCTGGAATACATCCTGATCAAGGAGGGGTACGAGGTCCATTCGGAAGCCGACGGGAAGGCCAGCCTGGAGGCCGCCGAGGCCCGCCCCCCGGACCTTTTCCTCCTGGATCTGATGATTCCTTACCCCGATGGCATCGACGTGTGCCTCGAGTTACGCTCCCGGCGACGTTTCGCCACCACGCCGATCGTGATGGTCTCGGCCAAGAGCGGGATCGCGGACGCCCAGTGCGGCCTGCTGGCCGGGGCCGACGACTACATCATCAAGCCGTTCAGCGTCCGTGACGTCGTCGGGCGGGTCGAAGCGGCCTTCCGGCGCCCCACCCACCCCCGCGATCTTCGGCCGGGCCCGGCGGTGAGGCTCCCCCGCCATCCCCGCGACTTCCACCCCACCCAGCCAGCCACCTCCCGCCGGCCATGAATCAGGCCGCGCCCACCCCCTCCCAGCCATGATTACCAGTTGCGCCCGCGAAAGCGTCACGGAAGTAGCCGAGCCGCGGGCCGAACCGGTGATCAGGCCCGAGCCTTGGCCGCGAGCACGCAGCAACACCCGATCACGGGGACTCCGCGCGCACATTGCGTAATGGGCGGCCTTGCTCAAAGCAAGATTGTGCCCGCTGCCCGAACCCGGCAGCTTGATCCGTGGCGGGACCGGAGACGTGAGCCCACTCTCATATCACCGGTCCTGCCCTCCAGATCGATCCGCCCGCCCCGATCTCCGACTGGCCCGGCCCGATCCAACCGGCCCGATCCAACCGGCCCGGCCCACCCGGCCGCAGCCGGAGCCGGGTCGGGCCGGTTCTTTCAGGACTGTCCGAGTTCTTCGGCCAACTGAGCGACGCCCCAGCGCAAGTCCTCGTCGCTGATCATCAACGGCGGCGCCAGCCGGATCGTCCGGCCGTGCGCGTCCTTGGCCAGCACACCGCGGCGCAGCAACCCCTCACACACCTCACGCCCGGTGCGCTCGGTCAGGTCGATGCCGGCCCAGGGCCCGAGTGAACGGACCGCCGCCACCGGGCGGCCGGGCAGATCCAGCAGGGGCGCCAGCAGTTCGGCGAAGAGGACGCCGAGTTCGGTGGCCCGGGCCTGGACCGCTCCGGTCTTCAGCCGGCGCACCACCGCGGTGCCGATCGCGCAGGCCAGCGGGTTCCCGCCGAACGTGCTGCCGTGTTCGCCGGGCCGGAAAACACCCAGGATCGCCCGGCTGGACACCACGGCGGACACCGGCATAATGCCGCCGCCGAGCGCCTTGCCCAGGACGTAGATGTCGGGCACAACACCGAAATGCTCGCAGGCGAAGGTCCGGCCGGTACGCCCGAGCCCGGACTGGATCTCATCGGCGACCATCAGCACGTCCTGTTCGGTGCAGAGCTCACGGACCCGGCGCAGGTATCCGTCCGGAGGCACGATCACACCGCTCTCACCCTGCACGGGCTCGATCAGGACGGCCACCGTATCCGCGTCGATGGCGGCCGCCAGGGCCTCGGCGTCCCCGAAGGGCACCGTGACGAATCCGGGAGTGAAAGGGCCGAAGTCGGCGGTGGCGTCCGGATCGTCGGAGAAACTGACGATCGTCACCGTCCGGCCGTGGAAATTGCCACCGGCGACGATGATCTTGGCTCGCCCGGCCGGGACCCCTTTGACCTGATAACCCCATTTCCGGGCGGTCTTGATCGCCGTCTCGACGGCCTCGGCCCCGGTGTTCATCGGCAGCACCATCTGCATCCCGGCCAGTTCGGCCAGCTCCGTGCAGAAGGTGGCCAACTGATCGTTGTGGAAGGCCCGGCTGGTCAGGGTTAGCTGGTCGAGCTGGCGGTGCGCGACGGCCAGCAACTCGGGATCGGCATGACCGAAGTTCAGGGCGCTGTAGCCGCAGAGCAGATCCAGGTAGCGACGACCTTCGACATCCGTGGCCCAGGCGCCTTCGGCGCTGGACAACACCACCGGCAGCGGGTTGTAATTGTTCGCCGTACTGAGTTGCGCACGCCCGATCTCGGCGGCGGTAGCGGCACCAACGTTGGTGGCGGCTATGGTCATCGAGCACTCTCCCAGGTCACGAACACATCGGCACGGCACCGCTGTGCTCCGAAGTTATCTCCCCCGGCGAACCATCGTTCGACCCGGGTGCGAGTTGCGGACCGGGCCGG
>Ga0265340_10000813_pt1 | contig 17720 bp, 11 predicted proteins | sample 4CB225metaG_FD_202082 | JGI IMG/M metagenome (GOLD analysis project Ga0265340, IMG submission 202082) | Rhizosphere microbial communities from Carex aquatilis grown in University of Washington, Seatle, WA, United States - 4-CB2-25 metaG | ecosystem: Host-associated > Plants > Roots >...
CCGCCAGAGCCGGCCCCATTCGCTGTCGTCGCACAGGGCGGACAGGGCCATCCGGAGATCACCGGGGGGCAGCACGCCGAATTCGCGTCGTAGCCGGCCCGAGGACCCGCCGTCGTCGGCGACCGTCACCACCGCGGTCAGTTGGTCGGTCAGGTGCCGCAGCGCCGACAGCGAGGCGGCCAGACCGTGACCGCCACCGAGGGCCACCACCCGGGGCCCCGAAGCGCGACCCGCCGTCATTCGCGCCCCAGGTCACGGTGCACCGTCGTGATCGCCACCCCGGGTGCGGCCAGCCGCTGGGCGAGGACCTCACTGAGCGCCACCGACCGGTGCTTGCCACCGGTACAGCCGACCGCGATGGTGGCGTAGCGCTTGTTCTCGCGCACGTAGCCCTCGAGCACCGGCTCGAGGGCGAGGGCGTAGCGCTCGATGAATTCCTTGGCCCCCTCCTGCCCGAGCACGTAACTGGAGACCGGCTCGTCGAGGCCGGTGTGCGGTCTCAGTTCGGGCACCCAGAACGGGTTGGGCAGGAACCGGACATCGGCGACCTGGTCGGCGTCCAGCGGCAGGCCGTACTTGAACCCGAACGACATCAGCAGGATCCGGATCGACGGCGCGTCGGCGTCCCCGAACAACGCGATGATCTTGCCGGCCAGCTCGTGCACGTTCAGCCGGGAGGTGTCGACCACGGTGTCGGTGTTGGCGCGTAGTTCGCCGAGCATTTCGCGTTCCTCGCGGATCCCGTCCAGGACGGCGCCGTCACCTTGCAGCGGGTGCGGTCGCCGGACCGACTCGAACCGCCGCACCAGCACCTCGTCGGTGGCGTCGAGGAACAGCAGCCGGGTCTGGAGGCCGCTGCGCCGGGCGTCGTCGATCGCCTCGCTCAGGGCGGAGAAGAACGAACGGCCCCGGACGTCGACCGCGACCGCGATCCGGCTGACGGTGGGCTGCGCGTTCGCGGTCAGGACAGCGAGTTCGGCGATCAGTTGCGGCGGCAGATTGTCGACGACGTACCAGCCGAGATCCTCCAGCGCCTTGGCCGCGGTGCTCCGGCCGGCCCCGGACATCCCGGTGATGATCAGTAGTTCGGACGCCGTCCGGGGCCCGGCGGACGCGCCCACGCTCGACCCGGTGGATTCGGACGATGCTTCGGACGATGCTGCCGCTGGTGACTGCGCGGGGCCTTCAGGCACGATGTTCACGGTGTCTCCCTGTCGGGTTGGTGCTGGCCGAGGTGGGTCCGGTCCGATCTGGTCCGATGCTCCGCTGCGTCGTCAGTCAGGGGCCAATCGTCAGTCAGTGGCTGGTCAAGTGGTCAGTCGATGATCTCACCGGTGGACATGTCGACGGCGACCCCGGTGCCGGTGTCCCGGGCCGGCGCCGAGTTGAGGCTCACGACGACGGCCTGCGCCACCTTCGGGCCGACTCCCGGTACCGACGCGATGGCCTCGACGCTGGCCTGGCGGAGCTTCTTCACCGATCCGAAATGCGCCAGCAGGGCCTTCTTCCGGGCCGGGCCGAGGCCGGGAACGGCGTCCAGTTCGCTGGCGGTCATCGCGGCGCTGCGCCGCTGCCGGTGATGGGTGATCGCGAACCGGTGAGCCTCGTCGCGGATGCGCTGCAGCAGGTAAAGGCCCTCACTGCTCCGCGGCAGAATCACCGGCTGGTCGTCGTCCGGGATCCAGACCTCCTCCAGCCGCTTGGCCAGCCCGCAGAGGGCGACATCAACGATCCCGAGCTCGGTCATCGCCGCGGCGGCGGCGGCAACCTGCGGAGCACCGCCGTCCACGACCACGAGCTGCGGTGCGTAGGCGAACCGTTTCGGCCGGCCGGTATCCGGATCGATTCCGGTCGGCACCCCGGCCTCCAGGGTTCCGGTCAGGTCGGGGCCGGTGGCCGGCCCCAGAGCGGCCGATGCTGGATTTGGGACGGTCAGTGCCGGATTCGGGACGGCCGGTGCCGGATTCAGGGCGGCCGGTGCCGGGTCCAGGGTTCCGGTCGCGGGCTGGTCCTCGCGTTCATCCTGGTAGCGCCGGAACCGCCGGGTGATCACCTCCCGGATCGAGGCCACGTCGTCCGAGCCGTCGACGCTCTTGATCGTGAACCGCCGGTACTCGCTCTTGCGGGGTAAGCCGTCCTCGAACACCACCATCGAGGCCACGATGTTCGAGCCCTGGATGTGGGACACGTCGTAGCACTCGATCCGCAGCGGGGCCTCGGACAGGTCGAGGGCGTCCTGGATCTCCTGCAGGGCCTTGGCCCGGGAGGTCAGATCGCCGGCCCGGTGCACCTTGTGCAGGGTCAGGGCCTGCCCGGCGTTCCGGGCGACGGTCTCCAGTAGCGAGCGTTTGTCGCCGCGCTGGGGGACCCGGACGTTGACGTGCGAGCCGCGCAGCCCGGACAGCCAGGCCTCGACCTCGGTCAGCAGCGGGGGATCGACCGGCACCAGCACCTCCCGGGGCACCGCCTCCCCCGAGGTCTCGCCGTAGACCTGCTGGAGCAGGTGCTCGACCAGGTCGGCGGTGGTGACGTCCTCGACCTTCTCGACCACCCAGCCGCGCTGGCCGCGGATCCGCCCGTCGCGGACGTGGAACACCTGGACGGCGGCCTCGAGCTCGTCCTCAGCCAGGGCGAACACGTCGGCGTCGGTACCGTCGGCCAGGACCACGGCGTTCTTCTCCATCGCCCGGTTCAGAGCGGTGATGTCGTCGCGCAGCCGGGCCGCCTGCTCGAACTCCAGCCGGCTGGAGGCCTCCCGCATGTCCCGCTCGAGCCGCTTGACGTAGCGCTCGGTCTTGCCCGCCATGAAGTCGCAGAAATCCTCGGCGAGCTGGCGGTGCTGCTCGGCATCGACCCGGCCGACGCAGGGGGCGGCGCATTTCTCGATGTAACCCAGCAGGCAGGGCCGGCCGATCTGGCCGGCCCGCTTGAACACCCCGTTGCTACAGGTACGGACGGGAAAGACCCGCAGCAGCAGGTCGACCGTCTCACGAATGGCCCAGGCGTGGGAGTAGGGGCCGAAGTAGCGGGTGCCCTTGCGTTTGGCCCCCCGCATCACCTGGACCCGGGGGAACTGCTCACCCATCGTGACGGCGAGGTAGGGGTAGGACTTGTCGTCGCGGTACTTGACGTTGAAGCGGGGGTCGTACTCCTTGATCCAGGCGTACTCCAACTGGAGGGCCTCGACCTCGGTGTTGACGGTCGTCCATTCCACTCCGGCGGCGGTGGTGACCATGGTCTGGGTTCGCGGGTGCAGGGAGGCCAGGTCGGCGAAGTACGAGTTGAGCCGCTGCCGCAGACTCTTGGCCTTGCCGACGTAGATGACCCGCCCGGAGGAGTCGCGGAACCGGTAGACCCCGGGCTGCTCGGGAATGGTGCCGACGGCCGGTCGGTACGTCGCTGGATCGGACACCGGCAAAGCCTATGCGCTCCCGCCGACAGTTTCCGGATCGGCCTCTGGCACTCTTGTTGCGGTGGCAGCACTGCATCGGGAACTCAGCAGCCGGATCCGGCAACGTCTTTTCCGCCTGCCTGCGCCTTTGACGCGCGACGTGGTGGTGGAGCGGAATCTGCGGATACCGATGAAGGACGGCGTCGTCCTGCTGGCCGACCGTTATGCCGCCCGTCCCCCGGCCGGCCGGCAGGCCGATGAGGTCGAGTCGCGGCCGCCGACCGTGCTGATCCGGAGCCCGTACGGCCGGACCGGCGTGTGGGGCCTGGCCTACGGCCGGTCGCTGGCCGAACGCGGTTTCCAGGTGATCGTCCAGAGCGTGCGGGGCACTTTCGGGTCGGGCGGGCAGTTCACCCCGATGCGGGACGAACGGGACGACGGGCTGGCCACGGTGGCCTGGATCCGGCAGCAGCCGTGGTTCGGCGACCGGCTGGCCAGCAGCGGGATCAGCTATCTCGGGTACGTGCAGTGGGCGATCGCCGACGATGCGGGCCTGGATGCGCTCTGCCTGCAGGCGACCACATCCAGCTTCGCCGACTCCACGTACGACGGTGCGGCGTTCTCGCTGCGGCTGTCCCTGGGCTGGACCGGGCAGGTCAGCCGGCAGGGCGGCCGGCTGGGCCGGTTGCGGAGCCTGGCGCCGCCGCGGGAGCTGGCTCAGTCCCTGGATCACCTGCCGTTGCGCGACGGGGATCAGGCCCTGCTCGGCAAGCATGTGGGCTTCTACCAGGACTGGCTGACGCACGGACCGGACGACGAGTACTGGACCAGCCAGTCGCATACCGCCCGGGTGGCCTCGGTGGCGGTGCCGGTGAGCATGCGCACCGGCTGGTACGACATCTTCCTGCCCTGGATGCTGCGCGACTACGCGACCCTGGCCGCCGCCGGTAACCCGCCCCGGCTGACCATCGGGCCCTGGGCCCACACCTCCACCGGCCTGTTCACCGGCGTCGCCCGGGAGACGGTGCGATTCCTCAGCGAGACCCTGCTGGACACGCCGGCGCGCACCAGCAAGCCGGTGACGTATTACGTCACCGGAGCCGGCCCGGGCGCCGGTGAGTGGCGGGACGCCGACACCTGGCCCCCGGCCGGAGTCCAGGAGCAGGTGTGGTCCCTGGCGGCCAAGGGCGAATTGATGTTCGGGGCCGCAGCATCCGGGCCCGCGCCAACCGGGCCCGCGACGTCTGGGACCGCGATGTCCGGAACCCCGGCGGGGCCCGGCGCGGAGCCGGGTACGTCCGCGTTCCGCTACGACCCGGCCGATCCGACCCCCTCGGTGGCCGGTCCCGATCTGACCGACACCGATCCGTCGGTCGACAACCGTGAACTCGAGGTCCGGCCCGACGTCCTGGTCTTCACGTCGACCCGGTTGCGGGACCCGCTCGAGGTGACGGGGACGCCGCGGGCCCTGATCACGGTCTCGGCCGACAATCCGTACCACGACGTGTTCGTCCGGCTGTGCGATGTCGCGCCGGACGGGGCCTCGCTGAACGTCTGCGATCGGCTGGTCCGGCTGGACAACGTCGCTCCCGGCCCGGACGGAACCCGGCTGGCGGTCCTGGAGCTGTGGCCGACCGCGCACCGGTTCGCCGCCGGTCACCGGATCCGGGTTCAGGTCAGTGGCGGTGCCCATCCCCGGTACGCGCGCAATCCCGGCACCGGTGAATCGCTCGCCGACGCCGTCCGGACAGTCGTGTCCACGGTCACGGTGCACCACGGGATCTCCACGATCACGCTCCCGGTTAGCCCGCGATAGCTCCCCGCCACCCATGATCACTCTCCCCGCCACCCATGATCACCTGTCTTGCCCGCAAAAGGGCGGAAGAAAGGCAGGTTTCGGGGGCAGAGAAGGTGATCTTCGCCGCCGAGGTGGTGGTTCGGTCAGATCTTGACCAGGCCACGATCTGCGGGCCGGTGCCCGAGGCCGGGTCGGGCTGCTGCGGGGCCTGGTGGATCGGCCTCGCCCCGGTCCGGAGCCGATCCGCCTCGACCTGCACCTGCCCGCCGCTCCGTAATCGCATCGGGCCACGATTCAGCGCCGGCGACCGGTGGCCAAGGTCGCGGTGGCCTTCGCCGGCGTCTTCTTCGCCACCGTGTTCTTCACCGGAGCCGCCTTGGCCGGGGCCTTCTTCGCGGGGACGACTTTGCCGTTGGCTCGGACGCCGGCCGCGGACGTCACGGCCGCCGCCTTCGCCGCTGTCTTGATCGCTGTCTTCCGCCCGGCAATCGCCTTCGGGTTGGCTACCTCGAGCAGATCGGCCAGGAACCGGCCGGTGTGGCTGTCGGGGTTGGCCGCGACCTCCTCCGGCGTGCCCTCGGCGACCAGCAGACCGCCGCCGTTGCCGCCCTCGGGCCCGAGGTCGGTGACCCAGTCGGCGCTCTTGATCACGTCGAGGTTGTGCTCGATCACGATCACCGAGTTGCCCTTGTCGACCAGCCCCTGAAGTACCCCGAGCAGTTTGCGGATGTCCTCGAAATGCAGGCCGGTGGTCGGCTCGTCGAGTACGTAGATGGTCCGGCCCATCGAGCGTTTTTGCAGTTCACCGGCCAGCTTGACGCGCTGCGCCTCACCTCCGGAGAGGGTCGGCGCCGGCTGGCCCAGGCGCACGTACCCGAGCCCGACGTCGACCAGCGTGTTCAGGTGCCGGGCGATCGCCGGTACCGCGGCGAAGAACTCCGCGGCCTCCTCGATCGGCAGGTCGAGGACGTCGGCGACCGTCTTACCCTTGAAATGCACCTCGAGCGTTTCGCGGTTGTACCGGGCGCCGTGGCAGACCTCGCAGGGAACATAGACGTCGGGCAGAAAGTTCATCTCGATCTTGATCGTGCCGTCACCGGAACAGGCCTCGCAGCGCCCGCCCTTGACGTTGAAGGAGAACCGCCCCGGCTGGTAACCGCGGACCTTCGCCTCCTGGGTGCTGGCGAACAGTTTCCGGACATGATCCCAGACACCGGTATAGGTGGCCGGGTTGGAGCGCGGGGTGCGCCCGATCGGGCTCTGGTCGACGTGCACCACCTTGTCGAGGTGTTCCAGGCCCTTGACGCTCTTGTGCCGGCCGGCCACCTGCCGCGCACCGTTGAGCTTGTTCGCCAGCGTCGTGTAGAGGATGTCGTTGACCAGGGTCGACTTGCCCGAGCCGCTGACCCCGGTGACCGCAACCAGGCAGCCGAGCGGGAAAGCGACGTCGATGTTCTGCAGGTTGTGCTCGCGGGCCCCGGTGACCAGGAGCTGACGTTGCTTGTCCCGGGGCCGCCGGATCGCCGGGATCTCGATCCGCTTCCGCCCGGACAGGTACGCGCCGGTGATCGAATCGGGGTGGCTGTACAGGTCGGCCACCGTGCCCGAATGCACCACCTGCCCGCCGTGCTCGCCCGCGCCCGGACCGATGTCGACCGCCCAGTCCGCCGCCCGGATGGTGTCCTCGTCGTGCTCCACAATGATCAGCGTGTTGCCCAGATCGCGCAGCCGGGTCAGAGTCTCGATCAGCCGGCGGTTGTCCCGCTGGTGCAGACCGATACTCGGCTCGTCCAGCACGTACAGCACGCCGACCAGCCCCGACCCGATCTGGGTGGCCAGCCGGATCCGCTGTGCCTCGCCCCCGGACAAGGTGCCGGAGGGACGGTCGAGGGACAGATAGTCCAGACCGACGTCGAGCAGGAAACCGAGCCGGGCCTGGATCTCCTTCAGCACCTGATCGGCGATCTGCCGCTCGCGACTGGTGAGGTCGAGGTCGCTGAGGAAGCCGGCGGCCTCCCGCAGCGGCAGGGCACAGACGTCCGCGATCGACTGGCCGCCGACCGTGACCGCCAGCACCTCGGGCTTGAGCCGGGTGCCCCCGCAGGTCGGGCAGGGCACCTCCCGCATGTACCCCTCGAACCGCTCCCGGCTCCAGTCCGACTCCGTCTCCGAATGCCGTCGCTTGATGAAGGGGATCGCCCCCTCGAAACCGGTGGTGTAGGAGCGCTCGCGGCCGAACCGGTTCTTGAACTTGACGTGGACCTGGTAGTCCTGACCGTGCAGCAGTGCCTCCTTGGCCCGCGCCGGCAGGGCCCGCCAGGGCACGTCGACCGAGAACCCGAGATCCTCCCCGAGCGCCCGGACCAGCCGCAGGAAGTACTCCGAGGAGCCCTGGGTCCAGGGCACGATGGCGCCCTCGGCCAGGCTGAGGTCCTCGTCGGGAACGATCAGATCCTGGTCGACCTCGAGCTTGATCCCGATCCCGGTGCACTCCGGGCAGGCCCCGAACGGGTTGTTGAACGAGAAGGACCTCGGCTCGATGTCGTCGAGCTGAAGCGGATGCTCGTTCGGGCAGGCCATCTTCTCGCTGAACCGGCGCTCACGCGTGGGTGAGCCGGCCGGCTCGTCGACCATGTCGGCGATCATGATTCCCGAGGCCAGGCCGAGCGCGGTCTCGACCGAGTCGGTCAGCCGCTGCTTGGAACCGGCCTTGGCCGAGAGCCGGTCGACCACCACCTCGATGGTGTGTTTGTACTTCTTGTCGAGACTGGGCGCATCGGCCAGTGAGACCACCTGGCCGTCGACCCGGGCCCGGGCGAAGCCTTTGGTCTGCAGGTCGGAGAACAGGTCGACGAACTCGCCCTTGCGGGCCCGGACCACCGGCGCCAGCACCTGGAACCGGGTGCCTTCGCGCAACTCGAGCAGCCGGTCGACGATCTGCTGCGGGGTCTGCTTCGTGATCGGCTCACCGCAGACCGGGCAGTGCGCCCGGCCCGCCCGGGCCCAGAGCAGGCGCAGGTAGTCGTAGACCTCGGTGATCGTGCCGACCGTGGACCGCGGGTTGCGGGAGGTCGACTTCTGATCGATCGAGACGGCCGGGGACAGCCCCTCGATGAAATCGACGTCGGGTTTGTCCATCTGGCCCAGGAACTGGCGGGCATAGGCGGACAGCGACTCGACGTACCGGCGCTGCCCCTCCGCGAAGATGGTGTCGAAGGCCAGGGAGGATTTACCCGATCCGGACAGGCCGGTGAAAACCACTAGAGAATCCCGTGGCAGTTCGATCGAGACATCCTTCAGGTTGTGCTCGCGCGCTCCGCGCACGATGAGCTTGTCGCTCACAGCTCGTTCCTCACCGCTCGAGTCGTCCGGTGTACCCGGGATTCCTGGCTCCGTTCATTCACGGGGGCCATGCTAAGTGGAGGCACCGACAGTCTTGGCCGGAACGACGGCAAGAGACCGGCCGCGGCCCCCGAACCGGACTCCCGGGAGCACCACGGGCCGCCGCGAGTCACCACGAACTGGCAGACTAGGGGCATGGTTTACACCGGTGACGTGCTCGTAGCTGGTCCCAGCGATGTTCGCGAACTTCCGGATCTGACGATCCGGAAGGCGAGCGTCTCGGCCCAGGACAACAACGCCTACCTCATCACGTGCGCCCAAACGGGTGAGCAGTTGCTGATCGACGCCGCGGACGACGCGCCCCGGCTGCTCCGGTTGGTGGCCGAGGGCAGCCCGGACGGCCCCGGGAACCTTGGCCTCGTCGTCACCACCCACCAGCACTGGGACCATCACCGGGCGCTCGCGGAGGTGGTGGCCGCCACCGGTGCCGGGACGGCGGCCGGGCGGGACGACGTCTCGGCCCTGCCGGTCGGCATCGATCACCAGTTGGACGACGGTGACCAGATCAAGATCGGCCGGCTGAATCTGGAGGTGGCGCATCTGCGTGGTCATACTCCTGGTTCGGTCGCGCTGGTGCTGATCAGTTCGGACGGCAGCAGGCACGTGTTCACCGGCGACAGCCTTTTCCCCGGTGGTCCTGGACGGACGATGACCCCGGAGAACTTCACCTCGTTGATGGACGATCTTGAGGCCCGGATCTTCGCGCCGCTGCCGGACAGCACCTGGATCTATCCCGGCCACGGCAAGGACTCCACCATTGGAGCCGAACGGCCGCACCTAGCAGAATGGCGGCAGCGGGGCTGGTAATTCCCCGGAACGGGGCTGGGGCAGGCCTGATCAGGCCTGCCCCAGCCGGATCGTCGTCCTAGCTCACGGTGACCATGATCGGTGCGATCGACGCCCCCGCCGGGCTGGAGGTGGTGACGATCGTCCACGTGCCGCGCATCCGGAACTTGAACTTCACCTTGGCGTTGCCGCGGCTGTCGGCCGTGTCACTGGCTGACAACTGGGTCGACCCGGCCGGGCCGGTGGCGACCAGGGTCAGCACGGTGCCCGGGGCGAACCCGGTGAGCGCGATCCGGTAGTTCTTCTTCAGCTCCGCGGTCGGAGCGGACTGACTGCTGGCCCCGGCGAGGATCAGGTACCGGCTGCTGGCATGCTCTTTGGCGCCCTTGCAGTTGACGGTGCGGGCGCTGACCCGGTGCCTTCCGGTGACGGTGTCGACCGTGATGGTGGTGGTGGTCTGCCCCGCCCCCAGCAGTACCGCGGCCGCCCCGTCCACCTGGACCAGGGTCGGGCAACCGGGGTTGGAGGCGCTGACCGTCACCAGCACGTTGGTCTTTCCGCCCACGCCGGCGGACGGCGAGGCACTGACCGCCATCGCCGTATCCTCCGGGTAGGCGAAGGCCACTCCCCCACCGAGTGCGGCGGTCGCGATCAGCGTGAGTACCGCCGTCTTCTTGTTGAGCATTGTCTTCAGCACAGTGTTCCCCTTATCGACGAGTGCTTGCGGGAGACGCTCGTCATCCCCCGGTTACGGACGAGTTCACGCAGGCCGGCAGCGGTTTGCTGCTGACGGTGGCCGGTCTGACCATTGGCTGGGTCAGCACGACCGGGCTGGTTCCGACGTCGCCTTCGACGGCGGGGGCGGTCATCACGACGTTGACAGTGCGGCGCTGACCAGCTTCGATCGGCACCGTCACCCGCCAGACCGTGTGGTTGTTGTCCATCCCCACGCCGGGGGCCAGCGGCTGGCCGTCGAGGGTGGTGAGGGCGGCGCTGCTTCCGACCGGCCCGTAGACGTCGAGCATGATCCGGTTGCTGCCGTCATGGGTCCGGGCGCCGGTGATCCCGTCCTGCAGAAGGTCGGTCCGGACATTCACATAGGCCGGCAGGCCGGGCGGCGCGGTGTTGGTCAGGGTGACGGTGATCTGGCTGACCCGGGTGTTGTTGGCGCAGATCCCGGGACGGTAATCGGTGTGGACGTTGAGGTAGGCGTCCAATTTGTTACCGCCGGCGTTGTTGATCACGGCCATCGCGAAGGGGCCCGCGCTGTCGGGCAACGCCCCGGCGACGTCGAGTCGCTGTAGCTGCTGCTGTTCCTGGGCATCGTTGGCCCAGAGCAGCAGACGGCGTTCGTGCAGGGGCCCGCGCATCGCCGTGATCAGGGTGCGCAAATCGAATTGGCCGACGGCGAATTTGGCGAACACGGCCTGGACCAGTTCGGTGGTCACCTCGTCGACCTGGTGCGGATCGCGCCAGCGCCGGTAGACGTCACGGCTGAGGAAGGAGACGGCGTTCTTCGAATTGAGACTGAGGCCGCGCACGCGCACCGGTCCGGTGGCGGCCAGCAGCGCGGCGACCACGTACTGGTCCACTCCGGCGACGTAGTTCAGCGGTGGGCTGCCGGGCCGGGCCCGCCAGCCGGCCTCGACCAGTTGGCCGGTGTACGGGAAGTGCGGGCTGGCGTTGAACCCGGCCCACTCGGTCAGATCCTTGCCGTAGAGCGAACGTAACCCGGCCGGTAGCCGACGGTCGGGAATGGCCGGGCCGCGATCGAGGGCTCCCCGGGCCCGGGCGCTGACCAGACTGATCCGGCCCTGATCGGTGCTGACCACGGCGTAGGCGCCGACCAGACCACCGGTGCCGCGAGCCTCGGCGTCCTGCTGCAGCAGGATCACCCAGGAACGCTTGCCGTTCGCGCCCAGCATCGGGGGCACGTCCCGGAGCACGGGGACGGCGTCCGCGAGAGGTCCGCGGGCGGCGGCGAGGGCCCCGTTCAGAGTGACGACGCCGGAGGCGATCTGCGGTCGCAGCCGCTTCGGATCGAGTTCGCCGATGGTCACGGCGCCGGCCGAGACCTTCATCGAGATTGTCGGCAGGGCGTCGGCCACCCGGCTCAGGGCCGCGGTGTCGATCCGGCCCGACGAACTGGTGGTGAGTCGCGGATCCAGTTCCGGCAGTGCGGTTTCCAGCGGTCGGGCCGCATCGGCGATGGCGGCCATGACCGAGCTGACGGCCCGGGCGGCGTGCAGGTCGCGGCCGAGGACGGGGATGGATCCGGCCACGCCCCAGATCGGGTCGCCGGTGAGCCGGTGGGCGTGGTCGGCGTCCATCCTGACCCGGGTCAGGGTCGGTCCGGCGGCCGCGAAGTCGTCCTGGGAAAGCTGGCTCTGTAACCGGGCTCCGTCAAGCTGTAGCTGGGCCACGGTGCTGCGGGCTTCCCGGCCGCGGACCGCCAGCCAGGCCACCGAGCCGACCAGGGCGAGCAGAAAGACCGCGGTGAGCAGCACCCAGCGCCGAGGCCGAAGCCGGGCGATGCCGCTGCTCTCGTCGTCCGGTTGCCTCCCCATATCGCGGAGTCTGACACAGAGTGAGTGATTGAATACTCTAGGTCGTTCGGTATGGCCCGAACGTCCGATCGCCGCTCTCCCCTGCGTGGCGGCGCGAAGTCCCTTGCGGCACAGGAGTAACGGAAACAGACGTTAGCTGCGGGCCAGCGTGCGCAGAACGATGTCCCGGAGCCGACTGCCCGGCGGCGGCCCCGGCCTGGATGCGTCGGCCAGCCGGCGAGCCGCTGCGGTCAGCGCCTGGCGCTCCGGCTCGTGCTCCTGGAGCCGGGCGATCGCCGCGGCCAGCGCGGGGGCATCGCCGGCGGGCACCCTCAGGGTTGCTCCGGGAACGGTCCGCAGCGCCGACTCGGACTCGCCGCCGGGATTGACGGCGGCGACGATGGGCCGGCCGGCCAGCAGGTACGACTGCAACCGGCTGGGCAGAGCCCGGTCCGGACGGCCAGGTCGTTCGGTCAGCACCAGGACGTCGGCGGCGGCCAGCAGCAGCGCGTAGTCCCCGGCAGTCACCGGATCGACGAACCGCACCCCGGGCAGATCGGCGGCGGCCAGTTCCAGGGCCCGGCGCTGGCTACCCTCACCCGCCAGCACGAAGCCGATCCCGCTGCTGGGCCCGGCGATCCGCCGCGCCGCCCGGACCACGGTGGGCAGATCCTGCCCGAAGCCCATGTTCCCGCTGTGCACCACCACGAAACCGTCGACCGCGAGCCCGAGCCGGATCCGGGCCGCCTTCGTCTCCAGCCGGGGGGCCGGGCCGAACTCGGCCGCGGCGAGGCACTCGATCCGGTCCGGGGCCGCGCCCAGCGCGGTGACCCGCTCGCGTAGTTCCTCACCGACGATCAGCACCCGGGCCGCCTGCCGGAGAGAGGCCGCCAGCCGGCCGGCCCGCCGGTGTTCCCGGAGCCGGTGCCGCAGCCCCCGGTGGTCGAGCAGATCCAGGACGACGATCAGCAGGGGGACGTCGTAACGCCCGGCCAGGTGGGCCGCGGCCAGAGCTCCAGCGGGCGTCGGCGTCACCCCGATCACCAGGCCGGGAGGGTGCCGGATCCGGGCGCCGAGGACAGACCGGACGAAGCCGGATTCGGACTGCGATAAGTGGCGAACCACCTGCACCCCGGAAACGCTGGCGACCCGGTCGTGGCGGCTGTCGTAGCGGCGCGGAACTCGCCGCCCGACCGGGGCCCGGGAACCTCCGGTCGGCCCTGGGACGGCGGCCGGCCCGGGCTCGCCGGTGAGGATCGTGACTCGTTCGGCCATCGAGGCCAGGGCCTGCACGAGCGCGGTGGTCGATGACCCGTGGCCGGTCGGTTCCGGGGCGTAGTGCCGCCCGGTCACCAGCAGGCTGATCGCTGCCAGCGGGTCCGCCGGGGCGGGTGTTTCGACCTCCAGCCGATCGACGGTGAGGTCGATCTCGCCCATCATGCTTTCATCACGCGGTCCCTAGGCCGTCATGGCCGAACTGGCTGAGTCGGCCCGAAGGGCGCGGCCGGCGATCTGCTCGAAACTGCTGAGGGCAGTCGGCGACAGGGGCCGCCACAGTTCGATCCGAGTGGCGGGAACACCGGCGGCGACCACCCGGGCCCGCAACCGCTCACTGGTGACGACGACCCGGGTGGCCCGGCGGAGGGTCCCGGTCTCACCCCAGCATGGTGCGTCGTTGCTGGTTACCAGGGCCAGCAGTGGTGCTCCCAGCCTCTCGGCGACGCGGACCGCGGCCAGCGACGCGCCCCGCCCCGGCAGCAGAGCTACCACCAGGTCCGGGCGGCCGAGGACGCGCCGGCCCAGAAGGTCGGCGATCACGTTGCCCCCGGGCAGGATCGCTACCCGGCCGGCGATCCGTTCCAGTTGCAGGGCGAGGGCCCTGACGGCGTTCATGCCGGTTCGGGGAGAACCGGACGCGACCAGCAGAATCCCCCGGCCGGCCAGTGGATTCGACTCGCTCGATCCGGCGGTCACCGGGCCCGCCCCCACCACGACGGGTCATCGGAAGAACTCAGCGTCCGGGCCATGATCGATCCCAGGGCCGAGCCCGCTGCGGCGGTTCCGAGCCAGGCCCGGGTGTAGCCGCGGGCCGCGGCGGCCATCACCGCCCGGGCCTGAGGGGTGTTTCTGAGTACGTCGATCACATCGGCCAGTTGCTGGGGTTGTTGCGGTGGCACCGTGACCATGGAGCCTTGGGCATGGGCCAGTTCCGCGCTGAGCTGGTCACCGCCGCCACCGACCGCGGCCACCACTGGGCGACCGGCCGCGAGGCAGGCCGCGAGCCGGCCGGCGGTGGCCGGATCGGGCTGGTCCCCCGCTTCGCTGATCAGGAGCAGATCGGCCGCGATCAATGCGGTCGGATAGTCGCGGTCGGCCAGCTCGAGGACCTCGGCGTTGGCCACCGGCCGGGCCATCGATCGCAGGGCCCGGAACCGCGGCCCGCTTCCGACCAGGACGATCCGGAGGTTGTCCGAGCGCCGGGTCAGGTGCGCCGCCGCGGCCAGCGCGACGGCCGGGCCGGAGGTGTCGACGCCGACCGGGCAGACCACGAGAAAACCGTCGGTCCAGCCCAGCGCCCGCCGGGCCGCCTGCCGTTCCGCATTCTCGTGACGTTCGGGATGTCCGGCAGGTTCGGGGGCCGGCCGCACCCAGTAGGGAAGCTCGTCGATCAGGCCGTCCGGCACGTCCAGCCGGTTCAACCGCGATCGGGTCGCCGCGCCGGTCACGGCCCACCGATCGGCCCGGCGCAGTACGGTGCCTTCCAGTCGGGCCGCCAGTCGGCCCCCGACCGTGGTTGCGTCCGGGCGGGGCGGAGCCGTCTCGCCCTCAATGATCACTAGTAGTGGGACGCCGTGCTGGTCGGCCAGGTGAGTGGCGGCGCCGGCCGCGCCGGGGCCGGGCAGCACCGCGACGACCAGGTCGGGCACGCCCCGGAGGGTGGCCCGCAACGGCTGGCTGACCTGGCCCGCGATCTCCTCGAGCAGGCCGAGCAGCGCACTGGTGAAATGGGGGAATCCGGTGACATGCGGGCTGGCATCCGCGCCGAGCACGGCTACGTGTTTGCGCGCCAGAAGGGACAGGACCTGGCGGTCCCGCGCCTCCCGGCGGTTCGGGCCCAGCGACTCGCCGGCCTGCGCCACTGTGGGTGCAGGTGGCGCCGTGGAGAGCCGGGGCAAGATGGATTTTCGCGGGCCCGGAAATTGTGCCGGGGCGGTCCGTCCTAATTGCAGCGATTGACCGGAGAACGGGTCTCGGTCCGGCCAAGTTACTATGCCGGGCATGATTTCGTTTCTCCTTAAAAGCTATTCAACTGATGGCTCATCGTTGCGTCGAGCGTAGACCGGAACGGCCGCGAACTCGCCCGGTGAAGGGGCTCCTGATTCGGCTGTTGTGAGTCCGGACGGGCCTGGTGGTTGCGGGTAGTTAAATCGGCCTCGGGCCCGACCCGTCGTATCGGTGGAATCAGGCTGGGGCTATTCGGCCGCGAGCACAGGCCGTATTCATCGAAACCTCGGAATCGGGACAGCGGTGGCCGATCGTGACCTCTCGATCGGGCCTGTGATGTGAGTCACACGCACTTGATCGGATCCGCGGTCCAGCGGTTCAGAGTCGGAATCCGGCGACCAGTTGTCCGAGTTCGCTGCTCATTCCGGACAGTTCGTGAGCGCTGTTCTGGGCGTCGTCGATGGACGCGGTGGTGGCCTGGGCCGCGTCGGCGACCCCGGCGATGCTCTGAGCGATCTGCCCCGATCCGGTCGCCGCGTCACTGACCCCGGCATTGATCGCCTGCGTGGTGGCGGTCTGTTCCTCGACCGCACTGGCAATTGTGGTCTGAAATTCGTTGATCCGGCTGATTACTCCCGAAATATCGGTGATCGCCCGAGTCGCCTGATCGGCGTCCTCCTGGATCGTTTCTACCCGCTGGGAAATATCCTCGGTCGCCCGGGCGGTTTCCTGGGCCAATTGTTTTACCTCGTCGGCCACTACCGCGAAGCCCTTACCTGCGTCCCCGGCCCGGGCGGCTTCAATGGTCGCATTCAAGGCCAGGAGATTCGTCTGTTCCGCGATCGAGGTGATCAATCGGACGACGTCCCCGATCTCCCGGCTCGATTCGCCCAGCTTATTCATGGTTCGCGTGGTCGTCTCGGCCGAGGTCACCGCTTCGGTCGCCACCCGGGCCGCCTCATTGGCATTCCGGGAAATCTCCCCGATCGACGCGCCCATCTGCTCCCCACCGGCCGCGACCGCCTGCACGTTCTGCGACACCTCGCCGGCGGTCTGGGCCACGACTCCGGCCTGAGCCGACGTCTCCTCCGCCGACCGGCCCAGATTTGTCGCCACCGCCTGCAAACCGGTCGCGGCCAGCGCCAATCTGTCCGCCATTCCGGTGATCCGGGAGAAAACGTCACCGATCTTGTCCAGCGCCGCGTTCAGGGCCCGGCCCATATCGGAGATCTCGTCGTTGCCCTGATCATGAGAGCGCTGGGACAGGTCCCCGATCGCGATCCGGTCCAGGGCCCCGACAACCAGGCGGACGCGACGGGACATCGACCGGCCAAGAAGGATGGTGGCGATCACGACGATCGCCGCCCCGAGGCCGAACATCACGAAGTTGAGGGCGTAAAGCTGCCCGAACGTGTCCGTGGTGTGTTTCTGAATCTCGGCCCGGCCATGATCGAGCTGATCCTCGGCTGTCCCCACGGCCGCGTCCGTCTTGTCGTTCGCGTCCTGGATCGCGCCGAAGTTCTTTTGCGCGGTGGTCTGATCGGCGACCGCGTTGTTCACCACCGCACCGATGCCGGCGATGTACTGCGTGAACGATGCTTGCAGCGTGCCGACGATCGCCTTGTCCTGAGGCCGCAGAACAAGTTTGGCCATGGCCGTGAGCCTCGTGGTCACCGAGTCCTCGTCGTCAGCCAGTTCGGCCAGCTCATCTTTCGGCTTCGGTTCGAGTAGCGCCTTGTACCCATCCACTTTCAGCTCGCTGGCTCTGGTATCGAGTTCGCGGACCAACTGCTGGGCCTGCTGGTACATGCGTTCCTGGTTCTGGAAATTGCGGACCCGGCTTCCCATCAGGATGGAGGTCCCGTTGCTCAGCAGTGCCACCGCAAGCCCGATGCTGCCCAGCACGGCGAGTCGGCCGGCGATGGTCAATCGTGAATGAGCCATACGATGCAACTCGGCAGATCGGCGGTGCGGCTGAAGATGGTTGGCCCGCAGACCCTAGCTGCCCGCCGCCCGCATGCCGCGAAGTTCCTTCTTGAGTTCTCCGATTTCGTCGCGCAGCCGGGCCGCCAGCTCGAATTGCAGTTCGGTGGCGGCGGCATGCATCTGGTCGGTGAGCTGTTGGATCAGGTCGGCCAAGTCCTTAGCCGGCAGATTCACCAGGTCAGATGCGTGACGACCGATCACTCGGCCGCCCATTCCGGAGACCGGGGCCTTGCCCCGGCTGCGCTGGCGGCCCCCACCGATGAGCTCCTCGGTGTCCTCGTCCTCGCGGTTGAGCAGATCGGTGATGTCCTGGATCTTCTTGCGCAGCGGGGTCGGGTCGAGCCCGTTCGCGGTGTTGTACGCGACCTGCTTCTCGCGGCGCCGGTTCGTCTCGCCGATCGCCCGTTCCATGGACGCGGTCACTCGATCGGCATACATGTGCACCTCGCCGCTGACGTTCCGGGCGGCCCGGCCGATGGTCTGGATCAGGGCGGTGGCCGAGCGGAGGAACCCTTCCTTGTCCGCATCGAGGATGCTGACCAGCGACACCTCCGGCAGGTCGAGGCCCTCGCGCAGCAGGTTGACG
>Ga0265340_10000816_pt1 | contig 17711 bp, 15 predicted proteins | sample 4CB225metaG_FD_202082 | JGI IMG/M metagenome (GOLD analysis project Ga0265340, IMG submission 202082) | Rhizosphere microbial communities from Carex aquatilis grown in University of Washington, Seatle, WA, United States - 4-CB2-25 metaG | ecosystem: Host-associated > Plants > Roots >...
GATTCAAAAAGATCTTCAATTTCACCGATGCCGAGTAAATGTCTTGGCTTTTCATCATCAAAATAGGGGACGCACGAAGAAACCATCTGAAAAAGAGCTTCTTTTGACGTATACGCACCCCCAATTGACACGGCATCAAAATATTTATTAGTAAATTCTGCTGAAAACTTTCGTAACTCATCGAATCGTCCGCCGTGGACAATTCCATACATCAACTGATCCTTTCTTTTGTGTGCTTTTATACTTCTTATTGCCCAATGACAGGTGCGTTCAAGAGATAGTTTGGTTGTTTCATAATCCCACAGAGGTGACTCATGATCATCAAAAGCCACAATAAGATCTGCTCCCAATTTTTCTTGAATTTCAATTGATTTTTCAGAATCAAACCATTCTTTATTTCCATTAAGATGCGAATAAAACCATACTCCATCATCTTTTATCATTGCTGCTTTTAATTTTCGATTTTGCTTCTCTTCAGTTGTTTTAGTGACAGAGGGAAGAAGTGGTGTAGTATCTGATGAATTAAGAAATACTGACTTTGAAACTTTGCTTACTTTCTTACCAGACACATCGGTAATCTCTACTTTTTTATGAGCAACTCCTAACGAAAAAACTTGATAGCCGCCGCTATCTGTCATTGTTGGTCCATCCCAACTCATAAATTTATTCAATCCTCCCATTTTTTTTATAACGTTTTCTCCAGGACGCAGATGCAAATGATAGGTATTAGACATAACAATTTGTGTACCGATTTCCTTAAGGGCCTGTGGATTCAATCCTTTTACACTTGCAAGTGTTCCAACGGGAACAAATGCTGGAGTTTTAATTAGGCCATGTGGGGTTTTTAATTCTCCCAGTCGAGCTTGTGATTTTTTATCTTTTGCAAGAATTTTAAATTTAAATGATGAACTCATGAGAATGATTGAAAGTATAACATATTGCAAAGGGTTAAGCGGAAAGGGTGAAGGGTTAAGTATCGTAAAAATAATATAAACTTTCCCCTTAGTCCTAATTTCATGTATAATTAATCCTTATGCCGACAAATAAAAGTGATCTCAAAACCTTAACAAAATTAGGTGACAAAAACGCGAAACCAGAAAAAATATTGGAAGTTTTTCCTAATCATGCTCCGGGCAAGATTACCGTTACATTAAACTGCACAGAATTTACCAGCCTTGCTCCATCAACAAATCTACCAGATTATGCACAAATTGATATTGTATATGTTCCTGATGAATTTGTTGTTGAATCGAAATCTGTAAAACTATATCTCGAAACATACCGAAACACAGGTGTTTTTTATGAACATTTAGTAATTGATATTGCAAATGATTTTATAAAATATCTGAAACCACATTCAGTTGACGTTACCGCGCATTTTAATGTTCGAGGCGGTATCGCCATCAGTGTAAATTACAATTGGAAAAAAGAATAAAATTTAACCTCTTGACAACTGAACTGTATTTGGTCAAGAATTAAGTTAGGTAATTAATACCACCTTTAACGAGAATTCATGGAAAATAACACTCCAAATCAGAATACTACTCAGCCAACTAATAATAGCGTGCCGCCAACACAGCCTGAGAATACACCTCCCGTACCTCCAGCACCAACGGCAGCACCGCTGCCAGATAGTAACCCATCTATACAAAATAACGTACCACCAGTTCAAAAAAAGGGTAGTAAGAAAATAATTATTTTTGTAATTATCATTCTTGTTGTTCTTGTAGGTGCTTACATGGGATATTCTTATGTCAAGATGCAACAGCAAAAAACACAAAGTGCTATGGAAAAAACTACTATGAAGCCAAGTGCTGTATCGAATACTTTGACAATAGGTGTTGATTCGACATATCCACCTATGGAATCAATAAACAGCTCTGGACAATATGTAGGATTCGATGTTGACATGGGTAATATGATTGGGAAAGATTTAGGGAAAAAGGTCGTTTGGAAAACAGTTGTATTTTCTGATATATTTAATGACTTGAACAAAAATGATTATGATATCGCTATCTCATCAGTAACTATTACTCCGCAGCGTGAACAATTTGTTGATTTTTCTGTGCCGTATCTTAATGCTGGTGAAGTGCTCATAGTCAAAAAAACTGATACTCCAGCAGATAAAGTTATCGAAACAGCTTCCGATTTTAACGGCAAAAAAATAGGAGTGCAGACAGGAACCACGGATCAGACTGAAGCATTGAAACTATTTCCTTCCAATTTAGTCGTACAGTATCCCAGTAATGTACCGGCGCTCGCAGATTTGCAGAGTGGTAAAATTGACGCAATAATAACGGATTTACCGGATGCAATAGGAGTAATTCAAGCAAATCATGATCTGAGAGTTGCTACTAATCCGTTAGACAAAGAATATTATGGTATAGTATTTCGCAAAAATGAAACTCAATTGAAAAGCCAGATAAACGGGATTTTAACAAATATGCAAAATGCAGGTATCCTTCAACAGTTAACAAATAAATGGTTAGATTAACTCCAACTCAGGTGAGTAGACTTACTCTTCATATTTAAGACAAAAAGAGATAAACTTAAATTAGGTAAAACTAAATGAAACTTACAATTCGTACTAAAATACTAATAGGCTTTGCCTTATTATTTGTGATTTCTATTCTCACACAGATTTTCACCTATGTAGATACTCAAAATAATTTTCTTTCTGAGCTCAATAGTTCATTAACAGATGAGACAAATAAGGGAGCAGAAGAAATAGAGTCATTCTTTACAAATCTATATGACACAAGCAACGGATTGGGAAAAATCTATCAACAAAATTATAATTCCAGTAACACGCTAGGGTCTTCAAACATTTCCACCTCAACAGAATATGTCCTTAGTCAAGAAAGCGAAATAAGTGAAATCACCTATCTTTCTCCGGCAGGAGGTGAATTGTACCAATTTAATAAAAATGGAGAAGTACCGCAGGCACAATTGTCATATGAGATTGGCACTAATCCATTCCTCTCGGCTTTATCAGGCGAAACATCAGTTTCAAAAGTTTATTATTTAGATGGTAAATCAGGCCCTTATCTCGATATTTTTTCACCTGTTTATCAATTTTCTACTAATAAAGATACTCACGATTCTAACAATTCAGTCATTGCAATAATAAAAATGCAGATTAGTCTTGAATCATTGAGTCAAAGTATTGGCAATATAAAAATAGGTCACAGCGGATTTATGTATGTAGTGGACAATACCGGGCTCCTTATCGCTCATCCTAATCAATCTTTTGTATTACAAAGACCAAATCTCTCTTCAAGAAAGATTATCGATTTACTTCTTGCCCATAAGCCTATTCCTCCAAATGATTCCTTTTACAATAATGAAAAAAATATTCCTGTTATAGCAAAAGCAAAAGAAATACCTCAGGTAGACTGGGTGGCTGTTATGGAAGAACCATTATCTGAGGCATACGAATTTATCTATTTTGTAAGGTATATCTTTTGGACGACATTTGCTGGTTCGGCAATATTTTTGATTATTACAGCCTTTATTTTAAGTAAAAATATTACGGATCCTATTAAAAAATTAAAAGAAAAAGCGGAAAATATAGAAAAGGGACAATTCCAAGTATCAACAATCATTGAAAGTCATGATGAAATTGAAGTGTTATCTCGTTCTTTTGATTCAATGATTAAGGAATTACTACAAAGAGAGTCACTTCTTAAAAATGAAAAGCAGGAAACAGAGGATGAACGAGCTCGGCTTTTGGCATCTATTAACAATTTGTCCTTAGGTTTTGTCATGACAGATAGAAATGATGGTGTAATCGCTGCTAATAAGACTTTTCACCAAATTTTAAAGGTGGATCAAACTTTTAGGACAATTCAAGAGATTATTGATTATTTAAAAATAGGTCAAATTTTTGCGGATAAATTTCAAAAGTGTAAAAACCAAAAAACATTACAAACAATTCCAGACTTAAAATTTGGGAATTTATACTTACGGTTCTATTTTTCTCCGATAATTATCAATAATGATGAATGTATCGGTGTAGTCGTACTTTTAGAAGATATTACTCAGGCAAAACTTCTTGAGTATTCAAAGGACGAATTTTTTGCTGTATCATCGCATGAATTGAGAACTCCCTTAACAGCTATCAGAGGTTTTACAGCGCTAATCTTAGACAATTTCCAAGATCAATTAAATGAAAATCAAAAACTTAATGACATGATAGTAAATATTCATAATTCTAGCATCCGTCTGATTAAAATCGTTAACAGTTTTCTCGACGCTTCAAAAATAGAGCAAGGTAAATTTGTATTTAATCTTGAGACGTTTGCGCTTGCACCGGTAATAGAAAGCGCTTTAATAGATGTGAATCAACTAGCAAATGAAAAAAATATTTATCTAAAATTTGAAACAAATGGAGAGTCCATGCCTGATGTATACGCAGACCAAGATAAAATAAAACAAGTAATCATCAATCTTATCGGTAACGCGATAAAATTTACAGAAAAAGGTGGGATAACACTATCGATGAAGCAAGAATCCAATTATGTAAAAGTGTTAATTAAGGATACAGGTCTTGGGATTTCTGAAGAGTATCGTCGACTACTATTTAAAAAATTTCAACAAGCAGGGGAGCGCATTCTTACCAGAGACGCTGCTACAGGATCAGGAATGGGATTGTATATTTCAAAGTTATTGATTGAAGCAATGAAGGGTTCTATTACAATTGAAGAAACTAAACTTGGTGAGGGATCGACTTTCTCTTTCACGATTCCTATTGCAAAAAAAAGTTAATTTATCTTTAATAAAAAGATGGCAAAAATACTAATTGTAGAGGATGATCCAATCCTTTCAGATTTATATAACAACACCTTCTCCTTGAATGGATTTGCTACACATACAGCAAAAAACGGTCTTGAAGGATTTGAGACGGCTGTTAAAGAAAACCCTGACATCATTTTTCTAGATGTGATGATGCCAAAAATGAATGGTTTAGAGTTAATAGAGGCATTAAAGAAAAATGAGAATACAAAAAATATTCCTGTTATCATTCTTAGTAACTTTTCAGATGAGAAACTTGCCAAAGAAGCTATGATGAAGGGAGCTGTAGCATATATAATAAAAAGCAATTACGAACCAAAAGAGGTTATACAAATGGCCAATAAATGGCTTCCTCAAAAAACATCCTCATAAATCGAAAATAAGCACCTAGACGTTCACAAACTTCAAACGCACTTTCTAGATGCTGAAAATAATTATTATGTCTTCGTAACCTTAAATGTAATACTTGTTCTCACAGAGGTTGTTTCTTCTACTTTAGTTCTTTCAAGCTGTATCTTATTATCTGTATTTTTAAGTACCCCCAGCCTTGGATTAATATAACTATTGATTTCACCTCAATTATTCATGCATTTCAGGATATGAGGTATATTGATAGATGAAGCAAAAGGGGCTTGACAGCAACTAAAATTTGTTACAAAATAGTAACATTACAATACAAACTATGCTCATTCTCTTATTAAATATGCAGTAATCATTATACAAAAAAAATACAGCGTGTACTACGAATAAAATATATGTTTACCACCTTGTTTAATAAAGCCTTTAAATTAATGCAACAAGCACCAGTAAATGGTGATTTTGTCGAGTTTGGTGTGTATCGAGGCCGAAGTCTCGTTGAAACTATTAAGATGGCCAATGAGCGCTTAAAGGGAAAACATAATTTTTATGGATTTGATTCGTTCGCCGGTATGCCGCCTACTACTATGCCATTAACTGACCGGCTTAAAAAGGACTGGGCAACCGGAACCTTTAGTGATACCAGCATTGAATTTGTCCAGGAAAGGCTTGACAAGAATCATGTTAAAGCAACGCTGATCAAAAGTACTTTTGGTAAACTTCAACCGCTAGAGAAGTATGGAATTAAAAAGATTCGATTTGCTCATCTTGATGCTGATATATATGAAGGATACAGAGATTCACTGCGGCTTATCACGCCACACCTACAAATCGGCACCGTAATAATGTTTGATGAATTTGTAGCTCCTTCTCATCCAGATTTTCAATCTGTAAGAGAACACGCCCAGCGTGCTATCAGAGAATGGGAACTTGAAGAAAAATTCAACCTCCATCTTATTGCCTTTGAATTTGCAACGGCACTATGTGTTATCGTGGACAAGGAGTATTTAAAAAAATATGGTAGTTATATTGAATCATTGAGACATGATAATATCATTCAATCCTTTTCAGATTTACTTTTTCAATTACAACTTAAACTCGTGTCAGGGAAGTGACTGTGAGTTAACTTGGAGATTATATAAAAAGAAGGACTAATATGCATCTATAGGACTTGTACCCCCAGCCTTGAATAAATATAACTACTAATTCTACTTCAATTATTCAGACGCTTGAGGACTTACGTTATCTTGACAAACTGCGACAACGATGGGACGAGATAAAAAATTGCAAATGAACTATCCGATTGCACTTGCAGTTTAATTTTTATGGAAAATCAAAGAAATAATTTATAGAATACTCCAGAATAAACAAAATTCGGACTTACTTTTTAAATATGGAATAGGAAATGATTGCGAGTTATAATAAAAAACAGGTATTCAGTAGTTTCATGTAATTTAACTCTATGGCTAAAAGAGTACGTATTTATAAACCTGGGAGTTGGGATCGTCTCATAATAGAAGATTTTCATTGTCCAGCACCGGAACAAGACGAAGTCAAAATTGACGTTGTTGCAACTGGTGTAAATTTTGCTGATGTGTGTGTCCGTCAAGGTTTGTATTCTTCTGCAAAAAAATTTGTCGGATGGCCAATTACTCCAGGTTTTGAGGTAGCAGGACGTGTTAACGCAGTAGGTAAGAATGTTAAGGGATTTACAGTTGGTGATCGAGTTATGGCAATTACCCTTTTTAATGGTTATAGTAGTCAAGTTGTTGTCAAAGCTGAATATGTGCGGGAAATTCCATCTTCTCTGAATTTTTCAGAAGCAGCAAGTATTTTAGGTGTTTTTTTTACAGCTTATTATGCTACTTGTTGGCTTACACGAGTCCATCCTGGATCTACTGCCCTTATTCACTCAGCAGCCGGAGGGGTAGGGCTAGCTCTTACACAAATTCTGAAAGATGCTGGCTGTCGGGTAGTAGGTGTCGTGGGGAATACTAACAAAGTGTCAGTCTCTTCTGATTATGGCGCAAATATTGTGATTGATAAGTCAAAAACAGATCTCTGGTCCGCATTGAAAATTGCGTCACCGAACGGATATGATCTTATTTTCGACCCTAACGGATTAAGTACATTTAAACAAAGTTACAATCATCTTGCCCCAAGTGGTTTGCTATTCGTATATGGTTTCCATTCTATGCTTTCTAAATCAAAGGGGAAACGAAACCTTAGTTTGTTAACGAGGGATTATCTTCGCACACCTCGCTTTAATCCATTTGATATGGTGAAAACGAACCGTAGTGTTATAGCATTTAATGTCAGCTATTTATTTGAAAGACACGACATTGTAAAAGAGGGTTTTTCGTTTATATTAAAAAAATTCCAGAACAAAACCTTCAAACCCTTGCCAATTACCTCTTATGCTTTCAATAATGTAATTCAGGCACATAAAGATATAGAATCGGGGAAAACCACTGGCAAATTAGTACTAACATTTTAAAATCCTACTTAGTACCATTTTTCAAAACGATACATACCCTACCCAGTGTTATCCTAAATAATTTTCTATTTAGTAGTAAAAGGCTGCAAAAGTCTCTCTTTAGAAAATCCGAAAAGTGCAATTTCTTTATCTCGAAGTGTTACAGGGACAAGTGCCTCATCATCTTCTAGAATATACCCAGTACTATAGATAACTTTCTTGTGAGGATCAGGTTCTGTTCCATCTCCCGCATACTTGATAGCTTCTTGATAAGTCAAAAGTGGCGTATTGTCAATTGCTCGTATATCAAAAGTCCCATCATCTCTTTCTTGAAATTCCGCAAGGCCAAGTGCGTATGTAACAATACTATTATCTCCTTCTTTTTTATAGCTATTTAAAAATCCATGGATAATCATGCGAAAAACACCAGGCTCTCCTGTTGGGATTTTCTCTCCGCCTGTTAAACCAAACCGTCCACCATTTGCAACCCAGTCTACATCCGGAAATGTGATAGTCCGTATGGTCTCCCATTTATTTCCAGTTTTTTTAATAAAATTAAATGTTCGGCCGTTTACACTTTCATCTTCATTAAATTCAGGTCTATAGATTGCTGTATCTGCTGAGAGAGGAAGAAGATTTTTTCCTGGAGGTAAATAGGATAAGACTTCCATTGGACTAATGTCTGATGGTAGAAATGGGTATCTTGCCGAAAAAAATGCAGGGTATGGCATAGCCGATGGCTTTGCATGTTCATCAGCTGCAGTAAGGCCAAAAAGTACTTCGCCTGTTTCTTCTCCTCTATTATTTTGCAGTACTAATGCTCGAGAGTCTTCTGGATTAAATACAGCTTCTCCTTGCACGACTTCCGTTGGAATACGACTAATTATTCGTGCTTTCAACCCATCCTTATCAAATTGCCACGTAATAAAATCTAATCTATCTGTTGTATCGGCAACTTGTGGCCTTTGTTCGTGAGTCATAACCCTGGGTAAACAAAAGGTTTGCCTTTTTCCATCTATCGTTTGCCGCCATACAGCAGCATTAAAAATTGCATGTTCATTTCCCAGTAAAATTTCAGGGCTTTCTTTTGGTGTTACCACACGACCATAATAACTAACACCAGGACTTTTCAATCTTTCGCTTTGAGAAGATTCTATACTTGGATTAGGAATTTCTCTACTCATCAAAGAGAATTGTATCATGAATTAAAACAATCCAGATCCACGTATATTCAATTTAACCTCCCAGAGTACTCCACGATTACATTATTTCAAACTCTAACTGAAAAATTTTATTAACGAATTGAAGGAATGGAATAGTGTTTTTAAATTTTATCCAATACTATTGTAATTCCGTTTCTATAGTTATTTCACCATGGAGATTTTCAAGCATCTTTATCTTTATTTGTTCGTAATTGAACTGCTGTCCGAGTAACCAAGCAAGCTTGGTAGTAATAGATTCAATACTCATGTCATAAGCAGGTATAGCAAGATCATTATCAGCAAGATACTTTCCTGTTTCATTAACTTGAAAACTCGCAATCCCATTTGGTGCTTGGGTCGTAACGACAATTGGTATGTGCTTTTTTTTCAAGTATTCAAAGCCGGGAAATAAATGTGCACTTGCATCACCAGCTCCAAAACTTCTAAAAATGAATGCTTTAATGTGGCTCTGTTCAACTAAGGATTGAAAAATGTCTGGCGACATCCCAGGAAATTCAGTAAGTGAGGCAATATGCTTGGTCTCAAATGAGTTTTTAACACTTAATACTCTTCCTTGAATGGCAAGGGGTTTTACTTTTGATAAATACGCGTTATGTTTTTCTAAAGCTGTCACATCAAGTTTCATAAAGCGACCAATTTGTCCGAGGGATCCCACTATAAATGATTTAAATGGATCATAATCAAAGTCTGTTCCTTTCTTTACCCGCACACCTGAGATAATCTTGCTCCCAAATACCGCCATGACACCTTTCACTGGATGGTATCCCCATACAGCAAGCCGAAGTGAATTTATAAGATTTGTTGTTGCGTCACTTCCTAAATAGCCCAAAGGAACTTGTGCACCCGTTACGATGACAGGTTTGTTAATATTTTCTAACGCAAAAGAAAGAGCTGCACAGGTATAACCCATCGTATTTGTCCCATGAAGAATGATAAATGCATCATATCGATCATAGGATTCTTGAATTTTCTCAGCAAGTGTGGACCAATTTTCTGGAAGGATATTTGAACTATCAACATTGAAAAGTTCGATAATATCAGGTTTTACCTCAATGCTCCAATTCTTTTTGAGCATAGCAACTGAATCTTGAACAATAGCTATAAAACTATTTGGATTCGATTTTACTGAGGTTGATACCTTGCTCTCTGCAACATTACCAGCAATGGTTCCACCAGTGAAGATAATGAGTACTCTTTTTTGTGTATAGGCTTCTTCTGAGAGGATCTTTTCCATGAGCTTATTATAGCAAAAAGCGTAAGTACGGGCGTGTAGACGATGTTAGAATTTTTACGCGCTAAAAACCGACTATTGTATCTCTAATTTCTTATACTAAGCAGTGTACTCCCGGAGGGACTCGAACCCCCAACCAATTCGTTAGAACCGAACTGCTCTATCCTTTGAGCTACGGGAGCATTCATTAGATTAATGATTAACGAATAAAGATTAAAAATTTTCTACTCTTCAATCTAACTTGCTCTATTTTATCAATTCTGCCTCGCACTTGCAATCTAATGAGGCTCAATAGATCTGGCTTCATTGACAAGTTCAGCATTTTCCCATATAGTAAAATAAGGCTATGTTGCAGAGATTTTATGACTATTTATTAAAAAATCAGGTTATATTTGCATTGTGCATTATCTTTTTTGCATGGTTTATTTTCCTGATCCATGACATCATTATATCTCTTTTTCTTTCTTATATTATTATGGCCGCGATTCTGCCAATTAGTACGTATTTGAGAAAAAAAAGAACACCAAAATTATTGGCAGTTATTATCCCTTACTTTGTTGTCGTTTTATTACTATTTATTCTCATTTTTCCTCTGGTACCATTTGTTTTACAACAATTAAAATCATTAATTATTGATTTCCCAAAATATCTAAGCCAATCAGCAAATATGCTGGGCATGAAAATTAATCTTAAAGAGGTACAAGGATACATAGATGGGCAAATGAACAATATTGGCTCAAGCGCGGTACAAGTGACAACTACTGTCTTTGGGGGAATATTCACAGTTATTACTGTTTTCATTGTGAGTTTGTATTTGCTTCTCTATAATGATTCATTTAAAAAGAATTTTGCAAAGTTATTTCATCGTAATCAGCAAGAAAAGGTATTAACAACCCTTAGCTTGGTGAATGAAAAATTAGGAGCCTGGCTTCAGGGACAAATACTTTTAAGTGTTTCTATAGGAATTCTTACTTGGATTGCGTTAATGCTTCTTAATTTTCCGTTTTCGCTTCCTTTGGCAATTCTTGCTGGAATTTTAGAAATTTTGCCGACACTTGGACCGACTCTTGCAGCAATACCTGCTGTAATTGTAGCGCTCACTATATCTCCTACAATGGCATTGGTGATTATTGTAACGTATATTCTTATCCAAACATTAGAAGGACAGCTGTTAGTCCCACAGATTATGAAGCGAGCGGTTGGGCTTAATCCTGTTATTGTAATTTTAGGTGTGACAATCGGCGCAAGTCTTATGGGAATAGTTGGCGCTTTGGTATCAATTCCTTTTATCTCATTTATTTTGGTTATTTATAAAAGTGTCGAAGAACAGAAATAGAAATTCAGAAATCATTAATCTGATATATACTATTTTTTGGCGGTGATCATGGTCCAAGGAAGAGGAGTTTTTGCATCTTTGACGGTTAAAACACTTGCTACAAATTTCTCAAAAGCACCAGAAGTCCAATGTTGAATATGTTCAGGATGTGCTCCTAATTTCCAAACGTTTTTCCCTCGCAATATTCTCTGGATTGTAAAAAGTGGTTCATTTGGAACAGAAAGAATGAGATACTTTTTTGCAACACGCTTTAATTCGTTTAGTGCTTTCTTGGGATCATCAAGATGCTCAAGTACTTCATTGCAGATCACCAAATCAAAAGAATTCGCTGCATAAGGAAGTTCATAAATATTGCCCTTTTTAATTTTCACTTGCGGATGAAGTCTTTTTGCAAATTTGAGAGCTTCATCCATATATTCAATACCTTCAAGTCTTTCACCAATATGATTTTCACGAAACATTTCTAAGGTAAAACCTTCACCAGCTCCTACATCAAGAATAGCGTGAGGACGAATTTCTTTAACCTGAGCTAGTAATACTTGCTTGAAATTATTGAGAAAGAAACGACTGACAGGATTTTGTGTTGTATGTTTTTCAAGATTGGTGGTTTTTGTATTCATAAAAATAATGAGCGGGTGAAGGGAATCGAACCCTCGTATACAGATTGGAAATCTGTTGTTCTACCATTGAACTACACCCGCATGTATATGAGCCATAAGAGTATAGCAAAAAAGCAAAAATAGCTCAACATGATGTATAATGCTAAATATTATTATGAGAAAGTTTGTTGTCAAAAATAGACAAAAAAGAAAATATGTTAAAAAAAATGAAAAAGAATCTCTTTATTCGTTTTCTAAAACTACCTATGGAATTCTTCCAATACTGATAATGGCTGTTGCTTTTATGGCAACAATTACTATTTCAGCACCATTTAGAAATTTTTTTGTAAATTTCAGAATTAATCTGCAACTTCCTCAAATTGCTTTATCAAATCCACTGCCGTTCTTCCAATCTGTATATTTTGATTTGATTCAAAGCTACTTGATAAGTACACAAGTGATAACTGCAATAGTAACATCTCTTTTTCATACATTTGACTCTGCAACTACTGCTGCCAAACAAGGGCTAGCAATTTTTAATCCTCAACCTCTTTTTGCATTGCTTACCAACAGTTTTGTGGTACTTGGAAATTCACTTTGGAATGCCACATTGTTTATCAGCAAAAATCTTTTGCTTGCTGGACGAACTACGATTCATTTTTTCCTTTTTATGCTTTCATTTACCTTGTCTAATGCAAATTTCGCTTCAATTCTGATTGTTCATATCTTATTCTTTATAGGGCAATGTATCATTAGTTCTGCAACGATAGCACTCCAATTTGTTTTTAAATTCGCAATAGCTGCCTCGCAATTCATAACAAACGTAAGTGTTTTTATTTTTCAAATACTTTTACAAATAATTACCATACTTTTTACTATTATTGCTTCGGTCACGGTTTCGTTATGGGTTTGGCTATATTCGGTGATAGTGGCTACAACACAAGCCATCAATACTGCTTTTACAAATACACTACATGTCATTGAGATCCCCTTTAAGATACTTGAAGCTTTTGGCTTGGCTATGAAACCGTATATCGATATGTTAGACCGCCACATGCTGTTGTCTAGCGAAGATTTTACCAAGGGATTTTCTAACATAGGGAAAATAATTGCTTTTATGAGTTCTTCAAAATAGAATATTTTCAGATTCTTCTATAAAAACTTGAATAACGAGCTCAATTCGAGTACAATTAGAAATTAGTTGTTAGCTAAAAAAAGTAAAAAGTAAGTACACGCCGCGGTGGTGGAATGGCAGACACAGGGGCCTTAAGAGCCCCCGTCAGCAATGACGTAAGAGTTCGACTCTCTTTCGCGGCACATTTCTACATGTTTTACTCATTAAGTGTGGACAGAGGCGAATTCTCCTATGCAGCACAAACATCCAAAACTTTCAATTATTATACTTGCTTACAACGAAGAAGAGTATCTAAAAGCTTGTTTAGAGGCAATTAAAGAACAAACCTATCCGGCCGACGAAGTTATTGTAGTAGACAATAATTCTACAGATAAAACCGCAAAGATAGCTGAATCTTTCCTTTTTGTAAAGCTTATCAATGAAAAAGAGCAGGGGATGATTCCTGCTCGAAACGCAGGATTTAATGCCGCGAAAGGGGATTTACTTGCACGGATTGACGCAGATACACATATCCCTGTTGATTGGGTAGCCCATGTGCATGAGATTCTTGATAATCAGGTCGATACTATTTGTGGAGTTTCTGGCCCACAATATTTGTATGCAGTTTCACATAAAATAACACGAAAAATACTGAGCGATATTACTTCCAAGTATGGTTTTTTTGGAATAAGTAAACTGATGCTTGGGCATGAAACATTATTTGGATCAAATATGGTTATTACAAAAAAAGCTTGGCAAAAGGTAAAAAATGAAGTTTGTCATGATAGTTATGAAGTTCATGAAGATATTGATCTTGCGATACATATAGCAAATTATGGAATAATTCTTTTTGATAAAAATTTGATTGTCGGGATATCAGCTCGCGCTTTTTTTGAAGATTGGAGAAAACATTGGTGGCGCGTGCGAACATGGGTAAGAAGTGTGATAAAACATCGTCCGTTGTTTGCCGGACCGCCAAATTAATGTTTTTTCTAACTCTAGCTTGCGTAAGCTGAGTAATTCTTTTATAATTAAACATGTTAATTCGGTAAGATATTCTTTAATGGGGAATGTTTTGACCAGCTTTAAGAGCTCGACTTTCTCCTACTGCTATCCATCGATCAAGAGATGCTAATGTGGTAGAGCCCCACGATGCAAGCGCTTCTGTTCCACCTGTCACTAATTGATCACGAAGGTTCATTCCGTGATCTATGCCATTATTTAACCCTCTCCTGCTATGAGGATGCATTGGCATAAGTGCATCTCCCAATAATACACTATAGCCACCTCCTACTTGCCATACACATTGTGTTGGTCGAGATGGCATAGTAATGGGCACCATACTGATATCGAGCGTATTTATTACAAGCTCGCTAAGAAAATCTGGAAGTTGTCTCTGTGCGTAGCCTTCCAAAGGTGATCTCAGTTCAGGTGTCATCTGATAAGGAAATACATGAGATACAGTATTGGACTTCTTTCCAGTCATCTCTTCGAGTGTTTGAGGAGAAATATTTTGCGTTAAAGTCCAATCGATTTTCCCAGCATTTTTACCTTTTTGAATTGGCTCACTTACAAAAATTGCTACTCCATTATCTTTATTATGATACCGAGTTAAACTATCAGGTATATATGATGTTGGTTCCGTTATACCACGCCAAACTACGTAATTTTGGTATTTTAAGTGGCGATTGGAATCAAATATTGTTCTGCCTGTTGACCTTCGTCCATCAGCAAAGATAACTAAGTCAGCATATGTATCCACACCATCATCAAACGATAATTTAACTCTACCACTATCTGGGAAGACATCTGATAATTTTTTACTATGAATAATCGGTGTCCTAAGTAATAGAGCTGAATGGAATATATCCCATGTTGTATTAATTCCTTTAAGAGAAGTTGTTTTGCCTTGTGAAGTTACATTTCCTCTTGCATCAAGATTATAAGAAGCGAGAGTATCAGATGAAGAAGCTTTTATTTCTTCTAACGGAATACCAGCTTGATATAGTGCTGGATATGCTGAACCTGCAATACCTATAATACCTCCGGATGAAAATCTGGCTTGAGACTCTGCTTCGTAGGTTTTAATATCCTCAAAGCCAGCTGAGCGAAATAGTTGTTCTGTTAGTGGTCCGACTAAACTACCTCCTATAATCGCAACAGATTTATCAGGAGTAAATTTACTTTCTACATGCATTTTGGTATTTTAGCTTATTATTATAAGATATACAATACTCTTTACTTACTCTTTTGTCTTTTAAATATAGGCTTATAACTTTTATATTCCTTCAAAAAATATTGGACTTGACATCTCTACTAAAATAAGTAAATTCAATAGAACTTTCTTAATTTATTCAAAAATCTGCTATAATAGTCTTGCCCTGAAATGCGAACATTATCTGGTCTATCCAGTTAAAAAAGAGTTTGAATGAAAGTGCATGAAGGAAACACGGGGACTAGCTCAGTTGGCTAGAGCGCGCGGTTTGGGACCGTGAGGTCGGAGGTTCGAGTCCTCTGTCCCCGACACAGCCTCAAAGTTACATTTTCTTCTTATTTTTTGTGGCTAAAAGAGGTTCGAGTCCTCTTTGGGTTATAAACTAAAATACTTCTTATGCTTTTCCATCCCACTCAGCATAAAATTCCTTAAGAAATGTTTTCATAAACTTCTCTCGCTTTAATGCAATCTGTTTTGCAGTTTTGGTATTTAACATTTTTCTTAGCTTAAAAAGTTTTTCGTAAAAATGATTAATTGTATGACCTTCCGTATTTCTATATTCTTCAGTCGTTTTGAAGTTTATAGGTTTAATATTGGGATTGTAGATTTGCCTATTCTTTTTTCCGCCATAAGCAAATGCTCTCGCAATGCCTATTGCTCCCAAAGCTTCTAATCTATCAGCATCTTGAACAATTTTTCCCTCCAGACTTAACTTCTTTTTTGAATCAACATTCTTACTGAATGACATATTGATAATTATTTGTATGACTTTTAGTGTATCATCTTTGGAAATCCTTAATTCTCTGCAAGCTGCAATAATGATTTCTTCTTCTGTTTTATCTGAATTGTTTACTTTCCAATCGCCCAAATCATGAAGTAATGCTGCTGTCTGGACAATAAACAAATCTACATTTTTTTCACTTTTTGCAATTCGAGTTGCCGTCTTGTAAACTCTTTCAACATGAAACCAATCGTGACCTGTTGATTCTCCATTCATTTTCTCCTTTACATAATTGATTATTCTTTTAGCGTCTTTCATAGAATTATTATACTTATTCTAACATCTAATGATAGTAGCTGTCTGATTGTGCTGAGTTTCGAGAACAAGAATATTTTTTAATAACTTATTAAATATAATGCAGGAATGTCATTTGGATTTTCCAAATAGTAGTTCCGGACTAGGTACTGTGCCCCCGACAAAGCTTATCTATAAATAATCTTCTTAAACTCCTCCTTGACCACAGGTTATTTTTTTTATTTAATAAATGTATGGCCAGCAAAAAAAAAGTAAAAGCTAAATCTCCTTTTAATAAACCATTCCTAATCTTAGGTAGTGTGATTTTGGTTATATTAGTTGTAGCTGTACTATATAAGTACTCCATTCTTTCTGGACAACATGCTTCACCTAATAGTACGCCAATTAACTCACAAATAGAATGGAAATCCTATACGTTACCTAATGAAAAATTGTCATTTAAATATCCTCAAAATTGGAAAGTTGATCAAATAAAAGGACAAAAACAAGATTATGATTCAGTAGCAGTTTACAACGGCAGATATCTCATAGATTTCTTAGTTTATAAATCAAATCAGCCAATATATCCTATGGCTGGTTCACTTAATGATTGGACGCCAATTGATTCATTTATTCTTAATAATCAAACAGTATATCTATTAAATGAAGGTGGTGACGGTAGTAATGGTAGTGGTGGTATGACACTAAGTAGTTGTAAAAGTAACACAAAATGTTTGGTAAAAGCAAAAAATGTTCCCGGTTATATAGACATTATGAGTTTATACGTTGAAGGGAAAAGTGGCGATGTAGCACCTGGAACAATCCAAACAAATGATCCAAACCTAAAAGTTATAAAGGAAATTATTGAATCAATTAATTACAATTAAATAAATAATTGATTTATGCAGAATGCAAATCGTAGAGGTTTATTTTTTTGCTTCGCGTACGGTTTTTAGGTCTTTTGTCCAAGTGATTAATTGATCCAACATATTTTCTGCTCCTTCAGTATGGTTATCCATTTTAAGTTGACCCTTTTCATCAAGCTGTGTCCAATACAAAGGAATATGCACGCCATTTCGAATCGGTACCATTTGAAGCTCTACCACTACCTGACGTAGCTGTTGAACAGACCGTGTGCCGCCAGCAGCACCACCGTAACTCATAAAAGCAATCGGCTTATTATTCCATTCTTTGTATACATAATCAATTGCATTTTTAAGAACTGCGGGATAACCGTGATTGTATTCAGGAACTACCATAAGATAGCCATCTGCCTCACCGATTTTACCCGCCCATTTTTTCCCTAATTTACTAACGTAATCTGCCTTTTGAATACTCATCATACCAGGAG
>Ga0265340_10000818_pt1 | contig 17699 bp, 17 predicted proteins | sample 4CB225metaG_FD_202082 | JGI IMG/M metagenome (GOLD analysis project Ga0265340, IMG submission 202082) | Rhizosphere microbial communities from Carex aquatilis grown in University of Washington, Seatle, WA, United States - 4-CB2-25 metaG | ecosystem: Host-associated > Plants > Roots >...
TCTCGGGCTGATAGGGGGTGTACGAAGTGAGGAATTCCGAACGCTGGATCAGATGATCCACCGCGGCCGGAACATGATGGCGATAGGCGCCCGCGCCGCAGAACGACGGCCCCGCTCCCGCCGCGACGTTTCGCTTCGCCAGTTTCTCGAGCGCGCGCTCGACCTCCAGCTCGCCTTGAAGATCGGGCAGATCGAAAGCCGACAGCGGCACCACCGCCGCTTTGGGGACGTCGCGGAACAGCGCATCGATGTCGCGCGCGCCGATCTTGGCCAGCATCGTCGCGCGGTCGCTTGGGGTCAGGGGCAAGTAACGCATGGTCTAAAGGCCTTTCACATACGCCTCGTACTTGTCGGGGGTCATCAGGGCGGAGAGTTCGCCCGGATCGCTGAGCTTGAGTTTGAAGAACCAGCCCTCGCCTTCGGGATCGCCATTAACCTTGGCGGGATCGTCGTTCAGCGCCTCGTTCACCGCCGCGACGGCGCCGCCCACCGGCGCATAAACCTCGCTCGCCGCTTTGACGCTCTCAACCACGGCCGCTTCCGCACCTTTGGCCAGGTTGCGGCCGAGCTTGGGCAGTTCGACGAAAACGACGTCGCCCAATTGTTCGGCGGCATAGCGCGTGATGCCGACGGTCGCCTCGCCGCCCTCCACGCGAACCCATTCATGCTGGTCGGTGTATCGTGTCTCGCTCATTTTTCTCAGCTCCCAGGATTTGAATTCGCGCGTTTGTACTGATGCGCCACGAACGGCATCGGCGCGACCCGCGCCGGTACCGCTTTGCCGCGTACCATCAGATCGATTTCGGTTCCGTCGGCGGAGTAGGCCTTCTCGACATAGCCCATGGCGACGGACGCATTGAGGGAAGGCCCGAAGCCGCCGGACGTAATGCGCCCGACGACGCGGCCGGACTTGTCCACGATCTCGCTGCCATCGCGCGCCGGAACGCGCCCCTCAGGCAGGATGCCCACGCGCTTCCTCGTCGTGCCGCCCAGAATTTCGTCCACGATCCGTTCGGCGGCAGGAAAATCCTTATCCATGCGGCGGCGCTTGCCGACTGACCAGACCAGATCGGCCTCCACCGGATCGGTGGTTTCGTCGATGTCGTGGCCGTAAAGGCAGAGCCCGGCCTCTAGCCTCAGCGAATCGCGTGCGCCCAACCCGATGGGCAGAACCTCCGGCTCTTTCAGCAATGCGCGCGCGATCGCCTCGGCGTGTTTGCAGGCGACGGAAATCTCAAAGCCGTCCTCGCCGGTATAGCCGGTGCGGCTGACGATGGCGGGCACGCCGTCAATTTCGCCGCGCACCGCCTTCATGAAGGTCATCGCATCGACGCCCGGCGCATGGCGCGCCAAAGCTGCGGCGGCGGCGGGGCCTTGCAGCGCCATCAGCGCGCGTTCTGGCTGCGGCGCGAGCACGGCGAGGCCCTTCAGCCGCTCGGCGATATAGGCGAAATCGGCCTCCTTGGTCGCCGCGTTGACCACCAGATAAAGCGACGCCTCGCCCTTGAGTCGCGCCGTCATGAAATCGTCCAAAATGCCGCCCGCATCGTTGAGCAGCAGCCCGTAGCGCTGCATACCTTCTTTGATGCCCACGATGTCCGCGGGCGTGACGCGCTCCAGCGCATGCGCCGGATCGGCGCCGGACAGGAACGCCTGGCCCATATGCGCGGTGTCGAACAGGCCGGCCTTGGCGCGGGTGTGCAGATGCTCCTTGAGGATGCCGGTGGGATACTGCACCGGCATGTCATAGCCCGCGAACGGCACCATCTTGGCGCCGAGTTCGATGTGCAGCGCGTGCAGCGGCGTCGTGCGGAGCGTTTCGGTCGTGTCGGTCATGACGGCCCTGCGAAAGAGATTGAGTTGGCGCGCTCCGCCATTGGCTGGAACTCGCGCCCCTCTGTCGCTTGACCTGAGAGATTTCCCCCGGGATCAGACCCGAGATTACCCCTTCGGTGAGGGCGGCATTCGCCACCCTGCTTTCCAGAAGTTCATCACCTTCGCGGTCCTTTTGCCTGAGAGTTTCCGGGGCGGTTGCTCCTTCGGCCTTCGCCTCCGGCTTCCGCCGACACGTCGGCTTTGGACGAAGGAAAACGTCTCCCGCGAGGGATCGTTTGGTAGCCGCACGGGCGCGCCTCACGGCGGGCGGGTGCGTTATCGCCATCATAAAGGGGCGGCAATGGGAGTCAACGCGGTGCCCGGAAGTGCCAATATCTCCGTGCAATCTCCTATGCCGGGCGCGCGGGGCGCACGTGTGCTAGATTTGCCCTTACAATACGTGGGGGCGGCGGTGTTTCCCGTGAGCATCAGTGGTTCCATCCATCTGAAACTGGATGCAGCTCCGTCCGAGATGACGGCCAAGGTAGCCGTCGATCGAATCGTCGACATGCTCGATCTCGCAGGGGCAGCTGGCGTTCGGACCGAAGGGAACAGAGTTCTCTTTTGGGTCGGTTGGTTCAGGCCGGTATGGAACTGGAATATCCTTGTGCCGTTCAATTCTGGGCACATCGAAGTGTGGTCGCGCGGCAAAGCGCTCTCAGTCAGCTACACGTTGAGCGTGCTTAGGATGTTTCTGGTCGTCACGCTGCTCCTAGCAGCGCTTATGACTTTTGTAGTCCTGGGCAAGGCCGATCCGATGGCGCAGGTTCAAGCGACTCTTCCGTGGGTTGGTGTGGCGTGGTTGTGGCTGTTCGGTTTGAACTATCTAATCGCCACGATCCGTTTTCCTCTCTGGCTCAGAAGGGGAATGCGCAAAAGCCCGCAGCTCGAACGGCGGCAATCCGCCTGAGACGGTTCACATTCTCTGCGGGATTTCGATGCCCAGAATGTCTAGCACCTTGGTGAGCACCGCCAGCGTCAGCCCGGCGAGGCCAAGCCGCGTCGCGCGCAGGACATCGTCCTTTTCCGACAGGATGTGATGCTCGGCATAGAAGCGGCTGAAAATCTGGGCGAGCGTAAAGGCGTAATCGCACAGGATGTTCGGCGCGCGCTTGTCCTCCGCCGCTTCCATCGCGCCGGGCAGCGCCAGCAGTTGCAGGATCAGCGCCCGCTCCTCCGCCGTGCGCAGCACGACGCGCTCGGCGGGGTGAAGATCGCCCGGCTCGGCCTTGGCGAGGATCGACTGGATGCGCACCGCCGCATATTGCAGATAAGGCCCGGTCTTGCCTTCGAAACGCGTGAAACGCTCGAGATCGAAGATGTAATCGGTGAGCCGGTAATTCGACAGATCGGCGAATTTGAGCGCGGCGATCCCCACCTTGCGGGCGATCTCGTCCTGCTCTTCCGCCGGATATTCCTTCGCCAGCCCGGCTTCGGCGAGGCGCTTGCCCGCCTCGTCGGTCGTCATGGCGATGAGGTCGTAGAGTTTCATCACGCCGCCTGCCCGCGTCTTGAACGGCTTGCCGTCCGCCCCGTTCATCGTGCCGAAGCCGGCATGTTCGAGCACCGCCTTGCCGCCCAGCCCCGCCTTCTTCGCGGCGCGGAACACCTGTTCGAAATGGCCGTGCTGGCGCTGATCGACGATGTAGAGGATGAGATCGGGATTGTAGGCCTTCACCCGGTCGACGATGGTCGCCAGGTCGGTCGTCCCGTAAAGTACCGCCCCGTCGGATTTCTGCAGAATGAGCGGCGGCATCTCCTTTTTGTCGCCCGGCTCGGCGACACGCACAACCAGCGCGCCTTCGCTTTCTTCCGCCAAGTGGCGTGCTTTCAAATCCTCGATCATCGGCGCGATCAAGGGATCGACGCTCGCCTCGCCGTTCCACAGATCGAAATTGACGCCGAGGCTGCCATATTCTCGCCGAAGGCCACGTTCGGAGACCTTCACGAAATGGCGCCACAGCGCGACATAGCCGGGCCGGCCCGATTGCAGATCGAAAGTGGCGCGGCGCGCCTCCTCCAACCGCTCGGGATCGGCTTTGCAGGCGGCGGCGGCGGCGGGATAAATCTCTTCCAGATCTTCCATCGTCACCGGCGATTCATCCGGGTACGGACCTTCGAAATCCGCCTTGAAATACTCCGGGGCAAGGCCGCGCCGGCCGATCTCGCCGATCAGCTGGCCCATCTGCAGCCCCCAGTCGCCCAGATGCACGTCGCTGACGACCTTCCAGGCATCCGCGCGAAACAATCGTTGCAGGCAGTCGCCGATGATCGCCGAGCGCAAATGGCCGACATGCATCGGCTTGGCGACGTTTGGCCCGCCGAAATCGATCACCAGCGTTTTGCCTAGGCCGGTTTCGGGAGCGCCCAGCCGCGCGTCCTTCGCCATCGCGCCCATGCGTTCCGCGAGCGCCTCGTCGGTCAGATCGAGATTGATGAAGCCGGGTCCCGCGATCTCGACCTTGGCTAAGATCGGCTCCCCCTTGAGGCGCGCCGCGATCTTGCCCGCGATCTCGCGCGGATTGGCTCTTATTTCCTTGGCTGCGGCGAGCGCACCGTTGCATTGGAATTGGGCGAGATCAGGCCGGTCGGAGGCCTGCACCTGTCCAAACTTCGCCGGCAGTCCTTCAGCCGCGAACGCGCGCGCCGCGATCGCGGCGAGCTCCGCAACCAGGGCTGTCATGGCTCGTAGGGCCCGATCTTGGCGTTGTAGTCGACCTGCGTCTTGGTCAGCTGGAAGCCAACGATATAGTGGTAATCGTAAGCCGTCTTGCCCTTCTCGAATTTCACCGCCACGGAGTCGACTTCCGCAGTGACATCCTTGGCCACGGCGCCCTGCGCAAACGTGAACTCAAGCCAGAGGATCTGTTTGTTGAAAATCACCCCGTTCGAGGTCAAGGCAACATAGTAGGGAACGCGATAATTCACCTCGCCGCCGCCCGGCGGGCGTTGGGCATGGAAGAAAATCTTGAGACTGGAGTCCGCCGTCTTCTCACTCTTGTTGATGTCGCAGCGGGTCGTCACGTTGGTCATGGCCATCGAATAGATCACGCCCGAGGGATCGCCCCCCTGCTTGGGATCGAACGCGGGAAGACTCGATGTGCCCGCTAGGATCATCGCATCTGGGCACAGTTCGGGCTTATCGGCACTCACGGAGCCCGTAATCGATCGCCAGGTCGAGCAATCGGCCAGCAGAAGGGTGAGCATCGATGCCGTTGCAACACGGATAATTCGATATTTCATGGCTCGATCATAATGCCTTGTTGGGCGGCGACAGCACCTTCGCAACGTCGCCTTTTGCTTGACTTTTCATATGCCTCGGCCGACTTCTGGGAAAGCGCCGAAAGGCGGCGGACTGTAGCCAAGCAGGCTCTCCATGGGAAGCACAGAGCGAATAGGGCCTCAAAGAGCGCCTCTCAAGCTATTGCTCGCCGCGCCGCGCGGCTTTTGCGCCGGAGTGGAGCGAGCGATTCGCATCGTCGAGCTGGCGCTCGGCAAGTTCGGCGCGCCAATCTATGTCCGCCACGAGATCGTCCATAACCGCGCCGTGGTCGAGCGGCTGGAGGGGATGGGGGCCGTCTTCATCGACGAGCTGGATCAGGCGCCCGACGGCGCGCATGTGATCTTTTCCGCCCACGGCGTTCCAAAAACGGTGCCCGCGGAAGCCAAGCGGCGGCGGCTTTTCTATCTAAACGCGACCTGCCCGCTGGTCTCGAAAGTGCATGTCGAAGCCGAGCGCCACCACGCCGCCGGACGCCATGTGATCCTGATCGGCCACGCCGGCCATCCCGAGGTGGAAGGCACGATGGGCCAGTTGCCCGAGGGCGCCATCACGCTGGTCGAAACGCTCGGCGATGTCGCCGCGCTCAAACCCGCCGATCCCGCGCGCCTTGCCTTCATCACCCAAACCACCTTGTCGGTCGACGACACGCAGGAATTGGTCGTGGCGCTGCGCCGCCGTTTTCCTCAGATCGCCGGGCCCCGCAAGGAAGACATCTGCTACGCCACCACCAACCGCCAGCAGGCGATCAAGAAGATCGCGCCCGAGGCCGACCTGGTGCTGATTATCGGCGCGCGCAATTCGTCCAATTCGGTCAGGCTGGTCGAGGTCGCCGAGCGCAGCGGCGCCAAACGCGCCGTCCTGATCGAAAATGCCGGCCGGATCGACTGGAGTCTGTTCGAGGGCGCGGCAACCGTCGCACTTTCGGCCGGCGCCTCGGCGCCCGAGACGCTGGTGCGCGAAGTGATCGAGGCCATCCGCGCGCGCTATGACGTGACCGTAGAGGAAACCACGGTCATCCGAGAACATGTCGAATTCAACCTGCCGCGCGCGCTGGCGTCCTGAGAGATTGAGCGATGGCCGTGTATACTGAGGTATCCTTCGAAGACCTGGAAATCTTTCTGGCGGATTACGACCTTGGCGCGCCGCTGAGCTTCAAAGGCATTGCCGAGGGCGTCGAAAATTCAAATTATTTCCTGCAGACTGAGCGCGGCGCGTTCATCCTTACCCTCTACGAAAAGCGCGTGCATGAAGGCGACCTGCCGTTCTTCCTGGGCTTGATGGAGCATCTGGCGGCGCGCGGCATTGCCTGCCCGTTGCCGGTGCGCAGCAGGAGCAGCGCGCAGTCCGCCAGTCTCAACGGCCGCCCCGCCGCGCTGCTGACGTTCCTGAACGGAGTGTCGTTGCGCCGGCCCGAGGCCTCCCATTGCGCGGCGGCAGGTGCCGCGCTCGCGGCGCTGCACGAAGCGGGCAAAGGTTTTGCGCTGACCCGCCCCAATGCGCTCGGCGCGGACGGCTGGCGGGAGTTGGCCGAAGCTTGCATCCCGCGCGCCGATTTCGTGCAGGAGGGTTTGGGCGCCCTGATCGAGACGGCTCATGACGAACTTGTCGCGCGCTGGCCGCGCGACCTGCCGGCCGGCATCATCCATGCCGATTTGTTTCCCGACAATGTTCTGTTCATGAATGCCGAGGTTTCCGGGCTGATCGATTTTTATTTCGCGTGCAACGACGCCTACGCCTACGACCTCGCGGTGATGCTGAATGCCTGGTGCTTCGAGACCGACGGCGCCTACAACCTCACCAAAGGCAAGAGCCTGATCGCCGCCTACCGCCGCGACCGCGGCCTCAGCGAGGCCGAGATCGAAGCGCTGCCGGTGTTGACGGGCGGCGCGGCGCTGCGTTTTCTCCTGACGCGGCTGTTCGACTGGCTGAACCACGATCCTTCCGCGCTGGTGCGCCCCAAGGACCCGCGCGATTATGCCAAACGTTTGCGCTTCCATCAAAAGGTCAAGAGCGCGGCGGAGTACGGCTTGTGACCAAGCCGCGCGTCGAGATCTTCACCGACGGGGCATGCTCGGGAAATCCAGGGCCGGGCGGCTGGGCGGCGATCCTGCGCGCGGGCGGCCACGAAAAGGAACTGTCCGGCGGCGACGCGGCCACCACCAACAACCGCATGGAACTGATGGCCGTCATCAAGGCGCTGGAGGCGCTGAAGCAGCCCTCCGCCGTCATCGTCCACACTGACTCCCGCTATGTCATGGACGGCGCCACCAAGTGGATGAAGAACTGGAAAAGGAACGGCTGGAAAACCGCCGACAAGAAACCGGTCAAAAACGAGGAGCTATGGCGAGCGCTGGAAGATGCCGCCGCGCGCCACGCGGTTTCCTGGCGCTGGGTCGAAGGCCATTCCGGCCACGCCGAGAATGAGCGCGCCGACGCGCTGGCGCGCGCCGCGATCCCGAACTAACGTCCAGCAGGACATCGAGTCATTCCGGACTGTAAATCCGCAAACGGGGGCATATTCGATGCATCGCTTCACTCTTGCCGTCTCGGCCATCGCGCTGATTGTCGCCACCGGTTTCGCCGCTCAGGCGGACAAGCCGGTCTTGGCCTCCGTCGAGAACAGCTTCGACGCATCGATCTCCCCAAACGATCTGCGCGACTGGATGAAGCTGTTGGCGTCCCAGCCCAATCTTGTCGGCTCGCCGCACGACAAGACGAACGCCGAATGGATCCTCGCCCGGTTCAAGGAATGGGGCTGGGATGCCCATATAGAGACCTTCGAGGTGCTCTACCCGACGCCGATCCGCGAAGCGGTGGAACTTCTCGGCCGCAAACCCTTCAAAGCCACGCTGCAGGAGCCGCCGATTAAAGGCGATTCGAGTGCCACCGCGACCCAGAAGGCGCTGCCCGCCTATCTTGCCTTTCAAGGCGACGGCGATGTCACCGCCGATCTCGTCTATGTCAATTACGGGATGAAGGACGATTACGACGCGCTCGAAACGACGGGCGTGAGCGTCAAAGGCAAGATCGTCATTGCCCGCTACGGTTCTGGCTGGCGCGGGCTGAAGCCCAAGCTGGCGGCCGAGCACGGCGCCATCGGCTGCATCATCTATTCCGATCCGCGCGACGACGGCTATTCCGTCGAAGCGGCCTATCCGAATGGAGCCATGCGCCCGCCGCACGGCATCCAGCGCGGCTCGGTGGCGGACATGACGCTCTATCCCGGCGACCCTCTGACACCGGGCATCGGCGCCACCAAGGATGCGAAGAGGCTGAGCGTCGCCGAGGCGCCGACCATTCTTCGGATTCCGGCGCTGCCGATCTCCTATGCCGATGCGCAAGTGCTGCTTCAATCGCTCGGCGGGCAGGCGGCGCCGGCTTCGTGGCGCGGCTCGCTGCCGATCACCTATCGCGTAGGCCCCGGCAAGGCCAAGGTCCATCTCCTGGTCAAATCGGATTGGAGCCTCAAGACCATCTACGACGTCATCGCAGTGATGAAGGGCTCCACCTGGCCCGACCAATGGGTGATCCGCGGCAACCATCACGACGGCTGGGTATTCGGCGCCAGCGATCCGCTTTCGGGCCAGGTGGCCCTGCTCGAGGAAGCCAAGGCCATCGGCAAACTCGCGGCGACGGGCTGGCGGCCCAAGCGCACCATCGTCTACACGAGCTGGGACGCCGAAGAGCCCGGATTGATCGGTTCGACCGAGTGGGCCGAAACCCACGCCGACGAGCTAAAGCGCAAGGCCGTGCTTTACGTCAATTCGGACAACAACACGCGCGGTTTCCTGCGTGTCGAGGGCAGCCAGGACTTTGAGCATCTCGTCACCGGCGTCGCCGCGGAGCTGACCGATCCCGAGACCGGCGTTTCCGTCGGCGAGCGCGCCCGGGCCAAGCTGCGCAGCGACGCGCTCGATTCCGATGCCAAGGACAAGGATCATCTCAAGGCGGTCGCCAAGATGGCGGCCGATCCGAACCGCGACATGCCCATCGGCGCGCTCGGCTCGGGCTCCGACTATTCGACCTTCCTGCAGCACTTGGGCGTGCCCGCGCTCGACGTGGCCTATGACGACGAAGGCCAATCGGGCGGCGTCTACCATTCGCGCTACGACACCTTCGAGCATCACAGCCGCTTCGTCGATCCCGGCTTCGTCTATGACGCGCTGCTGGCCAAGACGGTCGGGCACCTGGTGCTGCGTGCGGCCGGCGCCGACTTGCCGCTGCAGCGCGCGGGCGATTTTGCCGAAGAAGTTTCGCTTTATCGCAGCGAAATCGAGAAACTCGCCAGAGAGAAACGCGACGCGGCCGAACTTCAAGCAGGCCTGCTGCACGACCGCGTCTTTGCGCTCACCGCCGACCCGACCAAGTCGAACGGTACGCCGACCGCGCTGCTTGCCGTGCCGGCGTTCGATTTTTCCGCGCTGGACAAAGCGGCAGACCGTCTCAAGGCGAGCGCCAAGGCCTATGACGACGCCCTGACAAAGAACGGCACAGGCTTGTCGGCGGAGCGCCTCGCGCGGCTGCAGGCGCTGATGGACGACATCGACCAGACGCTGATGTCGGACGTGGGTCTGCCGGGACGCGGCTGGTATAAGAATCTCATCTACGCGCCGGGAACATTGACGGGCTATGGCGCAAAGACGCTGCCCGGCGTGCGCGAGGCGATCGAGCAACAGCACTGGGCCGACGCCGACCGCTATATCAAGCTGACGGCAACCGCGCTCGATGCCTATAGCGACCGGCTCGATCAGGCCACTGCCGTACTGAACGTTCCGGGCGTTTCTTCAACGTCGGACCAGAAACCGGAGCCGTGACAGGTTATCGGTCGAGGTAGTAGGTCAGCGTGACGACGACGCGCGCCTTCTTGTCGATCGTGCTCGTTTGGGGGCTGTAATCGACCGTGCTGGTGTCCGGGTTCAGAGCGGCCGCACTATCGCGCGACTGGATCGAGAAGGGCTCCTGGGTGGCCGATTGGATCGCCCCCACCCTGACGCCCGAATCGTTGGCGAACTGCTGAGCCGCGTCGCGGGCGTTCTGCGTGGCCTCGCGCAGCATGGGCGCTTTAATGTCGTTCAGCCTGGTGAATTGGAAATCGACGGTGTTGGTGGTGACGACGATGCCCTGCTTGATGAGATCGCCGAGCGCGTGCGTTGTCGCGTCCACCACCGCGACATCTTTGGTTCGCACGGTGATGGTGTTGGCGAGAGTGTAACGCTGACCCTCGGCGACTTTGACCGGCCCGAACTGGTTCGCCAGGTGATCGGTCAACGTCAGATCGCCGGGCCTTATGTCCGATTTCTTGATGCCGTTCTGAAGGAGGAAAGCGACGACCGCCTTCTCGTCGCCGTTCGATTGCGAATAAAGACCCGCGACGTTGTCGCCGGTGAGCGAATAGCCGATCTGCCACAATGCCAGATCGGACTTCACGTCGCGCTCGGCGAACCCCTTCACCGTCACCGTGTTGGATGCGAAACGAGCCTTGAAGAGAGTATTGCTGACGAAATATCCCGACACGGCAAGACCGACCGCAACCAGAAAACCAAGAATTGCAGCGGCAACAAGTGCTTTCTTCTCGAACATTGGAGTCCCCGCGTTCGATCCGCGATGATCGCGAACCGGCGTGAACTCTAGCGCGTTTCTGTGACGCGCCGAAGTTCGCCTGGCTGTGACAAAGACTGCCAGCGACGAAGTCGCAGTCTCTCTGCATCGCAATGTCCGGTCATGGCGCAATCCAGACCAATTCTAAACGGCAGGAATGGGTTTGACAGTGGACATTCATCCAATGGGCAAGATACGCCATCAGCCGAGCATCAAGCTCTACTCCATTTGCCGTCCTTTATGTCGAACTTCACTTTTCCTGCGGCTCGCATTCGCATCAGCAACTCCTGCAGGGCATCGGTGCTCTTGCTGCTGGGGTCCAGCCGCTGCTGTAGCGAATAGATAGCGCGGGGTTTGTCCAGCACGGTCAGAACGTCCTCTTCGTTCGTCATGATCGAAGCTCTCTTGTTTGCGTCTAAACAGCCCTTAGCCGCAACAGACCATCCCGGCAATGACAGATATTGGCGCAAAGCAGACGTAGCCCCCCACTCCGCTGGCTCACGCCGTTCGCCACCGACCCTCCCCGCGTTGGGGGAGGGCTTATTCCGGATTTGGCGAAACCCGCCCTTCGAGCGCTTGTACGCTGTCGCTACTCGTTCCCCCGCTGTGCGGGGGCAGAAAGACATCAAAGCTACTTCAGCGCCAGCACGACCGGGCCCGAGACCGGGTCGGTGACGCCGAGTCCTCCACCCAGATCTTCGAGCATGTCGCGGAACGTGTCGAGCGTGGCGATCATGCTCGGGCGCGTCTTGGCGAGCGCCTCCATGTCGTCCCATTCGCCGATGATGCAATAGCTGTGGTCGGCGGTCTTGATGATGTTGACGTGCCTGATCCCTGGCCAGTCGCGCGCCATCTTCTTGTGGGCGTCGGGAAAGTCCTGGTCGCGGCCCGGCTTCACGCGGAAGCGCACCGCATTGAACGCCGTCATTGGCTTCCTCCGCTGGTTAAAGGTGCTTCAGCATGTGTTCGGCGCTCGAGACGTCGAAGGCGCCGGGCTCCTCGACGTTCAACTGCTTCACCACGCCGTTCTCGACCAGCATCGAGAAGCGCTGGCTGCGCTTGCCCATGCCATACTTCGAGGCGTCCATTTCGAGGCCGAGTGCGCCGGTCAGCTCGCCATTGCCGTCGGCCAGCATCATCACCCTGTCGCCGGCGCCTTGCTGCGCCCCCCAGGCGCCCATGACGAAAACGTCATTCACCGAGACGCAGGCGATGGCGTCGACGCCCTTCTTCAGGATCTCGTCGGCGTGCTGAACGAAGCCGGGCAGGTGCTTGGCCGAACAAGTCGGCGTGAAGGCGCCCGGCAACGCGAAGACCACCACCTTCTTGCCCGCGAACAGCTCGTCCGTCTTCACCGGCTTGGGGGAGCCGTCTTTCATCTGCATCAGCGTGACAGAGGGAATCTTGTCGCCGGCTTTGATCGTCATGGACATCTCCTTGCTGGGGTATATTCGAAGAGTTCTAACCTAACGCCGTGCGCGGGTGAAGCCGTTATGTTATCGTTGCGCATGGCTCGTTCCGTCCCAACGCCCGGCGGCGACAGCTTCCTGGAGGGAAAGCTGCTGATTGCCATGCCCGGAATGCCCGATCCGCGCTTTGAAAAAAGTGTCATCTTCATGTGCGCGCACTCGGCCAAGGGCGCCATGGGCCTGATCATCAACAAGCCGATCGACGGCCTTTCGTTCCGCGACCTGATGGTCAAGCTGGAAATCGGCGTCTCGGCGGAGCGCGCCGACGCGCCGATCCTGTTCGGCGGCCCGATGCAGATGGGGCGCGGCTTCGTGCTCCACACCGCCGAATATTCCGGCGAGGACACCACGCTCGCGATTACGCCGGAAATCTCGCTGACCGCTACCGTGGACATCCTGCGCGCGATTTCGGCCGGGCGCGGCCCTTCCAAGTCCGTCCTCGCGCTCGGCTATGCCGGCTGGGGCGAGGGCCAGATCGAGGACGAAATCCTGGCGAACGGCTGGATCCATTGCGACGCCGACGCCCATCTGCTGTTCGAGACGAAGTACGACGCGCGGTGGCAGACTGCGATCGCCAAGCTGGGCGCCGATATCTCGGGATTATCCGCCGAGGCCGGCCGCGCCTGATCCCGTCTCCACCCGGTAATGGCGCGCCACATAGTCGAGCGCGTCCTTGGCGCTGAGCGGTTCGGCGAACAGGAAGCCTTGGGCATATTCGCAGCCCAGTTTGGCCATGCGCTCCGCCTCGGCCTCGCTTTCCACGCCTTCGACGATGACGCTGCGCCGCAAATCGTGGGCCAGCGACACGATCGAGGACAGCACGACGCCGGCGTCGCTGTCCGCTTCCGTGCCGCCATGGCGCGCCAGGAAACTCTTGTCGATCTTCACCGCATCAAAGGGCAGATCGCGCAACTGACTGAGACTCGACAGCCCGGTGCCGAAATCGTCGATCGACAGACCGGCGCCCAGCTCGCGGATGCGCCGCATGATCTTGCCCGCCTCCGCGTCGGCGGCGACGGCGCTTTCCGTCACCTCGAGTTTCAGCGTACCGCGCACGATCGACGCCCCAACCAGAAGCTCGGAGAGGAAAGTCTCCAGGCCGAGGTCGAAAAGCTGGCGGCGCGAGAGATTGACGCTGACGAACAGCGGATGGGGCAGCGGGAAGAAGCGCTGCCATTGCGCCAGATCGTTGGCGGCGCTTGTCAGCGCCAGCCGCCCGAGAGCGACGATCAAGCCAGTTTCTTCGGAATGGGCGATGAAGTCGGCGGGCGCCACTAGCCCCTTGGTCGGATGGCGCCAGCGCAGCAGCGCCTCGAAGCCCGCCACGGAGCGGTCCGTCAGCCTGATGATGGGTTGATAGAAGACCTCGATTTCGTCCTTATCGATGGCGCGGCGAAGCTCGGCCTCCAGCGCCACGGCGTCGGCGGGGGCGAGAACCTCCAGCGCGCGGGTGTAAACCCTGGCGCAGTCGCCGCCCTGCCGCTTGGCCTGGAGCAGCGCCAACTCGGCGTTCTTCAACAGATCGATGGGATCGCGGGCGTCGTTGCCGCCGGTGACGCCGACACTGGCGGGCGCGAAGACGGTGCGCCCGCCAAGCTGGTACATCGCGCCGCAAGTCTCCACCAGCTCGGCGCCGAGATCGGCGGGCGCCGCTTTGGGCGTCTTGTACAGCACGGCAAAGGTGTCGCCGCCCACCCGGAAAACCTGCGCCGCATTGGCGAACTGCTGCACAAGGCGCTGGCCCAGACTGGTGAGGACGCGGTCGCCACCCGCGTCGCCGAGGCTGGCATGAATGGCCTTGAAGCGGTCGATATCGAGAAGTGCGAACGCGGCATCGTGCAGCTTCGAGCCGAGCCCCTCCAATTCCTCCATCAGCGCCACGCGGTTGCCGAGCCCGGTCAGCGGATCGCGCAGCGTGCGGTCCATCATCGCCGCTTCGGAATCCTTGCGCACGGTGATGTCGGCCAAGAGGCCGACGCAGCGTTCGGCAGGCAGACCCGCGGGGCCTTTCATCGTGGCGCGCAGTTCGAGCCAGGGAAACGTGTTGTTCTCCGAGCGCACGCGAAATTCGATGCGGAAAGCGACTCCCGACTGCGCGCGGAAGTCGGTCACGGCGCGTTCGTAAATCTCGCGGTCCTCCGGATGGATGCGCGCCATCCACACCGAATGCGCCATGCGCCCAGCCCCGAGCCCGACCAGCGCCGCCGCCTCGCCCGAAAGGACGGCGGCCTCCTCGGTGAAATCCAGTTCGAAGACACCTTGATGGGACGCGCCGATTGCCTCGATCGCGGTGTGCGACGGCGGCGCGGCTTCCGGCCTGAACGTCATAGCGGCGGGTCTGGGCGGCGCGGTTCGCACCGGCTGGGGCGCCGGTTGCGCGGCAACATTCGCCAGACGCGCGAACGCCGGGACTGCGACCCCTTCGCCCGTCGCCACCGCCAATACCAGCAGCACCGCGCCCGCCGCTGCGAAGCCGCCCGCCACGTCGGGCGTCAGCGGCCCGCTGCCGAATACGCCCAGCGCCGAGAGCGAAGCCGCCACCGCCACCAGGGCGAACAATCCCGCGCTCGGCGTGATCGCGCGCGCGGTGTTGGAGCCGTTGCGTCCGCGATAGAACAGATAGGCCGCGATCGTCAGCGTCCCGCAGATCAGCGCGATGTCGGTCAGGAGCGTTGCGCCCGGCACGCCCAAATAGGCCAGCGCCGAGAGCGCGACGAGCCCGATCAAGGTGCGGTCGAACCAGCGCTGCGCCTCGGGCCAGGCGTCCTTGAGCGGAACGATCATGTCGACCAGCCGCGCGCCGGCGACCAGAGTCAGCCCTGCGAACAACGCGATCAGCCCGTACGGTCCTCCCACGCTGGTAACCAGGCTGCCGTCGAACATACCGCTCTCGGCGAGGCGGGCCAGCAACATCAAAAGCAATGTCAGCGCCGCCCAGCGCGGCGGGGCGTGGCGCGTCATCACCGCCAACCCGGCCGCGATCAACGCGGCGGCGGCGATCAAGGCGGCGACCGCCGCGACGAAAATCGCCAGCTGGCGATTGTGGGCGGACAGCGCGGGCTCGCTCCAGACCAAGAGCGACGGCGGCGATTGCGCGCCGGCAATGCGAACCGCCACGGGCGCGGACGTTCCGGGCGGAAGCGTCACGCGGTAGGCATGGCGTCCATAGGCGCTGGCGGGCTGAACGAGGACGTTGGGATCAGTGCTCGCCACCTGAAGGATGCTCGGCCTCGTCGCGCGGGGGCGAATGTTGAGGCCGATCTCCGGGGGCTGGCCGGCACTCAGGATACGGGTCGCCGGCGCGCTCGACTTGTTGGCGGCGGTGAAGCTGTACCAGTCCGCCGCCGCGGGCTTGGCACCCGGCTGCGGCGTGTAGGGGACGAGCGTATCCTTGAGATCGATGACGTCTTCCGGCCCATCGAAGCCGATGCTCTTCGGGCCAGACGCCGCCAGCGCACCGACCAGAAATGCGGCCGCGAGTGCGGCGAGGGCCATTCGTCTCATCAAAGGCGTCAAGGATCGTCCGGTTGCGGGGCGCTAACCTACCTGCGCCTCATCCGCCAGCAAAGCAAATACGATATGATCGCGCCACTCGCCGTTAATCTGCAGAAAGCGCCGCGCGATTCCCTCTTGGCGGAAGCCGGTCTTGGCCAGGAGGTTCTTAGAAGGTTCGTTGGTCGGAACGCAGGCGGCCTCGATTCGGTGCAGCCCGAGAGTCGCGAAGATGAACGGGATCAGCGCCCGCACCGCATCGGACATATAGCCCTGGCGCGCGAAGCGCTGGCCGATCCAGTAGCCTAGCGCGCAGCACTGGATGACGCCCCGGCGCACGTTGGAGAGCGTGCAGCCGCCCATCAAGGCATCGTCCTCGCTGCGGAAGATGAAGAAGGCATAGGCCGAATCCTGGCGGATTTCCTTCTGGTAGCGCTTGATGCGGCGGCGAAACGCCCCTTTGGTCAGCTCATCGCTCGCCCACGACGGCTCCCACGGGGTGAGGAACTCCCTGCTCTCGCCGCGCAGCCGCGCCCAGACCTTGTGATCGGAAATGCGCGGATAACGCAGATAGACCTCGTCGCCGCGAATCACAGGCTGTTGGCCGCCGGGAAAGGTCAGCCCGCGCATGAAGGCAATGGCGGCGGGTTTCATTCGGCTGCGCGCATGGTCTGCCGTGAACCGAATCGCGCGGAGAAAATCTCATACGGTTCGAGCTTGCCCGCCGGGCCGACGGTGACGACGGTTGGGGCTTCTGTCGCGTTCATGGTGCGAGCGCCATAGCGGCGGACGGCGGCGGCGTCAACCGCTTCGAGTTTGGCCGTCAACTCTTCGACCGGCGGCACGCGGCCATAATTGAAAATGTGCCCCGCAATCATTTCGGAGCGCGTCGAGGGACGTTCGAGGCCCATCAGCAATGAGGAACGCAGCTGCGCCTTGGCGCGGGAGATTTCCTCCTCGCTCGCGGTTTCGGCGAGCGCGGCCATCTCGCCCGCGACGACGGCGCCAATCTCCGCCGCCTCGGCTTCGCCCGTGCCGGTATAGACGCCGACCGTGCCGCTATCTTTCGCATTGTGGGCGAAGGCATAGATCGAATAGCACAGCCCACGCTTCTCGCGCGCCTCCTGGAACAGCCGCGAGGACATCCCGCCGCCGAGCGCGGTGACGTAAACCTGCGCGACGTAGAAATCGGGATCTTGCGCCGAGACGCCCGGAAACGAATAGGCGATATGGGCCTGTTCCAGATCGCCTTCGAAATGGCCCTCGCCGCCCACATAGCGCGCGGGCAGCGGCTCATGCGCTTCGCCGGGAGTCAGCGCCGCGAACTTCTCCTCGGCCAGCGCCACCAGCGCGTCGTGATCGACGGCGCCCGACGCCACCAGCGTCATGGCGTGGGCGCGATAGTTGGCGCCCATATAGGCGAACAGGTCGTCGCGCCCGAAGGCGGAGACGGTTTTCTCGTCGCCCAGGATCGGCCAGCCCATCGGCTGATCGGGATAGGCGACGGCCTGAAGGTAATCGAAGATGATGTCGTCAGGCGTGTCCTTCGCCTGGCCGATCTCCTGCAGCACCACCTGGCGCTCGCGGTCGAGTTCGGCGGGATCGAAGGTCGGCTCGGTTAGGATGTCGGCGAGGATGTCGAGCGCCAGCGGCACGTCGGCCTTCAGCGTGCGGGCGTGGAACGCCGTCTGCTCGCGGCTGGTGTAGGCATTGAGGAAACCGCCGACCGATTCGATCTCGACGGAGATGTCGCGCGCGCTGCGCCGTCGCGTGCCCTTGAACGCCATGTGCTCGAGCATGTGCGAGACGCCCATCAGCGGCGCGGACTCGTTGCGCGCGCCTGCGTTCACCCACACGCCGACAGCGGCGCTCTCGAGCGTCGGCATTGGATCGGTGACGATAACCAACCCATTGGAAAGACGAGTAATTTTTATGTTCATAGCGAGGGCAATCTAGCCTCGATAAAGGCCCGAACCAAGGCC
>Ga0265340_10000819_pt1 | contig 17699 bp, 13 predicted proteins | sample 4CB225metaG_FD_202082 | JGI IMG/M metagenome (GOLD analysis project Ga0265340, IMG submission 202082) | Rhizosphere microbial communities from Carex aquatilis grown in University of Washington, Seatle, WA, United States - 4-CB2-25 metaG | ecosystem: Host-associated > Plants > Roots >...
AAATGTCTGCCACGGCTTTGCTCAAGGATGGCGATGGTCACCGGACCTATGACTCCGTAGATGCGGCTTTGGGGCCGGCGGAGGGTAGGTACTTCGGGTTGGGTTTGTCACGGGTTCATCATGTGCTGCATGACGTGAGCAGCGTCGGCGGACCTGGCTCGGGACAGGTGGCCGCTAGGGCGGGGATCGTGTATCCGCCGGACTGGTCGGTCAAGGGTGTTGGTGAGTTGCGTCCGCATCTGAGCAGCATTGATGCGCTGGTGCTGGCGGTTCGGGTGGCGGAATTCTACATGCGTACCTGTGGGTTGAGTGAGGATCAGGTGCGGCGGGCGTGGATCCGGTCGATGAAGGTGCGCGCCGGCAATGACCCGACGCTGGAATTGTCGGATTTCGCGGTCGACGCCCGGCTGGTTGCGTCCGAGCCGGTCCCGCGGTCGCTGGGTGGTCAGGTCAGCACGGTCGAAAGTCATGTCGGGGCCATCACTCTGGTCCTGGAGATCGAGCATGAACCGCGCCTGCTTCCTCGCTCTGAAGCGAAGCTTGCCCCCGGGGCGCGGTTCGTGTCCCCGCCGCGGTTCTTCTATGGCGACCAGCACCGGGAAACGCAGCGGCTCCTCGCGGACCTGGACCTGGATCTGCATGCCGGTTCCGCTCGGAGCTTGGTCACCATCACCGCGCCCGAGGAAACCGACGACATCGGGGGGCTGGGGGCCGCATACGCGCCGGGGTTGTCAATCGTCGACATGATCGCGGTCGCCGCTCAGATGGCTCAGGCCCTCTTGTATGACCTGGATGGGCTCACCCGCCAGGAGTCCCAGACCCTGTGGATGCGCCGATACCAGGGGTCGCTAAAGACCCCGTATCAGCCGATCACGAACCCTTTCATCGCCACGACTTCGATCAGGTCCTCCCGTCTGGTACCGATGGGCGGTCTGATCTGGAGGACGGCTGAGTTGCAGTTCTGCCAGCTCGGTGCCGTGGGCACGTTCTCCGTGGCCCACGCCCTTCCCGCCGCTTCAGACGAGGTGGCACCACCTCACCCGTCGGAGGATTCGTGACCGCCAGGAAGCTTCACATCGCTGTCTCGGGGACGTACTCGACCGGTAAGTCCACGATGACCGAGGCGCTGTCCGTGGCTACCGGTATCCCGCGCACGCATGCCATGACTGCCCGGGAGCTGATCGCTGGCATCGCCCCGGGCAAGCAGCTCGAAGAGCTGTCGGCCAGTGAGCTGATCGCGCTGGGCTTGCGCCGTCTGGAGGAACGGATCCAGCACGAGGCGATCCATGCCGAGGAATCCTTCTTCTCGGACGGTTCGGTCATCCACGAGTGGATCTACGGTGTCGCCCGCATGCAGGCCGGCATCAATCCCGGTGCGCCGCTACCGCTACGGGTGATCAAGCGCATCGTCGGCCTGCCCTACCGCACCTTCTACAAGCAATACATGGACGCCTACGGCCTCGTCGTCAAAGACCGCGCCAAACGGTCCTACGACGCGTACATCCACCTGCCCGTCGAGTTCCCCCTGCGGGCCGATGGACACCGGCCGGTCTCCGAGAGTTTCCGCAAACTCTCGGACAAACTCCTGACCCAGACCCTGGACGACCTACAGATTCCTTATCACGTCATCGGCGGGTCCATCCCCCAGCGACTCGAGAAGATCGCCGACCTCTTCAACCTGCCGCTGCTCACCCCCATCGACGAAGCCGTCCAGATCGCCCAGACACGAGTCCGTCAGGCAACCGAGGCGATCGAGGCCGACGCGCGCCAGCACTCCGCGCAGCGGGCGAAGTCGTGGCGGCGACGGATCGCCTACGCACTGCGCTACTAGCCGAACGGCCTGTTTGAACGTCGAAGACCTTCCGCGTGGGAAGAGCGTGGCGGCCGGCGGGATCCGTACCTTGCGGCCGCCGGTCCGCCATCCCCTATGGCCCCAGAATACGAGCAGGAAAGAGGATTCACCGAATGTCAGATCGAACCGACATGGAGTCGGCGCCGAGCACATCTGGGCCGGACGACGGGATCGGTGAGGGCCGAGCTTCCGCCGCCCACGCCCCGGACCTCGCTGGGGGCCGAGGCTGGACTCTGGCCATCGTCTCCATCGCCACGTTCATGCTGATGCTCGACCTGACCGTGGTGAACGTCGCCCTGCCTGACATGCGCGTTACGTTCGACGCCTCCTTCCCCGAACTGCAGTGGGTTCTTGACGCCTACGCCCTCGGGCTAGCTGTGCTCCTGCTCACCGCCGGGTCGACGGCCGACCGACTTGGACGCAAACGAGTGTTCAACCTCGGTCTCATCGTCTTCGTCCTGGCCTCCCTGTCCTGCGGCATCGCTGCGAACCCGGTCCTGCTCTCACTCGCCCGCGGCGTGCAGGGCCTGGGCGCAGCCACCCTCTTCGCCATCGGCCCGGCGCTGATCGGACACGAATACCGCGGCAAGGACCGCGGCACAGCCTTCGGCGTCTTCGGCGCCGTGGTCGGACTCGCGATCGCGTTCGGGCCACTGATCGGCGGCGCTATCACCGATAACCTCACCTGGCGCTGGATCTTCCTGCTCAACGTCCCGGTCGGAGCGGTGGCCCTCCTGATCAGCAGACGGAAGATGCGCGAATCACGCGCAGACACTGTTCACCCGACCGACTGGTGGGGCCTGCTGACCTTTTCCGGCGCCCTGACCCTGCTCGTCCTGGGCTTCCTGCGCGGCGAGGCTCTCGGCTGGACCAGCGCCCCGGTCAGCACCATGTTCGTGGCTGCCGTCGTCCTGTTCGCTGTGTTCTTCGTGATCGAACGACTCGTCGGCGAGGCGACCATGCTGGATCTGGCACTGTTCCGCAACGTCACGTTCAACGGCATCTCGGTCGTTACCCTGCTGTGCGGTGCCGCGACCATCTCGGCGATCTTCCTGCAGATCTCCTACGTTCAGAACGTGCTCGGCTTCTCCGCCTGGCAAGCCGGAATCCGGTTCCTGCCCCTGACCCTGACTCTCTTCGTCGCTGCTGCCATCGCCGGCGCCCTGACCACGAAAATTCCCCCACGGATCCTGGTCGGTGTCGCCCTCGCCGCCATCGCCGCCGGCCTCGCCGCCGCGACACGCATCCAGGCCGACAGCCACTGGAGCGTCCTGCTGCCCAGCATGATCCTTCTCGGCGCGGGAATGGGATTGTTCAACCCCCCTCGCGCATCACTATCCATCGCCGTGGCTGAGCCGTCCAAAGCCGGCATGGCCTCCGGCATTGGTGAGACTTTCCAGCAGGTCGGAGTCGCCGTCGGAGTCGCCGCCTTCGGTGCCCTCTTCCAAGCCCGGGTCAGCCACACGTTCAAGCAATCCCCCGCCGCACACATCCTCGGCCACGGCGCCGACCGGTTCGCCGCCGCCGTCGCTGCCGGAGGAGGCAATACAGCCGCGACACAGATCCACCAAGAATCACTAACCACCCAGTTACAACAGGCCGGCCTGACCGCCTTCACCCACGCACTCACCGACGTCATGTGGGCCTGCGCAGCAGTAGCCCTCCTCGGCTCCATCATCGCGTTCACCTTCATCCGGACCCGCGACCTGCACGAAAGCGCCCTCACTCTCCCCGACGCCGAAGTCCCCCGGTTCTAGCAACCCCGCCGGTGGCGCGATGCCCTGGATCTCGGTGGGCGCCCCCATAGGTGGCCACGGCCAGGGCCAGCCACCGCTGCAACTCACGCATCGTCAGGCACGCTGTCGCCGCCGAGTCGTAGTGCAGGCGAACTCGGATGTCGACAACCGGCCCGTCACGCTGAAAACGCGGGCCGACGGCGAAAATTAACCCCGGCGCGGTTGCGGTGGCGCCCGGGCGTGGAAACATCGAATACACATATGGTGACATGGCCGGCACGGTCGGGACTGACATGATTTGAGCGGGAATTAAGTGAACCGCTGGGGCCTTGCACACGTGGTCAGTAGGAATGGCGACCATCGGGTGGCCCTGTTCCGTGGAGGTGACTTTGGCTGACGAGCGTGGGGCACCGGGTACGTGGCACGCCCTCCTGTTGCGGATGGCGGGTGTCGTTCCCGACGACCTGCTCAGCGAGGCCCGCACCTGGCTGGCGGCCGGCGAGTCCGGCGACGTCGCCCAGGCGCTGGTCTTCGCCGTGGTAGCAGGTCAGTTCCCGGTGACGGAGGCCGAGGCCGATCTGCTCATCCAGGAACTGGCGGCCACCGGCCAGGGCCTGGAGACGATGCCCGACCTGATGGTCGCCGACGAGGACCAGTTCACTTCCGACTCGTGGTCGTTCGTGCCGGTGCCCGTCGACGACGCGCAGTCCGTGCAGCAGGCGCCGGTCATGCTCGACCTCACCATCGATCCGGCCGGGCTGGCGGCCCTCGATCAGATCGACCAGGCCGGAGTGGACGCCGCTGCGCGGGAAAGCTCCGTGTCCGCGCTCTGGCGGGCCTGGCGGCTGCCCTCCGACGGCTCGCCCTGGCCCCGCGCACGGCGCGTTTTCGTCGTCACGGTGCAGCCCGACCACGACGACGACGAACTACCGGCCCTGACCAGCAGGCTCCAGGAGGCGCTGTCGGTCGCGGGGGAGACCGACCCGCAGGTGGAGGTCTGCTGCGAGCACCTGCCGGTGCCCGATTACCAGAGTTCCGCCTGCGCCCACGCAGCGCTGCTCTGGGCCGACGAGCCGGCGGTCCCGATCCAGATCGCCCGGGTGTTCGATTCCGTCGATCCGGAGTTCGGCCCGGTGTTCGACGAGAGTCACCCGCTGATCAGCGATCGTGAGGAGGTGCGGCGGCTTCTGGAGTACCTGGAGTCCGCGTTGCCGGTCCTGACCACCTCCACCACGATGGAGGACATTCTCGACCCGGAGCGCCCGCGCTCGGTCCCCCTGTCCTTCCGCACCGACGGACAGTGGATCTGGACCGACACGATCGGGTATTACCTCGAACGGTATGCGCTGGCTCCTGAGGACGATCTTCTCGCCCACCTGCGGTCGGCACCCACCGTCCCGCCCACGGTTTCGGAGGTGGCCTTGCATCGGGTACTGAGTTTCCTGCAGCGCCCGGACGACACCGAGCCAGCGTGGGTCGTGCCGGAGATGGGTGCGGCCGAAAGCAACTCCGTGTCGCGCTGATGGTCGCCGAGCTGATTCACATGGCAGCGACCGCGCAAATCACCTGGAGTCTGACCCGAACCACGCGCGGGACGCCGCTCACCGGTGTCGGCCCGCTCGGCCTGGATGCGTCCGGGCGCCCGTCGCTGAGGCCGCCGGCCGGCCGGTGGCGAACACCGAGGGCAGAGGCGGCCCCGAGGCGCTCGCGCCGGACCCGTTCGGAAGCTGGGCCCGTCCCCGACGCCGCGACCACCCGCCTGCTCTCGGCCAGCACCGTGACGCCGGCCGGCCGGTTCTTCCTCGATCCCCCGATTCGGCCGGCCTGGCTGGCCGCGGTTCCCCGCGCGCTGTTCGTCGTTCATGTCACGCTCGACCGCGGTGGCTTCCGCGTCGCCGGCCGGCCGGTGCCCCCACGAATGCTGGCCAAAGCGATCCGCGCCTGCCCGGAATGGCGCGAGCGGCCCGTGGTGCTGGTGCCGGTCGGTGACCCGAGCGCTCAGGCCGCGGCCGGATCGCTGCTGTCCGCGCTCGCGACTGCGCTCGACGCCCCCGTGATCAGCTCCGAGACGGGCGTGTACCTCGGCCCCCGGATGGTGATGACGGGCGGCACGTTCCAGCGCTGGGACCCACCCGGACGGCACCTCCCCGGCGCCTCCACACCGGTGTCGCTCGGGCCTGTGCTGCCGCCGATCGCCCTGCCCGGACGGCGGATTCGGGCGCGCTCGGGAGCCGTGGTCCCGCCGTCGGCCACCGTGCCATCGCCGGTCCTCGCCCAGGGCTCCGAGGTCGCGGCTCCCACGCAACCCGAGGCGCCAGCAGTTTCGGTCGCCGAGCCGGTCCCGACGCCGGCGCAGGTCCCGTTGCCGGCGCCAGTCCCGTTGTCGGCGCCAGTCCCGTTGTCGGCGCCAGTCCCGTTGCCGGCGCCAGTCCCGTTGCCGGCGCCAGTCCCGTTGCCGGCGCCGGTGGCGGTGGACGCCGGCCTGCTGACCCCCTCCTCGCCCGTGATGCTCGGGCCCGCCGTTGTCCGTCTCCGGGTACCCGTGATCACGACGGTGCGGCCGGTCGACCCGGTCCGGGTGCGGGCCGTCACCCCCGCCGTGCTGACGGTCCCCGAACCGGCCCCGCAGACACCGGTCCCCGAACCGGCCCCGCAGGCACCGGTCCCCGAACCGGCCCCGCAGGCACCGGTCGCCGAACCCGCACCCGCCGAGCTCCCGGCTCTGATCACCGGGCCCGATCGTGATCGAGTCTCCGTCGAGTCCGGCGGCCCGGCTCACGAGCCCGAGCCCGTCCGGGCTCCGGCGGCCCGGCGTCCCGACCGCCGGACCGCGGATGCCGAGTCCACAGTTGCGCAGTCAGCGGCGGACGCCCCCGTGGTCGCCCCGTCCTGGGCATCCCAGCCGTCCCCCCTCCCGCCTGCCGGTGCCCCGCCGGCTGCGGCCCCCGGGCCCGAGTCCGGCGATGTCCCGGCCGCCGAACCGGCCCTCGAGCCGGCTGATGCTCCGGCTCCGAACCCGGTGCCGGCGGGCCGGCGGGCCCTGCTGCGGCGGCTGCTGACGGGCGACCACTCACCGGCACCGGCACCGTCCTTGCCACCGTCCCTGCCACCCCCCGTACCGCCTGGGGTCATCCGCCCGGGCACTGCCGAGCCGAGCCCGGTCGCGGTGCAGGCCGCGCCGGCCGCCACGCCCCAGCCCTCAGACGTCGTCCAGCCTTCAGCCACGCCCCAGCCTTCAGCCGCAGTCCAGCCCCCGGCTGCCGACGCGGCGCCCCGAACGGCTCCCGAGGCGGCGGAATGGCGCCCGCAGACCACGTCGGCAGCCGGCCCCGACCAGTCCGGTGCCCAGGCCGCGACCAGGACGCCGTCCGTACGGGCGCAGCCACCGCTCGCACCCAGCGCGGCGATCCAGCGGTCCGCGCCGGCGGCGCCCAGCCAGCCGGTGGGCGGCGAAACCCGGCAGCCACGAGCCGAAACCGCCGCACCGGCTCCGGCCTCCCGACCGGCCACGCCGGTGCGACCCTCGGCCCGGATCACTCCCGCCGGCGCGCCACCGGCATCCGCGACACCTCCGGTCGCGCCACCCGCCCCCGTCGTCGGCCCGGACATCGCCACCGCCTCGGGGACACCGGCCGGGGCAGCAGTCGAGCACTCCGGTGCCGGGGAATGGATCAGAGTGACTCCCTCGGCCGTCCGCGAGGACCGCGAGCGACTGCGCTCGCTGCTGGGATGGGACTACGAGGCGCACGCTCGCGTCGTCGACGGTCTGCTGGCCCTGCTTCCCGGGCTGCGGGCCCTCGCCGGGAACGATGACCTGGTGGCCGGCCTGGTCGCCGTCCGGGCCGAGCTCTCCCCGATCGGCCCCCGGACCGACGCCGTCCTGCGGGGCGAGACGCCGTCCGCCCCGGCCCCGGACGAGCCGGAGCAGCGGCCGGTCACGACCGTCGACGCGGAGCTGCTGGCCCGGTGCGCCTCGTCCGGCCTGCGCCGGCTGCCGGCCGTCGTGGGTCCGGTCTTCCGGGCGGGCACATCCACGAGCGCGGTGCTGAGTCAGTACCGTTCGGGTCTGCGGCTGGTGGAACCAGCGTTCACCGAGGCGCGGATGGACCGCTGGGTACCGGCCGGAAGCACGGTGGAATACGCGATCTGGTCGTTCAGCGGGCGGCGCACGGATCGGCTGATGCCTGCACCCGGGCACGACGACCGGCCCCGGGTGATGTTCCCGGCCGGCTCGCACTTCCTGGTTCTCGGGGTCGAGGAGGCCCAGGACGGCGCCCCGGTGCGGGTGTTCCTGCGTGAGGTGCCGGTCACCGACGCCGGGGGCAACCCGGCGGTGGAGGAGCGCACCCGCAAACGCCTGCGGGAGGCCGTCGACAGCAGCCCGGTCGACGCCTCCGGCTCGACGGCAGAGATTTTCGAGCGCTGGCGACGCGCCATCGGGGTCGGCAACGACGGGGCCCTGTTCGCAACGACGGCCGAGGCAAGTTGAGCCCGCGATCCAGAGGAGCCCGCGATGAGCCAGCTGACCGTTTCCACCACCGAGGCCGACGAGCAGTCCACGCTGGCGGCGGCGATCGCGGCCGCTCCGGCGGGGACGACCATCTCGGTCCGCCCGGGCACCTACCGTGAGGCGGTGGTCCTCACCCGCGACGTCGTGATCGAGGCGGCGCAGAACCCGGGTTCGGTCGTGATCGAACCACCCACCGGATCCGCCGTGCTGGTGGCCGGGGGTTCGGTTACATTGCGCGGTCTGACGTTTCGTGGCGGTAGTTCCACGTTGCCGGTGCTCCAGTTGGCCGACGGAGATCTGAGCCTGGAGGGCTGCGACGTCTCGGCCAGCGGGATCGCGGCCGTGCACGTGCGCGGCGGGACCATCAGGATGTCGGGCGGGACCGTGCGCAACTCCGGCGGCGCCGGCCTGATCGTGGAAGCCGGCAGCGGCCGCTTCACCGGCTGCACGATCCAGGACGCCGCCGGGACGGCGGTGGTGCTGTCCGGAACGGCCACCCCGGTGTTCGACGGCTGCACGGTCAGCGGTGCGGGCGAGATCGGTGTCCTGTCGGGCGGTTCGTCCGGGGCACTGCTGAAGGACTGCCGGATCGAGCGGGTCCGGGGTGTGTCCGTGCTGGTGCAGGGAAAGAGCCGGCTGCGGATGACGGGAACGACGGTGGACGGCGGCCAGGGAAACCTGTACCTGTCGGAAAACGCCGTCCCGGTGCTCGAGTCGTGCCGATTCACCAGTTCCGGCTCGCACGGGGTGGTGCTTCGTGATCGCTGCGCTCCGAGGCTGAAGGACTGCGTCGTGGACGCGAGTGACGGCCACGGGATCCACGTCAGTGGCGAGGCGGCGGGCCGTTTCACCGGTGGGCGCGTCGAGGGAACCGAGGCGGCCGGAATCATGGTCGGGGAGAAAGCTTCCCCAACCTTCAGCGGCTGTGAGATCACCGGCTGCCGGGACTCGGGGATAGTCCTGACCGGCTCCTGCACGCCTGGCTTCGAGCGCGTCGTCATCACCGGCAGCCCGGTCGGCGTCTCGATCCAGGATCAGGCCGACCCGCTGCTGCGCCGGATCCGGGTCACCCACGCCGAGTACGGCATCTACGCCATCGGCGGAGCCGGCCGGGTCGAGAACAGTGAGCTCGCCGAGGTCACGCTGGGCCCGGTGATCACCGGATCGCTCTCCCGGATCACCGTCGACGGAATCCCTTCCGGTGCCGGGATCCGGGCCGCCGAGGGCGATGAGGAGGGCCTGATGGACGAGGCTCTTGCCGATCTCGACGCCCTCGTCGGCCTGCCCCAGGTCAAGCGAGATCTCACCGCGGTGATCAAGCTTCACCAGGTGGTCCACCGTCAGCAGGCGGCCGGGATGACGACGATGCCGGCTCCGCGCCACCTGGTCTTCTCCGGCGGTCCCGGCTCCGGCCGGGCCACCGTCGCCCGCATCTACGGGCGGGCCCTCGCGGCGCTGGCCGTGGTGGCCTCCGGTCAGGTGCGCCGGTTGCCCGTCGCGGAATTGAGCTCCGGGGGTGAGGGCCTGAGCGACTCGCTGACCGCGAGGCTCCACGAGGCGGCCGGCGGGGTCCTGATCGTCGACCTCTCCCCCGGCGACGAGGTCGGCACGTACCCGGCGGCGGCCGCGACCCTGGTCACGATGCTGGAGAGGTACGAGGACGACCTGGTGGTGGTGCTGGCCGGTGACGCGAGCCTGATGCGCTCGTTCCTGCAGGCCGATCCGGGGCTGAACCGGTGGTTCACCCGAACCCTGGAGTTCCGCGGCTACAGCAGTTCCGAGCTGGCGTCCATCGTCGAGAACCTCTGCCGAGTCAATCATTACGTGCTGGAGCAGGACGCCGTCGCCCCGCTGACGGCCCGGTTCGACACGTTGCCACAGCCCCCCGGTACCGGCACCGCCCGCCTGATCTTCGAGGAGATCATCGGTACCCAGGCCCGGCGGCTGGCCCGCGAGCCCGAGGTTCCGGACGTCGAGCTGGTCAGGATTCTCGCCGACGACCTCGCGCCCGACCCTTCGGCCGATCCGGCTGCCGGCCGCACCGGCCTGGTCAACAGCTTGCTGCGGCAGTTGACCGGGATGACCGGGATGCTGCCGGTCAAGCAGCGGATCATCGAGCTGGCCGGGATGCTCGCCGGCGACAAGGGCCGCCTGGAGGTGGGCCTGACCCCGTCGGTGACCTCACGCAACCAGGTGTTCGTCGGTGCCCCGGGGACCGGGAAGACGTCGGTGGCGCGGGTGTACGCGCAGGTGCTGGCGGCCATGGACCTGCTGGCGACCGGGCGGCTGATGGAGATGTCCGCCCTCGACCTGCTCGGGGCGAACACCGACGAGACCGTGCGCAGGATCCGCGACGCTCTTGGCCGCGCCGACGGTGGTGTGCTGCTCCTGAACCGGCTCCCCGAGCTCGGCGAGGGCAGCCGGGGCGAGGACCTGGGCCGTACCGTGATTGACACGCTGACCCGGCTGGTCTCCACCCAGAGCGGCGACGTCGTCCTGGTCCTGACCGGTGACGCCGCGCGGATGCAGGCCTTCCTCGGGGAGAACCCTGAGTTCGCCGCGAAATTCGCTACGCCCGTCGAATTCGCCGCCTACTCGGTGGACGAGCTGACGGCCATCTTCGTACAGCTGGTCACGGCCGAGAGCTACCGCGTGAGCGCCGAGACCCTCGACCTGTTCCGCGGGCACATGAATCAGATCCCGCGCGACGAGGCTTTCGGCAACGGGCGCTATCTGCGCTTCCTGCTCGACCGGGCGAGGACCCGTCACGCCGTCCGGCTCAGCGCGATCGCGACGCCGTCCCTGTCCGACCTGGAGGTGCTCTCACCCGGTGACGTCCTCGGCGGCCTGGAAGGTGAGGTGGAGACGGTCGCGCCGCCGGGCCGCCGGAGCCTTGCCTTCCGCCGGCTGGCCGGAGGCACGCACCACCGACGCTGAGGCGAGACGCTGCCTCCCCCAGGTTCTCCGCCCGATCCCGTTCTCGGACGAGTTTGTCCAGCTCAAGTAATTTGTCCGGCTCCCATTAAACCGAACTCACCTCTAAGCCGTGCAAGTAGATGAAAGCTCGACCAACCTGTCTCCCCAGGATGCTTCGGAAGGGGCTCTTGTCGTGAACGCACACCTGTACAGGACGTCAGTCGGTACGTCGTGGCCCAGGGTGGCCACGCGATGACGGCCAGCCAGGCAACCGCTCGCAGCTACCAGGGCCACCCCGACCGGGGACACGCCTCACGCAGTCACACCGATTGGCGGGACACGCCTGTGATCGGAATACAGGCCACCCCGGGGCCAAGGATCCGGGTGGCGGTCCAGGCCCTGGATCCGCTGAGCTTCGCCGGGATCTCCGGGCTGGTCAACCGTCGTCCAGACATGGAGCTGCTCAGCACCGAGCGCCTGTCGGAGGCCGACATCTGGGTGGTCGTGACGCCCAGCATGAGCGCACAGGTGATGCATCAGCTACGTGACCTGACCGCGGACACGAGCGCCAAGATCGTCATGGTGCTCGATCGCCTGGGCGACGCCGACCTGCTGGCCGCCGTCGAGATCGGCGTCGTCGCTACCATCTGGAGATTCGAGGCCACCCCCGAACGGATCGTCCAGTCGGTCGTGACCGTCAGTCGCGGGGGTGGCGACCTGTCGAAGGAGATCCAGGCCAAGCTGCTGGCCGACGTGGCCGACATGCAGCGCAACGTGCTGGCTCCCCGGGGCCTGACGGCGTCCGGAATGGAGTCGCGCGAGGTCGATCTGCTCCGGTTTCTGGCCGAGGGCCTCGACACCGCGGAGATCGCGGAGCGGATGCGTTACTCCGAACGGACGGTGAAGAGCATCCTCTACGGCCTGATGACCCGGCTCAATCTGCGCAACCGCTCGCACGCTGTGGCCTATGCGATGCGGTCCGGGGTGCTGTGACGCCAGGCCCCTGCGCTCCGCGCAGGGGCGGAAAGCTCCTCGGCAATGGCCCCTGGGGTGGCAGCCCGGATCGTCTGTGCGCTAGACCAGCATCATCCGGCCCTGCGGGTTGATCGCCAGCGCAGTGACCAATCGAGGCTTCGGCGTGATCGGAACGACCGGGGCGAGGTCGGGTTCAGGTTCAGGTTCGGGCTCGGGTTCCGGAAACGGGATCGGGCTGAAGGGGATCGCCGGCGCGACGTCGTCGGGTGGGAACCAGTTGTGCTGTGGAGCCGGAACCGCCCAGCTCAGAGCCCGGGCCGAAACCGGTAGGACGCCGGGGGTCAGGACTACCCGCAGCCGGGAGCGGGCGGCGGCGGGCAGGGCGTCGGCAAACCGGCCGAGCGCGGTCAGCATGTCGTCCGGCAGCCGTTGGCCATCAGGCACGTCCACCACCAGATCGACTCGATCCGGGTGGGTCGGCGCGCACCGCAGCAGGTGGTTCGAGGTGGGCCCGGCGGGGCGAACCACCAATCCGGAGGGTACGACGTCGACCGTCCACTCGGCGGTGAGCCGGTACCGGCTCGGTCCTACCGCCGAGGCACCGGTGAACGGAGCCCGCCATCTCTCGACCACGGCCCCGATTCCTCCGGGACGGTAGCGGCTGAGCTGTGCGAATGGCCGCCACGAGGGCTGACCGGCGGAATCGACGGCGGTCCGGTGGGCGGTGCCGTCGGGATCGGCCAGGATCAGCCCGTGGTGGGCCCGGACCGACGTCCCCAGGGCGTCAGCGAGTTGCTGGGCCAGGCTGATGTCTTCGGTCGGCTCGGCCCCGTACACGGTGAGCACCAGGTGCTCACGCAGGCCCGCTTCCAGGGCCAGGACGGCGTCCTTCACCTGTGACACGGTGGGCAGGCGATCTCCAGGGTCGCCCACCAGGAGGGTGAACCGGGTGTCCCCCGGCACCGCCCGGAAAGCCAGGTTGTCCGCTCCGGAGAGCCGGGCGGCCCCGCTGCGCAGCCAAAGTCCGGCTGGAATCGGCACCGGGGTGACCTCGGTAGGACCCAGGCCGGGCTCCTCAAGATCACCCTCGAGCGCCGGCGTGTAGTCGATCATCCAGATCCTCCAAAGCGGGAAACCGCGCTGATCAGAACCACGTAGGACCAGCCGACCCGGTTCAGCGCATCCACCGAAGTAGGGTTTACCCCCGTTTTTTCGGGGGCAGGCACCCCGCAGTGGAGGGAAAACTCCATGTCGGGCACCTACCCGTGACTGACACGGTCGAACCATGCCCGAGACCGAGACCCTGCAAAGTGTTGATCAGACCGACGAACAGCGCTTCATCCAGATCGTCCGGACCCACCGAGCCGCGTTGCTGGCGTACACGAACCGACTGGTCGGCGGCGACAGCGCCCGGGCCGAGGACGTCGTCCAGGAGACCTTCTTCCGGGCCTGGCACCGGATCGACCGGCTCACCCCGGAGCATGGATCGGTGAACGGCTGGCTGCGCCGGGTCGCCTACAACATCGCGGTCGACGGGCACCGGATGCGGCAGGTCCGGCCGGCCGAGGTGGAACTTGAGCACCCGGACGTCGCCACGTGCGACGACCAGGCCGACCAGGTGCTGATGACGATGGTGGTGGATCAGTTGCTCGGCACGATCTGGCCCGAGCACCGCGCCGTTCTGGTCGAGGTGTACCTGCACGACCGCACCGCCGTTCAGGCGGCGGAAGTGCTGGGAATCCCGGTGGGCACGGTGAAGAGCAGGCTCTATTACGCGCTGCGCGCACTGCGCGGAAATGTCGACAGCCGGGACCTTCGGGCGAGCTGATCGACCCGCCTGACGTCCGATTGTCCCAGCCATTTCCTGCGCCTCTCTCAGGGTCCGGCCGCCTCAGGGGGCCGGATTCGCCGCGGTCACGAGTTACGTACCTGGCTGTGACACGGGCGCGACGCCATCGAAGGTTCACCGGGATCAGAGAATGCCCGCTCGCATGGCGTAAGCAACCGCATGCGAACGGTTACGGAGATTGAGCCGGGCCATCAATCCGTAGAGGATCCCCTTGACCGTTCGCTCGGAATACAGCATTTTCTCCGCGATCTCGGACGTGTCGAGGCCCTCGGCGATGAATCGCAGCACGTCGACCTCGCGCGAATCAAGCCCGCCGGCCGTGAGCCCACGGGGGGCCAGCACCTCACGTTGCAGGCTGGCGACATCAGCGACGAGCTTGGCCTGCAACTCGGTCGGCAGGTCACAACCACCCCGGCTGACCGTCATCAGCATGTGACCGAAACGGTCGGCCGTCGCCTCGGAACGCCAGAGAACGGCGACCACGCCCAGCTCGACCGCGGACAGCAGGTCCGAGTCGCCCAGCCGGTCCAGGATCAGGACGAAACGGGCTTCGGACGCCGCCGCCGCAAGCGTGCGCAAGTGGGTCAGAGCCTGCCCGTTCATCAGCGGCGCCGTGACGACAATGATGTCGGCGTCGGCAAGGCGGTCCGGGGAAATCATTTCCAGGTCAGGGTTTCGGCCGAGATGGCTGATGATCCCGGCCTGGCTCAGCGGATCATGGGCATGGATCGCCAGGCGGAGCCTGTTCATCGACAGCGGCGCCGCCACGGGTATCTCGGGGCGAAGACCACCGTGCGAGCGGCTGCGGTTAGCTGATCGTGCCGAGGTCAACGGATCACCGCCCAATACGAGGGACGCCAGCGCCGGCGCTCAATGGCATTATGCCGAACCATTGGAAGCCCCTTCTCTCGAGTGTCCGTTCCCGGCCCTCGTCCGGCTCACCGACTCGGTCAGGCAAGCCCGGGCGACCCGGGCATCGACGGGTCGACCCGATCCAGTCGGCGGCGCCGAGCCGACCATTGCTCCCGAATTGAACCCATCCGCCCGGCGTGTGAAGGTTCACGGTTCGGCGAGAAGTCTGACACTTCTCACGCCGGCCAGGCGGGTCCCGGAAGCACTGCGAAAAGTACGGGTACGCAAAAATACACGGACACGACGGGTGCGAGGTTCACCTGGCCGGTCCCGACAGCCTCGTTGCCCGGCCGGCTTCGTCGACCGGCCAGGCGAAACGGTAGGGACAGCGCCCGGAAGAGTAGGGAGAACTCCCTGCCCCTGAGTCCCTGCGGCTGGCACGGTCATGGTTTGAACGAAACCGAGCGGTCCGGTCCACGCCACCCACGGGGCGAACTGCGCGACCTCGACCGTTTCCTGCGGACCGGAACGGCCGAACCCGACCAGGCCCTGGTCGCCGGCCTGATATCGGGTCTGCTCCGGTTGCCGGCCCACCACGGCGCCTCGTACCGAGGCCCGGAGCCCGCGGTGGCCGTCGAAAAAGGAAGCCTCTGAGATGAAAAATCTTGTCACCTACGCAATCTGGTCCCATACCGGCCGGCGGGTCACCGTACTGGAGGGCGATGCGAATTCGGTCACCTTCGCGGCTGGGACCAGCTTTCTGGTCCTGGACGTCGATCAGGCAAACGACGGCAGTGCGGCCGTGATCTTCCTGGCTGAGCAACTCGAACCGGGTTCCCCGACGTCCGGAGAGCGCGAACAGCGAATCCTCGAGCATTTAAGGCAGAAGCTGGCCCTCCGGTCGACCCCCGGGGCGGCCCGGTTCGACCTCGCCGGCGAGCGCGAGCTCGGCGATCCCGGATCGCCGACGACCGTCGGCTGATTCAGCGCACCAAGACCAGGCCTCGCCGGCCGCACCGCGGCCCCGAATACCGGTCGGATCAAACGGGCGGAACCGAAAATCAGCGGCGCCGCCCGGCGGACACCAAGCAGAATGGACCGATGGATCTCCCGCCCGAGGTGCTCGCGACCGGCAGCACCCGGAACGACGCGGCCCTGCGCTGGGCGATGGAACGGCTGACCGGCCCGGTGGAGGTCCAGCCGATGAAGCAGCGACCGTGGGCCACGACCTGGCGTTTGCAGGACGCCGAACGGGTGGCCTACCTCAAGGCTTCCTCGGTCCGCACCCGGTACGAGGTACCTTTGATGACGACGCTGGCCCGGGTCGCGCCGTCCCAGATTCCAGCGGTGCTGGCCGCCGAACCCGAATCCGGCTGGCTGCTTCTGGCCGACGCCGGAGCAACCCTGAACGACCAGCCAACCCTGAACGACCAGCCAACCCTGAACGACCGGCCGAACAGCGGTTTCGATCTCGCGGCCTGGCTGACGATGCTGCCCCGGTTCGGGCAGCTCCAGCGAGCGGTCGCGCCCGTGTGCACCGAACTGATCGCGGCCGGGGTGCCGGACGAGCGACCGGAACGATTCGGCGCCGTCCTGGCTGAGCTGCTGTCCGGCTCGACCCAGCTCGGCGGCCTGACCAGCGGTGAACGCCAGGCCCTGGACGGGATCGGGTCACGATCCCAGGCGGCCCTGGACGAACTGGCTGAACTCGGGATCCCGGCGTCCATCCAGCACGGCGATCTGCACGGCGGCAATGTCAGCGTGGGTGTCAGCGTGGGTACTGGCTCCGGCGAGCCCCGGTTCTTCGACTTCGGCGACGGATCGCTGGCCCATCCGTTCACCACCCTGCTCGTCCCCTTGCGGGTGGCCCGCAGCCAGGGAGCGGACGAGGCGCAGCTACAGCGGATGCGGGACAGCTATCTGGAGGTGTTCAGTGATCTGGCCACCGGGTCGCAGCTTCGGCATGCTCTTGACCTCACGCTCCGGACCGGGGCCGTGCTGAAGGCGACCGCCTGGGACCGGGCCCTGACCACGGCACCGGCGCGACACGAGTGGGGCGAGCCGGTGGTCGAGTGGCTGCGCGAGTTGCTCTGATTAGCATGGGGTCATGAAGACAGCAGACCTTCTCATTGACGGTTTCACCCGGATTCGTGGGGTTGTGGTCGAGGCCATCGATGGCCTCAGCCCCGACCAGCTGACCTACCGCCCGGACGGCGAGGGCAACTCGATCGGCTGGCTGATCTGGCATCTCAGCCGGGTCCAGGACGACCATCTCGCCGAGGTGGCCGGGATCGCGCAGGCCTGGACGGCGAAAGGCTTCGCCCAGCGGTTCGCGCTGCCCTTCGACGACGCCGAGACCGGCTACGGGCACGCCGCCGATCAGGTGGCTCAGGTCCGCCCGGAGTCGGCGGATCTGCTGCTCGGGTACCACGACGCCGTCTTCCAGCAGACGCTGGACTACGTCAAGACCCTCCAGGACGCCGATCTGGACCGGGTCGTCGACACCAGGTGGGACCCGCCGGTCACCCTCGGCGCCCGGCTGATCAGCGTGATCTCCGACGACCTGCAGCACGCCGGTCAGGCCGCCTACGTCGCCGGCCTGCTGAAACTGCGCTGACCGCGGCTCCGGCCTGGATCACCCGAAGACCAGGATCACCCGAAGACCAGACGGACCGGCCGTGACGGGAGCCGTGCTTTAGCGCGGATTTCCGGCGAGACCGGCCCTTACTGGGCAGCGCTGTCCTTGCCCGCACGGTTCACGGTCTCGATGCCGGCGAGGATGAGATCGATGCCGGCGAGGAACTGCTCGCGGTCGTCGTGTTCGCGCAGGTGCGTCCTGGCTTTGTGTACAGCTGGGTATTTTGCGGGGTCGAGCTGCGCCCACTGTGCGGTGACGGTAGCGAGGAAAGTTGATCGGTCCATCTTGCTGTTGGCGAGCGCCCGGGCGTTGGCGGCGTTCTGCCCGGCGACGCCGAGGATGTAGTTCACGAGCACGCTGGCGCAGTCGGA
>Ga0265340_10000820_pt1 | contig 17686 bp, 14 predicted proteins | sample 4CB225metaG_FD_202082 | JGI IMG/M metagenome (GOLD analysis project Ga0265340, IMG submission 202082) | Rhizosphere microbial communities from Carex aquatilis grown in University of Washington, Seatle, WA, United States - 4-CB2-25 metaG | ecosystem: Host-associated > Plants > Roots >...
CTTCCGTGGTGAAAAACCCCGTCGGAACTACGAGAATGGCACTTCCCAGCAAGGGGCTTAGCGGTGGAACTTTTTCGTAACACCAACATCGATTTTTTGGGCAAGAAATGGTACTTCCTTGCCTTCTCGCTGATCTTCAGCATCGCCGGAATTGGCTCCATGCTGTTCTGGCACCATATCCCGTGGGGCGTCGAGTTTCGCGGTGGCACGCTGGTCTATGTCAAGTTCGCGCAGACCCCTGACCTCGATCAGGTCCGGCACCAGTTGAATCTGGCCGGGCTGCACGATCCCAAGATCCAGCGCTTCGGGCCGACCTCCGATAATGAAGTACTGGTCGACCTCGGCCTGCAGGAAACCAGCGAGGCGGCGCTCGATGAGGGCAAGAATACGATCATCCGCGCTCTGGAGCCGCAGGCGACGACGGGCAAACAGGACCTGAACAACACCGGCGCGGCCGGTCTTCAGGCCTACCTGATGCAGAAAGACCCCATGCATCTCGGTACCGATGCGGAGCAGCGCTACTCGGCGATGGCGCACCAGATTGACGATTTCCGCAATCAGCAGCGCGGGGGGATTCTGACTTCCCTCGACGATCTGCGCAGCATCGCGCCGCCGGAGGTACTCAGTTCCCTGCAGCAGGACTTCTTTACCTCCGACTTCGTTGTCCGCAATGTCGAGATCGTTGGCCCTCAGGTCGGCAAGCAGCTCACCAAGCAGGCGCTGTATGCCACGCTGTACTCGCTGGCCGGCATGTTGGTTTATCTCTGGTTCCGGTTTGAGCTCATCTATGGTGTAGGCGCGGTGGTGGCTTGCTTCCACGACACCATCATCACCCTCGGCTTCTTCTCGCTGCTGGACAAAGAAGTCAGCCTGACGGTGATTGCCGCCATCCTGACGCTCATCGGTTATTCGATGAACGACACCATCGTCGTCTTCGACCGTATCCGCGAGAACCTGAAGCTGATGCGCCGCGAGCCGCTGGCCGACATCGTCAACAAGAGCATTAACCAGACACTGAGCCGGACCATCCTGACCTCCGGCCTGACGTTTCTGACGGTACTGTCGCTGTACATCTTCGGCGGCGAAGTACTGCGCGGATTCTCGCTGGCGCTGGTAATTGGAATTCTGATTGGCACCTACTCGTCGATCGCGGTCGCGGCGCCGATGCTCGTCGCCTATCAGGATTGGCGCGCGAAAAAGACGGGTCAGGCAGCAGTGGAGCGCGTGAACGCGCAGCGCAGCAAGGCGGCAGACAACAAAGTGAAGGTCAAGGCGTAGAGAACGGTTTGCGGGTGGTGTGCGCTCGCCGGCCTCGGGGGCCGAGTTCTACCGCTTTTCGAGGGCGAGGCGGGCCTGAAGCCGCGGCGGCTGACCCCGGAAAAGGCTTTACCTGTCCAAGGGGCTTTCCGGGGTGTATACTTCGGGACGCCGTTTTCACTGCGCCAGCTTTGTCCTCAGGTTGCATCCTCGGGCCCATAAATATTTTCGAGCGGTTGCTCTGGTTCTGGGCACAAATATCTGAATTCCGGTGTCTAACATAACCAGGGACTTTCTCGGGAGAACCGGAATGTTTGAAGACAGCCTAATGGAGTCGGGCGGCAGGCTCAAAACCAAGCGTGGGGCGACAACCATTCTCGCCTTTATCCTGGAGGTTTTATTCCTCATCGTCTTGGTGCTATTGCCGCTGATTTTCACCGAGGCGCTGCCGACCAAGCAATTGATGACCATGCTTACGGCGCCGCCACCTCCTCCGCCACCACCGCCGCCTCCGGCGGCCGCTCCTGTGGTCGTGAAGAAGATCCAAAGCGAGCTGGACAACGGCCAGCTGCGCACCCCGACCGCCATTCCTAAAAAGGTGCAGATGATTAAGGAAGACGAGCCGCCACCGAGCACTGGTCCGGCCGGCGTCGTCGGCGGTGTGCCCGGCGGTGTGCCGGGAGGCGCGATGGGCGGCGTGCTGGGCAGCGTGATGAGCGGTATGCCCACGGCCGTGCCTAAGGCCGCGACTCCGCAGCGCGTCCGCGTCTCGCAGGGCGTTTCGCAGGGCTTGCTGGTACACAAGGTGCAGCCTTCGTATCCGCCGCTGGCGCGCCAGGCCCGTATTCAGGGCGTGGTCGTTCTGCAGGCGCTGATCGGCAAGGACGGCAATATCCAGAACCTGCACGTGGTCAGCGGGCATCCCATGCTGACCAATGCCGCCCTGGAAGCGGTAAAAGAGTGGAAATACAAGCCCTATTTCCTTAACGGCGAGCCGGTTGAGGTGGAAACCACCATCAATGTGAACTTCACATTGTCGGGCGAATAGCTTGTGTAGTTGTCCGGACGCTGCATCTAATTTTCAGGTCGATCGTGCGGCTGGGCACGGTTGTGATCTGGTTGGCACGTAGCCTCTAGTCCCCAGGAGGGCCGTTACCTCGGACAAGAGATCGGCCCGAAGTTGAAGTCAGAGAATCACGCAGTAACGCCAGCTGTTCTGCTGTAACCGAAAGTTCCGAGGAGGAAAAGTCAACTCATGTTCCTAGCTAACCTTGCAACCTACGCCCTGAGCCACGTACCCACGGCCGCGTCCTGGATCTTCCAGGAATCGAACATAGGTTGGGACCCGGTCTCCCTATGGAGGCAGATGGGCATTCTGGCGAAGATCGTCGTCGTCATTCTGTTCATCATGTCCGGATGGTCGATCGGCGTGATGATCGATCGCGCCATGGCCTTCAGCGCGGCCCGCAAGCAGTCGCGTTCGTTTGCTCCCGCGGTCGCCGGCGCCCTGCGCGAAGGCAAGATCGATGAAGCCATCAAAGTTGCCGAGCGCAACAAGAAGAGCCACCTGGCGAAAGTCGTCACCGCCGGCCTGCAGGAGTTCAAGGCCCACGGCGATTCCGCTGACATTCCGGGCGAGCAGATCGAAGCTTCCAAGCGTGCCCTGGAACGCGCCGAAGCCATCGTGCACGCCGAGTTGAAGCGCGGTCTGGGCGGGTTGGCTACCATCGGTTCCACCGCTCCCTTCGTGGGACTGTTCGGCACCGTGGTCGGCATTCTGAACGCCTTCAAGGAAATCTCCAACCAGAAGGCCACCGGTCTGGGCGCGGTCGCGGGCGGCATTTCCGAAGCCCTGGTAACCACCGCTATCGGACTGTTCGTCGCGATTCCGGCCGTCATGATGTTCAACTACTTCACCGGCAAGGTGGAAGCCTTCGACGTGGAAATGGACAACAGCTCCAGCGAGCTGATCGACTACTTCCTGAAGCGTCGCGGAGTTCGCCGGTAACTGGAGAACGCTTGAGCATTGGCTGAAGCTCGATCCAGTCACGGGAGGTTGAATACATGGCACTGGCAAAACGCAACGAAGGCAGCAAGGTCAACTCCAACATCAACGTCACCCCTATGGTGGACGTGATGCTGGTGCTGCTCATCATCTTCATGGTCATCACGCCCATGTTGCAGAAGGGGCAGAGCGTCAATATGGCCTCGGTCAACAATCCGGTTCCCATGCCGGACGCGGACAAGGAAGACGCCTTGCTCGTGGTGGTCATGCGCGACGGCCAGATTTACTTTGGCACCGACCGCATCACCGTGGACCAACTGACGCAGAAGGTGAAGGACCGCCTGGCCGACAAGCCGGATAAGCGGATTTACATCCGCGCCGACATGCGCGCCAAGTATGGCTCCGTGGTCGATGTAGTGGACAACGTCCGCTCAGCTGGGGTGGATGATGTGGGCCTGTTGACCGAGCAGAAACACGCAGGCCCGGGAGATACCAAAGCGCCGCCAGGTGGCGCCTCATCCGGCTCAGGCTCGGAATAGGGAGTTCATTATGGCAATGACAGCGGGGGGTGGCGGCGGTGGTTATACCGCCGACATCAACGTAACCCCAATGATTGACGTACTGCTGGTGCTGCTCATCATCTTCATGGTGATCACGCCGCTGACGCCAAAGGGCTTGGACGCGCTGGTTCCCCAGCCGCCCAAGGACAAAAACCAACCGCCGCCGAGCAACGACCGCACCATCGTCGTGCAGGTGCTCCAGGGTCCCGGCGGTAAGCCGGCGCTCAAGATCAACCAGGACGACGTCACGTGGGAGAACCTGGAAGGCCGTCTGAATGACATCTTCAAGACCCGCGCGGAGAAGGTGATGTTCGTGAAGGCGGACACGGATCTGTCCTTCGACAACGTCGCTCAGGTGATCGACATCGCGCACGCCGCCGGTGTCGACAAAGTTGGACTGATCACCGCCAAGATTGAGGCCGGCGGCTAGTAACTGTGTGCAAGGCGCGGGCGGAGCACGCCTTCAGGCGTGCAGAAAACCGCGAATCTCATGAGCCGGCTTTAGCCACTGAGGTAAAGCCGGCGGTTCACCGCAGTGGCTAAAGCCGGGAGTAAGAGAACCAAATATCATGCACGCTTGAAAGCGTGCTCCACCCGGCGCCGTCGCAGACTGAAGCATAGGAACGTGATTCGGGCAGTTCTCCTCCTGAATGAGCGGGACGCAGTTTCCCTGTGTCCCGCCCCCGAATACGCAACGGAGAGTGATATCAGACATGAACAAGAGCGGACGGGTACTCACCGTACTTGCTGTTCTGCTCGCGCTGCTTTCTACAGTGGGCTGCAGCAAACTGCGAGCGCGCGACCAACTCAACAAGGGCGTTCAGGCTTATAAAAGCGCGAAGTACGAAGACGCCATCGAACATTTCAAAAACGCGGTTGAGCTTGATCCCAGCCTAGTTAATGCCCGCCTTTATTTGGCAACCGCTTACATGGGGCAGTACATTCCGGGCGCCGATTCTCCCGATAACAATCGCTACGCCGAAGAAGCCATCGATGTCTTCAAGAAAGTGCTGGAGATGAATCCTCCCAAGGAGCAGCAGATTCACAGCTTGAAGGGCATAGCGTCCATGTATTTTCAGCAGAAGAAATTTACCCAGGCCCAGGAGTATTACCAGAAGATCGCGCAGTTGGATCCCAACGATCCGGAAACCTACTACTCCCTGGCTGTTATTGACTGGATGCAGGCCTATCAGCCGGACCAGAAAGCTCGCGCCGAGCTGGGTCTGAAGCCCACCGACGAGTTGAAGGACAAGAAGGCCTGCGATCAGTTGAAGGAAGTAAACGGCCAGAGGGTGGAAGACGGCATCACGAACCTGCAGAAGGCGATTCAGTTGCGTCCCGACTACGACGACGCCATGGCCTATCTGAACCTGCTGTACCGCCAGCGCGCCGAGTACGAGTGCGACAATGCGGACGCCCGCAAGACCGATCTGAAGAACGCTGACGATTGGGTCGACAAGACGATGGCCACCAAGAAGGCGAAAGCCGAGAAGGCTGGTCCTACCGGCATCATCACCACCGAGACCACGCAGTAGCTCCCCAAGTACTGTCTTCCTCTACAACGCGACGCCCCTCCAATGCGGAGGGGCGTTTCGCTTGGCGCTCGCGGGGGAGGGGAACGCCACGCTCCGAGATCTCAACCTCGCGGGGTCGGATCCACTTTAGTGGAGCGCATCTCGCTGATCGTCCGATGGAAACGAGGGGCAGCGGATAATACAAATGGCTGTTCTGCCCCTCGTCCGGGTGCGCGTCTCTCGGCCAAGAAGTTGTTTCGCGCTCCCTAACTCAAAGTGCCAAAATTGACTCGTCCACTCAGCAAGGGTTCGGAGCGGCTCGCCAGCGCCCCGAACCCTTGCTTTGCCTGCCGACGCACGTTGGATCTGTATGCCTCTCGCGTCTGACTGCCACTCGCCCGTAAGGCGGGGATTTGCACCCGCCTTCGGGCACTTCCCCTGCTTCGAAAGCCGGAGGCCCTTGCCTTCCTCCGCTTTCGTGCCACAACCATGCTCTTTGTTACAGCTTGATATCAATGCCTAACGCATGATTTGCATATGATCGTCCAGGCTATAGAAAATAAATGGCTTATGCTGACATATGATCGTGGCCGAGACGCCCGGTTTGACGGCCCATGTATAATCCGGCGCAACGAGGTTCCCAGGTGAGCACCGGCAAAGAACTGACCGATACCCAGGAACTCATCCGCTTCGGCACCTTCGAGTTGAATCTCTCGACCGAAGAGCTGCGTAAGTCCGGAACCCTGATCAAGCTTTCGCCGCAACCGTTCAAGCTGCTGGTGATGCTCGCTCATCGCTCCGGCCAGATTGTCACGCGGGAGGAGATCCAGCAGACCCTTTGGGAGGGTGGCACTTACGTCGACTTCGAGCAGGGCATGAATCACTGCGTCAAGCAGATTCGCAACGCCCTGAGCGATAGCGCGGACTCACCCCTCTACGTCGAGACCGTCCCTCGGCGCGGCTACCGTTTCCTGGCGCCGGTCGTTACCAAGACGATCCATACCCCGGCCCCGCGGGTGGTCGAGTCCGAGTCCGGCATTAAGCCAGGACCTCACGCTCCGGGGAATGAACCGGTAGCGCCGCGAGGCGCCGCCCGGCCGCTGGCCGTAACTGATCCCACTGCGGCCCTTCGAACGCAACCAACCCCAGCCGCCACGGTAGCTCCGCCGCAACCGCTGCCGGCCACAAGTACCGGCTCCGCATCGAAAGCCGGGCCCACCGACAGTCGCTCTCGCCTGATCGTGATCGGCGTGGCCATCGGAGTCCTGATCGCTGTGATTGTGGGGATCTTCTACTGGCGATCGCACAAGAGTGCGGTACTCACCGAGAAGGACACCATCGTTCTCGCCGACTTCGACAACACCACCGGCGAAGCCAACCTCGACAACGCTCTCAAACAGGCCTTGCGTGAGCAGTTGTCCTTTCTGAACGTGTTGCCCGTCAACAAGGTCAAGGAAGAGCTGCAATTCATGGGATTGCCCGCCGATACCAAGCTCAGCGAAGAGGTGGCGCTGGGGGTCTGTCAGCGCTCCGGCAGCAAAGCGGTGTTGCAAGGCTCAATCGCCGGTATCGGCGACCAATACAAGATCGGGTTAAAGGCCTTCGATTGCACGGGGGAGGAGTTGGCAACCGAGCAAGCCGATGCCAACGGCCGCAATCAGGTGCTGCCTGCCCTCAGCAAAGCGACCCGGCGCATGCGCGAGAAACTCGGCGAAGGTTTGGCCTCGGTGCAGAAATATGATGCTCCCGCGGAGGATGCGACTACGCCGTCGCTGGACGCCTGGAAGGCCTACGGCCTGGGAGTCAAAGCGGCTGATGCGGAGGGTTATGCCGCCGCCATTCCGTATTTCAAGAACGCCATCGATCTCGATCCTAACTTCGCCATGGCTTACGCTCGGCTGGGCACCGAATACTACAACCTCAACCAGCCATCGCTCGCGGTGGAGTACACCACCAAGGCTTACCAACTGCGCGATCACGCCGGCCCGCGCGAGAAGATCTACATCACCTCCCATTATCACGATATGGTGAGCGGGAACCTGCTGCAGGCTATCGCCTCCTATCGTCTACTGCAGGAGGCGTACCCTCGCGAGGTAGATTCCTACCTCGACCTCAACTCCGACTACAACACCATAGGGAATTATCCTGAGGCGCTGGCGCAAGCCCGGAAGGCCCTCGATCTTGACCCAAAGAACTCGCTGAACTACCACAACCTCATCCTGAGCTACCTCTACCTCAATCGCTTGCACGACGCTCAGGCCGTCCTGGACCAGGCGGAGGCGCGCAAGCTGGCGATTCCCGCGCTGCTTCCCGACTTCTATGAGATCGCCTTCCTGCGCGGAGATGCGGCTGCGATGCAGCAGTACGTTGCCGATGCTGCCGGTAAGCCGGGGATGGAAGATGTCATGCTCTCGCTGCATTCCGACACGGAAGCCTACTTCGGACGGCTGCAAAAAGCCCGCCAGTTAACCCAGGCGGCGCGGGATTCAGCGGCTCAGGCTGGCTCGAAGGAGGCGGCGGCCACCTGGATATTGACCGGTGCGCTGCATGATGCGGAGATCGGTGATCCGAGACGGGCGCGCCAGGACGCAGAGCAAGCGCTGGCCACCAGTCAAGGCCAGACGGTAACGATTCTGGCGGCGCTGGTTCTTGCCCGAAGTGGTGACGCGAAGCGTGCGGGGACGCTCGCCGATCAGCTCGTCAAGCGCTATCCCACCAACACGATCGTGAACGACTACTGGGTCCCGACCATACGGGCGGCGATCGATCTGGATGAGAAGAATCCGGCCGCGGCCATCGAGGCATTGCAACGCACGACTCCCTATGAAGCCGGAGCGCCGCCACCGGGCACTGCGTTTTATCCAGTCTATCTGCGTGGGCTCGCGTACCTGCAACTGGGTCAGGGACCGCAGGCAGTGGCCGAGTTCCAGAAGATGCTGAAGTATCCGAGTGTCGTACTCAACCTCACGACGGCGGCTCTGGCGCATTTGCAACTGGCTCGGGCCCAGGCGATGAGCGGCGATAAGGCTGCCGCGCGCAAGTCCTACGAGGAATTCCTCTCGCTCTGGAAAGATGCCGACAAGGACCTTGCCACTCTTAAGCAAGGCCAGGCGGAGTACGCAAAGCTGCAATGATCCCTTCCGCGCAAGAGAAAAGGCCGGAGCTAAACCTCGCTCCGGCCGGTGATGAAGCAGCGCATAGTCTGGCTAGGGGATAATTCTCCACAAGTTGCCGCAGCCGTAGGCGCCGCCGCCGCAGGTATTCGCTCCGCCGAACGTCGTTGTCCCGTAGATATTGCCACTGGAGTCCAGTACCACTCCGCCCACAGCATTGGATCCGTCCGTCCCGCCGGTGAAGTCGTACAGGTCAACGTAGATCCAGTTGCTTCCCGCCGGCATGAGCTCGAAGATCTGACCGGCACCAAACCCTCCGCCGCCTTGCAGCGCGTTGTAGAGATTGCCCGCCGAATCCCGGACCAGGCGGCCCACGGCAAATCCTGTGTTGGGCACGCTGTAGAGCGTTGTCTCGGTCCAGTTGCCGCCGTTCGGGGTCAACTTGTAGACCGTTCCTCCACCGCCCGGCCCACCCTGCCAGGTGTTGCCGTAGAGATTACCGGCATTGTCCATAACCACACCGCCGTTAGGATTCTCGCCGTCGTTGGGTCCCTGGAAGCGATAGAGGACGTGCTCGGTCCAGCCGCCGCCCGAGGGCGACAACTCGAAGACGGTGCCGCATCCCGGGGCACAAGTGGCGGAGCCGCCGCCAGCCGCAGTCGTCCCGTACAGATTGCCCGCAGTATCGAACGTCAGACCGTCGTACGGACTCGCACCGTCACTGCCTCCGGCAAAGCTGTAAATGACGCTCTGGGTGTAATTGCCGCCGCCCGACGGAGTGAACTTAACGACAGCGCCGAACCCATTGGCGCCTCCCCCGGCCGTCGTAGCGTAGATGTTCCCGGCCGAATCGAACAACATGGTGCTCAACGGGTTTCCGCCATCGGCCCCGCCACTGAAGCGGTAGAGGATGCGCTCATCCCAGGGCGTGAAGGGGGTCCGCGGGAAAGTTGGGCCGGGCGTCAGGTTGAACGCGATCCCGCACCCGCTCGACTCAAAGAGGTCGCACGAGCCCTCGCCGCCCGCGATTGTCGTTCCGTAAAGACTGCCGTTCGGCCCGATGGTCAAAGGCCGGATGGGGAATGACCCGTCGCTGCCGTGGAAGCTGTACAGTGGATCGAAGGTGAAGATGCCATTGCGCTTGGCCAACTTGAAGACTATCCCGCATCCCTGCAGATTCTTGGACGAGCAGGTATTCACGCTCCCGGCGCCGGTAGTTCCGTAAAGGCTACCTGCCGAGTCCAGCGTCAGCGTGTCAAACGGATTGGCGCCGTCCATGCCGCCGGTAAACTGGTGCAGCGTGCCATAGGTCATCGGCGGCAACGCCAGGCCCCAGAGGTCTTGCCCCGAATTGCCGATGAGCGTCGCCGCGCCCGTCGAAGTGTTCAGGGTATACAAGTTGCCGGATATGTCGGCGGCGTATAGTTGGCCAAACGCAAACCCAACCGACGAAATATCCGCCGCAACACCGGTGTTTCCCACCTCGGTTGCCGCGCCCGTGGTGGTATTAACGGAATACAACAGCGTGTTCTGGCCTTGCGAGTCGGGCACCGTGGTGTACAACGCCGTCCCGCCGGAAGACATCGCCTGGAAGCCGCCGCCGGGCAGTCCCGTCGCTCCGATCAGGGTACTGGCGCCGGTAGCAGCATTGACCGCATAAAGATTCTGATCGGTCCCGATGCCATAGAGCCCCTTGGTCGTGGCGCCGAAATCGTAATAGTTGGCGGTGCCATTCCCAATGGTGACGAAATCTCCATTGGTGAGGTTCACTTCATAGAGAGTTGTACCGGGATAGTTCGCAAAGAAGAGATTGGCTCCCAGCCCCGCCAGTCCGGCTGGCTCGAAACCGGGATCACTGATCTGTGTGAATGCGCCGTTACTCAGATTGAGCGTCCCAAATATGCCGCTTTGCGTCATGGCGTAGATCGTGCTTTGGGCACGCGCGATGGACGAGCTCCCAAGCAGCATCGCGAGGCCGGCCAGTATTAGTACCGCATTCCCCGTAACGCGCACGAGGATCGATTTGTTGTGGCGCACTTTTATTCTCCTGGTTTGAAGTTAGCCGTGCGCCCGGGGAGCCTGATTGACGCCTGAGCGCTAGTCTCGTGTACATGAAGAATTAACCGACGGCCCGTCGAGGTGGAAATCAAACATACGCTCGGCAAGGACACGCGGGTTTCTCCTGTGGGTTACGGGTGAACGAAGAGCGGCGGATAGGGTCGCCCCAATGTTGGTGGTCAGTTTGGCCGAGGTGGGTTCGCCGCACAAGTAGCATGCAGTGGCGCTACCGTAGCATTACCGCACAAACTGCTGGCTCCCTGGGGCCTAAGCGCTTGGCTGCAAGGCGGAACCCGGCTATACTATCGCCCACCCTTGATACCTGGTCGCCCATCCGCAATCGGTAATTGGAAGTGGAGTCCTCCTTGCACCGCACGCCACGCACTGACGCGGACGACATCGCTTCTGCTGGGCCGATTTCCCCGGAACTGGTGCGAGCCGAGCTCCAGAAGATCCTTGACTCTCCCCTGTTTGCCAAGGCGCCACGCCACAGCCGCTTTCTGAGCTTTGTAGTGAATAAGGCCTTGTCGGGCGAGGCCGAGACCATCAAGGAATATCTGATCGGCTTGGAGGCCTTCGATCGCCCTTCCGGCTACGACCCCGGCAGCGATCCCATCGTTCGCGCCGAGGCCCGCCGCCTGCGCTCCCGCCTTGCCGAGTACTATCGAGACTTCGGCCGCCACGATGCCGTTCACATCGCGATGCCGAAAGGCACTTATGTACCCGTGTTTCATGGCAATGGCGTAGCGGAGGCGGAGGCTCCGGAAGATGACACGCCGGTCGAAGACGTTGCGACTGGCGATAGCCCAAAACCTATTTCGCCAGGCAAGCCTGCCGCGCAAGTTCGGCGAATCAAGACCGGCTGGATCGGCTTGGCCATCATCCTGGTGCCGCTGCTGATCGCTGCCCTGATACTGGGAACCTTTAAGATTCACCCCAGCGGCAACTCGATCATTGGATCGCCGGGTACAACGACCAGCAACGTGGCCGTGCTCGCCGACTTCACCAACACCACGGGCGATGCCGTATTCGATTCCTCTCTGCGGCAGGCACTCTCGTCGCAGTTGGAGCAGTCGCCGTTCCTCAACGTTCTTTCCGACCAGCGGATTGCGCAGACGCTTACGCTGATGTCGCAGCCGCACGACACCCGGCTCACGCACGAACTGGCGCGCGAGATCTGTCAGCGCACGGCGAGCTCTGCCACCATCGAAGGATCCATTGCCAGCACCGGCAATCAATATGAACTGGTGCTGCAAGCCGTGAATTGCCGCACCGGACAGGTGCTGGCGGAACAGAAGGCGACCGCGATCAACAAACCGGACATCGTGAAGGCGCTGGGACAAGCGACGACGAGATTGCGGCAAAACCTGGGTGAGTCGCTGGCCTCCGTCCAACGCTACGATACCCCTCCCGAGAACGTGACCACCGCATCGCTCGAAGCCCTGCAGGCGTACGGTCTAGGCACTTACGCCATGAATGTACAGGGCGACTACGAAGCAGCCGTCCCCCACTTCCAGCGTGCAATCAGCCTCGACCCGAACTTCGCCATGGCCTACGCGCGGCTGGCAACCTGCTACACGAACCTCAACCAGGATGACCGGGCCGCGCAAAACCTGCGTCAGGCCTACGCTCTGCGGCAACGCGTCAGCGACCGCGAGCGTTTCTACATCGACTCTCACTACTACCAACTGGTGACCGGCGATCTCGTCGCCACGCGCGCAACCTACGAACTGTGGCGGCAGACCTATCCGCAAGACACTGCGCCAGTCAACAATCTTGGCCGGACCTACGCCGAGCTCGGCGATTACGACAAATCGCTGGCGTCGTATCAGGAGGCCCTGACCTTGGAGCCTCCCAACGGACTGCTCTACAGCAACCTTGTCTTCAGCTATCTTTCAGTCGGTCGGCTGGACGAAGCGCACGCTATGGCGCAACAGGCGCAGGACCACCACCTCGATTCGCCCTGGATTCACCTGTATCTCTACTGGGCAGACTTCCTGCAGCACGACCAGGCAGGAATGGCACGCGAGATCGCTACCGTCAGGGGCAAGCCGGGATCGGACGACCTGGGCCTTTACATGCAAGCGAACAGCGCCGCTTATGCCGGGCAGCTCACGAAGGCGCGGCAACTGACGCAGCAGGCGATCGATTCCGCCGAGCACGCCGATGACAAAGCGACAGCCGCCGGATACCAGGCCATCCACGCCGTACACGAGGCACTGGTCGGTAATGTGTCCGACGCCAGACATCAGGCCGAAGCGGCACTGGCTTTGTCGCCCAGCACCGAAGTACAGGCGATCGCCGGTCTCGCTCTTGCCCTCGCCGGTGATGCGGACCAGGCGGCCAGGCTGGCAACCAATCTGCTAAAAAACAAGCCGCAAGACACTTGGGTGCAGTTCAACGCCGTGCCGACCATCCGAGCGGCAATCGCTTTGCAACACGGCAACGGAACGAAGGCCATTGAGGACCTGGCGCCGACCGCACCTTACGAGCTTGGCCGCGGCGATCTCATCTGGCTTTATCCCGTGTATCTGCGTGGGCAGGCTTACCTGCTGGCGGGGCAAAGCACGGCTGCCGCGGCCGAGTTCCAGCTGGTCCTCAGCCATCCCGGCTACGTTCTCAACGAGCCCATTGGCGCTCTTTCGCAGCTCGGTCTCGCCCGCGCGTATGCGCAGGCAGGTGATCCTGCCAAAGCGAAGATGGCTTATCAGGACTTTCTTTCTCTCTGGAAGGATGCCGATCCGAACCTTCCTGTCCTCAAACAGGCGCAGGCGGAGTACGCGAAGCTGCATTAGCGATTTTCGGATTAAGCTGAAGACGTTGTACCTGCCAGACTCTTTGCTGAGAGCTGACGGCTGATGGCCGACAGCCCTGTTACAACCACCCCTTCGACCGCGCAATTCTGGCCGCCTCCACACGATTGGCAGCCCCCAGCTTGCTGATCGCCTCCGACAAATAATTCCGCACCGTCCCTTCCGACAAATTTAGCTCGTTGGCAATATCCAGCGTCGCCATGCCTTCGCCGGCGAGACGCAGCACCTGGCGTTCGCGATCGGTGAGGGGGTCGGGCTCGTCGCTCCACGCTTCCGCTGCAAGTTGCGGATCGATGACGCGCAGCCCTTTGTGAACTCGTCGCACGGCCTCGGCGAGTTGTTCGGCGGGCATGTCCTTCAGCAGATATCCCGACGCGCCCGCCTCCAGCGCCCGTCTTAGATATCCGGCGCGGGCGAACGTGGTGAGAATGATGACGCGCACCGGAACGCCACGACGCTTCAGTTCCGCGGCCACTTCCAGCCCGGTGAGCGTGGGCATCTCGATATCGGTAATCAGGACCTCGGGGCGTGATTGCAGCACGGTGCGCAAAGCTTCATCGCCGCTGCGGGCGCGGGCGACGACCTCGATGTCATCTTCCATCTCGAGCAGCGCGGCGAGCGCGCCCAGGACCATGGCCTGGTCCTCGGCAATGACGACACGGATCTTCTCGCGCTTGGCGCAAGTCACCTACTCAGTTTCGCAGAGCAGACGTAGCTGAGGCGAGGGGCAAATGAATGACCAGGCGGGTTCCGGCCTGGGTCTGGCGCTGGAGCGATCCGCCGATGGCTTCCAATCGTTCGCGCATGCCACGCAGACCGTTGCCTTCGGGAGCATCGGCGCCGTGACCGTTGTCGGCAATCTCCAGCGTGCACAGATCGTTCTCGCGCTGCAAGCGAACACTGCACCGTCGCGCCTGCGCGTGCCGAACAACGTTGGTGATGGCCTCGCGCAGCGCCAGCGCCAGTACCGTCTCCTGCGCCGGACTGAGCGGCAGCTGGTCGAATTCGGAATCGATGGCGATGCCTGCTGTCTCCAGCGTCTTGCGAGCGCGAATCAACTCGGCAGCCAATCCCTCGCCGCGATAACCGCTGATCGCCTCACGTACGTCGGCCAGCGCCGCGCGCGAAGTGTTCTCCACGTCCAGCATCTCCTGCTTGGCGCGCTGCGGATCGCGGTCCACCAGCTTGCGCGCCAGTTCGGCCTTCAACGTGATCAGCGACAGTGTGTGTCCCAGCAGATCGTGCAGGTCGCGCGCGATGCGCTCGCGCTCGGCGACCTTCGCCAGGTGCTCGATCTCTTCGTCGGCGCGCCGCAGCTTCTCGCCGGCACAGTGCGCCACCGCGCCAAAGTGGTTCCCCACTCCCACGAGAATGAGGAGCATCAGCATCGAGCCCCAGAACGGAGCGGGGAGATGGTGATAGTAGGAATAAATTCCCAGCAGGCCGACGTCGATCCCAATGAGCGAAATCACGCGCGCACGATTGGTGGTGAAGGCCCCGGAAGCGATCGCGTAAATCAGCAATGCCGAGACCGCACCGCTGTGGGTGGGAATCAGCGCCGCTGCCATCAGCGTCATGCCGATGACCGCATAGAACCGCCTGGGCTCGGGATGCGAAAACGAATAGAGGTAAAGCCAGATGAACACTAGGCCGTAGATGGTGTTGCCGATCCAATGCAGTGGGCCACCAGCGCCGTTCCACAGCGGATCCAGGAAAAACCAGAACATGAACGGCAGCCAAATGAGCGGCATCCAGCGATGCTCATCGTCGCTGGGATACAGCTTCCACCAGATTTCCCGCAGCTTGGTCGTCATCTCAATACCATCTTACAAATGCTCTGAGTCAGATAAATGCTTTGTATCAGGCACGGCTTCACAGGCTGCGGAAAAAGTCCTTTTTCGACCGCCTCGTGTCAGGGCACGACTTCAGTCGTGCCGTATGCGGCTTGTGAACGGCCTGGGCTTTAGCCCCTGTCCTTATTGTCTCCCCGAACTGAACGCCGGCACAATGACATACCAAACGACAGCCACGGCGGCAATCGCCACTCCCAGGCTGAGGGTGCGGCCGCTAATCGCCAGCACCAGAAAGACTACCATCGCTATCGCCCAAAGAATCCATTCCGTAGTTTGGCATTTCATAAGTACCTCCGGGTTGCGCTGTAAATCGGTCATCAAGCCTTGTTCACGAGGCGAACGCATCATGCCTGGTCGCCACTCATATTCCGAAGATGCCGCTTAGAATGTCCGATCCGCTGTGAGCAATCATTCCCGGCCGAAGACTTCCCCGCCAGATCGCGAGCAATCCATACAGCGCGCCAAAGATACTAATCTTGACGCAGGCTTCCACACCCTGGTAGCCGTGGGATATCCCGAACAGCGCCGCCTGCAGCAACAATGCAATCCAGATGCTGCGCGTGAACACCTCGAATTGCTTTTGGAAGTAGCCGCGAAAGACCAGTTCTTCGCAAATTCCGGCACTGACGGATACTCCTACCCAAAGCAGAATTTCAAGCCCTCGGCGCGGCAGGAAAGTCTGAATGGAAGCGGCATGAGCCGGCCCAAACCAGTGGTCCCATCCCTTTTCAGCGATGGTCCACACCGTCCAAAGCCCCAGCGCAAGGCCGGCATCGACGGCAACATCTTTTGGACCTCTCCATCTCCCGCCAATCAGTTCGCGCAGCGTGGTTCCGCTGCGTCGCAGGCCGCCCTTCCACACAAAGAAGAAGAGTCCCCATTCCATGGCGATGAGGGAGAGGTAAAGCGGCACCACATTAGGGTGCTGCGGCAGACTTCCAGGCTGCGCGCGCGCTTGCCGCTGAAACAGCGCTCCGCTAAGGGTCAGCCCGAGAAACAGTGCGATTAACAACACTGTGTGCCACCGAGGCGCAACCAGTTTCGGGCTTGGAGATGCGATTTCCGGTACGACTGCGATTGCCGCCATAAACCCTCCTTGACTTGTCATGCGGCTCCAGGTCCGGCTGGGGACGCCTCATTGCGAAGTATTAATGCTGAAGGCTAAGAGCCAAAAGCGAAGAGCGAGAAGCGAGGAGCGGTCTCATCCATACGTCTTCCCTTCATCCCTGCGATAGCCCCAGGCCGCCAGTCCAAGACACATCACCGTTAAGGCGAGCAAGGCTTCCACATGTCCCCGGGCAGGAGTTGGATTCACTCCCAGGCCAACCGCGTTGAGCGCCAACTGGGCCAGGTGATACGGCGGCAGAAACGTCGCCAAGACTCGCAATCCATGCGGCAGCAGGAACAGCGGGATCCATAATCCCGAGCAGAATGACATCGGTAAGTAAATCAGGTTGACGACGGCCGGTGCCGAATTCGGCTTGGCGAAGTAGCCGATCGCCAGTCCCATCGCGCTGAACGGAATCGAGCCGGCGACCAGGATGCCAACCAGCTTCACCGCCGTCCAAACCGGCAGCCGTACTCCGCCGAAGGCGATTCCCACACTCAACAGCAGCAACATGATTACCGTGCTGAAGACCACCGCCGAGAACAGCTTCCCCGCAAAATACGCGCTCACCGGCATGGGCGAAGCGCGCTTCACCTGCAGCCAGCCTTGACCACGTTCCATCGCCAGGCTCACGCCGAAGCCGAACAGCGCAACCGCCATCACGCCGAAGCAGCCCATCGTCGCCAGGGCATAGGTCGCTCGTTCCGGACTGCCGGGATCGTTGCGCCCCAGCACGATGCCGAACAGCACGTAGAACATCAGTGGAAACGACACCGTCGAGATTGCGTACACCGGGATGCGAAGGTTCTTGAGCAACTCGTACTTGGCTTCCTTCGCGTAGATTGCCAGGGTCCGCTGCAACGGGCGGCGTGGCACAGCCAGAGCGGGAAAAGTAGTCGCAGCCATGTTAGTTCCTCTCCTTCGCGTCGGTGTTGTGGTTCTTCGTCAGCGCCAGGAACGCCTCTTCCAGCCCTGCGTTGGTCACTTCCAGATCGGCGAGCCAGCTGTCGCGCTGCAACAACTCGCGCACCACCGGTTCGGCGGCATTCACCTGCAACTCGAAAGCGTTGCGGTCGGCCTTCACGCTCAGCACGCCGGCAATCTGTTGCACCTCTTCCATCGTCAGGCGGCTGGTGCAGCGAATCTGCTTGCCCATGGCGCGCGCCTTGATCTCCGAGGGCGTGCCTTCGGCGATGATGTTTCCCTTGTCCAGCACCAGGATGCGATCGGCGAGCGCGTCGGCTTCGTTCAGATAGTGCGTCGTCAGCAGCACCGTTTTGCCGCGCGAGATGAGCGTGCGGATCTGTGCCCACATCAGGCGGCGCGCTTCCACATCGAGTCCCACGGTTGGCTCGTCTAGGAAGAGCAGATCCGGATTGCCGCAGATGGCGATGCCGAACAGCAC
>Ga0265340_10000824_pt1 | contig 17640 bp, 15 predicted proteins | sample 4CB225metaG_FD_202082 | JGI IMG/M metagenome (GOLD analysis project Ga0265340, IMG submission 202082) | Rhizosphere microbial communities from Carex aquatilis grown in University of Washington, Seatle, WA, United States - 4-CB2-25 metaG | ecosystem: Host-associated > Plants > Roots >...
TTAACTCCTTCCGCCGTCCGGTTGGTGATCTTGATCACCTCGGCCAGCGGCATACCCTTCCCGAGATGGACGCCGAACGAGCGGTTCCGGGACAGCGGCGAGGCGCAGGTGGCCACCAGGTCGCCCATCCCGGCCAGGCCGGCAAAGGTGGCCGGCTCGGCGCCCAGGGCCACCCCGAGCCGGGAGATCTCGGCCAGCCCGCGAGTGATGATCGAGGCCTTGGTGTTGTCGCCCAGCCCCATCCCCTCGGCGATCCCGACCGCCAGGCCGATCACGTTCTTCACCGCACCACCCAGTTCGACGCCGACCACGTCGGTGTTGGTGTAGGGCCGGAAGTACGCCGCCGAGCAGGTCGCCGCCAGTTCCTGGGCGACGTCGTGCACTTCGCAGGCGACCACGGTCGCGGTCGGCTGACGGCGGGCGATCTCGGTGGCCAGGTTGGGCCCGGAAATCACCGCGATCCGGTCCGGGCCGGCCGCGGTGACGTCGGCGATCACCTCGCTCATCCGGCGCATGGTGCCGTCCTCGATGCCCTTCATCAGGCTCACCAGCACGCAGGCGGGCGGCAGGTACGGCCGCCAGGAGACCAGGTTGGCCCGCAAACTCTGGGACGGCACGGCCAGCACCACGACATCCGCGCCCTCCAGCGCGACCGCCGGGTCGGTACTGGCCGTGATCGTCTCCGGCAGGGCGAGCTCACCGAGATACTCGTGGTTGCGGTGCTGTCCGGCGATCTCGTCGACGACATCCGGGCGGCGCCCCCACATCGTCACCTTGGCCCCGGCGTCGGCCAGCACGACCGCGAACGTCGTCCCCCACGATCCGGTGCCCATCACCGAGACCCGGGTCATTCGCCGGCCCCCCGGCGGCGGCGCGGATTGCCGAGCCGCGACCGGCCGGGCGGGCCTGGATCCCAGCGTCGCGCGGGCGGGTTCTCGCCGCGGATCCGCGCGACCAGGGTGGTGAGATCGGCCATCACCTGCTCGGTGGCCTCGGCCAGCACGGCGGCGTTCATCTCCGGCCCCTGGAAACGCTGGAGATCGACCGGCGGCCCGGCCCAGACGGAACTGTCGTGCCGGGGCAACAGCCGCGGCCAGTGGTGGTAGGGCGGCAGGATGCGCTGGGCACCCCACTGCGCCACCGGGATGACCGGGCAACCGGTCGCCAGAGCGATGCGAACCGCTCCGGTCTTACCTCGCATGGGCCAGAGATCGGGGTCACGCGTGAGGGTACCTTCCGGATAGATCGCCACACATTCGCCACGGCGGACGGCGGCCACCGCCGCGGCATAGGACGCTGCGGCGTCCGTAGTCTCCCGAAAAACCGGGATCTGCTGAGCACCGGAGACTACCCGGCCGACCAGCGGGAGCCGGAAGACGACCTCCTTGGCCAGGAAGCGGGGAAGATAGCCGTTGTCGTAGAGGAAGTGCCCGAAGGTCAGAAAATCGACGTGCGAGATGTGATTGACCACCACGACGAAACCGCCGCTACCCGGAAGATTCTCCGCACCCCGCCAGTTTCTCCTGGTCAAGACCATCAACAACGGCCGGAACACGATCACTGCGAGCCGGTACCAGGGTCCGATCCGACGCCGTCCCATATTCCACCTCCCGCGGCTCGGGAGGTCAGTGCGAAACTCCCGGAGAAATCATGACAACACGCCGCCGGCGCTGGCCGCGCATCCTCCCCGGCCCCGGTCATCACCCGGCCGTTCATCCTGGCCCGCGGCCTGCGGACCTGTCGAGGGAGCGGGGCGAACCGGCCACCTGGACGGTGGTGCTGCCGCTGAAGGGCGGCTCCAACGCCAAGTCCCGGCTGCGGGCCCCGGCGCCGCTGGCCACCGCAATCGCCCTCGACTGCCTGGATGCGGTGCTGGCCAGTCCACCGGTCGAGACGGTGGTGGTGGTCACCCCGGATCCGGCCCTGGCCGCCGTGGCCGCGTCCCGGGGAGCGCAGGTCCGGGGCGAATCCGCCCCCGGTGACGGACTGCTGGCCGCGATCGCGGACGGACTCGACGGTGTCCGGGGCCGCTGCGCGGTGCTGCTGGGCGACCTGCCCGCGCTCCGGCCGGACGATCTGGCCATCGCTCTCGGGCTCGCCGGGGGGCTGCTGGAGAGCGACAGCCGGCCGGACGCCGAGCGCCCGGAGATGGTTTTCGTCCCGGACGCCGAGGGCACCGGGACCGTCCTGCTGGCCGCGCTCAGCACGGCCGCGATCCGGCCGTCGTTCGGCACGGCCTCGGCCAGCGCGCACCAGGACGCCGGAGCGGCCCGGCTCGACGTCGAACTGCCTCGGCTGCGTCGCGATGTCGACACCCGGGCGGATCTGCGGACGGCGATAACACTCGGCGTCGGCCCCCGGACCGCGGTGGCGCTCGCCGAACTGGGTGACCTGAGCGAAACCGTGGCCTGAGCGGCCTCCAGCGCTACTCTGAGCCCCGTGCAGGCCACCGTCTACCACTATGACGCGGACACCGCTTCCGGTTCCGTCGTGACCGACGCAGGCGTCCTGCTCGGGTTCGAGATCGACGCCCTGCGGCTCAGCGGGTTACGTCATCTCCGTCCCGGTCAGCGGCTCAGCGTCGAGCTGACCGAGGATGGCCGGATCGCCCGGCTCACCCTCGGCAGCATCGGCGCCCGGCTGCGTGAGCGGCCTCAGTCGCGCTCGTAATTGGCGCCGAGCGATCCCAGCTTTTCCTGGAAGTGCTCGTAGCCCCGGTCGATCACGCCGATCCCGCGGACCCGGGAGGTGCCCTCGGCGGCCAGCGCGGCGATCAGGTGACTGAATCCGCCCCGCAGGTCGGGCACGGTGATGTCAGCCCCGTGCAATTTGGCCGGCCCGGAGATCACCGCGGAGTGCTGGAAGTTGCGCTGCCCGAACCGGCACGGCCGGCCACCGAGGCACTCCCGGTAGACCTGCACCTGAGCGCCCATCTCGCCAAGCGCCTGGGTGAAGCCGAAGCGGTTCTCGTAAACCGTCTCGTGCACGATCGACAACCCACTGGCCTGGGTCAGCGCGACCACCAGCGGCTGCTGCCAGTCGGTCATGAACCCGGGATGGACGTCGGTCTCGAGGACCAGCGAGTGCAGATCTCCACCCGGGTGGCTGAACCGAATGCCCTCGTCGCCGATGTCCAGGATGCCGCCGACCTTCCGGAAGACGTTCAGGAAGGTCATCATCTCCTGCTGGCGGGCACCCTTGACGTAGATGTCCCCCCGGGTCGCCAGCGCCGCGCAGGCCCAGGACGCGGCCTCGATCCGATCCGGCATCGCCTTGTGGGTGAATCCGCCGAGCCGGTCGACGCCCTCGATCCGGATCACCCGGTCGGTGTCGACGCTGATGATCGCGCCCATCTTCTGCAGGACGGCGATCAGGTCCATGATCTCGGGCTCGATCGCCGCGTTCCGCAGTTCCGTGACCCCCTCGGCCCGGACCGCGGTCAGCAGCACCTGCTCGGTGCTGCCCACGCTGGGGTACGGCAGCTCCAGCTTCACGCCCTGCAGCCGGTGCGGGGCCCGGATGGCGATCCCGTGCGGTTCCTTCTCGACGATCGCGCCGAACTGGCGCAGCACGTCAAGGTGATAATTGATCGGCCGGTCCCCGATCCGGCAGCCGCCGAGATCGGGGATGAAGGCCTCGCCGAGGCGGTGCAGCAGCGGCCCGCAGAACAAGATCGGGATCCGGCTGGAACCAGCATGGGCATCGATGTCGGCGACATGGGCATGGTCGACGTTGCTGGGGTCGAGGCGCAGTTCGCCCTCGGGACCCGGCACTTCGTCGACCATCACGCCATGCAGCTCCAGCAGGCCGGTGACGACGGTCACGTCCCGGATGGCAGGCACGTTACGCAGCACGCTCGGTTCATCACCGAGCAGGGCCGCCACCATGGCCTTGGAGACGAAGTTCTTGGCGCCGCGGACCTGGAGGCTGCCCTCCAACGGGGTGCCACCGTGAATGGTGAGTACGTCGTTCATGACACACATGGTGTCCTACGACTGCGGCAGGCCCCAATCGTGCACGTGGCGGGCCACCGTCAAGGGCTGGCCCGCCACCGCAGAAAACACCGTTCAGCGAGTGGTGCGACGGGTGCTGACCTTCTTCGCCGGCGTCGGGGCCGGGGTCTTGATCGCGCTGCGGCTGGCCGTCTTGGCCGGAGCCTTGACCGCGGCCGTCTTCGTGGCCGCCGTCTTGGCCGGGGCCGGGCCGGCTGCCTTCACCGCCGGGGCCTTCCGGGCGGTCTTGGTCGCCGTGGTCTTGACGGCCGGGGTCTTGGTCGCGGCGACCTTGGTGGCCGGAGCCTTGACCGCGGCCTTGGTGGCCGGAGCCTTCACCGCGGCGGTCTTCGTGACGGGAGCCTTGGTCGCGGTGACCTTGGTGGCCGGCGCCTTCGCGGCGGGAGCCTTGGTCGCAGCGACCTTGCGAGCGACGGGCACCTTGGTCGCAGCGACCTTCGCGGCGGGAGCCTTGGTCGCGGCGGCCTTGGTGGCGGTCGTCTTGGTGGCCGCCGTCTTGCCCGCGGCCGCCTTGGTGGCCGCCGTCTTGCCGGCGGTCTTGTTCGCGGCCCGGGTGGCCGCGGCCGCCTTGGACGCAGTGGCCGCGGCGCGAGCCGCGCCCCGGGTGGTGGCGGCCCGGACGACGCCGCTGGCACCGATAATCGGCTTCGGCAACGTTCGGGGTTCGGCTACATAAGCCTTGAATGACGTTCCGGCCCGGAAACGCGGCACGGAAGTCTTTTTGATTCGGACCTTTTCTCCGGTCCGCGGGTTCCGGCCGGTGCGCGCGTTCCGCACCGCCTTTTCAAATGAACCGAACCCACTGATGGTGACCTTTTCGCCCCGCACGACGGCGCGAGTGATCGTGTCGATCACTGCGTCGAGGGCATCGGCGGCCGACTGCCTGCCGCCCAAGCGGTCCTGCAGTGCCTCGACGATCTCTGCCTTGTTCACTGATTCCTCCGGTGCACGGATCGAGCGGATACTCGATGTCGCACACGAAGGTACGGGTTCCAAGGGGTAGAAATCCAACACGGCGGGTGGTTTTGTCGTTGTGTCTCAACGCAAACCACCGCCCCGAAGTGCCTTCAGGCGACTTCGGGGCGGTGGTTTCGTTCCGGTAAATTGGCTGTCATTGCCTGTGCCGCAATTGGTTTCGGCACCCTGCGACGGCCCCGCGAGGGTCTCAGCGGGCCGGCAGAGTGGTCGGCAACCAATCTGGCCGATGAGCCTCGAAATCACCCACCTGCTCGACGTGTTGCATGGTCAGACCGATGTCGTCGAGACCCTCCAGGAGCCGCCAGCGGGTGTACTCGTCCACCTCCAGGGCCACCGTGAGGTCCTCACAGGACACCGTCCGGGCGCCCAGATCGACCGTTACCTCGGTCCCGGGCCGACTCTCGAGGACGCTCCAGAGCCGCTCGACGTCGGCCTGATCGACCACCGCGGCGAGCAGCCCTTGCTTTCCTGCATTCCCGCGAAAGATATCGGCGAAGCGAGATGAAAGAACCACCCGGAAACCATAATCATTGAGTGCCCAGACGGCATGCTCCCGGGAAGATCCGGTACCGAAATCGGGCCCGGCGACAAGGACCGAACCGCGCTCGTACGGGGGCCGGTTGAGGACGAAGCCCGGATCGTTGCGCCAGGCCGCGAACAGGCCGTCCTCGAAACCGGTCCGGGTCACCCGCTTGAGGTACACCGCCGGGATGATCTGGTCGGTGTCGACGTTGGATCGCCGAAGCGGGACGCCGACCCCGGTGTGGGTGCTGAACTTCTCCATCACAAGTCCCTTCCGAAGCTGTGAGTGGTCAGTGAATTAGAGATCGGACGGCGAGGAGAGGGTGCCGCGTACGGCGGTGGCCGCCGCCACCAAGGGCGAAACCAGGTGAGTCCGGCCTCCCTTGCCCTGCCGGCCCTCGAAGTTCCGGTTGGACGTCGAAGCGCTGCGCTCCCCCGGAGCCAACTGGTCCGGATTCATCCCCAGGCACATCGAGCAGCCGGCCTGCCGCCACTCGGCCCCGAACTCGGTGAACACGCGGTCCAGACCCTCGGACTCGGCCTGCAGCCGGACCCGGGCCGAGCCGGGGACGACCAGGACGCGCACGCCGGTCGCCTTCTGCCGCCCGGCGACCACGGCGGCGGCCGCCCGGAGATCCTCGATCCGGCCGTTGGTGCAGGACCCGATGAACACCGTGTCGACGGCAATCTCACGCAGCGGCGTGCCGGCTTTGAGGTCCATGTAGGCCAGCGCCCGCTCGGCCGACTGCCGGTCGTCCGGATCCGGGTAGCCGGCCGGGTCCGGGACCGCGGCCGAGAGCCGCGCACCCTGACCGGGATTCGTACCCCAGGTGACGAACGGCTCGAGTTCGGCCGCATCGAGCACCACCTCGGTGTCGAAAACCGCGTCCGGGTCGCTGGCCAGGGTGCGCCAGGATTCGAGCGCGGCGTCCCATTCGTCACCGGCGGGGGCGTGCGGACGGCCCTTCAGGTACTCGAAAGTAGTTTCGTCCGGGGCAACCATCCCGGCCCGGGCCCCGGCTTCGATGGACATGTTGCAGATCGTCATCCGGGCCTCCATGGACAGCGCCCGGATCGCCTCGCCGCGATACTCGAGCACATATCCCTGCCCGCCGCCGGTCCCGATCTTGGCGATCACCGCGAGGATGATGTCTTTCGCGCTCGACCCTTCGGGCAGTTCACCGTCGATCGTGATGGCCATCGTCTTGAACGGTTTGAGCGGCAGGGTCTGGGTGGCCAGCACATGCTCGACCTCGCTGGTGCCGATCCCGAAGGCCAGCGCCCCGAAGGCACCGTGGGTGGAGGTGTGCGAATCACCGCATACCACCGTAAGACCGGGCTGGGTAAGACCCAACTGTGGTCCGACCACGTGCACGATGCCCTGCTCGACATCGCCCAGTGAGTGCAGCCGCACACCGAACTCGGCGCAGTTGCGGCGCAGGGTCTCGATCTGGATCCGGCTCACCGGGTCGGCGATCGGCTGATCGATGTTCAGCGTGGGGGTGTTGTGGTCCTCGGTGGCGATCGTCAGATCGGGCCGCCGCACTTCCCGGCCGGCCAGCCGGAGGCCGTCGAAAGCCTGCGGACTGGTTACCTCATGGACCAGATGAAGATCGATGTAGAGCAGGTCCGGCTCGCCATCTTTCCCCCGCCGCACAACGTGCGCGTCCCATACCTTTTCTGCCAGCGTACGGCCCACGTTGATCATCCTCCATCCGAGATCGCACCGGTCCGATGACCGGTGTTCCTGGTCGAGCAGCCATTCCTGATCGAACGCTGTCGGTTCGCACTTGCGTCTCGACTGATGAGACGCCAATATCGCTACATGGACAAGAGTAGCGGAGTCGGCGTGCTGGACAAGGCAGCCGTGCTGCTGGGCGCACTGGAGGCGGGGCCCTCGACGCTGGCCCAGTTGGTCACCGCCACCGGCCTGGCCCGCCCCACGGCCCACCGGCTCGCGGTCGCGCTGGAGCACCACCGGCTGGTCGGACGGGATTTGCAGGGGCGTTTCGTACTCGGCCCCCGGCTGGCCGAACTGGCCGCGGCGGCCGGCGAGGACCGGTTGCTGGCGGCCGCCGGACCGGTACTGACCGCCCTGCGCGACCACACCGGCGAGAGCGCTCAGCTCTTCCGCCGGCAGGGCGAGCAGCGGGTCTGTGTGGCCGCCGCCGAAAGGCCGGTGGGTCTACGCGATTCCATTCCGGTCGGCTCGACCCTCAGCATGCTGGCCGGATCGGCCGCCCAGACCCTGCTCGCCTGGGAGGAGCCAGATCGGTTGCACCGCGGGCTCAGCGGCGCCCGGTTCACCGCGACCACGCTGTCCGCGGTCCGCCGCCGCGGCTGGGCCCAGAGCATCGCCGAACGCGAGGCCGGGGTTGCCTCCGTCTCGGCACCCGTGCGCGGACCCTCCGGTCGGGTCGTCGCCGCGGTCTCGATCTCCGGTCCGATCGAGCGCTTCACCCGGCAACCCGGCCGGCAGCACGCGACCGCGGTGGTCGCGGCGGCCGGCCGGCTCACCGACGTCCTGCGGCGTTCCAACTCACCCGGCTGAGCGCCGCCCGGCGACCGGGCCAGAAGCCGGGATTCGGGCGGACTGGATAGGGGTACTCTCTAAACTGATGCGAATCTCAGATCTGGCCCTGCGCGCGGACGTCTCCATTCCCACGGTGAAGTTCTACCTTCGCCAGGGCCTGATCCCGGCTGGCACCGCGACCTCGGCGACGATGGCCGAGTACACCTCGGAGCACGTCGAACGGGTCCGGCTGGTGCGGGCCCTGGTCGACGTCGGTGGGTTGTCGCTGGCCGCCGTCCGCAAGGTGCTGTCCATTCTGGACGGCGAGACGACCGCCGGTACGGCGGAACCGGACGGCCGGCCGACGGCTGGGGCCGGAGCAGACGGCACAGCAGCAGACGGCACAGCAGCAGGCAGCGCGGGTGCAGATACTGCTGCGTGGGCGATCCGGGCGGCCCAGGACGCGCTACCGCCCCAGCCGCCCAACTTCGCCACCACCACCCGGGCCAATGCCGCGGTATCCGCCCTCGGCTGGCGGGTCGATCCCGACTCAGCCGCCCTGAGGCAACTGGAAGCCGCCCTGATCGCCCTCGACACGGTCGGGCTACCGCCCAACCTGTCCACCCTGCTCGCGTACGCGGACGCGGCCCTACGGGTCGCTCAGGCCGACGTCAAGACGATCCCGACGGGTTCGCCGGAACAGGTCTCCCGGCACATGGTGCTGGAAACGGTGATGTACGAGCCGCTGCTGCTGGCCCTGCACCGGCTGGCCCAACAGCACGCCACCACCGCCGCGACCACTGAATAGCCCATACCGGGGAATAGCCCCCTACCGGGGAGAGCGCTTCCACCCTCGAATGCGCCGGACGCCGAGGCCCGATTGCGCATTGTGTGAAAACTCCGTCGGCCGGGCACCGACGGACTTTTCACGATCATGAAAGGGGAACGCTAAGGGTGCGTCCGGTTGCCGGCCTCGCCGCTGAACTGCGCAGCCTCGTCCTGGGCGGAGGCCACCACGGAGTCGACCGACTGGCCTTCCGGGCCGCCGTCGTCGAGCAGTTTGCGCAGCAGCACGAGCTCGATCCGGGCCAGGTCCGGCTCGTCGAGCTGCTCCAGCACCGCCCCCACGGTGGCCGCGTCTCCGAGCACCGTACGAACCAGTGCCTCGGCCGCGTTCAGGTCGATCGCGACCGGCGTGGAGGCGTACGGGGCACCGGCGGCGGCGACGAAACCGGTGATGTCGATGTCCTGGTGATCTGGGCCGAACCGCCGTCCGACCGCCTGGTAAAAAGCCGCGCCAACGATCTCCCCAAAGGCATTCCAGCCCGGTTCATCGAGGGAGCTGGTCCGCTCGGGATAGAGCTGCAGGTCACCTGCAAGCAGGTCCCGGACCAATTGTCCGATCTGGGCCGTCATGACATTTCCTCCGTCGATCAGCAGTCCTCCGCCAGCAGTGGCTTTACCGCGGGTCGGCCAGAGAGTACCGGACACGACGACGACCCCCGACCAATCCGGTCGAGGGCCATCGAAACGGGTAGCCCCGACGGGATTCGAACCCGCGCTACCGCCTTGAGAGGGCGACGTGCTAGGCCGCTACACAACGGGGCCACATTTCGCCGACGCCGAGCCTCTATTGGTTCGGAACCGGCCCATCAATGCTAGTGCCTTTACGGACACTGAACACCAATCATCTGCCACCCGGACCGAACGGCGAACCGTTGCGGCACAGATGCCAAGCGCTGGGGTACAAGGACTCGAACCTAGACTAACTGAACCAGAATCAGTCGTGCTGCCAATTACACCATACCCCATGGAGGTACCAACGCCGCCGATCGGGCCAGCCCGCAGCGGTCGTTGCGACCCATCGGAGATGTTAGCGGGCTCAGTCGTCGGTGCCCAAATCAGCAGCGCGTCCGATCCGGATCGAGGACGGGTTCAATCCGGATCGGCGGCACCTTCAGCCGGGTTCGGCCGGTCAGCCGACCTCGAGCCGGGCGGCCAGGGCCTCCAGCCGGGCCAGGGTCGATTCCCGGCCGAGAATTTCCATCGACTCGAACAGCGGCGGCGATACCCGGCGCCCGCTGACGGCCACCCGTAACGGCCCGAACGCGAACTTGGGCTTGATCCCCAGCCCGTCCACGACTGCGGCCCTCAGTGCGGCTTCCAGGGCCGCGGCAGACCAGTCGGCGCCCGGCCGCACCCCGCGCAGGGTGGCGATCGAGGCGGCCAGCACCGCCTGGGACTGCTCGGCGGTCTTGGTCACGGTGGCCAGGGCGTCGTCCTCCAGGACGAGCTGGTCATCGGCGACGAAGAGGAACCCGAGCATCGCCGGGGCCTCCCCGAGCAACTGGATCCGGGTCTGGATCAACGGCGCCGCGGCGTTCAGCCGATCGATCTGAGCCGGGGACGGTGCGGCCGACAGCACCCCGGCAACCTGCAACGGTGCCGGGAGCCGGCCGGCGAAGTCGGCGGGCTCGAGCCGGCGCAGGTGCTCGGCATTGATCGCCTCGGCCTTTTTCAGGTCGAACCGGGCCGGATTGCCGTTCACATCGGCGAGATCGAAGGCGGCCACCATCTCGGCCATCGAGAAGACGTCCCGGTCGTCGGCAATCGACCAGCCGAGCAGGGCCAGGTAGTTGAGCAGCCCCTCCGGGATGAAACCCCGGGCCCGGTGCAGGAAGAGATCCGACTCCGGATCGCGCTTGGACAGCTTCCGGTTGCCCTGGCCCATCACATAGGGCAGGTGACCGAAGCGAGGCTCGGCCGTGGCGTAACCGAGGTCCACCAGGGCCCGCCAGAGCGGCACCTGACGCGGGGTGGAGGAGAGCAGATCCTCGCCGCGGAGCACGTGGGTGATGCCCATCAGCGCGTCGTCCACCGGGTTGGTCAGCGAGTAGAGCGGGCTGCCGTCAGCGCGAACCACCACGAAGTCGGGCACGCTACCGGCCGGGAAACTGACCGGGCCGCGGATCACGTCGTCGAACCCGATGTCCGCGTCCGGCAGCCGGAACCGCAGCACCGGCGCCCGGCCGGCCTCACGGAAGGCGGCCTTCTGCTCCGGTGTGAGCTGCCGATCGGCATTGTCGTAGCCGAGTTTCGGGTCCCGGCCGGCGGCCTTGTGCCGGGCCTCGATCTCGGCCGGGGTGGAGAACGACTCGTAGACGTAGCCACCGGCCACCAGTTTGCCGATCACCTCGGCGTAGATCGACCCGCGCTGCGACTGCCGGTACGGCGCGTGCGGGCCGCCGACCTCGACCCCCTCGTCCCAGTCCAGACCCAGCCAGCGCAGGGCTTCCAGGAGCTGCAGGTAGCTCTCCTGGCTGTCCCGGGCGGCGTCGGTGTCTTCGATCCGCAGCACCAGGGTGCCGCCGGTATGCCGGGCATAGGCCCAGTTGAAGAGGGCGGTCCGGATCAGCCCGACGTGCGGGGTGCCGGTCGGGGACGGGCAGAACCGCACCCTTACCGGACTGGTGATCTGGCGGTTCTGTGGGGGCGTGGATGCTGTGCTCGACATGATGGTCACACCTTATCCAGCCCGCCGTCGGCTCGGTCCAGGCCGAGGCTCAGTCCCGGCTGACCACTGGATTGCGCAGTACCCCGAGACCCTCGATCTCCACCTCCACCTGGTCCCCGGCCACCATCGGCCCGACGCCGGCCGGGGTGCCGGTGAGGATGACGTCGCCGGGAAGCAGGGTGAAAGCCGCGCTGATGTAGGCGACCAGCGCCGGGATGCCGTGGACCAGTTGCGAGGTCCGGCCTTCCTGCACGCTCGCGCCGTTCAGGCGGGTACTCAGCCGTAGATCGCCGGGGTCGAGATCCGTCACCAGGTAGGGGCCCAGGGGGCAGAAGGTGTCAAATCCCTTGGCCCGGGCCCACTGACCGTCGGAGGACTGCAGATCCCGGGCCGTGACGTCGTTGGCGATCGTGTAGCCGAGCACCACCTCGGGCACTCGCTCCAGCGGGACGTCCTTGCACAGCCGGCCGATCACGACCGCCAGTTCACCCTCGTAATGCACCTCGGCCGACTGCCGGGGCAGCACGATCGGGTCACCGGGCCCGATCACCGACGTGTTCGGCTTGAAGAACAACAGCGGTTCCTTGGGCACATCGTTGCCCAGCTCCGCGGCGTGCGCGGCGTAGTTGCGGCCGACCGCGACCACTTTGCTGCGCGGAATCACCGGGGCCAGCAGCCGGACGTCGGCCATCGGCAGTCGCTCGCCGGTCAACTGCACGGTCTGGAAAAGCGGATCACCGCTGATGACGGCCAGCGTCTCGGCGCCCACCTCGCCGTCCACGACCGCGTACTTGGGATCTTCGCCACTGGTGAACCTCGCGATACGCACGGCCGGAAGCCTAATGCCCAGGCTCAGCTCGACCAGACCGGCGCCGGCTCGGCCGTTCGCGCCCGCCGGTAAACTCACCGGATGGCGACCGAGGTTCAGGTGCTGCCCGAACCGGACTGGATCCAGCGCCGGGCGCGGCATCAGGGCCGGGTCGACGAACTGCTGGCCGGTCATCGGGACCGGGCCGGGCGCGGCCGGGCTCACCCGGTCGAGGACTTCATGTTCAGTTACTACTCCTACCGGCCGGCCCGGCTGCGCCGCTGGCATCCGGGAGCCGGCTTCGCCCTGGCCGGGCCGCAGGCGCGAGAACGGCTGGACTGGCGCGACCACGTCCTGCTCGCCGACGACGCGATCGGGCTCGACGAGCCGGCTTTCCTGGCCCGCCGCGGCGGCTCCGTGCGCCATATCGCCGGGCTGCTGGCCGCCACCGCGGCCCGGCCGGCTCAGTTGGGCTGCTTCGGCCTGCACGAGTGGGCCATGGTCTACCGCCAGGACGCCGAGCAACTACGGCACGCCCGCTGGCCGTTGCGACTGGGGACGGCGGGCACCGACGCCGTGCTGGAGAGCCACCGGATCCGCTGCACCCACCACGACGCGTTCCGGTTCTTCACCGCACCGGCCCGGCCGCTGAACCTGCTGCAGCCGACCCGGGCCGATCAGGTGGCTCTGGAACAGCCCGGCTGCCTGCATGCCACCATGGATCTGTACAAGTGGGCCTACAAGCTCTCCCCGGCCGTCCCCAGCGAACTGACCCTGGAATGCTTCGAGCTGGCCCGCCGCACCCGGGTGCTGGACATGCGAGCCTCACCCTACGATCTCACCGAACTCGGCTACTCGCCGGTCACCATCGAAACCGCCGACGGAAAAGCCGAATACGTTGCCGCCCAGCGAGAACTCGCGGACCTGGGCCAGGGGCTCCGTCAGCGCCTGCTCGACGTCTGCCGGAATCTGCTCTCCGCTCCCGCCCCCAGCCCGTCCCCCAACCACCCATGATCACCGACCGGGCCCGCAGATCGGCTATGGCCGTGACACTTTCGTGGGCGCCATCGGTGATCATGGACGGAGGCCGGTTCGTGCCCCCCGGCGATCAGCGGCGGTCGATCTTGAGCGTCAGCAGGCCGTAGGTCAGACCGTCCAGCAGGGCCTGCCAGGAGGCCTCGACCATGTTCGGTCCCACCCCGACGGTTTCCCAGACCATCGACGCCCCGGTGGTCTCGATCAGCACCCGGGTGATGGCGTCGGTGCCGGCGCCCTGGTCGACGATCCGGACCTTGAAGTCGGTCAGCTTGATCCGCTCGAGTTCCGGATACACCGGCAGCAGAGCGCTCCGGAGCGCATGGTCGAGCGCACTGACCGGGCCGTTGCCCTCCGCCGTGGCGATCTGCCGCTGCCCCCCGGCAGTGAGTTTCACCGTCGCCTCCGAAACCGCCTCACCCGCCCCGGGCCGCGATTCGGTGATCACCCGCCAGTTCTCGACGTCGCAGAAGGCCGGCCGGGAGCCGTAGAACTCCTCGTGCAGCAACAGCACGAAGGAGGCGTCCGCCGCCTCGAAGGTGTAACCCTGGGCCTCCAACTGCTTGACCCGCGCCGTCACCCGGCCCAGCCGTTCGGCGTCACCGGCCAGGTCGAAACCGAGTTCCCGGCCCTTCAGCTCGATCGAGGCCCGGCCGGCCATGTCGGAGATCAGCATCCGCATGTCGTTACCGACCTGGGCCGGGTCGGCATGCTGATACAGATCGGGGTCCACCCTGATCGCGCTCGCGTGCAGGCCCGCTTTGTGCGCGAAGGCCGAGGCCCCCACGTAGGGCTGGCGGGCGTACGGCGCCACGTTGGTGATCTCGTTGACCGCGTGGGCAATTCGGGTCGCCTCCCGCAACCGGCCGGTCGGCAGCACCGGCTGATCCCGTTTCAGCTCCAGATCGGCCAGCAACGTGATCAGGTCGGCGTTCCCGGTGCGCTCGCCGTATCCGTTCAGCGTTCCCTGCACCTGGACGGCCCCGGCGTCCACGGCCGCCAGCGAATTGGCCACCGCGCATCCGGTGTCGTTGTGGCAGTGGATTCCGAGCGCGGCGCCACTGGCCGCGTGGACGGCGTGCACGACGTCCGCGATCTGGTTCGGCAGCATCCCGCCATTCGTGTCGCACAGGGCCACCACCTCGGCGCCGGCCCCGGCGGCCGCCCGCACCACCTCGATCGCGTAGGCCGGATCGAACCGGTAACCGTCGAAGAAGTGCTCGGCGTCGAGGAAGACCCGGCGGCCCTGCTCGCGCAGAAAGCCGATGGTTTCCGTGATCATGGCCAGGTTCTCGGCCGGGGTCGTGCGCAGCGCCCGCTCGACGTGCCGGACATCGCTCTTGGCCACCAGCGTGATCACCGGGGCCAGGGAGTCGACCAGGGCCTGCACCTGCGGATCCTGATGGACGGCCACCCCCGCCTTCCGGGTCGCGCCGAAGGCGGCCAGGGTGGCACTTTTGAGCGCCAGATCGAGAGCGGCCCGGCGGAAGAACTCGGTGTCCTTGGGGATCGCCCCGGGCCAGCCGCCTTCGATGAAACCGACCCCGAGGTCGTCGAGGTGCCCGGCGATCACCAGTTTGTCCTGGACCGAAAGGCTCAGCCCCTCCTGCTGCGCCCCGTCGCGCAGCGTCGTGTCGTACACCTGAAGGGTGCTGGTGCCGGTCGATTCCTGCATTTCGCGCTCCGTCTGGTTCGGATGAAAGACGATGGAGAAGATGAAACTGCATAAAAAATGACCCCTCGCTGGTCGCGAAGGGTCGGCGCGTCGACGGTGCCGAGGGTTCGTGCCGCCTCAGGCGATGCCGACGCGCCGGCTGATAATGACCTCAGCCTGCTGCATCGTGCTCCGAGTCTGCCACAGGTTTGCCCCCCGCAGCGATGATCAGCGATCGGGCCCGTGAATGTGTCACGTCGGCGGCCGATTCCCGGGCACGATCGGTGATCAGGCCCGGGAAATTTGACCAGGTCCGGGAGGTCGAAACAAGTCCGGGAAGTTGATCGAGGTCCGGGAGGTTGAAACAGGTCCGGAAGGGGATCAGGTCAGGCGGCGCATCCAGCCGTGGGTGTCGGGAGTGCGGCCGTACTGGAGATCGACCAGGGCCTGGCGGATTCGCATCGTCACCTCGCCGGGACCGGTCGAGGCCGACCCGGCGGAGCCGCCGTCCCAGACCAGTCGCCCGACCGGGGTGATCACGGCCGCCGTCCCGCAGGCGAACACCTCGGAGATCTCACCCGAGACGATTCCGTCCCGCCACTCCTCGATCCCGACCTTGCGTTCCTCCACCTCGAGCCCGAGTTCCTTGGCCAGCTCGAGAATCGAGGACCGGGTGATGCCCTCCAGAATGGTGCCGGACAGTTCCGGCGTCACCAGCTTGCCGTTCCGGTGCACGAAATAAAGGTTCATCCCGCCGAGTTCCTCGACCCAGCGCTGCGCCCCGGCGTCCAGGAAACAGACCTGCTCACATCCGTGCGCGGCGGCCTCGAGCTGGGCGGCCAGCCCGGCCGCGTAATTGCCACCGCACTTGGCCGCGCCGGTACCGCCGACCGCGGCCCGGGAGTACTGGGTGGAGAGCCAGATCGAGACCGGTTTGATCCCACCGCTGAAGTAGGGGCCCACCGGCGAGGCGATCACCAGGTACCGCACCTCGTTCGAGGGGCGGACACCGAGGAACACCTCGGAGGCGTACATGAACGGCCGCAGGTACAGGCTGGTCTCGGCACCGGAGGGCACCCATTCGTGATCGGTGCGGACCAGCAGCTCGATCGAGGCGAGAAAATCCTCGACCGGCAGTTCCGGCAGCGCGAGCCGGGCGGCGGACCGGGCCAGCCGCCGTCCGTTGGCCTCCGGCCGGAAGGCCCAGACCGAGCCGTCCGCGTGCCGGTAGGCCTTCATCCCTTCGAAGATCTCCTGGGCGTAATGCAGGACCGCGGAGGCGGGATCCATCGCGATCGGGCCGTACGGCACCAGTTCGGCGTCGTGCCAGCCGGTGTCCGCGGTCCACGTGATCGACACCATGTGATCGGTGAAATACCGGCCGAATCCCGGCTCGGCGAGAATCTCGGCTCGCCGCTCGGCGCTGACCGGCGTGGGGTTCCGGGTCGTGCTGAACTTGAGTGCGGGGCTGTGGTTCAGGGTTGGGACGTCCATCTCATACTCCCTCGCGTCACCGGCCAGGCCGACCGGTACCGGGCTCTGAGCGGACCGTATCAGCGCAGCGGCGATGGCCGCCGGTACAAATACCGCGCAACTCCCGAAAACGGGAGGCTGGGAATCGTGCCGCGCTGCTGGTCAGCTCCGGTCAGAAAGCTGCGAAGCGATGGCCTCGCCGATCTGGGCCGTGGACCGGGGTACTCGGATGTCCCGGCCGGCGAGATCGGCGGCAACCGCCAGCTCGACCCGCTGGGCCGGCTTGTCCAGCCCGAGGTGCTCCAGGAGCATCGCCACCGACAGAATGGTCGCCGTCGGGTCGGCCTTCTGCTGACCGGCGATGTCGGGCGCGGAGCCGTGCACCGGCTCGAACATGCTGGGGGCGGTCCGGTCCGGGTTGATGTTCCCGGACGCGGCCAGACCGATGCCGCCGGCGATCGCGGCGGCCAGGTCGGTGACGATGTCGCCGAACAGATTGTCGGTCACGATCACATCGAACCGGGACGGGTCCTGGACCAGGAAGATCGTGGCCGCGTCGACGTGCAGATAGTCGGAGGTGACCTCGGGGAAATCGCGGTTGACCTGCTCCACGGTGCGCCGCCAGAGATGGCCGGCGTGGGTGAGCACGTTGTGCTTGTGCAGCAGGGTCAGCTTGCGCCGCGGCCGGGCCGCGGCCCGGCGGAAGGCATCGCGGACGACCCGCTCCACCCCGTACGCCGTGTTGATACTGACCTCGGTGGCGATTTCGTGCGGGGTACCCGTGCGCACCGAGCCACCGTTACCGACGTACGGCCCTTCGGTTCCCTCCCGGACGACGACGAAATCGAGTTCCGCCTCGCCCAGGACGTGCGGGGCCAGCGGCGAGATGACGCCCGGGTACAACCGCGCCGGCCTGAGGTTCACGTAGTGGTCCAGCTCGAACCGCAGGCGCAGCAGAAGTCCACGCTCCAGCACTCCGCTCGGCACACCGGGATCACCGACGGCGCCGAGCAGGATCACATCGTGCTGCCGGATCTCGGCCAGCACTGAGTCAGGGAGCGTCTCGCCGGTGGCGTGCCAGCGGCGAGCACCAAGGTCGTACTCGGTGGTTTCGACGACCACTTCGGAGCC